>Ga0335394_10009502_pt1 | contig 10967 bp, 6 predicted proteins | sample MAT03_FD_205741 | JGI IMG/M metagenome (GOLD analysis project Ga0335394, IMG submission 205741) | Freshwater microbial communities from Lake Fryxell liftoff mats and glacier meltwater in Antarctica - MAT-03 (spades assembly) (version 2) ... | reverse complement strand
CTGCACCTGGATCAGTCCGGTCTTCGGGTCGGTGGCGACACCGGCGTGTTCCAGACCGAGGCCTTCCACATTGGGTGTGCGTCCCACGGAGAGCAAGGCTTTCTCGACGCGAACGGTCTCGGTCCGTCCGTTTGGGTACGAGAGCGCGTATTCCACTTCGCCGTCCACGACGTGTATGTGGTCCAGCTTCGCCGAGCGGTGGATCACCACGCCCTTGCGTTCCATGTTGCGGGCGATGAGCTCGGAAACATCGGCGTCCTCGAAGGGCAGGATCCGGTCGGTGCGGTCGATAAGGTGTACGCGTGTGTCGCCAAGGTTCGAGAAGATGGTCGCGAACTCGCAACCGATGACACCAGCGCCGATGATGACGATGCTCTTCGGGAGTTCCTCCAGGTTGAAGATGCCATCGCTGGTGAGGATCGCGCGTTCATCCACCGGAATGCCTGGCAATGATCGCGGGCGACTGCCGGTAGCGATGACGGTATGGTCCGCGTACACTTCGATGCGTTCTTGCGCGCGCTCGATGCTGATGATCTTCGGGCTGGCGAATCGCGCTGTGCCGCGTTCATGCCGGAAGAACCCTTCGCCGGGGCCGCCTTTGAGCGATGCGAGCAATTGCATGTGGCAGGCGTAGAGGTATTTCCGTTCGAACACGGCCTCGTTCAAGGTCTTGTTGATCTCCTCCCAACTCAGGCGGAACGGCTCGCGGCCGCGGGTGCGCATCAACTCATTGGTGCTGGAAACCCGCTGCGCGATCTCCCACAAAGTCTTGGAGGTGAGGGCACCGTTGTAGATGCCCGTACCGCCGATGCGGTCCCGCTCCACCAGGAGTACCCGCTTGCCGAGGTCCATGGCGCGCATGGCTGTGGCGTATCCGGCTGGGCCGCCGCCGATGACGCAGAGGTCGTAGTGTTCCATAGTGGGCGCGTGGGCCTTGGTGGTGAACGGCTGGACGGGCACGTTGGCCCGATCGCCGGTTCATACGGGAACAGGTACGGTTGGTTCCCAGGGTGCGGCGTATCCTTCCTTGCCCGGCGGGCGTAGGAAGGGCAACGAAGGACCCTTCGCTTGGCACCCGTGCGCAACATCCTGATCCCGATCGCCATGGCCTTTACGGCCACGACGGCCATGGGCCAATGCCCGCAGCTGTACGACTACTACGGCGTGCCGTCCTCGGCCCCGCTGTGGTACAGTTGCTCGGGCACCAACTTTTCGCTGCTCATTGCCACGCCCGGATCGGTCGGCGCGTACAGCATCGATTGGGGTGATGGTTCTCCGGTGCAGAACGGCGCTTCGTTGGCGCCGCCGCAGACGGTGAGCCATGTGTACGCGTCGGTCGTCGCTACGTACACGATCACCTTCACAGAGCTCTCCACCGGCTGTGTGATCACCGGCACGCTCACCATGGAGCAGAGTTCCAGCGCGTCGATCCAGATCCCCGTGGGCGGCCTTACGCAGGTGTGCGCCCCGGAGGCGGTGGACTTCATCAACAGCAGTACCAACGTCTCACCGAACACGGTGTTCAATTGGAATTTTGGCGACGGTTCCCCGATCCTCACGTTCGACTATACGAACCTGGGCCAGACCATTTCGCACACGTACCTGCAAGGCACGGTGGATTGCGAAACGACGGTGGAGTTGACCGCCGAGAACACGTGCAACACGCTGCAAGGCGGCGCCAGTGTGGCCACGTTCAACCCGATCCGCATCTGGGACATCGACGACGCGAGCATCGCGCCGAGCGCAACACTCCTGTGCTGGCCCGATCGCACGGTGATCTTCGCCAACACCACCGATCGCAACTGCCTCCAGCAGGGCAACATCTTCCAGCGCTACGAGTACTGGAACTTCGGCGACTACTGGGGCACGGGCCAGGATTCGATCATCGATTGGACGCCGTGGCCACCCACGTTCCCGCGCACGATCATGTATCCGGGCATCGGCACATACGAGGTGATGTTGCTGGACAGCAACTACTGCGGCATCGATACGGCCTACGTGCAGATCACCATCGTGCCGCCTCCGGACGTGTTGCTCACGGTTTCACCCGACACCATCTGTGCTGGAGAGACCGCCTTCTTTGACCAGACCACGAACGGTGGTGCCAACTACTTCCAGTGGAATTTCGGAGAGGGCGGAGGTTTCCAGTGGGCTGGCGCCGGTGATCAAGCGCACACCTACGACACGCCAGGCAATTACACCATCTCCTACACTGCGAGCATCCAGGGCGCCACCGCCGGCTGTGCCGATACGGCGAGCGTACAACTCGTGGTGCTTCCGCGCCCTACCGCGGACTTCACATTGGACCAGGACGCTGCTTGCGACTCGATCACCGTCGCGATCACAAACACCTCGATCGGCGCGGTGCTGCACATGTGGGACTTCGGCGATGGCACCTTCGACAGCAGCCCCACACCGCCGCCGCATTTTTACGGCGCACCGGGTACGTATACCATCACGCTCACGGTGACCAATGGGCTGGGTTGCACGCACAGCTTCAGCCGGGATGTGAACGTGTACGACCCGCCGACCGTGGGTATCCAGGTGCAGAACCTCTGCTTTGGGGAGATCGCATCGTTCAATCCGCAGATCACCACAGCCAGCGGCAACCCGGTGACCAGCTGGTTCTGGGACTTCGGCGATGGCGTGACCGACACCGTGCAGAACCCGACGCACCAATACGCCGCCGCTGGTCCGTACGTGATCACGCTCACGGCGACCACGCCATATTGCGGCAATACCGGAACGCAGTGGGTGAACGTGCAGGCCAAGCCCGTAGCGGCGATCGTACCGAGCACAGTGCTGGGTTGCGCACCGCTCACTGTCGACTTCGGGAACAACAGCACGGGTGCCACGCAGTACAACTGGGACTTCGGCGACGGTGCGGGCGACAATACACCAACGCCTTCGCACACCTATACCAACTTCGGCTTGATCGACACGGTCTACACCGTTACGCTGATCGCCAGTTCGCCTTTTGGCTGTGCGGATACCGCGATAGTGGACATCACGGTGGCGCCGGGTGTCGTGGCCAGTTTCAACCACAATGCCCTGCCGGGTTGCGCGCCGTTCGACGTGACTTTTTCCAACACGAGCGCTGGAGCGGGTAGCTACCTCTGGGACTTCGGCGATGGTAGCACCTCGACCGCTGTCTCTCCGAACCACACCTTCGTCAACACGACGTTCTTCCTCGACCTGCATACGGTAACGCTGATCGCGATATCACCCGCAGGATGCGCTGACACCGCGACCGCGCAGATCACGGTCTACCCGACACCCGATTTCACTTTCGTGGCGCAGCCGGACAGCGGCTGCAGTCCGCTCGCGGTGACCTTCCCCAGCGTGGTTGGCGCGGTGGACTACCAATGGGATTTTGGTGATGGCGGATCGGGCACAGGTCCGTCGCCCACGCACATCTACATCAACACCACCACGAACGACCTGCCCTACTCGGTCACCTTGATAGGCACGAATGCTTTTGGCTGCGTGGATACCGCAACGGCGAGCGTAACGGTCTATCCGAACCCAACGGCGCAGTTCACGACCACGCCGCTGGCCGGATGTCATCCCCTGGTGGCCTCGATCACGAACACCTCCACCGGTGCGACCAGCTTCCTGTGGAACTACGGCGATGGCCAAACCAGCGACACGACGCTCGCGGTGCATGATCACGCCTGGTTCAACTACGCGGGTCCCGGTGCGACGAGCTTTCCGATCACCCTTACCGTGACCACCGATCACGGTTGCACGAACACCGCGACCGACGTGGTGGCGGTCTATCCCCTTGTGATCGCCGCCTTTGTCGCTGATACAGCGGGCTGTGCCCCGCTCGGCGTGGACTTCGCGAACGTCTCCTCCGGTGCCGACACCTATGCCTGGTTCTTCGCTGATGGCCAGTTCAGTTCGGCGACAGCACCATCACACACCTACTTCAACCAGGGGCTGAGCGACGTGACCTTCGATCCGGTACTGATCGCCACGTCGTCCTTCGGGTGCAGCGATACGACCACCGCGCCGATCCTCGTACACCCGCAGCCGATCGCGCAATTCATTCCGAGCACCCAGGCCGGTTGCCAGCCGCTGAACGTCGTCTTCCAGGATCTTTCGATCGGCGCGGCGATGCTCGACTGGCAGTTCGGCGATGGGCAGTTCCTGAACGCCGCGCCGGGCAATACGTCGCATGTGTACACACACACTTCCGCGACGCCCATCACCTTCGATGCGGTGCAAGTCGCCACGTCGGCTTTCGGTTGCACCGATACCTCGCAGAACCCCATCCAGGTCTATCCGGAGATCACGGCGGACTTCACCGTGAACAATGCGGGCTGTTCGCCTGTGACGGTGACCATCGTGAACAACAGCATTGGTGCCAGCAGCTACGTGTGGGATATGGGCGACGGAACGATCCTCGTCGGCGCCACACCGAGCCACACCTATGTGAACAATACATCTTCCGACCAGCTGCGCACGATCACGCTGACAGCGACATCGCCGTACGGTTGCACCTCGGTCTTCACGCGGACGGTGAACGTGTACCCCGTTCCGAGCGCCGCCTTCCAGGCCACTCCGTTCACCATGCAGTTCCCCAACGCCACGGTGACCATCGTTAACAACAGCGCACCGGGCAACTGGAACTACGATTGGGACTTCGGCGATACGCAGTCGTCCACGCAGCAATTCCCCGGCACGCATGCGTATGGAACGTGGGGCAGCTTCACGATCACCCTGGTGGTGAGTGGAACGTTCTGCACGGATACCGCCACGCAGGTGGTCACCATCACACCACCGCTGCCTACAGCGAGTTTCCTCGGGCAGGGTGAAGGCTGCGTTCCGCTCACGGTGGAGTTCACCAACACCAGCCTGCAGGGGCTGAGCTACCAATGGAACTTCGGCGACGGCGGAACGAGTAGCGCCGATAACCCGGTGTACACCTACAACGTACCAGGGGTCTACACCGTGAGCCTCACAGCGTTCGGCATAGGAGGAGGAGTGAACACCGCCATCAAGGTGGACTCCGTGGTGGTGCATCCGGGCGCCACGGCCTTCTTCGTGTTGCAACCCGACGAGGTGATCGTACCCAGCCAGCCTGTGTTCACCTACAACCTCTCCGGCAACGCGACCTCCTTCATCTGGGACTTCGGTGACGGTACCACGTCCACTGAGTTCAACCCTGTACACTACTACACCGAGGGCGGCACATTCGACGTGATGCTGATCGCGAACAACGCGTGGAACTGTCCGGATACGTTCACCGTGATCGGTGCCACCACGGGAACGGTTTCGGGCGGCATGGAATTCCCGAACGCGTTCACACCCGGAACGAACGGACCTACGGACGGGGCGTACGATCCACGCAGCTATGAGAACGACTTCTTCTTCCCTCAGTACGAAGGAGTGGAGGCCTACCGCCTGGAGATCTTCAACCGATGGGGCGAACTGCTCTTCGAAACAGAAGATGTGCGGGTTGGCTGGGACGGTTATTACCGCGGGAACCCCGCCAAACAGGATGTCTACGTCTGGAAAGCTTTCGCCAGGTTCAGTGATGGTCGGGAAACCGTGCTGAAGGGCGATGTCACACTACTACGCTGAACCATGCAACGGAAAACCACCACGCTCACCGCCCTATTGCTCACCGCGTTCGTATCGGCCCAAAGCCAGTACAAGCGGCCGCACAACCAGATGCTCGATCAGGCCAAGGCGCACTTCGCCGCTGAGGATTACGCTGATGCGGCCAAGATCTATAAACGCCTGTTGCCAGTGGACACCGCCTTCGTGGAGGTCTACTACGAGTACGGCGTATGCCTGGCGAACCTCCCTGGCCAACGCGACAAAGCCGTGCCTTATTTCGAGAAAGCCCAGCGTGGCGGTCATACCGAGGCGTGCTATGAACTGGCCCTGGCGCGCCATCGTCAGCAACGGTTCGAGGAAGCGGCAGACATGCTGAACAAGTACAAGCAGCTGCAGTACCGTGCGGAAAAGGACGAGGAGGTCGATCGCCGCATCGCGATGGCCGTTGCAGCGAAGCAGCTAGTGTCAGCCCCGGTCGACGTGACGATCCGCAACATGGGCCCGACAGTGAACTCACCGGCACACGATTACTGTCCATTGGTGACCGCCGATGGCAATACGATGTACTTCACCTCGCGCCGCGAAGGCACCACCGGTGCGCTGAAGGACCCCACGGGCCAATGGCTGGAGGATATCTACACAGCGAAACGCATCGACGAGGTGTGGAGCAACGCCGTGAACGCCGGCACACCACTGAACACCAACACGCACGACGCCACGGTGGGCTTGAACCCCGACGGCAGTTCCATGATCGTATACCACACTTCGATCGACCTGATCAGCGGTGATCTCTATGAGACGCGCATGCACGCGCTGGAATGGCGGACCCCCGTAGCCATGACCCCGATGATCAACTCCAAGGACCACGAGCCGAGCGCGAGCATCGCACCCGGTGGCGATGAGATCTATTTCACGAGCGACCGCTTTGGTGGCTTCGGGGGCCGCGACCTCTACCGCATCCGGCGCCTGCCAAATGGCGAGTGGAGCCTGCCGTTGAACCTGGGCCCCAACGTGAACACCCCGCAGGACGAGGACGCACCCTTCGTACACAGCGACGGCATCACGCTTTTCTTCAGTTCCAAGGGCCACACCAACATGGGCGGCTACGATATTTTCAAAACCACCTTGATGGACGCCGACATGAACGGCTGGGCGATCCCCGAGAACATGGGCTACCCGCTGAACACGGTGAACGACGACATCTACTTCTGTTTGAGCGAGGACGGGTTCACCGGTTACTTCTCTTCGGAACGTCCCGGCGGGATGGGTATGCAGGACATCTATCAGGTCCTGTTCCCCGGCAACCAGCTCGATTACATGGTGGCGCGCGGCGTGGTGGCGAACGCCAGTGAGGATCCCGTGCGTGCGCGCATCCTGCTCACCGACGCCACCGGCGAAGAGGTGGTGGGGGTGTACAACACGAACGTCAATACCGGCCGCTTCCTCATGGTACTCACACCCGGCCAACGCTACACGATGACGGTGGAGGCGCAAGGCTACGCCAGCGTGCGATCGGAGTTCGTCGCCACCACACCGGACGATGGCGTGCGTGAACTGTTGATGGACATCCCCATGGAATCGCTCGAAGCACGCTCGACCCGAACGGAATGATCAGACGGGTAGCGTTGTGGGGATCGCTGTGCGGCGGTGCGTTGGGCCCTGTGCTGGCCCAGGACGCCCAGTTCACGCAGTTCTATTCCACGCCTACGTACATCAGTCCTGCTTTCGCAGGTACCGGCCTGCAATCCCGTTTCGGCCTGGCCGTGCGCGACCAGTGGCCCGCGATCCCGGGCGCGTTCGTCAGCACCAATTTCGCCTTCGATCACTACTTGAGCGAGGTGAACAGTGGTGTCGGCCTACTCATCACCGATGACCGCGCGGGCTCCGGCGCGTTGCGTTACACCAGTGCCAGCGTGCAGTACGCCTATGAGATCGAGTTGAAGCGCAAGGTGTTCCTGCGCCCCGCTTTGCAGGTCGGCTGGGTGACCCATGCGGTGGATTATTCGCGGCTCGTGTTCGGTGATCAACTGGCCCGCGGCGGAACGGTGGGCACTTATGAGAACATGGATGGCCACAGCATCGGATACGCGGACATGGCGGGAGGACTGCTCTTCTTCTCACCGAGGATCTGGGCGGGCGCATCGCTTCACCACCTGAACCGGCCGAACCAATCGCTTTTGCAGAACGAGGCGCGCATGCCGGTCAAGTTCAGCATGCACGGTGGTTACCGCATGACGCTGCGCACACCCGTGATCCGTGACCATCCGCAGAACCTCGTCTTCGCCTTCAACTTCCGCTCCCAGCAGAAGTACGACCAACTCGACATCGGCGGCTATTTCGAACGCGATCCCTTCTATGCGGGGCTGTGGTACCGCGGTGTGCCGCTCTTCAAGCACTATGCGCCGGGGTATGCCAACAACGATGCGCTCGCAGTGCTCGTTGGTGCGATCATCAAGGACCTGCGCATCGGCTACAGTTACGACATCACCATCTCGCGCCTCGCGGGCCACTCCGCTGGTGCGCACGAGATCACCCTGGGCTATGAGCTGGCGGACCGGCGCCGCAAACGTTCCGCGGCCAAGCGGAGGATCGTGCCTTGTGCCAAATTCTAGCGGGGTTGTCCGTTGTCTGTTGTCAGGGAAGTTGCGCATGGCCGCGCGCTAGAGATCGCTATAGACGACCGGCAACTGACAACCGTCAACATTTCTCTACCCCGCCTTCTCGCTCAACACCAACCAACGGTCCGTCAGGTGGTCCAGCTGCTTGATGGTCTCCTCGAGTTCGATCGAGAGCTTCATCATCGCGTGGTGGTCCGATCCTCCTTTCGCGAGCGTCGCGAGCAGTTCGGACTTCTTCTTTTCGAACTTGGGCATCTCTCCATCGATCCGCGTCAGCTCCTTGCGTTCGTTGAAGGTGAGTTTGCCCGGCGTTGCCTTTTTCGGTTGCTCCGGCCTGGGTGCTTCGACCTCCGCCGGGTCTCCGCTTCGGGGCCTTGCGGCCACGGGATTCGCAGTCTTCGGGGCGCTGGCCCTGCGCTTCTGGATCTCCCGCAGGTCACTGTAGCTGCCCACCCATTCTTTGATCTTCCCTTCGCCTTCGAACACGAGCAGTTTCGTGCAGAGCTTGTCCATGAAGAACCGGTCGTGGCTTACGATCAACAGGCACACGTCCAGGTCCTGTAGGAAATCCTCCAACGCGTTCAGCGTGGGAATGTCCAGGTCGTTCGTCGGCTCGTCGAGGATGAGCACGTTGGGGTTCTTCATCAGCACCGTGCAGAGGTAGAGGCGCCGCTTCTCGCCACCGCTCAAGGTGCTCACGTATTGCCACTGCTGCTCCTTGTCGAAGAGGAAACGTTCCAGCAGGCCCGACGCTGTCAGGGTCTTCCCCTTGCTCAACGGGATGATCTCCGCGATGTCGCGCACGACGTCCAGGATGCGCTTGTCCTCCTTGATCAGCAGACCTTGCTGGCCGAAGGTGCCGAGCACCACCGTATCGCCAATGCTCACCGTACCCGCGTCCGGTGGAGTTTTCATCGTCAGCAGGTCCAGGAAGGTGCTCTTGCCGATGCCGTTGGGTCCCACGATGCCGATGCGGTCGCCGCGCTTCAGCGAATAGGAGAAGTGAGCGACGATCGGCTTGAACTGGCCGGGCTTTTCGCGGTCGCCGAAACTCTTGGTCAGGTTGCGCACCTCGATCACCTTGCCGCCGAGGCGCTCGGTCTTCACATCGATCTTCACTTCTTCGCGTGAGAAGTCGCGGGTGGCGTCCGCTTTGATCCGGTCGAAGGCATCCAGCCGGCTCTTGCTCTTGGTGCCGCGGGCACGGGGCATCTTGCGTACCCATTCCAGCTCGCTGCGCATCAGGCCGCGCAAGTGCTGCTGGGTGGCATCGCGCACCTCATCGAGCATGGCCTTCTTTTCCACGTAGTAGCTGTAGTTGCCCTTGAACCGCGTGAACTCGCCGAACTCCATCTCGATGATCTCGTCGCACACGTTGTCCAGGAAGTAGCGGTCGTGTGTTACCAGCAGCAGCGTCAGGTTCGGCACGCTCAACTCCTCCTCCAACTGCTCGATCATGTGTACGTCGAGGTGGTTGGTCGGCTCGTCCAGGATCAGCACGTCGGGCGCGTTGATCAGCACCTTGGCCATGGCCAGGCGCTTCTGCTGGCCGCCGCTCAGGGTGTTCACCGGCTGCTCCATGTCCCGCAGGCCGAAGCGGTGCAGCAGCACCTGCACATGCGCCTCGTGGTCCCACGCGTTCAACTCGGTCATGGTGTCAATGGCCTGCTGCATCGCGGGCCCCTCCAGGTGGCGGGCCACGGCGTGGTCGTAGGCGCGCACCGCGTTGGTCACCGGATCGTCCTGGTCCAGCATCTCGTCCAACAGCGAGTGCGTGGCGGTCATGTGTACGTTCTGGTCCAGGTAGCCCGTGCGCAAACCCTTGTTGAAGGTGATGATGCCTTCATCCGGTGTCTCCAAACCGGCGATGCACTTGAGCAAGGTGCTCTTGCCCGTGCCGTTGCGCGCCACGATGGCCGTCTTCTGGCCCTTCTCCAGGCCGAAGGAGATGTCGGTGAAGAGCTGGCGCGGGCCGTAGCGCTTCGAGACCTTTTCGACGGAGAGGACGTTCATGGGGGCGCGAAGATCGGGGAAAGGCAGCAGTGGAACCCGCCACATGCTGACGACCGCTTTATCTTTGAATGCATGGCAACGAAACGATCGAAGGTGACCATCCGGAAAAAGCCGAGTGCCGAGGGGGAAGCCATGAACAAGGCCTTCAAAAAGGCGACCAAGCGCGCGGCCGAAGAAGCCTTCACCGTGCGAAAGACCATTATGGTGGAGAAGGACGGCTGGTTGGTGATGGTCGACAAGAACGGCACCGTCAAACGCCGCGTGAAGCGCTTGGAGCGCATCAGCTTACCGAAGTAAGGCAGAATGCCGAGGACACTTCGCCTGCGGGTGTTCGCCGGACCCAATGGCTCAGGCAAGAGTATCATGCTCAGGCAGGTCCGCTAAACTGAAGTTGGCGGAAGAGCCGTTGACATTGGCGTCTATGTGAACGCGGATGACATCGCGTTCATTCTGCGTGAGCATGGTCGGTTGGATCTGGCGAACTACGGTGTCCATGTGGTGGGTTGGTTGGAGTTCGGGCCGTTCGCCACGGGATCCGGACTGCTTACGCGGGCATTCCCTAGTCACCGAATGATAAAGGAGCATAGCTGGCACGGTAGTATGTTCGTGCTTGAGCGCTCAAAACATGTGGATCACTTCGCCCAACTCCTCGCCGCTATTCTTCTGGCGACCAACGAGCATGCGGAAGCGGAGACTGTGATCACGGAACTTGCAACTGAGAAGCCCTTGAACGCGGCGGAACTCGCAGAAAGGAACCGCATGCTTAAG
>Ga0335394_10009493_pt1 | contig 10970 bp, 8 predicted proteins | sample MAT03_FD_205741 | JGI IMG/M metagenome (GOLD analysis project Ga0335394, IMG submission 205741) | Freshwater microbial communities from Lake Fryxell liftoff mats and glacier meltwater in Antarctica - MAT-03 (spades assembly) (version 2) ... | reverse complement strand
CCCGCCACAAGCCGGAGCCGGACGTTTTCCTGGAAGCCGCCAGAAGGCTGGGAGTGGCGGCCAGTGCCTGCGTGGTCTTCGAGGACACCGACATCGGCCTGGAAGCCGCGCGTCGAGCGGGTGCGATCGGCATCGACGTCCGCGGTTGGGTCACACGTTGATCATAACTCGCCGCAGTGCATATCAGAAAAGATCTCCGAGAGAGCATTCGAGTTGAACGAGGGGTTACGCAGTTCATCCTCGCTGGGCGGAAGCGGAATATGCGTCCGCAGGATCTCCATGATTCGGGCCTCGTGGAAGTCCCTCAGCTTCTCTAACCTGGCAAGACGAGATTTCAATTCCATGGCTTCCGTCTCAAGGCGATGCAATTCCTCCGCGGTCACGAAGTAGGCGAAGACTTTTCCATCCTCAGTTCGGAGTTCTTGCCTGCTTATCGACGAGAGTGTCAGGGTCACGATACATCCCTCTGGCTGGGATTGGCCTCCATCCTAACAGGATCCGCAATCGGTTGTTGATCCGTCTCAACCCTACCCCGCTCCGTTCGTGCCACGAAGACGACGGTCGTCATATCCGCGGTGACGTTCACCGTCGTTCGGCACATATCGAGGATGCGGTCCACGCCGAGCACGATCGCGATCCCCGCGGCCGGCACATTGTAGCGAGCCAGGATCAGCCCGATCAATGGCAGCGAACCGCCCGGCACCCCGGCCATGCCCGTCGCCGTCACCACGCAGAGCACGAGCACGCCCAGCTGATCCGCCAGCGAGAGGTCGACGTTGAACGCCTGGGCCAGGAACATCACCGTCACGCCTTCGAAGAGAGCCGTGCCGTTGTGGTTCATCGAAGCGGACAACGGCAGCACGAAGCGCGAGACCGCGGGTGGAATGTCCAGGTCGTCCTCCGCGCACTCGATTGCCGTCGGCAGCGTGGCGCTCGAGGAACTGGTCGAGAACGCCGTCACCATCACGCCGCGGATCTTCTTGAAGAACGTGATTGGCGAACGCCCCCCCAGGAAGAACACCAATAGCGGCAGCACAATGACCAGGTGGATCAACAACCCCAGGAGCACGGTGAGGACGAAGGCCCCCAGGGCGATCAGCAATTCAAACCCGAAGAGCGCCGTGGTGCTGAAAATCAGGGCAAAGACGGCATAAGGCGCCAGCGACATCGCCAGCTTGATGATGAAGTCCGTGATCTGGTTCACGCCCTCCAGAAGCGTGATGATCGGCTCGGCACGGTCCTTGTCGATCTGCGTGAGGGCGATGCCGATGAGCAGCGCCGTGAAGATGACCGCGAGCATGTCCTTCTTGAGGAAGGCGTCGAGAGGGTTTCGAGGCACAATGTTCACGATCGTCTGAATACCGAAATCCGGCGGCTTCTCGGTCTTCTCCTTGGCCTCTTGTGAGAAGTGCCGCATCAGTTCATCCCGTTTCTCGACGGGAAGGTGCTCGCCGGGCTTGATGAAGTTTACGAGAGTCAAGCCGATCATGGCGGCGAAGATCGTGGTGACAATGAAATAGGCCAGCGTCTTTGTCCCGACGCGGCCGACGTTCCCCCCACTCCCAAGCCGGGTGACGCCGACGACCAGAGATGCGAAGACGAGCGGGATGATCGCGAGGAAGAGCAGGTTCAGGAACACATCGCCCACGGGCCGGGTGACGCTGCGAACCGTCCACTCCACCCACTCGGCTCGCTGAGGCGGCGGCGAGCCCGCATTGCCCACCACGGCGGCAAGGGCCAGTTGATAAACCGGGGCTTTCGGAGTGGTCGCGTAATTAATCGTGGAGCCGAGGACAGCGCCGAGAACCATTCCCAGCAGGATGCGTGTGTGGGGAACGTGGACGTGTGAGGAGGACATTGGCAATCTCGAAAGGGCTGGAAATCATCTGTGATTGATGCACGATTTCGTCGCCACGCGGAGAGTACGGCCGCGGAGCGTCGCATCCGTGTTCCGATAAAAGGCTCCCTCAGGATGGAATCCACAAAGGCCCGGAATCGTGTTCGCGAATCGTCAATCACCTCGTTATAGGCGAAAGGCCGTAAGCGACTTACCACCAATGTCAGTTCTCTGTCTTCCGTCTTACGTCTTCTGTCCTCTGTCCTCTGTGATGACACTTCTGCTACCGCTTGGCATATAACGTGGATCAGCCGCTGCCGCGAGGCATCGCTGGGCGAAGCGGCTTCCTTTCCTTTTCCGGATGACCAACATGAACACAAGAATCTCGTCGTTCGTTCTCGCCGGCCTGCTCGTCGCCGCCTCGGGGCTGTCGGCTCGTGCGGCCGAGTGGGAAGACCTCGTCGCGGGCGACCTCGGCAAGCACTGGACCACCAAGGGGAACTGGGCCCTGAAGGATGGCGTGATCGCACTCACCCCGCGGCCCGGCGAGAAGGACTGGACGCGGTGGGATATGTATCTGTGGTCCAAGAAGACCTACGAGGACTTCGAGATTGAGTTCGAGTACACCGTGCAGAAGAGTGGCAACAGCGGTTTCTACTTCCGCGTCGGCGATGTCAACGACCCCGTGAAGAAGGGCATCGAGGTGCAGATTTACGACTCTGCCAGCAAGGCTGCGGGCGGCAAGCTCACCGACCACGACTCCGGCGGTGTCATCCCTGGCGTGCCCCCGACGAAGAACGCCACCAAGCCCGCGGGCGAGTGGAACAAGTTCCAGATCACCAACAAGGGGGACAAGCTCACCATCGTGCTCAACGGCGAGACGGTGAACGAATTAAACCTTGCCGAGTCCAAGGTGAAGGATCGCCCGAAGGTCGGCAATATTGGCTTCCAGGACCACGGCCTGCCGCTGTCCCTGCGGAACATCCGGATTCGTGAATTGAAGTAAGGAAGAGGTGCCAAGGCTGGAGACAAAGGGCGAAAGTGCTTTCGGCCCTACGGGACTTTGCTCCCGACCTCTCCACCAGGGGCTTGCGCCCCTGGCTACCATCGGTCGCCGCTCCGCGGCTGAAGCATCTTGACACGTTTGGATCTCAATTCGGCCATTCAGCCCTGCGGTTTCGCATCAACCAAAGGTAAAGGAAGTGCCCTTGGGCGTCTCGCCGGAGCGACAGTGCCAGTAGTTCACCCGGCCAGCACCATCGGGCGGGCCAGCGCCTGATGCACCGCCGCGACCATCTCCTGGGGGCGGTAAGGCTTGCTCAAGAGGCCCAGCGACCCTTCGAGTTCCGTGATGCTGTCCGCCGAGAAACCGGTGGAGAACATGATTCGCGCTCCCGGGTCGATCCGGATCATCTCGCGATACGCATCCCGGCCGGACATCCTGGGCATCGTCACGTCCAGGATCACCAGATCCACGCGAGAATGCTCCTGTTCAAAGAGTTTCACCGCTTGCTCGCCGTCAGCGGCCATCAAAACGGAGTAGCCCGCGGTCTCCAGAATCAACTTGCCCAGGTCGCGAATCATCTCTTCGTCATCCACGAGCATCACGGCGCGGCCGTTTCGCTTCTTCTCCTCGTCCTCGATTCGCCTTGCCGTCCTGGGCAGCAGCGTGGAGTCGGGCGGTGTCGGCGTCACGGGCAACGCCAGGTGGACCGGCCGAGGCAGCGGCGTGGAGTTCTCACCGACGCGGGGAAGATAGAGGTCGAAGCACGTGCCCTTGCCTTCCACGCTCTGGCACTCGATCCAGCCGTTGTGCTGTTTGACGATGCCCTGAACCATCGGCAACCCCAGGCCGGTGCCGTAGCCCACGGGCTTGGTCGTGAAGAACGGTTCAAACAGGCGGGGCTTCACGTCGTCCGGAATTCCCCGTCCGGTATCGCGAACCGAGATGTGAACGAATTCGCCGGACTGGCCTTCCGGGTGCGGAGCGAGCTTGTTCGGCGTGAACCAGGCGGGGCCGGCGGAAAGGGTGAGCTTGCCGCCGTTGGGCATGGCGTCCCGCGCGTTGAGGCAGAGGTTCAGCACGGCCTGGTTCAGCAACGTGGCGTCCGCAAGAACGGCGCCGCAATAAGGCTCGACATCGATGATCAGCTCAATGCGGGGATCGAGCGTTCGGCGGATGAGGGCGGCGGCTTCCTCGAGCACGTCCCGCGGCGCGATCGGAGCCGTCATCAGTTGGTTGCGTCGTGCGTAGCCCAGGAGCTTTCGCGTGAGGTCGGCGGCCCGCGTGGCTGCGGTCTCGGCGGCTTTCACCAGCGTGCGGTTCGGGTCGTCGTGCCGAAGTTGCAGAAGCCCCAGGTTGCCGAGAGCCGCCGTCAGGAGATTGTTGAAGTCGTGAGCGATGCCGCCGGCCATCTGGCCGATCGCTTCGAGTTTCGTCGCCTGGCGAAGATGCTCTTCGAGCCGTCGGCGCTCGGTGATGTCCAGAGCCACACCCACGAGGTGAGTGACTTTACCCGCGACATTCTTGACGCCGGAGAAGTAAAGATCGACCCAGACTTCCTTGCCATCCTTGCGGATGTAGCGTTTCTGAAGCGCGGCCTTCTCCTGCTTGCCCGAGGCGACGGCGGCGTAGGTCAGCGTTTCGCGAGCGCGGTCGTCCGGGTGCGTGAGGTCGTCGAGCGATTTGCCGACGAGTTCATTCTCCGTGTACCCCACCAGCGTGGCGAAGCGACGATTCGCTTCGAGGATTCGCCCCGTGGGATGGAAGACGCCGATACCAGCCTGAGAATTGTCGAAGATGGCGCGGAGGCGTTCTTCACTCTGCCGCAGGGCCTCGGCTGTGCTTCGACGTTCGGTGACGTCTCGCTGCACCATGATCCACTGCGGCGGCCCTCCGCTCACTGCGGGCACGGGCACGAGGCTCAGTTCGACCCAGAAGGGTGTGCCGTCCTTGCGGTAGTTCAACAACTCCGTTTCGAGAGGCGTGCCCTCGTCCAGAGCCTGTCGAATGCGGTCGAGTGTGGAGCCATCGGTCTCCGGTCCACGCAGGCGATGCAACGATCGGCCGAGGAGTTCCTCGCGAGCGTAACCCGTGAGTCGACAGAACGCATCGTTGACGAATCGCACCGCTCGCCCGCCCATCTCGGCCTGGGGTTCGGCTTCCAGCACGATGATGGCATCATGGGCATGAAGCACCGCGGATTCCAGCATCCGCAATCGGGCGCCCGCTTCACGTTCGGCGGTCACGTCGATGATCGTGCCTGCCAGCCAGTCGGTCGGTCGGCCACGAGCATCGAGAACATGATGCCCGCGAATATCGACCCAGACCACACGGCGATCCGCAGCGATCAGGCGATGCTCGATCTCGCCAGGCGGGTTCCCCTGGGCACACGCGTTCATCGCCGCCGCCACGCGGTCGCGGTCATCGGGATGCACCGCCTTGAGCCAGCTTTTCGGAACTTCGAGTGAACCTTCGGGCATGCCCAGCCAGGATTCCATTCGAGCGGTGCCCCAGAAATCCGAGGTCTTGGGGTTCCATTCCCAGGCGATCATTCGCGTCGCTCGCAAGGCGAACCGCAGGCGTTCCTCGCTGCGATTGAGCGCTTCCGCCTTGGCCTGCAATTCCGCCAGGAACTGCTCACGGCGCACGATCACCAGGATGAACGCCCCCAGCCCCGCCGCCATCACCGCAAGCAGGGCCACATCCTGCTCGAGGCGATAAGCGAGGTAGCCCGTCAACAACCCCACCAGAACCGCGGCGAACACGCTGGTCCAGGGGGCCCGTAGCGTCCAGCTTTTCACAAGGAGGGCCTCACGGCAGAAAGAATGACCTGTGAGCTTCCACCAGGAAACCGTAGGTCATCAATTGCCGTGAAGAATGAGAACAGGGAAGAATTCTTCCACCGGTTATTACTGTGGCGGGAATACTCTTCTTAAAGTGTAAGCCGTTCTAGCGTGGCCTGAACTTCTACGGAACACGAACTCCTGTCGGGACTGTGGCACCAGCCGGAGGCGGCGAAACGACTGTGCCACAGGCCCGCTCCCCATCTTCCATCACTTCAATCGCTGCACGATCGCGTCGACGTCGTACACACAGCCGCCCCAGACTCCGCCGCTCGCGTTCTGAAGGGCGGCCCACAGGCGCGTGTCCGCTGGCAACGCGGGGTCGCATGACAGGTCCGGCCGGGGCTCGCGGCGAAGCAACTCCGCCGTGCCCCACTCGGCCCCCTTCACGCCGGCCGCATCGCCCACAAGGTCGATCGTCCCTTCCAGAGTGATGCGGTTGATGACGATCTGCACGAGGTCGCCATCGCGAATCTTGCCGATCGGACCGCCCGCAAGGGCTTCCGGCGACACATGCCCGATGCACGCGCCGGTGCTCACCCCGCTGAAGCGTGCATCGGTGATCACCGCGACCTGCTTGCCCCAGTGAAGGTACTTGAGCGCACTCGTGAGTTGGTACGTCTCCTCCATGCCGCTGCCCATCGGCCCCCGGCAGCAGAGAATCAGCACGTCGCCCGCGATGACCTTGCGTTCCCCCTCGCCCTTGATGGCGGCGATCGCGGCCTTCTCGGTGGTGAAGACCTTCGCGGGGCCGAGCTTGCGATAGACGCCATCCGGATCAACGACGCTCGGGTCGATCGCGGTCGACTTGATGATGCTTCCCTCCGGGCTGATGTTGCCACGGGGGAAGGTGATGGTGCTGGTGAGACCGATAGCGTGAGCCTGCGTGGGCGACATGATGACCGAATCCGGGTCGACGCCATCGCGGTTCTTCAGGAGTTCGCGGAACTTCTGCCGTCGCGGCGAACTCGCCCACCAGTCGAGCACCTTGCCGAGCGTCTCACCGGAAGCCGTCAACGCATCGAGTTCGAGCAGGCCGAGTTCGCGGAGGTGGAGCATCACTTCGGGCACGCCGCCGGCGAGGAAGACGCGAATCGTGGGATGCCCGACCGGCCCGTTCGGCAGCGCGTCGACGATCCGGGGCACCTTGCGATTGATGCTGTTCCAGTCGTCGACGCTCGGCCGCTTCACCCCGGCGTGGTAGGCGATCGCGGGTATATGGATCAACAGGTTCGTGCTGCCGCCGAAGGCCGCGAAGACAGCCATGGCGTTGCGGAAGGACGCCTCGGTGAGGATGTGCTTGGTGGTGAGCCCGCGGGCGCTGAGGGCGTTCAGTGCGCGTGCGGATCGCCTTGCCATGTCCAGCCACACCGGTTGCCCGGAGGGTGCGAGGGCGGAGTGCGGCAGCGAAAGGCCGAGCGCTTCGCCGACGACCTGCGAGGTGGCTGCCGTGCCGAGGAACTGGCAGCCGCCGCCGGGGGACGCGCACGCATGGCAGCCGGCTTCCGCCGCCTGTTCGAGCGTGATCTCGCCCTGGGCGAAGCGGGCACCGATCGTCTGCACTTTGGCCGTGTCCTCGACGCCCGGGGTGCCCGCAAGCATCACCCCGCCGGGCACCAGAATGGTCGGCAGGTCGTGCTGCGACGCCAGGGCCATCATCATCGAAGGTAAGCCCTTGTCGCACGTGGCCACGCCCATCATTCCCTTGCGCGTCGGCAGGCTGCGCATCAGGCGGCGAAGCACCATCGACGAATCGTTGCGGAACGGCAGGCTGTCGAACATGCCCGTCGTCCCCTGCGTTCGGCCATCGCAAGGATCGGTGACGGCTCCCGCGAACGGAATGCAGCGAAGGGCCTGGAACTCCTCGGCCGCAGCCTTCACGAGCAGGCCAACCTCCCAGTGCCCGGAGTGGTACCCCAGTGCGATGGGCGAACCATCGGCCGCGCGAAGGCCGCCGTGGGTCGAAAGAATCAGGAATTCCTTCCCGCCAAGAAGTGACGCATCCCAGCCCATGCCAACGTTCTGGCTCCAGCCGAAGAGATCGCCGCTGGGGGCATGGCGAAGGAGATCGTCCGTCAACGGCAGTTTCCCGGACGGGCCCGGCGCCGCCGTGACGAGATCGAAGATGCCAGCATCGGAGCTGTCGAGGATCGTGGTCGACATGGATAGTCCCAAAGTAGGTCACCCGCCCCGCGAGTGACTGCGAACGACGTCCGGAGTAGGGCTCGTCGTGTGGTCCAAGCGGTTTTTATTCTCTTCAGGTTGCGACACGCGGAGCGAGTCGCCTACTTTCTTATAACAAAACCCGGTAACCGCGAACCCTTACGGAGTAACCCTCGATGCGCTTCTCCCACCTCTCCACTCTCGCACTGCTCGTCATACTCTCACCAGGTCTCAGTCACGCAGCCGATGCCCCCAAGGGGCGCTTCGGCCCCGCGTTCGAGCAGGAGCCTTACGGCAAGCTCGCCGACGGAACACCGGTCACGTTGTACACGCTCATCAACCGCAATAACGCCGTGCTGAAGTGCATTGACTACGGCGCGATCATCACCGAACTGCATGTCCCCGATAAATCCGGCAACCTCGGCGACGTCGTTCTCGGGTTCGACAAGCTCGAAGATTACCTCAAGGGCCATCCGTACTTCGGCACCAACGCGGGCCGGGTCGCCAACCGCATCTCGGGGGCGAAATTCGACCTCGACGGCAAGACCTATAAGCTCGCCGCCAACAACCTGGACAAGCACACTCTCCACGGCGGCAAGGAAGGCTTCGACAAGAAACTCTGGCGAGCCGAGCCATTCATCGGCCCCACCGGCCCTGGCGTGAAGTTCAACTACACCAGCAAGGACGGCGAGGAAGGCTTCCCCGGCGCCCTGTCCACGACGATCACCTACACGCTGACGGACAACAACGAGGTGATGATGGACTTTCGCGCCAGCACCACGAAGCCGACGATCGTGAACCTCGCCCACCACAGCTACTTCAACCTGGCCGGTCAGGGTAACGGCACCATCCACGACCACACGCTCCAGATGCTGGGCTCGAAGATCACGGAGAGCGACGCGGACCTGATCCCGACCGGGAAGATCGTTCCAGTCGCAGGCACGCCATTCGACTTCACGAAGACGAAGGCCCTGGGCAAGGATCTCGTCGCCGCGGGTGGCAAGCCGGTGGGCTTCGATCTGAACTACGTCCTCGACACGCCCGCCTCGGATCGCCCCCGGCTGGGCGCAATCGTGACAGAGCCGAAGAGCGGCCGGACGATGGAAGTGTGGACAACGGAACCTGGCCTGCAGCTTTACACCAGCAACTTCATGGATGGCACGCTCAAGGGCAAGGGCGGGAAGGTCTACCCGCAGTATGCCGCGCTATGCCTGGAAGCGCAGAAGTTCCCGGACTCGATCCACCACCCGGAATGGAAGGAAATCTCCAACACGACGCTGCTGCCAGGGGAAACGTACAAGCAGACGACGGTCTACAAGTTCGGCGTCGCGAAGTGACATCGCATCGCGGAGCGCGTGAACCCGACGCGCTCCGCTTCCGACGTCGTTACGACGCCTTCAGAAGCTTCACCACGTCCTCATCCAGGCTCGCCGGGCCGGTGGCGGCCGAGTAGCGTTCGACCACTTCCCCCGCACGATTCACCAGGAACTTCGTGAAGTTCCACTTGATCGCGGACAGGCCCAGGATTCCGCTCTTCGCCTCCTTGAGGACCTTGAAGACGGGGTCCGCGTCCTCTCCGTTCACATTCACCTTCGCAAACATCGGGAAGGTGACGTTGTACTTCGTGGAGCAGAACTGCAAGATCTCCGCTTCGGTCCCTGGCTCCTGATGGCCGAACTGATCGCAAGGGAAACCGAGGACGACGAATCCTTCATCCTTGTGCTTGAGATAAAGCTCCTCAAGCCCGGCATACTGACCCGTGAAGCCACACTTGCTGGCCACGTTCACGATGAGCAGCACCTTGCCTCGATAGTCCTCGAAGGACTGATCGCGGCCATCGATCGACTTGGCATGGAGTTCGTAGAGACTCATGGCATCCACTCGAATTCAGGTTTTGCAGAGGGTTCGGCGAAGCACGGCATCGCTGAGTTTATTCATAAGCCACATCACGGGTGGGACCAGGGAAGTTTGAATCGACAACTCGGAACTCACTTCAACCCTTGCACCAAAGCCGTGACCGCCCAGGCAGTGGTGGCGGCGGAGATGAACTGGTCTTTGCCGTGAGGGAAACCACTCTCAAAATATTGCTGGATCGGTCGGCTCCGAGTCTTCACGTGCCAGCTACCGTCGTGCTGCTGCGTGCGAAGGAGGAACGACAGGCCTCGCTTGAACGCGGGGGAACTCGCCGGCATGCCGCCCGCTTCGCGAAGGGCCGCGAGTGCCGTCGCCGCGGCGTAAGGATCGCTGGGCATCTCGTCCTTCTGGCCCCAGCCACCGTCGGATCGCTGGGCTTTACGTAGTTCGATCATGGCATCACGGATCACATCGCCATTCGCGTCCACCGCTTTCAGGGCTCGCAGTCGATAGACGCGATCCTCGGTGTCCTTCGCGGGCGTCGTCTCGAGCCAGGCCTTCGCGGCGTCGATGCGTTTGTCGATCGGCTCCTTCTGCTCCGGAGTGCCCCAAGTTTTGAGAGCCCGAATCGCGAGGTACGTGCTCGTGAACAGGCTCCCCTGCGTGGGCGGCCGGTTTGAAGTGGGTCGCCAGGGGCCGTTGAGGTTTTCGTGCTGCTTGAGGATGTAATCGACGACGGGTGCAGTTGCGTCCACGTCCTCGTGTCCCGCCTTGTCGAGCAAGTAAAGGCCCCAGCCCGCGCTGTCGATGCCGCCGCCAAGGCTGCCCTTTTTCAGGGAGGGGTGCCGTTCCTTGAACGCCGCGATGACGTGCTCCGCCTGCTTCTCGATGAACTCATCCTCGACGGAAAAACCCCGTTCCCGAGCCGCGTGAAAGGCGACCATCGATAGGCACTGATTGTGGCAGCCGAAACAGGTGCGCTTCTCGGCGTAGCCCACTGCGCCCTTCACGAGAATGGGGAGAGCTTTTTCGACCGAAGCACGAAGAATCGCGGGGGTGGGTTCCGGGCCCAGGAGCGTCGCGAGTGCGAAGCCAGCAAGCGTGAGCATGGGAGCAGCCTCAAGGAGTGTGACTTCACTTCACGCGATCCTGGAGCCAAATGCAAGCTCGCCACAGTAAATCGCTCAGAGGTCCTGTAAACCTGAAGTTACCACTCAGGACTGTGGTAACGGCGTGACGACGATGCGCGGAAGCTTGCACCGGTGAGACG
>Ga0335394_10009488_pt1 | contig 10973 bp, 12 predicted proteins | sample MAT03_FD_205741 | JGI IMG/M metagenome (GOLD analysis project Ga0335394, IMG submission 205741) | Freshwater microbial communities from Lake Fryxell liftoff mats and glacier meltwater in Antarctica - MAT-03 (spades assembly) (version 2) ... | reverse complement strand
TACCCTGCTGCGTGCGTTGCCGCGCATGAACCGCGAACTGGGCCGGCCGCTGGTGCTCGGCATCAGCCGCAAGTCCTTCCTTACGGGGGTCACCGGCGAGGCCTTGCCGGCGCAGAAGCGCGACGCCGCCAGCCATGTCGTCCATGCCCTGATCGCCGGCGAGTGTGCCTTGCTGCGCGTCCACGATGTCGCCGGCGCACACGCGGCGCTGAGGTTGCGGAACGCCGTGACACCGGACGACCTCACCGGGGATCGGGAAGGAGGCATCCATGCCTCTTGAGTGGTCCGACGTCTTCTACTACCTGCGCTCCGGCTTCGAGATCCTCATCATCACGGTGTTGATCTACTACCTGCTCTCGGCGATGGAGCGCATCAGCGCCGGCGGAAAACTGCGGGGCGTGACGCTGATCCTCGCGCTGGTGGTGGTGGCGTGGATGGTCGCGCGCGCGTTCCAGTTGCATGCCATCACCTGGTTGCTGCAGGCCGGTATCGGTGTCAGCGCGCTGGTCATGGCGGTGGTGTTCCAGCCGGAACTGCGCCGCCTGTTCACGCGCATGGGCGGCTTCTTCCCCAATCAGGATCTTTCGGGCAATGCCTCGATCATTCAGCACCTTGGTGAATCGATCAGCTACCTGTCGAGCAAGCGCATCGGTGCGTTGATCGTTTTCGAACGCAACGACCGCTTGGAGGACTACGTCGCCTCCGGTCCGCTCGACTGCGAGATCACCAGCAAGCTCATCAATACCATTTTTTGGAAGGACACCCAACTGCACGATGGCGCGATGATCGTACGCAATGGCCGCATCGCTGCCGCCGGGGTGATCCTGCCGCTGACCAACAATCCGGCGTACCGTTCCCTGTCGGGCACGCGCCACCGCGCGGGTATCGGCATCAGCGAAGACACCGATGCGCTGGTGCTGGTGGTGTCGGAAGAGACCGGCCAGATCAGCATGGCTGATCGCGGCCAGTTCACCCGTGGCCTGACGCGCCAGGATGTCGAACTGATCCTGACGCGTGAGTTCCGCGCCGGTGGCCGGCGTGGCCTGCGCTCCGAGCGCGCTTCCACGGGCGAACGCACCAGCACCGAACGCCAGATCGTCACTACTTTGTTGACTGCGCATCGCCCCGCGTCTGAACCAACGGAGCCAGCGGGCCCGGTAGAAAAGATAGTTGTAGAGAAGGTGAAGCCATGATCGGCAACCTCGGCGCTCGTCTGATCGAACATTGGGAACTGAAGCTGGTCGCACTGGTGATCGCGGTGGCATTGTGGCTCTACACCAACGGCCAAGTCCGCGTCGAACGCACGCTCAACGTGCTGGTCAACAATTCGTCGGTCCAGTCGTTGCCGGCGGATTACCGCGTCAACGTCATCCAACCGCAGACCTTCACCGTCAAGGTCAGCGTGCCGATGAACCAGGCCGGCAGCCTGCGCAATCCCATCATTCCCAACTTGCAGATCAGCGGCGATGCGGTGTTGCGGGGTGAACAGAGTTTTCCCATCACCAGCAGTATGCTGGGACTGGATGACGATTTGCGCATCGAACGCATTGAGCCCGAGACCGTGCGCGAAGTGCGCGTCGCCTTTGCACTGATCACCGAGGACTACCTGCCGGTCGAGGCCCCGACCATCAGCGGTCTGCCGGAGGGCATCCAGGCGACCCTGGCGATCGAACCGACGCGCGTGCGCGTGCGCGGCACGCGTGAGCAGCTCGACGGCATCAAGGCGCGCGGCCAACGGCTGGTGTTCGATCCGATCAGACTCGATGGCGTCGATCCCACCTTGCAGACCACGCGCAAGGAAGTCGTCGCGCTGACGCACAAGGACACACAACTCGAAGTCATGGACCGCGTCACTGCCACCGTGACCCTTAGCCCGCAGCAGGGTGCGACCAAGGAAGTCAGTGTGCCGGTGCAGATCCTTGCGCCCAAGGATTTCACCGCGCGTTTCGCCATCGAACTCAGCCAGCCGCAGGTGGTGCTCGCGCTGCATGGCCCCGCGAGCCTGCTGGTCGGATTGCAGCCGGAGACCGAGTTGACCGCCTACGTGGCCCTGCGGCCGACCATCGAACTAGGCGTCCCGGTAGAAGTCCCGATCGGCGTGATGGGGCCGACATGGGCTACTTATGATCCTGTCACTATTCGGGTTACGGTCAGCCTGCTGCCGACTAGGCCAGCTCCGGAGGCGTCCCAGCCGTCGCCCACAGGTGCGGCAGGAACGCCCTGAACACCTTGCGTCGGGGTGACCTTTGAGGTTAGAACCGCCGCCCCGGATGTCAGGTTTCTTTCACGAGACCGTCTAACCGGAAACCACCCAGGCGCATTCGCGCCGCCCACACCGCAAGGAACTTCACTCATGAAGACTGCACTCTTCGCCCTCCTCTTCGCCGTCAGCAGCAGCGCCTTCGCTGCCGACTTCGCCGCTATCACGCACAAGGATCTGACCGCTGCGATCGAAACCAAGGCCGCCGTGATAATCGACGTCAATGGCAGCGACTCATTCAAGGCTGGCCACATCCCCAGCGCGATCGACTTCGAAGCCAAGGAAAAGGAACTCGCCAAGCTCCTGCCCGCCGACAAGGGCGCCCTGGTCGTCGCCTACTGCGGCAGCCCCCAGTGCCCGGCGTGGAAGGAAGCCGCCGCTGCGGTCGCCAAACTCGGCTACACCAACGTGAAGCATTACACCGGCGGCCTGTCCGGCTGGAAGGAAGCTGGCGGCAAGCTCCAGCAGAATTGAGCACGACGCTCAGTCGTTCGAGTCAGCTTGGCTGACAACGTCGCACCCCGCGGATATCCGCGGGGTGCGATGTTTAACCGGTCTTTCGCCGGTTCCGCGAGTGATCAGCGTTTGCGGTTTTTCCCGCCGCGATCTTTTCCGCCGCGATCCTGACCACCCTTGCTGTCAAGGATGGTGCCAACACCGAAGAGTGAGAGCCCGTCGCTCACTGGTGGAGCGGCTGGCCCGGGAATGGGAGACTTGGCATCACCGGCGGCATTCGAGGTCGGCGGTTCACTGGCGGGGGCGGGCGGTGTAGCCATCAGTTCGATCTCGACATCCTCGTCATCTTCAAACGGCAGGATATCGCTCGCCGGCACCACCAAGGGCATGATCGGCATCGGCTCCGCGTCGGTGAGATCCACCGGCTCAATGGTCACTGGTTCCAGATCGATCTCTTCGGGCGGGATCTCAAGAAACGGAATCACCGCCGGCTTCTTGGCCGCCCGCAGCCGCAGGGCGATCATGTCGGCACCCTCGTAGACCGAGCGGTTGACGTATTTGGAGTTGCTCACGGAGGGCGGTCCTGCGGCCAGGCACAACTGGTGCTCGGCCAGTGTCGAACGAGCCCGCGCCTGTCAAACTTCGTCAGCGCACGCCGCACGCGGCAGAAGCCGGCGTCGTGCCACACCGACTGCTGGCGGGTGAACCGGGATGTTGGTTTTTTTGTCGGTCGGACAAACACTTCCACCACGTTTCCCTGGTCAGGACCAGCGTTACGACGCGTTGCGTGTAGCAGTCGCTCGCAAACAGCGGTGAAATTGCGTCTGTTCTGTGCGCTGCGACGGGATAACGCGTTATCCGAATCCTACAGGGAGGTTGCCATGTCCACCGTCGAGAGCATGCGTTTCATCTGTGGCGGGTGCGGGTACCGCGCCCGCATTCCGACCTCCTACACCGGCAAGGTGATCCTCTGCCCTGGGTGTCAGCAGATGCAGATCGCCAATGCGGATGGTGGTGAATCTACCGGCGACACCGTGCGCATGTCCAAGGTCGCAACCGCACCAGGCACTGGGCGTTTCAGCGTCCCGGATGCCGACGGTCGCCTGCGTTTCGCCTGCGCGGGGTGCGGTTACAGCGCCAAACTGGCCAGCACCTATGCCGGCAAAGCGATCTCGTGCCCGCAGTGCAAGTCACCCCAGCTCATCCCGCCCCTGCAGGGGCCGGAGGGCAGCGCGGGAAAAACGGGGCCGTCGCTGGCTCTTGAACCGGCGACGGCACCAGCAGCGGCTCCCAGCGAAGACGATGGCCTGAGTTTCGATGATGAACCGGCCAAGCCGGCGATCGCGGCGACAAAGCCAACCACGCCACGCAAGCCGGCTGCTCCGGTAGCAGCACCTGATGACGATGGCCTGACGTTCGAGGATGAACCTGTGGCACGTGCCGCGCCTGGGGGCACGGACAACGATGCGACCAAGCCGACGGCTGCGGCGTCGGCCAGACCGCAGGCGCCAAAGGCAGCGGCGGCAGCATCCAAACCCGCGACCAAACCGGGGTCCGGTGGCGTCGTGCGTCGAGGCAGCCGTATGGCCATGCCGACTTCGCCCGAGCCGATCGAAGAGAAGGTCGAGGACGACGAACCAGCGAAACCAGCCAAGCCGCTGCCACCGTGGGTGCAAAAGCTCAAGGAGCCGCGGATGATGGCGCTCATCGGCGGCTGCGCTGCCGCGCTCATCCTCCAAATCGTCTTGATCAGTGGTTGGGCCGGTGCGTCCGGCGAGGCCAAGGAATACCGCGACAAGGCCGAAGCCAACGAGACCCGCGCCAACGGTCTGGACAAACTCAAATCCGAGGCGGAGTTCGACCTCAGCAAGACCAGCGAGGAAGTGAAACGCCTGAAGCTGGCCGAGAGGGAGGCCAAGGCCGCGCTCGCAGCCGCCGATGTCCGTCTCGCTGAGATGGGCGAGCAACTCAAGAAGGCTGAGGCCGACAAGGCGAGTGAATACGCCCTGCGCAAGAAGGCCGAGGCCAATCACGACGAGTTGTTCGACAAACTCCAGGCGGCCGAAAAGAAGCGCAACGAGGAATACCGCACCACCACGGAACTCCGGCGTAAATTCGAGGAAGAGGTGAAGCTGCGCAAGGACCTGAAGGTGCGCCTGGACGAGGCGCTGGCGGCGGCGAAATGACAGTCGCTCCCGCCGGTCGCTGATCTCAAGGTTGGCGTGGGAGCAGGGCGTTCAGGTGGGATCACGGGGACGCTGGTCGATCAGGGAAGGGCGTTGGAAAATAGCGGTCGCAAGACGCCGCGGAGAATTTCCCCACCTAACAGGCTGCTGTTTTTCAACAGCCTGTTAGGGTGCCCACCATGAAGCCCATCCAGGTAGCTGCGCTTGTCCTGTTGGTCCTGCCGACCCTGACGACTGAGGCCGCTGATCGCCCGCCGTTCTACGTGGCTGGTGGCGTCAGCCAGTTCGACAAGGACATCCGCGACATGACCACCGACTACCCGTGGACGGTCGGCGTCGGTTGGGGTGAATCCGAGTCGGCGTTGTTCGGCGCGCCCAGCATCGATCTGGAATGGGCGCACGCGCAGGGACAGGGCAACAAGTTCGATTCCTACGGCGTGACCTATAACGAACGGGCGTCGATCACCGACAGCATGTATTTCGGGCTGGGGCTGGGCAGCTACTACAACAAGATCGATGCCACCGACAAGAATGGCAAGGTGTACGATGGCGCGAAATGGTTCCCCGCGGCACGCGGCATGCTCGGACTCAACCTGGGCGGAGGGCGCTACGGTTCGCTGTTCACCGAGCTGGCCTACACCTACCGCGGCAAGGTTGAGGGCCTGCGCGCTGACAGCTTTTCCCTCATAGTTGGTTTCTGGTTCTAGCTGGGCTTGCGCTCCAGCCCGACTTCGCCGCTGCGCTGCTCGCATGCTCCGCATGTCACCGCTTCGCGGTGATCGCTCTGGCGCGACCCCGGCAGCGCCGGGGTGTCCTGCTGTGCAGGACCAAGCCCGTCCCCGCTTGTGCGCGCAGGCGCACTCGAGGGATTGTTGTTCGCGGGCTCTGCCCGCTACGCCCGCCAAGGCCTCGCCGGCCCTGGACCCGCACGGGTTGTTGACGCGAACGACGTGAAACGGGCGCCATGGATCCGCACTCCCGGCAATGCCACCCCTGGCTTGCGTCGGGCCGGGTCGGCGCATGACATGAGCGCCATGCCGCAGCCGCCGGGATTCGAACAACGCGATGACCAGAACGACCGCGCTCTGCGGCCCAAGCGGCTGCAGGAGTTCACCGGCCAGACCGCGGTGACGCGCAACTTGAGCTTGGCGATCGCCGCGGCGACGCAGCGCAAGGAACAGCTCGATCATGTGCTGCTGTCGGGGCCGCCAGGTCTCGGCAAGACCACCTTGGCGCACATCATGGCGGCCGAGATGGGCGCCGAGATCCGTGAGACCGCGGCGCCCTTGCTCGACAAGCCGGGCGACCTCGCCGGCCTGCTGTCGACGCTCAAGGCCGGTTCGATCTTGTTCATCGATGAGATCCACAGCCTCAAACGCATCGTCGAGGAATACCTCTACTCGGCGATGGAGGACTTCCGCATCGCCATCCAGCTTGGTGAGGGGGCGACGTCGCAGTCGCTGACGCTGACGCTGCCGCCGTTCACGTTGGTGGGCGCAACCACGCGCGAGGGGCAACTCACTGCGCCGTTTCGTTCGCGTTTCGGCATCCGTGAACGGCTTGATCTCTACAGCGACGATGAGTTGCAGCGGATTCTTGCACGCTCTGCCCAACTGCTGAACGTCGGCGCGGATGCCGCCGGCCTGGGCATGATCGCGAGTCGCAGTCGTGGCACTGCGCGGTACGCCAACAATCATCTGCGCCGCATCCGCGATCTCGCACAGGTGCACCACGGCAACCACATCGATGAACAGGTGGCGGCCGAAGGCCTGCGTATGCTCGGCATCGATGCCGCTGGATTGACTGAACTCGATCGGCGCATCCTCGGTTGCCTGGCGACTCATCGGCGACCGGTGGGTCTCAAAACCGTCGCGGTTACGGTGGGCGAAGACGAGGCGACCATTGAAGACATCTACGAACCGTTCCTGATCCAGAGTGGTTACTTGATCAAAACGCCTGCCGGTCGCGTGGTGACGGTGAAGGCGTATCAGCATCTGGGCCTGACGCCGCCGGCAGACAGTGGACCTGCGGATACCCAGCAGCGCTGGGTCTAGCACTTCGTCCTGGGGGTATTGGCGCGGCGTTCGCAATGTTTCGTAGAGTGCCAGAGGGTGAGGACTGCCATGTGGCATCCCTCGCCAATGGCGAGGCAGGTTCCCACACCTGCAGAGGGGGTCGTCGTAGCCATGAACACAGCTGCACCATCCCAGCCCCCGTCGATGGCGGATCTGGTACGCGCGATCTCGGAAGAAGCCAAGGTCCCCACGGGATTGATTCCCGTGGTCATGCACCTGCCCAGGCCCCATCTTCTTGGCCGACTGTTGGTCATCGGCACGGTCGTGTTGATCATGGTGATGGCCGCACTGTTGGTGGTGTTGACCCGTCACGTGCAGGGGCTGATGGCTGACATCCGCCATCGTGAAGACCTGTTGGCAAATCCGCCGTTGCCGCCGTTGCCTGAGAGCGGTCGCCTGCTGGATTCCGCGACCTTTGCCATCGAACTCGCTAGTCGTCCGGGTCAGCGCGGGCGTTTGCACGCAGCCCGCGCGCACGCGTTGGTCGATGCCGGACGGTCGCAGGAGGCCATCGACGGATTCGCCATTGCCAGCCGTCTCAATGATGCGCCGTTGGCCGCGGTGGACCGTATCGCGCTGAGCGACGCGCTGCTTGCCACCGGGCGCGCGGATGAGGCGCGGATGCTGTTACTGGGGATTGATCCGACCCGCCTTGACGATGGCCAACGGGAGCGCACTAACGATCTGCTGGTCCGCGTGGCGATGGCTCAATGGCAGGTCCAGCAGCAGCGGTTGCGTGGTCAGAAGGCGCCGTGAGGCCAATCCGCAGTTCCGTGAACGTGTTTCAAGATAAGTTATAGAAATGACTTAGGCCGCTTCCCTTGGGTCGATTTCAGCTAAGCCCAGAAAGTCGCGAAGATAAACGTCTTGACGATATTTGTTCGAACATATTTTCCGCGCCATGGTCGGACGCCTCCTAAGCGAACTCAAGCAGACCAAGCCCTTCCGCACGCGGGAGGACGAGGCCTTCCTCAACCTGGTGCGCACCACCGAGCTGCTGCGCCGCGAGGTCATCGAGCTGTTCAAGCCGCACGACATCACGCACGCCCAGTACAACGTCCTGCGCATCCTGCGCGGTGCGTTGCGTGAGAGCGAGCCGCAGAACCAGGCGCGTACCTGCGGCGACATTGCATCGCGGCTGGTGACCTTCGAGCCGGATGTCACGCGCCTGCTCGACAAACTCGAACGTCAGGGGCTGATCATTCGCGAGCGTGACGTGGCTGATCGTCGGGTAGTGCGTTCGCGCATCACCGACACGGGTCTGGGGTTGCTCACCCAGCTCGACGAGCCGATCGCGGAAACCCAGCGGCGCCGACTTGGCCGCCTTGGTCAGGAACGCCTGACCACGCTCATCGATCTGCTGGAAGACCTCCGAACCTGAAACTTCATCCCGCTCCCCAAGATGCCGACCGGCGGCGGGTCGGCGTCTTCACCCGTTGCCGCTCCAATCACCTCAACCCCAAGGAATCCTCTCATGCATATCGCTCACATCATCCCCAGCATCGCCCTGTCGTTGGGCTTTGCCCTGTCATCCACCGCGGTGCAGGCTGCTGATACCTACACCGTCGATCCGGTGCACACTGCGGCGCTGTTCAAAATCAAACATCTCGGCGTCAGCTACACCTACGGTCGCTTCAACGACGTTAGCGGCACCGTCGCTTTCGATGCGGCGAATCCCGCAGCGTCCAAGGTCGACATCACCATTCAGGCCGGCAGCGTTGATACCTTCAATCAGAAGCGCGATGCGCACTTGGCGAATCCGGACTTCTTTGACGCGAAGCAGTTCCCGGTGCTGAAATTCGTCAGCACCGCGTTCAAGAAGGTCGACGACAACACCTTCGATGTCACCGGCGACTTCACCCTGCACGGCGTGACCAAGCCCATCACCATCAAGGCGGTGAAGATTGGCGAGGGCAAGGATCCCTGGGGTGGCTACCGCATCGGTTTCGAAAGCACGTTTACCATCAAACGCAGTGATTTCGGTATGACCAAGATGATGGAAGCGGTCGGCGACGATGTGACGGTGACTTTCTCCACCGAAGGCATCAAAAAGTGAATATTGAGAATGTCGGGAAGGTTCCCGGCGCGTGACGGAAACCGGCTGCGCATCATCCCAGGATGATGCGCAGTCTTGTCGCAGGAATAATTCATGATCGACCAACGTGAAATCCTCTGGGGTGTGTTCGCTCCGCCCGTGTTGATGGCCATCGGCATGGTCGCTACGGCGTATCTGCCGGTCGCTCGGCGATTTCTTTCCACCGGTGCGTTGCTTGCGCTGGTGTTTGGTGTTTGCCAACTCGGTTTTCGTGGATGGCCGCTGCCAGGTGGTGATGTGCACAACTGGCCGGCGTGGATCGCCTTTGCCGGTGGGCTCATCACTTTCTGTTCGGCATGTGCATCTGGGCCGCTCATGTGGCGGATCTTGGTCCGACTGGCCATCACGGGAGTGGCTTCTTGGCTGCTTCTGGCGCTGGAACTGCGCGGGGTATCAGCAAGCACCTCAGCCGTGTGGGTCATTAGTTCCACGCTGCTTTGGACGGTGTTGATCTTGATGTGGGAACGCGCTCATGCTGCGACGACACCGGGCGTGTCGGTCACGGTGTTGACGACGCTGGCTGGATTGGCTTCTGCGGCCCTCTTGCTTTTCAACACCATGAACCACGCCCAATTCGCTGGCATATTGACGGCCGCATTGGGTGCCGCTGCCGTGTTGTCCTGGTTGCGGCCGGCGTGGTACGTGCCGGCTGGGCCAGTGATCATCGCGGCGCTGGTGTTACCCTCGCTGTGGCTGCTCGGCACCTTTGCGGTTTACACCGGTCTGCCGACATGGTCGCTGCCATTCCTTGCTCTCGCAGGTTTAGCGCCCCTGGTGACCACGATCGCACCGGTACGAAACTGGTCGGCCTGGAAACGGCTGCTGCTGGCCAATCTGGTCACGGTCCTGCTGGTTTCTCCCGTGCTGGTCTGGGGCGTGATCACCTCGATCAAGGCCTCCAGCCAACCGAGCTACGGTTACTGAAGCACTACTTGCCAGCCTCCGCCTGGGCGGGCATCATTACCAGCCACCCAGGACGAGCCCCGATGTCGCGTACGCCGCTCAATTCCCGTGCTCTCAACGATGGCAAGGATCGTACGCCATTGGGGAGTCGCGTGATCCGCGACAAGACGCCGGTCAGCAATCGCGTGCTCAACAGCAAGATCCAGGGCGCGTCGGTCGACCAGCAATTGCTCGATGTACTTCGCAATCTGAATCTGGCGGTCGCATCCGTCGCTCAAGCACGTGACAAACGCTATATTGATCCGGAGGCCAAGCTGACGCCGCAGATGGCGGTGCAGGCTCTGCTGTATCTGAAAGATGCGGCGCAACAGCTCGATCAGTTGCGTCGCACGCTCGCGTAGTCGCTGGACTCAGCTCTTCGCCAACTCCGCGATCGCCCCGGTCGAGTCGGCGAACGAATCCGCCATGATGCCCATGCACTGGAACATCGAGAGATAGAGATTCGCCAACGGCGTCTTGTCCGGCAGGCGGATGTGGCGACCGGGCTTGACCACGCCGCCGCCTTTGCCGGCGAGCAGCACCGGCAGGTTCTCACGACCGTGGTTGTTGCCGTCGTTGAGGCAGCCGCCCCAGAACACCAGGCTGTTGTCGAGCATGGTGCCGCCGTTGTTTTCCTTGATCGCCTTCATGCGCTCAAGCAGGTAGGCGACCTGATCAGCGTGCCACAGGTTGATGCGGCGGTACTGGTCGAGTTTCTCCGCGCTTTCGGTGTGGTGCGACGATTCGTGGTGGGTGGTCTTCACGCCCTCGATGAAGGAATAGTTCAGATCGTTGCGTTCATGGCCGAACATGAAGGTCGCTACGCGTGTTGAATCGGTCCAGAACCCCAGCACCGCCATGTCGAGCATCAGGCGTAGACGTTTGGTGTGATCGCGGCCATCGAAGCCTACCACCATGCCGCCGAGTTGGCCGACGGCGCGAGTCGCTGCCGGATCGAC
>Ga0335394_10009482_pt1 | contig 10975 bp, 6 predicted proteins | sample MAT03_FD_205741 | JGI IMG/M metagenome (GOLD analysis project Ga0335394, IMG submission 205741) | Freshwater microbial communities from Lake Fryxell liftoff mats and glacier meltwater in Antarctica - MAT-03 (spades assembly) (version 2) ... | reverse complement strand
AACAACGCGCTCTAATCCGCAAACCCAACACAACCTCCCTAAAACCTCTAACCCCCAAACCTAATATCTGCGCATTTGCCCAACCACCGCGCCTTGAATTTCTACGCGGGCGGCGGCGAAGCGCTGGGTTGGGTAGGCTGGGTTTTCGGCGTGTAGCCAGATCTCATCGCCGTGGCGTTCAAAGCGCTTGAGCGTAGCTTCGTGGCCGTCGATTAAGGCCACCACAATTTCGCCGCGTCGCGCATCGCTTTTAGCTTCGATCACCACCCAGTCGCCGTTCAAAATGCCGGCATCGATCATCGAATCACCGCGCACTACCAGCACATAGCCCGCGCCGCGCGGCGCCAGGTGTGCGGGTACATCGATTTCTTGATCGCCGGAGATGGCCTCGATCGGGCGACCGGCACTGATGCGTCCGAGCAGCGGCAGTCGGGTGAACGGCGCGCGCTCGGGTGAGTTTTCTCTTAAGCGGATACCGCGCTGCTTGCCTTCTAGCGGTTCGATCAAGCCCGCGCCGCTCAGCGCGGTGACTTGCTTGTGCAGTGAGCCGCGCGATTTAAGCCCTAGATCGTCACAGGCTTGTTGGATCGACGGCGGTGCGAGACCGCGTTCGGCGCGCTCTTTCAGATAGTCATGAAGCTTGAGCTGATGACGGGTGAGGGCAGGTTGCATGCGATTAGTCCTTGCTTGGTTCTCTAAGCGTTCTATACGATCGGCACTTTAGAGAACCGATGGGAAACACCGTGCAATCATCCAGCTTCAAGCTGAAAGGCACAAGCCCGACCGATCCAATCGATGTACTGGGCGATTTGCTCAAACGCAAATACGCTGCGCGCATTACCGGTGAGCGCATTGAGGCGGCCAAGGCGGGCCAGTATGTGGATATTCCTGATGACGTGGACCCGCGCATCCGTGCAAGCCTTTTAGCGCGCGGCATTCAGCGGCTGTACTCGCACCAGGCGCTGGCGCTGGCCAATGCGCGCGCTGGCTTCGATCAGGTGCTGATGACCCCGACGGCGTCCGGAAAATCATTGAGCTACAACCTGCCGGTGCTTGAATCTGTGCTGGGGCAGCGCAAGCGCGCGCTGTACTTGTTTCCGACCAAAGCCTTAGCGCAGGATCAAGTGGCTGAATTGATGGAGATCAACACGGCCGGCGAGCTGGGTGTGAAGGTCTACACCTTCGATGGCGATACGCCGTCAGATGCGCGCCGCGCGGTGCGCACGCGTGGCGATATCGTGGTTAGTAATCCCGACATGCTGCATCAGGCGATCCTGCCGCATCACAGCAAATGGGCGCAGTTTTTCGAATCGTTGGCATACGTGGTGATTGATGAGGTGCACGTTTATCGCGGCGTTTTTGGCTCGCATGTGGCCAACGTGTGGCGGCGACTCGAGCGGATTTTTCGCTTTTACGGGGTGCGCCCGCAGCTGATTTGCTCCTCGGCGACGATTGGCAATCCGCAGCAGCACGTTGAAGCGCTGACCGGCCGCAAGCTGCGCGCCATCACGGTGAGTGGTGCGCCGCAGGGCGAACGCCGCGTGCTGCTGTGGAATCCACCGGTGATCAACGCTGATCTTGGCATTCGCGCATCGGCGCGCTCGCAAAGCACGCGGATCGCGCGGCATGCGATTAAGCGAGGCTTAAAAAGCATCGTGTTTGCGCAATCGCGGCTGCTGGTTGAGGTGATTACCAAGTATCTGAAGGACGTTTTTGATGGCGATCCGCGCAAACCCGAGCGCGTGGGTGCCTACCGCGGTGGCTATTTGCCACTCGAGCGACGGCGCGTTGAGAAAGCCTTGCGCGCGGGGACGCTGGATGCGGTGGTGAGCACTTCGGCGCTTGAGCTGGGCGTGGATATTGGTGCGCTGGACGTGGCGATTATCAACGGCTATCCCGGCTCGATTGCCAGCCTGCGTCAGCGCCTTGGCCGCGCTGGGCGCCGTCAGCGCACCTCGTTGGGCGTGATGGTGGCGGGGTCCGATGCGCTCGATCAGTTTCTGGTGCGGTCGCCAGAGCTGATTTTTGACGCGCCGATTGAATGCGCGCGGATCGCGCCCGATCAGCTGCTGATTTTGTTTGATCACGTGCGCTGCGCGGCGTTTGAGCTGCCGTTCAGCGAGGGCGAGACGTTTGGTTTGCACGACACATCGGAGCTATTGCAAGTGCTCGCCGAGCGCCAGGTGGTGCATTTTGATCAAGGCCAGTGGCACTGGATCGAGGACAGCTATCCGGCCGGATCGGTGAGCTTGCGCAGTATCGCGGATGGCAATTTTGTGGTGGTGGATGCCACCGATGGCGGCAAGAAAATTATCGCGGAGGTCGATTTTGCCAGTGCCGCATTAACCTTATACGAGGGCGCCATTTATTTGATCCAGGCCGAACCGTGGCAGGTCGAGCGCCTCGATTGGCCGGGCCGCAAAGCCTATTTGAAGCGCACCGAAGTGGATTACTACACCGATGCAATCGACTACACCAAGCTCAAAGAGCTGAGCCGCTTTGCATCTTTTGAGCAAGGCCACGGACACTGCGGGCACGGCGAAGTGCATGTGGTGCGGCGGGTTACTGGCTATAAAAAAATCCGCTACTACACGCATGAAAATATCGGCTACGGCCCGATTTCGTTGCCTGATCAAGAGCTTCACACGACGGCGATTTGGTGGCGTTTGCCGCCGAAGCTGCTCGAAAGCGAGTTTCCATCGCGCCATGCCGCACTAGAAGGCTTTCTCGGCGCGGCGCACGCGCTGCATGCGATCGCCAGCCTGCGCGCGATGGCTGAATCGCGGGATTTGGCGCGCGCGGTGGGCAGCGCAGATGGCGAGTGGTTTGTGCCGGTTGCGCGCGAGCAGAAGCGTGAGGCGGTCGGTGAGACCTTGAGTACGTTGGTAGGTAAGGTGTTTTCACCAACGGTGTTTTTGTATGACAACTATCCCGGCGGCGTTGGCTTGAGCGAGCCGCTGTTTGCCGAACGCGCGCTGATCGTGGCCGATGCGTATCGACTGGTTGACGAATGCGCGTGTAAGTGGGGCTGTCCGGCGTGTGTCGGCCCGATTTTGCAAGCCGATGAAGCGGCGCTCAATTCGAGCAAAGCGCACGCGGTGCGGGTGTTGCGCCTGCTCAGCGAGCGGCTGCCTGCGCAGCTCAGCGTGCACTGATGCAAGCCCAGGAACTGCGCCGCCACTTAAGCCGACTGCGCGCTGAAGTGGGCTTAAGCGCACCGTACAGCGCAAGCCCCGTCGTCTCTGCACAAGCTGTCCGTGAGCAAGCCGCCGCGCAGCGCGAGACGTCGAGCGCGATTGCGCGGCCCAATTGGCGCGAACTGCTGACGCGCTTACGGCCGGCTGAGCATAGCCCGCAGCCCGCGACCAGCCACGCGCGCTTGACCCTAGCCGCGCTCGGCATGCGTGAAATTTTCCCCGGCGTGGGTGTCATCGATAGCCAGCGACCGTGCAGCTTGCACGCCTCGCCAGAGGCTTTGCACAAAGCGCTGGGGGTGGATTGCGCGCGCGAGTCGCTGCTGGCGTTCGACCTCGAAACCAGCGGCTTGGGCCAAGCGGCCGGCGTGCGTGCCTTTATGGTGGGAATCGCCCGCGTGCACGGCACGCTGATTCATATTCGCCAATACCTGCTGCTGCGGCCTGGCAGCGAACGCTTGCTGCTGCAGGAAGCTTTCAAGGACATGGCCAGCACGCCGGACCTTTTGAGTTACAACGGGCGCTCCTTTGATTGGCCACTGCTGCGCGAACGCGCGCGGCTGGTACTAAGGCGCGAGCTGAGCGCGCCGCAAGTGCACGCGGATTTATTGCACCTCGTGCGCCGTCGCTATCGCGGCGTTTGGCCCGACTGTCGGCTTAAAACCACTGAAAAAATGCTGCTCGGCCATGAGCGCAGCGACGACTTGCCGGGGTCCGAGGCGCCTGCGGCATGGACGCGCTTTTTGCAAACCGGTGACGCGCATCTGCTGTGTCGCGTCGCCCAGCACAATGCCGATGATCTTTTTTCACTGCATTTGATTGCCGATCAGTTGGCCCTTAGGGCAATCGAGCCCACTTGATCGAGTGCTAGAGGGCATTCGCCACGCTATCATCCGCGCTGACTCCACATATTTTTTTGACCGCGCCCGGCTATGGCATTCGAGCCTCCGATCATTCCTGGCTACGAAATCCTAGGCGAGCTAGGGTCTGGCGGCATGGCGGATGTTTTTCTGGCCGTGCAAACCGCGCTGGATCGCCGGGTTGCAGTCAAGGTGATGAAGCGCCGCGGCGACGATCTTGAATCAATGGAGAAGCGCTTCCTAGCCGAAGCCCGCACGCTCGCTCGGCTATCGCACCCTAACGTGGTCGCGATTTACGACATCAGCCGCTCGGCCGACGTGACGTACTTCGCGATGGAGCTGCTTAACGGCGGCACGCTGCTGGATCGGATGGTTGCCGGTATCCAGTTAGGCGAGGCGCTGAGCGTGGTGGTCCAGGTCGCCAACGCGCTTGAGGTTGCACATAAAACCAGCATCGTGCATCGCGATCTGAAACCCTCGAACATCATGTTTCGCGGCGAGCACACGCCGGTTATTACCGATTTTGGCGTGGCCAAGCGCTCCGATCAAGCGCACCTGACGCGCTTAACGCAGACCGGCATTATGGTGGGCACGCCCACCTATATGAGCCCCGAGCAGATCAATGCGATCGACATTGACGGACGCTCTGATCAATACAGCTTGGGCGTGATGTTTTTTGAGCTGCTCAACGGCAAGCCGCCGTTCGACGCGCAAACGCCCATTGCACTGCTGATGGCGCATCTGAACACGCCAATGCCCGATTTGCCGCTCGATTTCAAAGCCTTCGAGCCGATCTTGCGGCGCATGCTTGAAAAGGATCCGGCCAATCGCTTTCCGAGCATGGCCGCGTTCACCGACGAGCTGCGTGCGCTGCTGGTTTCTGACGAATCACTGTTAGGCGAGTTGCGCGCGCACACCACTGAGCAGAGCGCCTCTGAACAAATGCGCGCGCTGGGGTTTTCGGTCAGCAAAACCTCGTCTCCGCAGATGAATTTTGACCCTTCGCCGTCGAATTCACCGTCGCGCCGGGTGGGCGGCGTGATGGTGCGCTCGCAGTCCACGCCGCGCGCGGTGGTGGCACCCGCGCAGATCACGGTCGCATCCTCACGCAAGCCCGCTGCGGTAGCTCCTGTCTCGGCAATTGCCGCGGCGCTAGTGACACCGACTCGCCCGCGTTGGCTTATTCCAGTGGTTGCGATCAGTGCTGTGCTGCTGATTGGTGTGCTGCTTTGGCTAACTTTGCGCTCATCGACGCTCGATAGCGGGACGCGTCTGTTGCTTGATGCGAGTTTGAAACAGGCTGACACGTATCTAAGTAAAGGCCAGCTGGTAGAGCCTGCCGATGAATCGGCGATTGCGGTTTTGAGTGCAATTTATGCGCAAGCGCCCGACTATCCGCCGGTGCAATTGCGAGTGCGCGTGCTGGGAGATGCGCTTGGATTAGAGGTCAAGCGCTTGATCGGCAAGCGCCAATACTCCAACGCCGACACGCTGATCGCGCGCGCGCTGATGTTTGAACCGCTGAAGGTTGAAGCCGCTGCGCTGCGCGCGGAACTGCTGCGCGCGCAAGAAACCGCAGCGCTTCAAGACCGCATCGGGGCCTTGGTCCAGCGCGCCGATGAGCAAGCAGCGCTGGGACGATTGATCAATCAGCCGCCCGAAGATGCCTATGGTTTGCTGCTCCAGGCGCTGGCGTTAAGCCCGCAAGACGCGATACTGATCGCGCGCCGCGATGCGTTGCGCAAGCGCGTGCTGGACCCGATTCGTGCGCGATTGGCAGCTAACGATTTACCCGGCGCGCAAGCGCTGCTGGCGCAAGCGGCATCGCGCATGAATGCCGGACGCGACTGGCAGCTGCTTGAGGCAGAGGTTAAAAGCCAGCTCGATGCGCAGGTGATGGGCTCGCGAGTGGCGAGCCTGCTGGTTGCTGCGCGCGCCCGCGAAGCTGCAGGCCAGCTGGTCGAACCGGTCGGTTCGGGTGCGGTTGATGCCTATCTGGCGGCGGCCGCATTGAAGCCCAATGACCCACAAATTGAAGCGGCACTTCAGGCAATTGCCAAAGGTTTTCTTGATCGTGCGCAAGCGGCGCTGAATGCGCGCGATGCAGAAAGTGCGCTGGCCGCGGCGTCGGGCGTGCGGCGAACCAAGCGCCTGCTCAACGAGATCTCAGCGATCGAGGCGGCTGCAAAATCAGCGCTGGGCGCGCAGCGTAGCCTCGTGCTCGAGCGCCTCGCCAGCGCACAGCAGGCCAGTGCCGACGGACGCTTTTTTGGATCTGAGCGCGGCGCCTTTGAGCTGCTCAACGAAGTGCTCAAAAGCGATCCGAAGAACCCAGCGGCAGGACCGCTTCTTAAAGCGCTTCCCGAAGCCATCGCGGCGGCGGCTCGGCGTCAGCTCGAACTCAAACAAGCACCCGCTGCGCGAACGCTGCTTCAAGAAGCTTTACTACGCTTTCCCGCTCAGCCGACGCTAATCAAAGCGCTTAGCCAAGTGACGGAAAATATCAGCGCCGACACGCGCGCAGCGACACTGCTAGACGCGCGCACTAAGTTTCAGCAGATTTTGGACAATCCACCGCTAAGCGAAGCCTCAATCGCGCGCGCAACGACTGAGCTCAAGCGAATTGCTGAGCTCGATCCGACGGCCGCTGATTTAGCGCGTCTCGCCGCACAAGCCAACGAGCGCTTGCTGATGGCCATTGCTGCCGCCACGGACCCCAACACAGTGGAGCGCTGGCGCCGTTCGGCTGCGACGTTTCATTTAGCCTTCCCAAAAGCTGCTGATCCACGCATTGAGACGGCGCTGAATGCACGCTCATTGGCACTCGTCCAAATCGAGCAGGCAAGCCTCAAGGCCAGCATGGGCGAGCTGCTGATTGACTCAAGCCCCTGGGGCACCGTGACGCGTGTTGAAGACGCCAGTGGCAAGGCCATCGCGCTGCCTAGTGACGCCACCACGCCGTTGCGCATCAGCCTGCCGCAGGGCCGCTATTCGATCAGTGTGACCAGCCCTAGCGCCAGCGCGCCGCTGCGGGTCAGCGCGGCAGTGCTCGCGAAGCAATCCGCGAAGGTGCTGGCGCGTAACGAAGCGATCGGCTCGGATGCCTACCTCAAGGCTGTTGGATGGCAACCGTGAAGATATTCAAACGCCAAGCCTGGATGGTTTTTTTAGGCGCGCTGGTGTTGGCACCTAGTGCGATCGCTGATTACAAAAAAAGCTACGGGCTGGGGTTGAAAGCCTACGCGCAGGGCGATTGGTCGGGCGTGCAGCGGCATATGCGCGAAGCGTTAGCCGAGCGCCCGGAGCCGGTAGCGCGAGCGCGTCTGACTGGCATGGAGATCAAGCCGTATGTGCCGCAGGTTTATCTGGCTTGGGCGCTCGCACAAAGCGCGCAATGCGCGACCACCTCCGGGCTGCTTGCGCAAGCGGGCGTGGCTGCGGTTAGCGCACAAGTAGCCGAAATCGGGCAGTTGAGCCGTCAGGTGCAAGAAAAGTGTGCCAGTGCACCGCCAGCGGGCAATCTTGCAAATACCCAGCCTAAGGTTGAAATAAAGCCGACAGCCAGGCCGGTCGCGATTGCCAGTACGCCAGCAGCGAATACCCCAGCGGCCAGCACGCCGCCCGTCAATAAGACGCCGCTCGTTAGCGCGCCGGTAGTCAAACCTGTTGCAGCCAAACCGGCAACTAAAAACAGCATTCCGCCGAAAGCGGCAGCGGTTAATGCCAGCCGAGTAACGCCGCCGGAGCTACAGGCGATCGCTACACTGATGTTGCAGGGCGACTACGCGCGCGCCTCTACTTTCAACGTCGAGGCGATCAGCGAGCGCCGCGCGCAAGCGTTCGCGTTGGCGCTGCGCGCAGCGGCCAAACTGATGAGCGCGCAGGTCGATCCGAGTCTGGCAACCCAACTGCGCGGATCCGCCGTGGTCGACTTAAAGCGCGCACGCGGCCTTGATCCAGCGCTCAAACTCAACTCGCTCGCGTTCTCACCCAAAATTCGCGGCGCGCTCAACTAGTAGGGCGCTGTTGACCACTCAAGCATCGATTACCTCAGCAGACGGTCGCTTCGAGATTCGCGTCAATGCCTGGCTCGACGATCGCGGTGCGCCTGAATCTGAAACTGTCCTGATCGAGCGCGCTACGCAGCGCGTGATTGCTAATCTGAGCCACGGGCTCAACCCGCGCTTTACCGCTGACGGTCACGCCTCAGTCGAAAAACCAGATTGGACCGATTCAACCGTCGAGATCGATCCCGCAAGCGAGCAGTTCCGCACCCAAGGCGATTCACCGTGGCTACCGTTGAGCGCATGGAGCGCAATTGACTCGGCCTATCGACGCGGTTGGACACACGGCATTAACTTCCGCACCCGCGAAGCCAGCGCAGTTTTCCCATGGCCCGAGATTGCTATTGCCCTCAGCGCTGCGGCCGCTTTATTGCTGCTCGCGTGGAAACCGTGGCTCGATTCGCTGCCGCGGGTCGTTCTGCTGTGTATCGCCGCACTGTGCTGTGTCGTTTTCAGCTATCTCGCAATCGGCGCAATGCAGCGCTGGCAGAAATTTCAGCAAGAAGCTCATTTGAGCGCTTGAAGCATCGCTGCCATTTTTTGATGGAGCAGGTTGATGGCCTTTAACGGACCAGCGTTGATCGTTGATTACTCCCCGACGACGTGCAATCGTGGGCGGTCGCTGTTGCCCTTGAGGATTGCTCATGAAACGCTTTTTGATTTTGCTCGGCATGCTGCTGTCAACAGGCGTGTTTGCGAAAACGCCCAATCCGGTACAAGCGCCTTTGTTGCCGGTCGAGCAGTTCGCTTTGCCAAACGGGCTGAGGGTGGTTTTCCATCTTGATCGTTCGGATCCGGTGGTCGCCATTGCCCTCGCCGCGCACGTCGGATCCGCGCGCGAGCTGCCGGGCCGCACCGGGTTTGCGCATCTTTTCGAGCACCTGTTTTTTCTTGATTCCGAGAACCTCGGGCCCGGCGGGCTTGATCGGCTCAGCGCACGCGTTGGCGGCTCGGGCGCGAATGGTTTTACCAATCGCGATCTGACTGCGTATTTCCAGGAAGTGCCGAACGATGCGCTGGAGAAGATGATTTGGGCGGAGGCCGACAAGCTTGGCTATTTCATCAATACCGTCACCGATGCGGTACTTGCCAAGGAACAGCAGGTTGTCAAGAACGAGAAGCGTCAGGCCGTGGACAACCGGCCGTACGGGCATACCAATGACGTGCTTGGACGCGCGCTGTATCCGGCCGGCCATCCGTACAGCTGGAGCGTGATCGGTTCGCTGGCCGACTTAGATGCTGCCTCGCTTGACGACGTGCGCGCCTTCTACCGGCGCTGGTACCTGCCGAACAATGCCACGCTGGTCATCGCCGGGGATTTCGACCGCGCGCAGGCACGCGCCTGGATCGAGAAATACTTCGGCGAGATTCCACGTGGCGACGAGGTGCCGCGCGCTGCGCCGCGGCCCGCAAAGCTGGCGGCGACGCGGAGTCTGATGATCGAAGACGGTTTTGCGCAGCTGCCGGAGCTCACGCTGGCCTGGCCTGCGGTATCCGCGATCCACCCGGATGCACAGCCGCTGGCGGTGCTTTTGGACCTGCTGAGCGCAGGTAAGGAATCGCCGCTCGGCAGTACGCTGGTTGATGAACTCAAGCTGACCAGCGAGGTTGATGGCGTCCAGCAGGCCAGCGAAATCGCCGGCGAGATCTATCTGGTGGTGCGTGGCTTCGAGGGCACCGATCTGGACAAGGTCAAGGCCGGGCTCGACGTCGGACTCGCGCGCTTCGAGAGCCAGGGCGTGGATGCCAAGGCACTGGCGCGAGTCAAGACCTTGCAGGAGAAGGCCTTCTTCGCGAATCTGGAGAGCGTGTTGGACAAAGCGCTGCTGATTGCGCGCTTCGATATTTACGCCGGCCGGGCGGATTTCGCCGAGATCAGCCTGCAACGGCTGCGCTCGGTCAGTGCCGCCGACGTGATGCGCGTCTATCGCAAATACCTCAAGGGCGAGCCGTACGTGGCAACGAGCGTGGTGCCCAAAGGACAGGCGCAACTCGCGCTCAACGGGGCCGAAACCGCTGAAATCGTCGAGGAAGCGATCGTGCAGGGCGCCGAAACCGAGGTGCAGCCGACTGCGGCCGCGCCGAAGTACGCGCGCACGCCTTCCGGTTTCGACCGCAGCGTCGAGCCTGCGGCCGGTAAGGCGCCGCAGCTCACCTTGCCGACAATTTGGAATGCGACGCTTGAGAACGGGCTAGGCGTGTCGGGAATCGAGGCCGGTGAGCTGCCGCTGGTGGCGTTCGAGCTGACACTGGATGGCGGCCGCTGGTTCGATGATCCGGCCAAAGCCGGTGCCGCCAACCTGCTTGCGCGCATGCTGACCCGCGGCACAGCCAAGCGCACGCCTGCGGAGCTCGAGAATGCGCTGAAGTCGCTCGGTACTGAGGTGACGCTCGAGGCGCAGGACGAGCGCACGCTGCTGTCGGGCAGCACGTTGGCGCGCAATTTCGCCCCGACCATGGCACTAGTTCAGGAAATCCTGCTGCATCCGCGCTGGGATGCGAGCGAATTCGCCCTCGTAAAAGCCGAGACGATCTCCGAGATCCAGAGCAATCGTGCCGAGCCCGAGGTGGTGGCGCGCAGGGTGATGAACGCTGTGCGTTTCGGGCCCGCGCATATCCTCTCGCGTGATCCACTGGGTAGCAAAGCTTCGCTTGCCACCTTGGAAATTGCTGACCTCAAAAGCCTGTACGCCCGCAGTTTCGCGCCCGGCGTTGCCCGCATGCGCATTGTGGGCGCCGTCGACCAGAGGCGCGTCATGCAGTCGCTGTCACAGCTTGAAACGGCGTGGAAATCCCGCAAGGTCAAGATGCCCGAATACCCGCTGCTGGCGGCTCCGAGCAAAGCGGCGCTGTATTT
>Ga0335394_10009476_pt1 | contig 10977 bp, 9 predicted proteins | sample MAT03_FD_205741 | JGI IMG/M metagenome (GOLD analysis project Ga0335394, IMG submission 205741) | Freshwater microbial communities from Lake Fryxell liftoff mats and glacier meltwater in Antarctica - MAT-03 (spades assembly) (version 2) ... | reverse complement strand
CACGACCTGTGGATGCGTTACTGGCTGGCAGCGGGTGGGATTGACCCCGACAAAGATGTCTCCACGATTGTGGTGCCACCGCCCCAGATGGTAGCCAACATTAAGGTCAACAACATGGAAGCCTTCTGTGTGGGCGAACCTTGGAATGCTCAGACCGTGAACCAGGAGATTGGCTACACCGCCTTCACGACGGGTGAGATGTGGAAAGACCATCCTGAGAAGGCATTCTCAATGCGGGCAGAATGGGTTGATCAGTATCCTAAGGCAACGAAGGCGATCCTGATGGCAGTGCAAGAAGCCCAAATTTGGTGTGAAGACCCGGCCAACAAAGCAGAAATGTGCAAGATTGTCTCGGCACGGCAGTGGTTTAAGGTGCCAGAGGCAGATATTCTTGAACGGGCACAGGGCAACTTCGACCTTGGTGTTCGCAAGCTAGAAAACAGTCCGCTGCTGATGAAGTTCTGGAACGATGCTGCCTCTTATCCCTTTAAGAGCCACGACCTTTGGTTCCTCACCGAAGACACTCGCTGGGGCTACCTACCTGCCGACTTAGACAAGAAAGCGCTGATTGATACTGTCAACCGGGAAGATATTTGGCGCGAAGCGGCCAAGGCGATTGGTCAAGATGCCGCTATTCCTAAAGACACCTCTCGCGGTGTGGAAACTTTCTTTGATGGCGTTAAGTTTGATCCCGCTGACCCCGATGCCTACCTGAAGGGACTCGCGATCAAGAAAATCTAACGGTTGGTTCTTTAATAGGGGTCTGGCACAGCCAAACCCCTACGTCCGGTTTCGATTCGCTGCTTCAACCGTTTTGCTCAATTTTGTTAGCGCCCGATTTCCAGCACCCGATCGCTTCGTCCCCCACACCCGACAACGACTTAAGGAAACCAGACTATGACAGCCGAACTCAGCAGGCGCTCCGGTAATTCGTTTGCTACGATGCTTTCTACGATTGTTGGGGGAAGTATTAAACGGCTTGTACCCACGGCGATCGCCCTCTTCATCCTCTTGGCTATCTGGCAAGGTCTGTGTTCCGCCCCCGATGCATCGTTACCAGGGCCTATTCAAGTCGTTCAAGATACCTGGGAGCTAATTATTGACCCGTTTTATCAGGGCGACGGAACGGATCAGGGCTTGTTTTGGCAGTTACTTGCCAGCCTTAAGCGTGTAGCCGTGGGCTATACCCTGGCAGCGATTGTCGGCATCGGCTTAGGAATTCTGATTGGGGTCAGTCTGCTGATGTTTCAAGCGCTCGACCCGATCTTTCAGGTATTACGCACGGTACCCCCGCTAGCCTGGTTGCCGATCGCCCTGGCTGCCTTCAAAGACTCTCAACCTGCTGCCATCTTCGTCATTTTCATCACAGCAGTTTGGCCGATTGTAATCAACACCGCCGTGGGGGTTCAAAACATTCCGCAAGACTATAACAACGTGGCTAAAGTCTTGCAGCTATCGCGAATGGACTACTTCTTTAAGGTGCTTTTGCCTGCCACCGTGCCCTACATCTTCACAGGGCTAAAAATTGCAATTGGTTTGTCTTGGCTGGCGATCGTTGCCGCCGAAATGTTAACGGGTGGTGTGGGTATCGGCTTCTTTATCTGGGATGCCTACAACAGCGGCAGCAACAGCGAAGTGATTTTGGCCATCGTCTATGTCGGCCTTGTCGGGCTACTGCTCAACGCCATCATCGGTTACATCGCTACTCGCGTCGTCCCCGAAGATCAGAAATAAGGATGCATGGGGTGTTGGTTGGGAGTGATACCCACCGCAGGGGCGAAGCATTGGGCTAATACCCTCCCAGAGTGACCGACACTACTGACCCAATGCTTTGCCCCTACCGCTATCGGGAAACTCATCCCCCTTCCCCTATTCTCACCCCAAATCCAATTCTCTCAACCCACATCCCTTCTTCCGCTTCATCCCACATCCCTCATCCCTCATCCCTCCAACCTATGTCTGCCTTTGTTGAAATCGATCATGTTGATCAAGTCTTCCCCATGGCCAACGGGGGCAAGTACATTGCCCTGAAGAACATCACGCTAGATATCCAAAAGGGTGAGTTTATTACGCTGCTGGGTCATTCGGGCTGCGGTAAGTCTACGCTGCTCAACATTGTTGCCGGACTCGCCAAACCAGCATCGGGTGGGGTGATTTTGGAAGGCAAGCTGGTCACAGGACCGGGTCCCGATCGCATGGTGGTGTTTCAAAACTACTCGCTGCTGCCCTGGTTAACGGTACGTGAAAACATTGCCCTGGCTGTAAACCGGGTGATGAGAGACCGCCCAGCGGCTGAACAGACGGAAATTATTGAGCACCACATTGACATGGTGAAGCTGCGTCCGGCGGCAGACAAGCGACCCAGTCAGCTCTCTGGTGGGATGAAGCAGCGGGTGGCGATCGCCCGTGCCCTCTCAATTCGACCCAAGCTGCTGCTGCTGGATGAGCCGTTTGGGGCACTGGATGCGCTGACCCGCAGCGGTCTGCAAGACCAACTCATGCAAATTGCCCAAGAGCACCAGCTCACCTGCATTATGGTGACCCACGATGTCGATGAGGCGCTGCTGCTGTCGGATCGAATTGTGATGCTGACGAATGGCCCCGAATCTTACATCGGGCAGATTTTAGACGTACCGTTTGAGCGCCCCCGTGAGCGACTGGCGGTGGTTAACCATCCCAGCTATTACGCCATGCGGACTGAAATTGTGTACTTCCTCAACCAGCAAAAGCAGGCGAAAAAACGCAAGCTGGTCAAGGCAGAACCGATTGCCCGCAACGGGTTGGAAAAAGTCAACTTGGACATTGGGTTTGTACCGCTGACAGACTGTGCGCCGCTGGCGATCGCCAAAGAAAAAGGCTTCTTTGAGAAATATGGTCTGGAGCAAGTCACCCTGGCACGCGAGCCAAACTGGAAGGCGATCGCCGACGGCATTAGCACTGGTCGCTTAGATGCAGCCCAAATGATTGCCGGGATGCCGCTGGGATTAACCCTCGGTATGAATGGCAAGCCCCCCGTTCCAGTTGTCACGGGCCTCATAATGAGCCGTAACGGCAACGCCATCACCCTCAGCAAACGCTTCTATCACGATGGCGTGCGGACTCTAGAAGACCTGAAAGGGGCGATCGCCCGCACCCCCGACAAGGTAATAACCCTAGCCGCTGTGCATCCGTCCTCCATGCACAATCTCATGCTGCGTCATTGGCTCGCGTCGGGCGGTATTGACCCCGACAAAGATGTCAACATCGTGATGATTCCGCCGACCCAAATGGTAGCGGCGCTCAAAACGGGCACCATCGACGGCTATTGCGTAGGCGAGCCGTGGAACTCGCGCGCTGTCCAAGAAGGCATCGGCTTTGTGATCGCCACCGATTTAGACATTTGGTCGGGGCATTTAGAAAAAGTATTGGGCGTTCGCGAAGACTGGGCAGCCCGTTACCCCAACACTCATTTAGCGTTGGTTAAAGCCCTGCTCGAAGCCTGCGAATATTGTGACGATCGCCGCAACCGCGAAGAACTTGTCGAAATCCTCGCCCGCCCCGAATATGTTGGCGTTGATCCGGCTTACCTGCGCCCTGGTCTAGTCACCCCCTACGACCGAGGCACCGATGCCGAACCCGAACAGCTTCTGCGCTTTAACCAGTTCTACGTCGATCGCACCAACTGCCCCTACCGGGTTGAAGGGCTGTGGATCATGACCCAACTGGCACGCTGGGGTATTACGCCATTTCCACGCAACTGGCTCGACATCCTCAACCGTACCCGCCGCGTCGATGTCTTCGGAGCCGCCGCCCGTGACTTAGGATTACCCGACATCGAACCCAATCGTGGCCCTGTTACCTTCGCCGATGGCACCATCTTTAATCCCGATGATCCCATCGGTTACTTGAACAACCTCACAATCAAACACAACATTCGGATCGAAGAAATCAGTATTGATGCACCCGTAGCCGCCGTCACCCCTTAGCGTCTGGGTAGTGGTATTGATGTAAGGATTTTTTGATGGGCGGGCGAAGCCCGCCCATCAAAAAATCCTTACCAATTTAGGACTACCAGCGTCTGAACGCTCCTCATCCTCGCTTAAATTCAGTATCAACTCTCCTCTTACTAACCTAAATAACTCCATGCAAACCCTTGACAGTACTGACATTAAACCCAGCCCTATAGACGCAACCGATGCGTTTCTGGTGATTGATAACCTGTCGAAGGTCTATCCCACTGCAAATGGCGACACGTATACCGTTCTGGATGGCATTAACCTGACAGTCAATGAAGGCGAGTTTGTGTCTGTAATTGGGCACTCTGGCTGCGGCAAATCGACCCTATTGGATATGGTGTCTGGCTTTCGGACACCGACAACAGGCGAAGTGCGGTTGCGATCGCAGCGGATTACCAAACCAGGTCCCGATCGGATGGTGGTGTTTCAAAACTACTCGCTGCTGCCCTGGATGAGCGCGTTTGAGAACATTTACCTGGGGATTAACTCGATTTGGCGCAAAAAGCCCAAGGCTGAAAAAGAGGCGATCGTTCGAGAGCACCTCGCGATGGTAGGGCTATCAGAAGCGGCAGACAAACGACCCACTGCCCTCTCTGGCGGCATGAAGCAACGGGTCTGCATTGCTCGTGCGCTGTCGATGCGCCCCGAAATCTTGATTTTAGACGAACCCTTTGGTGCCCTTGACCCCATCACCCGCGAAGAACTGCAAGACGAGCTGCTAAAGATCTGGACAGACAACCGCGTCACCGTGCTGATGATCACCCACGACATTGACGAAGCCCTGCTGCTATCTGACCGCATCGTCATGATGACCAATGGCCCCTCTGCCAAAGTTGGCGAAATCTTGGAGGTGCCATTTCCCCGCCCCCGCAACCGCACCCGCGTCATGGAAGACCCAGTTTACTACGAACTCCGCAACCAAGCCCTCGACTTTTTGTATCACCGCTACGCCCACGACGACGTGTAGTAGGGGCGAAGCATTGGGTTAATACGCTCTGGATGACCGATAAATAATGACCCAATGCTTCGCCCCTACCGCCTCCGGTTAAACGATTAGACCGTCAAACCATCCTTTCCCATCACCCTTCATTTACGCTGCGCGAACGGCAAAGCCGAACATCTTTCCCTCTATGCCCGACTCTATTAAAACCTTATGTCCCTATTGCGGAGTGGGATGTGGCTTAGAAGTCATGCCGGGAGATCCGAATGGCAAGACCCCGTGGCAGGTGCGAGGCGATCGCGACCATCCGTCTAGCCTGGGAATGGTGTGTGTAAAAGGGGCAACCGTGGCAGAATCGATCGGCAAAGATCGATTGCTCTACCCCCTGTGGCGCGAAACGCTCGACCAGCCATTCCAGCGGATTAGCTGGGATGAGGCGTTGGAGAAAATATGCGATCGCATCCAAACAGTGCTGCAAACCCAGGGAGCCGATGGGGTTTGCATGTACGGGTCTGGGCAGTTTGTTACAGAAGACTACTACACCGCTCAAAAGCTGATCAAGGGCTGTCTGGGTACCAACAACTTTGATGCCAACTCGCGCCTGTGTATGTCGTCTGCCGTCTCAGGCTACATCCAAAGCCTGGGCGCAGATGGGCCGCCCTGCTGCTACGACGACTTGGAAAATACCGACTGTGCCTTTATAATTGGCAGCAACACTGCCGAGTGCCACCCCATCCTCTTTAACCGCCTGCGTAAATATCACAAAAAAACGCCCCATGTGCGGATGATTGTGGTCGATCCGCGCGCAACGCAAACCGCCGAAGCCGCCGATCTGCACCTTGCCATTCGCCCTGGCACCGACATTGACTTGCTCAACGGCATGGCCTACCTGCTGATGCAGTGGGGACACCACACGCCAGACTTTGTGCAACAGCACACAACGGGCTTTGACGACTTTGCCGAGGTAGTGCAGCACTATCCGCCAGCCGTCGTTGCAGAGCGCTGCGGCATCGCAGTAGAGGCATTAGAGACGGCGGCGCGCTACTGGGGTGAGTCGGCACAGGTGCTATCGCTGTGGTCGATGGGGATGAACCAGTCGAGCGAAGGCACCGCCAAAGTTCGCAGCCTAATTAATCTGCACCTGCTGACGGGGCAGATCGGCAAACCCGGAGCAGGGCCGTTTTCCCTCACAGGACAGCCCAATGCCATGGGTGGTCGAGAAGCAGGCGGACTATCTCACTTGCTACCGGGCTATCGTTCGGTCACTAATCCACAGCACCGCGCTGACGTAGAAGCCTTTTGGCAGTTGCCTGTAGGACGCATCGCCCCCCATCCCGGTCGCAGCGTCTGGGACATGATTGTTGGATTAGAAAACGATGAAGTCGGGTTGTTCTGGATTGCCGCCACCAATCCGGCGGTAAGCCTGCCCGATTTGGAACGCACCAAGGCAGCTCTGCGGCGATCGCCTTTCACCATCTACCAAGAAGCCTACCATCCCACCGAAACCACCGAATACGCCCACCTGCTGCTGCCCGCTACCCAATGGAGCGAAAAAAGCGGCACCATGACCAACTCAGAGCGGCGTGTCACCCTGGCTTCTGCGTTTCAGGCGGCTCCCGGTGAAGCGCGAGAAGACTGGGCAATTTTTGCAGAAGTCGGACGGCGGTTGGGCTTCGCGTCACAGTTTTCGTTTAAGACCAGCGCCGAAATTCATGCCGAATTTGTGCAGCTTACCCGCGATCGCCCCTGCGATATGACGGGCATTAGCCACGATCGCCTACACACCGAAGGCCCCTTGCAATGGCCGCTACCGCTGGGCGAAACGGCCAAAATTCGCGGTAAACACCTCTACGTCGATCTCAAGTTTCACACCCCAGATCAGCGCGCGCGATTTAGCGCCTATCACTCTCGTGGGTTGGCAGAACCGCCCGACCAGCAGTTTCCTTTTGTGCTTACGACTGGCAGGCTATATGGCCACTGGCACACCCAGACCAGGACGGGACGCACCGAAAAAATTCGCCAGATGCATCCCAATCCCTTTATCGAAATCCACCCCCGCGATGCTGAGCAGCTAGGCATTGCAGAGGGTGACTTAGTAGCCGTGCAGTCGCGCCGAGGGTCGGCGCAATTCCCCGCCAAAGTGACGCGGGCGATCGCCCCCGGTACCGTGTTTGTGCCAATGCACTGGGGCGCACTCTGGGCTGACCAAGCCGAAGCCAACGCCCTCACCCACTCAGCAGCCTGCCCCGATTCTAAACAGCCAGAACTGAAAGCCTGTTCGGTGATGTTGGCTCCAGTGAAAACGGGCGAGGCGATCGCTTTCTCCCCGGCAATTAGAACAGAGAATACGCTGCCCGTATAAAATCCAAACTAAACTGTATTAGCGAACGATCGACAAGTTTTTAACTAAATCTCCTGCGTGAATCGTAGAAAGTCACATGGCAAATCTTGTCTCCTCATTGCTAAGAAAGATGATGCGACATCCTCTGCTGCAATCATCAGGAAACCGCGCTATCTTGGCGATCGCATTGATTATTGCTGCTGTCGTGGTGCTTTCTATCATCGGCACCTATCGAGAGAATGCTGAAATTGCCGATTGTCAACAGAAAGGTGGCACCCTCGTCTATCGCACAGAGGTTCAAGAATTTTTAGCGGATGGCCGAGGTGCAACAACCATTAACCAGGAATATCAAGTTTTTGATCACTGCGACTACGGAAATCAGTAAGGTCACATCCGACTTTGGTAGTCCTAAATTGGTAAGGATTTTTTGATGGGCGGGCTTCACCCACCCATCAAAAAATCCTTACATCAATACCACTACCCCGACTTTTTGTATGGCTGATAGAAACGCACTTAACAGGGGACTACTAGAGTAAAACGTTTCTCTTAAACTGGAGCACTGTATGCAATACCCCCTCGAAGTGACCTTTAAATTGTGGACATTGGCACCTAAAATCACCGTAACGGATGCTCAAGGCAATCTGGTGTTCTTCGTCAAACAGAAGTTATTCAAGCTGAAAGAGGCGATTGGAGTTTTTGCCGATGAAACTCAAACCCAAAAGCTCTATAACATGAAAGCCGATCGCATCATTGACTTTTCTGCCCGCTACAACTTTACGGATAGCAATGGCGCGAGTGTAGGTGCAGTCAAACGCAAAGGACTGCGATCGCTCTGGCGTGCCCATTACGATATTTTTGACACTGAAACAAACAGCAATTTGCACATTCAAGAAGAGAATCCTTGGGTAAAAATCCTTGACTCGTTGTTCCAAGAAATTCCTATTGTTGGGGCGCTAAGCGGCTATCTACTCAACCCCAAGTATTTGGTAAAACGGAGCGACGGTACGGTAGTGATGCGCTTAGAAAAGCGTCCGGCACTGCTCTCTCGGAAATTTTCAATTAAACCCGTAGATCAACTTTCTTCACAAGAAGAAACCCAGGCATTATTAAGCTTGCTGATGATGATTTTGCTAGAGCGTAGTCGCGGTTAGATCAACAGGCGATCGCGCTAAATGGGAGGGCGATTCTCTGCCAGACGACAAAGGCGATCGCTCTCATCACCATTCCGATTGGGTATCTCCTGGGGCATGTCCAGATGGCGATCCGCCCAGGTGGAGAACACCCGCCTCCCTTGCTACAGCGCAAGGTTGCCCTAATGAGGCTTTACTGGCCAGCTTGGAAACAGATGCTCAACGGCAGCGCCAAGGACTGTGGACAAATCCTTATGCTGAACTGCCTTGGGATTATCGGAAGGGGCATTAGTTGTGGGGCGATCGCTTAGTACGATGCAGTCATTTTTGTAGAAATACAGAAGTAATCTCTTGTAATTTGGATTATGCTTTTGATGAAAGTTTAATGATGCAAAGTCAAAATGAATACTATTCTACCTTCAAATTTATATGACACACTCGTTTATGTAATCCCAGGATTCTTTGTAGTTATAGCTTTACTTTTTTGTTTCTTTCCAGACAAATTAGATATAACTAGTGAAAAACTTGGTTTTGGATTATTAAGCTTCATTCTAATTTCAGCTTATTTAATAGGACTAATAGGTCATCGATTGTCAGGACAAATTATATACCCTTTATCTTTTTACTTTGGCGAAAGTATACTTGATGGGATCATAAAGGAATTCCCAGATATTGATATTGTTCGTTCCTCAATGGACCAAAAACTGGGTATAGATTCACTTGGAGATGTCAGTTACTATCGATATGCCACGCAAGTTGTAGCAGAAAAATTACCAAAGACGGCTGATGTTGCTGAAAAGATGCTGGCCATGAGCACCATGTCCAGAAATCTAATTCTGTGTATACCCATTTCAGCATTATTAATTGTGAGACCATTAATGAACAAGGTCTCTCCAGCAAGGAGATTATTTGTACTGATTGCTGGAGCTGTTGTTCTCGTTTTCATTGAATATGTGTTGATAAGATCCTTCCTCTCTTTTTGGTCTTCTTCTGTATGGGAAATTTTGATGGGATATGTCCTTTGGGATAAATTGGGGAGTCAGATAAGTAAGTAATAAAATTTTCAGCTTAGAGAATGTTTTAAAACATCTTCTAAGACTTTTCACTCTATTGCCAAACGTGCTCTATAAGTAGGCGGGCGTAATTAAGCATAAAACCCTAAAAGTCTGCGCCGCCCGCTACACGGGCGGCGCAGACTTTTAGAATCTTGTTTTTATTTAAGTTGAACTACTTAAGTAACTTAGCACCTGTCAACTTCTGTAGGTTTACTAATACAAAAAGCTCTCAAGCTTAAGTCTGTCCAAAGATGTAGCAGCCATCTCTCCCCATAAGAAGAAGCATTAAGAAGTTTAAACAATTAACTTGAGATATGCCTGCTCTAGGCTTTGAACACTAATTAGTCAAATACGAGAGAGTTTATTATGAAAGCAGGCCAGTACTTTGCTTTAATTTCCGGTATCGTTTTTCTTGTGCTTGGAATTATGGGACTCGTTCCAGGACTAGTGGACTACACCGAAGTTACTTCCACTGTAAGTGACGCTTACGGCATGGGATACGGTTACATCTTGGGAAGTATTCCTACTAATGGAATTCACGCTTTTATTCGCATTGTTGTAGGGTTGTTAGGAATCGTAGCGTCCGTCTCACTAGATAGCACCCGCACCTATAGTCGAGCAATTACGGTTTTCTATGGACTGTTTGCTGTGCTAGGACTCATTCCTTTCGCCAACACACTTTTCGGTACAGTCCCTATCTTTGGAAGTGATGTTTTACTGCACGGTTTAAGTGCTGCGATCGCCTTTTACTTTGGCTTCATTGCTTCGCCAGGGATTTTGGAATTGTCTGGCAATAATCCTCAGTAAAGTTAAAGCTTCAAGGAAACACTCTAGCGTTTTGGTTTCAATGCGGTAGGGTGTTTCAGTGAGACTGGAACATGCAGTTTTGTGGTTCGGCACAGTGCGCGATCAGTTCTCTGAACTGAGCTATGGCGATCGCTCCATATCGCATCAGATCAGCGCCTTATTTATAGAAAGCGCTGATCTGAAACGCATAGCTTACCCAATGACTCGAAGCGATCGCACCAAAATCCGCATGACCTCATGGGGGTTGAGTGGGATGACGAGTTGTGAGTTAGGCGGGGCGATTGCCGGACTCCAGAAGCCTGCTTCGGCACGAAGATTGTGCAGGCGGTGGATGGTGTGCTGAACGACCTCTGGAGTGCCAATTAGCAGGTGCCGAATGGGGGTTGGTTCTGGTATGGGTGGAACGGGTGCGGGGGTGGCGGCAATTTCCCTACAGGAAGGCTGCTCCAACACCACAGGCAAGCTAGATGCAGGGTTTGCATCGGTCAAACGAACGGTATGAATCATTTGGGTTTTCCGGGTAACGATGGGCAGGAAAACCCAAAAACTTAGCCACCCCAGACTTACGGCCATAGCAAGCTGGGGTGGCTAAAGAGGATTGTGTACAATACCCTCAGCCTCCAGACTGGCGTGAACAGTCGTGTGGGGTTAGCTACCGTACGTTGTGCTAGCAGCGTCCGGTAGCGCTGACTAAATTTTTGGGCGCTCA
>Ga0335394_10009473_pt1 | contig 10979 bp, 10 predicted proteins | sample MAT03_FD_205741 | JGI IMG/M metagenome (GOLD analysis project Ga0335394, IMG submission 205741) | Freshwater microbial communities from Lake Fryxell liftoff mats and glacier meltwater in Antarctica - MAT-03 (spades assembly) (version 2) ... | reverse complement strand
AGGCGACCCCGCCTGGAGGTGGCGCATGAACGTCTCAGCCTGGTCCATCCGCACGCCGCTGCCGGCGATTCTGATCTTCCTGGTGCTGACGATCCTGGGTCTGGTCGGTTTCAACCGGCTCGCCATCTCGCAGTTTCCAGACCTCACCTTGCCCACGGTTACGGTGACCGTCACGCTGCCGGGTGCCTCGCCGACGACGATGGAGTCGCAGGTGACGCGCAAGGTCGAAGATGCCGTAGCCAGCGTGGCCGAGATCGACGATCTCGTGTCCACAGTGAACGAAGGCGTCTCGGTGACGCGCATCGCCTTCGAGCTCGGCCGCGACTCGGCACAGGCGCTCGACGAAGTGCGCGATGCCGTCGACCGCATCCGCAGCGCCCTGCCGCGCGACATCGAAGAACCCGTGGTGGCCCGCGAGAACATCGCCGGCGGCGACGTCGTCACCTTCGCCGTCCGCGCCGACGGCCTGACCGACGAGGAACTGAGCTGGTTCATCGACGACACGGTCAACAAGCGCCTGTTCGGGGTGCCTGGCGTCGGGGCCGTGCGCCGGGTGGGCGGCGTGACGCGGGAAGTGCGGGTCGACCTGCGCGCCGATGCCGTGCAGGGCATGGGCGTGAGCCCCGCCGCGCTCTCGCTGCAGCTCGCCCGCATCCAGCAGGAACAGCCCGGGGGCCGCACGACGCTGGGCGGCGGTGAGCAGTCGGTGCGCACGCTTGGCACCGTGAACACGGCCGCCGACCTGGCGGCCTTCCCGATCGCCCTGCCCGATGGCCGGTCGGTGCGCCTGTCGGCGCTCGCCGACGTGCGTGACGGGCATGCCGACCCGACGCAGGCCACGACCCTCAATGGTCAGCCGGTCGTGGGCCTGGCCGTGCGGCGCACGCTCGGTTCGAGCGAAGTGAAAGTGGGCGACGCGGTCCGCGCGGCGGTCGCCGAGCTGCACGCCAGCCACCCACGCGTGCAGTTTACCGAAGTGGCTTCGTCTACCCCTGAGGCGCAGGCCTCGTACGACTCGTCGATGACGATGCTCTGGGAAGGCGCGCTGCTGGCGGTCATCGTCGTGTGGTGGTTCCTGCGCGATCTGCGCGCCACCTTCATCGCGGCGGTCGCCCTGCCGCTGTCGATCATCCCGACCTTCGCAGCGATGTACTGGCTCGGCTTCAGCCTCAACCTGATCACGCTGCTGGCGCTGGCGGTGGTCGTCGGCATCCTGGTCGACGACGCCATCGTCGAAGTCGAGAACATCGACCGCCACCTGCGCATGGGCAAGCGGCCCTTCGATGCCGCCCTTGAGGCGGCCGACGAGATCGGGCTGGCCGTCATCGCCATCTCGTGCACGCTGGCCGCCGTGTTCGTGCCCGTGGCGTTCATGCCCGGCATTCCCGGCAAGTTCTTCCGGGAGTTCGGCTGGACGGCGGCCACGGCCGTGCTCTTCTCGCTGCTCGTGGCCCGCCTCATCACGCCGATGATGGCCGCCTACATGCTGCGGCCGCAGACGCACGCGCCCACCGACTCGCGGCTGATGCGCGCCTACCTGCGCCTGGCCGACGCCACCCTGCGCCATCGCGGGCTGACGCTCTTGGCGGCGGGGGTCATCTTCGCCGCCTCGCTGGCCATCGTGCCGCTCCTGCCCACGAGCTTCCTGCCGCCCACCGACGGCCGCCAGAGCGCGCTCGTCATCGAGCTGCCGCCTGGGTCGGCGCTCGCCGCCACCCGCGCCGTCGCCGAGGAGGCCCGGCAGCGCATTGCCGACATTCCGGAGATCACGCACATCTTCATCACCGCCGGCAGCGGCGCGTCGGGCGGCGGCCCCGGCGGCGGCGGCCGCGTCGACGAGGTCCGCAAGGCCACGCTGACGATTCTGTGGAAGGTCGAACGCCAGCGCAAACAGCAGGCCCTCGAGACCGACGTGCGCGCGCGCCTGCAGTCGCTGCCGGGCGTGCGCCTGAGCTTCCAGGGCGGCGGGCCCGGCCGCAGCCTTCAGCTGGTGCTCGCTGGCGACGATCCGCGCGCGCTGGCTGAGGCGTCGCAGGGCATCGAGCGGGCGATCCGTCAGCTGCCGAACCTGGGCACCGTGAGTTCGACCGCCTCGCTCGTGCGGCCGGAAGTGATCGTGCGGCCGGATCCGGCCCGGGCCGCCGCCCTGGGCGTCACCACGGCCGACATCGCCGCCGCCGCCCGGGTGGCCACGCGCGGCGACTACGACCAGGCGCTGGCCAAGCTGAATCTGCCCGACCGCCAGGTGCCGATTCGGGTGCAGCTGGCCGACCGCGTGCTGGCCGACCCGGCGATGCTCGGACAGCTGCGCGTGCCACGCTCCACCGGCGGCGTCGTGCCACTCTCGGCGGTCGCCACCATCGTCGTCGGCAGCGGCCCGTCCCAGATCGCCCGCTTCGACCGGCGCCGCAACGTCACGATCACGGCCGACCTGAACGGCCGGCCGCTGGGCGACGTCGATGCGCAAGTCAAGGCGCTGCCGGCACTGCAGCAGTTGCCGGCGGGCGTGACGGTGCAGCCCGCGGGCGACAGTGAGGTCTTCCAGGAGCTGTTCCTCGGCTTCGGCGTTGCCATGATCACCGGCATCGTGTGCGTCTACGGCGTGCTCCTGCTGCTCTTCAACCATGCCGGCCAGCCGCTCACGATTCTCATCGCGGTGCCGCTGGCGGCCGCCGGCGCGTTCGGCGCGCTGCTGGTGACGGGCACGCAGATCTCGATGCCCGTGCTCATCGGCCTCATCATGCTCATCGGGATCGCGGTGAAGAACTCGATCCTGGTGGTGGACTACGCCGTCGATGCGCGGCGACTGCACGGGATGTCGCGTCACGACGCGCTCATCGACGCCTGTCACAAGCGGGCCCGGCCGGTCGTGATGACGACGCTGGCGATGATTGCCGGCATGCTGCCCATCGCCCTGGGCTTCGCCGCGGACTCGAGCTTCCGGGCGCCGATGGCGATTGCGGTCATCGGCGGCCTCATCACCTCGACCGTGCTGAGCCTGGTGGTGGTACCGGCGGCCTTCACGCTGGTCGAGGACATCGAGCTCGTGCTGTTCCGGCGGCGGACGCCTCGGGCTGTTGAGGTGGCCGGCGCCAAGGCGGTCGAAGGCTGAAGCGCGCGGAGCGCCCTTCGTGGTGCCGTTCCGTCCTTATTGCCCTGGCTTGCAGGTTCGCTCGTCGCGCGGCCACCGCGTCGCGCTTCGCGTTCGCCGCCGCGCTCCCGGGCCTACGGCTTGCCCATGATGTAGCTCCCCGGCAGACCGAGACCGGCAGCAGTCATGAACGACGCCGGCCCCGCCTGCACCACGCCGAACCCACCGGGCTGCACGCCGGCGGCGACCATGCGTTCGCCACTGGAGCTGCCGATTGTGAGCAGGCCGCCACCCGTCTTGCCCTCGGTGAGTTCGGCGACGTAGGTGCTGCCGTTGCTCACCGACACGAAGCCCTTGCTGGCATCGTCGAGGCGCAACGAGGCTTTGATGATGCCGCCGTGGTCCATCACCAACGCGGCGCCGGTGCCCTGCCGGGATTGTCCGAAGCCGGCCACGAAGGTCCCCGCTTTGCCGAAAAACTTCGCGGCGTAATGTCCCTCGGGCTGACGGCCGATGTAGATGCGCTCGACGTCGTTCTCGGCCACGATCAACCCGGCCCGCCTGGTGGATGATACGCCGACCGAGGCCTGAAGATGACCCTGCGCCGACAGGGTCGTCACGAACCCGCTCTCCTCGGAGGCACTGAGCCGGACGGCCATCGGCCCGCCAGGAGGATAGACGCGCCTCACCGGGCTGCACGGTGAAGACGCGCTGGCCGCCTGCGTCCACCACTTCGAACGGGGCCACGACCCTGTTGCCGATGTAGCCCGCCACGGCGGGGCGTTCGAGCGCCCTCAGCCGGCGTTCGAGCGCGGCAATGCGCCTGGCCTCCGCCGACGTGGGATCCGCCGCAGGAACGTCGGCGACGTCGATGCCGTCTGGTCCAGCTTCCTCGAGCAGCACGGTCTTCTGCGGCGGGGTGCACCCGGCAGCCGCCGCGAGCCGGATGAGGCCGTCGCTCAAGACACATACCGCGATGGCGGCGCCTCGCGGCTGGCGCGCGCTCAACGCAGGCGTCACCCAGCCCAGCGCCATCGTCACCACCGCCCCGCTCGCAAAGCCCACGACTGCTGTTCGATAGCGCATCACTCCTCCTGAATTGGTGTCTGCTATCGGCGAACTCACTCTTGCCCGCCCTTCGGTCCACAACCGGAGCCACCGGCGCAGCCGAGCAGGTAGCTGCCCGGCAGTCCGCTCGACGGGATATAGGGGCCGAGGTCGGCCGGGCCGGTGAGGACGATCCCGTAGCGATCGTCCTGCACCCCCATCTTCGCCACCGGATTGCCCGACGCGTCGCCAATCGCCAGCAGACCGCCGCGGGTGGCCCCCTCGCTGAGCGACACCACCGCGGTCGACGCCGTGTTGTACACCCCAATCGCGCCGCCGCCCGTCTCGGCGACGGTCATCGTCACGCGCGCCTGGCCGGCGCGGTCTCCGACCACGAGTGCTCCCGAGCCGGCGCGGGACTCGCCGATGCCGGCGATGACACCGCTGCCCAGCGACGGGAAGCGCAGCGCATGATTGCCGTGCTCCTGCTTGCCGGAATCCACGCGAGTCATACCGCCCTCGCTGATCCGCAGACCGCTGCGGGTGCCCGACGCGCCGACCGACACGGCGAGACCGGTCCCACGTAAGTTGACCGTGACCCAACCGCCATCGGCGCTGGCCCTGAGCGCCACGACGGGCGCGCCGCTGTCGTTGTAGAGAAAGGCCCCGTCGCGGGTGACGCGAAAGATCGGGTCGTCGGCCGCGGTCACGACTTCGAAGAGCGGCCGCGTTTCCACCGCGGCGAGCCGGCGCTCCAGGTCGGCCAGGGTGCCCGGCGTGGTCGCCGGAAGATGATCGAGGTCGTCACCGAAGCCGTCGGACGCCTCGATTTCCGCCTCCGACAACTGCAGCAGCCGCTCGCCAGCGGGGCACGACTCCCCTTTCTCGATCTCGCGCAGCGAGGCGTCGGCGGTGACGCATGCGCACACGCCCTGGATGCAGCGCGTCGGCCCCGGCACGGTGCCGCTCGACGCACCGCCACCTGCGGCGGCCCAGACGAGCGAGGCGGCGGTGGCCGAACCGGCGGCGAAGCCGGCCATCTTCATCACGAAGGTCATTGGTGGCTCCTGTGCGGTCAGCGGCGTCCGGCCGGGACGGTGAAGGTGAAGCGGGTATCGGCCAGTTCCGGGTTCGCCTGCGGCGTGAAGGTGGTGGTCACCCGCTCCGTGGTGCCCGCGGGCGTGCCGTCGGGCGAGTCCTCGACGATGCGGCGCACGAGCAGCGTCTCCGCATCGATCCACACCGTGACCGGGCGGGCGGCGCCGAAGTGGCCGCCGGAGCGGCCGGTCAGCCTGTGACTGCGCCGGCCGTCCACGTTCTCGACGCCGTGTACCCGGTCTGGCGTGAGGTCCACGAGCGGTCCGTGCATCTCGGCCGCGGGGAAGAGCCACGGCGGGATCTGCGCGGCCGCCCCCTTGGTCGGAAACACGGCCGTGGCGAGGGCCGACACGCCGCGGCCGTTCGACCACACCTCGTGCACGCCCGTCGCCGACCACCAGCTCTGGAAATCGCCGCCGTCGCACCAGATCACGAGGCGCTCGCGGTTGCTCGGCGCATCAGCGCTGAAATCGAACGAGAAGTGCCGCGGGCTGCGGAACGCCGTGTGGAACGTGAAGTGCTCGACCAGCGCCGGCGCGCCGGACGGGCGCAGTTCCACGGCCACCCTACCGGTGTCCGCATACGACCGCAGTGCCGCGTAAGCGGCGCGGCTGCGCGCGAGCAGCGCAGACGCGTCCGGCGTCTGCGCGGCCACCCTCTGGGGAGCCAGCGCCAGGGCGAGTCCGGTCACCGCGACGGCCAACGCCAGGCGGAACACGACGGTCATGTGATGGCTCCAGTCCTACGGGGTGCGCACGAGTTCGACGCGCCGGTTGCGGGCGCGACCATCGAGCGTGTCGTTTGAGTCGCGCGGCCGTGATTCGCCGAAGCCGGCGCTCGCCAGTCTGGCGGCGCTGACGCCGTGGCGGCTGACCAGCGCGGCCTTCACGCTGGCCGCGCGGCGCCGCGACAACTCCAGATTGAAGGTGTCGCTGGCGATGCCGTCGGTGTGGCCTTCGATGCTGAGCGACCAGTCGGCGCGCGTGCGCAGCAGCGCCGCGATCTCGCGCAGTGTCGGCTCCGACTCGGGGCGGAGCCGGTCGCTGTTGAACGAGAAGAAGATGTCGTAGACGTCCACCCGCCCGGTGGTGGCCAGGCTGCGTTCGAGCGCGCTCGCGCCAGCACCAGACGCTGGCCCCGGCCCCGCACCCACACCGGCTCCGACTCCACCGCCCCCTCCCGCTGCCGGCATCGCCGGGTCGCCGCACCGGTTTGTGATCTTCACGACGCGGAGGCGCGCCTTGTCGCCACCGTCCGGGTTGTTGCCCATGCCGAACATCGCCGGAATGCCGGCATCCAGTGCCGTGACACCCTTCATCATCTCGCGCATCTCCGGGCCCCACGGTTTCACGGCGTCGATGCCGATCCGGAACTGCAGCATCAGGGGGTTGGCGGGATCATCGAGCACGAAGAACTCCGACCGTTCCCCATAGGCGTCGCGGACGGCATGAATCGCCGGCAGCGTTACCGGCACGTTGTTGACGACGACCGGCAGGTGCACCGGAGCCGGGGCCACGCGCGTGAGCGGCGCCGCCTGGAGGTAGTCGTAGATGTTCGGCCGCACGTCGGGATCGATGCCGAGCGCCTGACCTGGCACGGTTGACGAGATGCCGAACTCGACCGCGACGCCGCGCTTCATGGCGTCGAGCACAGCTCGTGACACGCCGATCGCCGTCGTGCCGGGAATGGACTCCGGCAACTGGTCGCTGAACTCCTGCGCGTAGGTGGTCGCCGTCTGCAGGTCCTGGCGACGGATCGTGCGCGTGAGGGTGGTCGTCTGCACGACGGGCGGCCCCGGGCTGAACATGTCGCCCGCCATCCGCTCGCTCGAGTAGGTCAGTCGGACAGCCTCGGCTGATACCGAGGTGATCGTCTTGATCGACTCGTAATCTCCGGCGGGCTCGTTGACCGCCGTCACGATCGTGAGCCCGGCACAGAGCGGCACGGGCCCGCCTGGCGGCCGCGCGGGCTCTGGCCGGCCCTGCGCGGTGAGGGTGGCGGCCACGGCCCCAAGGCCGCAGAGCGTGAGGGCCGCACACGAGCCACGGGAGCGCGCCACTAGCGCCTCGACGTCGCAGCGGCGACGATGGCTTCGGCGGCGCGGGCAACGAGCGGGGAGATCACGTCCTGTCCGTCGGCGTCGGCCTTGATCTTCTCGGTGGTGGGAGCGATGAGCGTGCCGCCGTCGGCAGTGAGCACGCGATATTCGAGGCTCACCTCGTCACGCGCCTTCGTGGACGACGCCAGCGTCGCGGCCGCCTGGACGCCGGCTGTGGCGAGCAGCGCCCCCGCCGACGACGTGCCGGGCAGCCGCCACAGTGCCGATCCGGTGGCATCTCCGAGGAACTTTCCAAAGCGTCCGCCGCGGCGCTTCTGCGTGAGGCTCGTGGCGACGACGTAGCCACAGCTTTTCTGCTTTGCCTCGGCGACGGCCTGCGCGGTGAGGCGCGCCTCGAGGGCCATTGTCTGCAGCGTCGGCCCCGTGAGGTAGCTCGTGACCAGCACACGCAAGCCTTCGGCGGCGTCCGGATCCGAGTCGAGGAGTTGAGCCGAGGGCAACACGATACCGAAACACGGCACGGCCTCAGCGGCGCCCGGCGCGGCCTCAGCGGTGGGTGCGGCGGCCACCGGCGCCTGGCCGCGGGCGGCCGCTGCCGGCGCGACGGCCGTGGCCCCCAGTGCAAGCATGGCGCCCAGCGTCTTCAGTCGGCTCCATCTGCGGCTCATCGGCGGTCCTCTCGGAGCACGGAGATATCGCGCTCACCAGATAACGCCCGAGTGGCGGTCGAAGTCCCTCACTCCACCGCCAGCCGGAGGTTACCGCTTCGTTCGCCCCTCGAGACGATCGAGCCGGGCGCGCAGCGTCTCGTTTTCGTTCGCCAGCGCCTGATGGCGCGCGTCGAGCTCGCGGGTGCGCGCTTCGAGTGCCCGCGCGGCGGCCAGGGCGATGCCGTCGGCATCGATGCTGTTGATCCGGCGTGCGTCTTCGCCGAGGCCAAAGGCCGCGTGGAAGTCCTGCGCGGTGGGGCCCACGTGACGGATGGCGGCGGGCTGCGACTTGTAGTTCCGCTCGCGTACCGGCATGGCGGCGATCCTGGCCAACACGTCTTCACCTGCCAGGTCGCGGAAGTGCTCCTTCGAATTGACGTAGGGCCACCCCAGGGCCGGTCGGAAAACTGGTGTCGGAGCTGGACCAGAACACCACGCCACCGCCCGCCCGCACCAGGAACTGATTGGGCAGGGAAGAGGTGACGAAGTTGTTTCCGGAGTCGTCGCCGTAGACGAACGAACCGCGGCCGGCCGCGGTCGTCTCCGCGAAATGGCCCAGCACCGTCGAATGCGTACCGGCGGCGATGTTGCCACTGCCCAGCGCCGTGCTGGCGCCGCCGACTGCCGTGACGTTGTAGCCGATCGCCGTATCCCCGATCTTCGAGGCCAGGGCGTTGCGGCCAAAGGCGATGCTGTCGAGGCCGATGTTGGCCGCGTCCCACTGCGTGCCGGTGACGCGGCCGGCGCGGATGGCCGCCTTCGCCGGATGCCACAGCATCCGCACGCCAGCGCCGCTGGCGGCCAGCGTGCCCACACCGACAGTGCCTTCAGCCACCAGCCCGTCCACATTCTGAAAGTCGAAGCTGCCGCCCGCTATCGTGCGAAGCCCGATCGTGACCGCACCACCGGCGCCGCCGCCGCTCAGTCCGGCGCCGGCCGCCACGCTGGTGATCGTGCCGCCGGCACCCCCGGACACGGTCGCGCACGTCACCGTGCCGGTCTGTCCCACACTCTGCATGTATTGGCCGGCCGGGCACGAGCCGGTCACTCGGAGCTGCACCTGTGACGCATTCACGTTCGCAGTGCCTACCAGCCCAGCGACCGGTCGCACGCTACCGCCGCTGCCCGCCCCGGGCGTGAAGGTGAAGGGTCCGGAGTACCCGCCGCTGTCGCGCCAGGTGCCGTTCAGCGCGGGAAAAGGCAGAACCGCATCCACGTGCGTCGGGCTGCCGCCCGGCTCCACGATGTTCAGACCGAAGCCGAGCGTGCCGTTCGGGTTGAGGAACGCGGTGCCGATGACCGACGCCGACCCCATGCCGCACCGGTCGTCACTGCCTTCGAGCCGGTAGACGCTGCCGTTCTGCGTCACCGCCACGGTCACCACATTGCAGTACGGCTGCAACTGCCAGCGAAATGTGCCGAGCGGCTGCGCCTCGGCCGCACCGCCACGAGCAGCACCAGGGCGGCCATCCCCACACGGGCCGCGCCCTCGAACAGTGTCGCCAAATTCACGGTCATCGGCGTTGGTCCCCTGGCACGCTGACAGACGCGTGCTCACGAGGTAACGCCCGGGCCGGTGCTAGAATCCCTCAACCCCGCTTCATGGGCGACGATCGGCACGACGCGCCCGACGCGGCACCACCCGACTGGCTGGCGGTGGCCGTCGATGGAACGCCGCGACCGGACGAGGCGATGCTCCGGCTCGTCTACGCCGAACTGCGGCGCCTGGCCACGGCCTACATGCGCCGAGAGCGCCCCGACCACACGCTGCAACCCACCGCGCTCGTGCACGAGGCCTACCTGCGGCTGGTCGATCAGCGGGCCGTCGCCTCGGCCAACCGCGCCCAGTTCGTCGGGTTGGCCGCCGTCATGATGCGGCGCATCCTCGTGAACCACGCGCGTGATCGCATCGCAGCCAAGCGCGGCGGAATCGCCGAGCGCGTGCCCCTGACGATGGCGCTCGAGGTGGCCAGCCTGCCCGAGGTCGGCGTGCTGGACCTTCACGATGCCCTTGAACGCCTTGCTGCACTCGATTCCCGTCAGGCGCACATCGTCGAACTGAAGTTCTTCGGCGGGCTGACCACCAGGGACATCGGCGACCTGCTGATGCTCTCGCACGCCACGATCGAGCGCGATTGGGCTTTCGCGCGCGCCTGGCTGCACGACACCCTGTCGGGCCGGCCCCGCTAGCCATGGACGCCGCACGCTGGGTCCGGCTCAACGACGTCTTCCACCAGGCGCGAGCGCTCGCGCCGGACGCGCACGGCCCCTGGCTCGCCGCCGCCTGCGGGGATGACGACGTGCTCCGGGCGGAAGTCATCCGCCTGCTCGCGGCCGACGCCGCCCGGACGGGTGGCTCGATGGCTCGGCATTCACGGAGGGTGTGGAGTTGCTCGGACGGCACGGGGACACGGGTAACGCCGGGCAGCGGCTCGGCCCCTATCGTCTGATCGCGGAGCTCGGCCGCGGCGGCATGGGCGCCGTCTTCCTCGCCGAACGCGCCGACGCGCAGTACGAGAAGCGCGTCGCCATCAAGCTCGTGAAACCAGGAATGGACACCGACGCGGTGCTGGGCCAGTTCCGCCGCGAGCGCCAGATTCTCGCCGGCCTCGAACATCCGCACATCGCGCGGTTCCTCGATGGCGGCACGACGACGGAGGGCCGCCCGTACTTCGTGATGGAGTACATCGACGGCCAGCCGATCACTGCCTACTGCGAAGCGCGCGACCTCGACCTGGCGGCGCGGCTCGGGCTCTTCCGTGATGTCTGCGCGGCGGTCGCCTACGCGCACCGGCGCCTCATCGTGCACCGCGACATCAAGCCCTCGAACATCCTGGTGACGAGTGGCGGCGAGGTGAAGCTGCTCGACTTCGGCATCGCGCGGCTGGTGCAGGCCGGTGAAGGCGGCGGCGATGCGACCGCGGCGACGCAGCGGCTCATGACGCCGGAATATGCCAGTCCCGAACAGCTGAGC
>Ga0335394_10009471_pt1 | contig 10980 bp, 5 predicted proteins | sample MAT03_FD_205741 | JGI IMG/M metagenome (GOLD analysis project Ga0335394, IMG submission 205741) | Freshwater microbial communities from Lake Fryxell liftoff mats and glacier meltwater in Antarctica - MAT-03 (spades assembly) (version 2) ... | reverse complement strand
GCGGCGGAGGGCCGGGAGCTGTGCCGCGTGCTGCACCCCGACGCCATCCTGCTCGACTATAGCCTGCCAGACGACGACGGCCTGGAGTTTTTAGCGGCCCTGATCGCCGAGCACGGCCCCCTGGCCTACGCGGTGGTGATGCTCACCGGCGCCGGCAATGCGACGGTGGCGGTGCAGGCGCTCAAGCTTGGCGCGCAGGACTATCTGGTCAAAGGGTACGATATTCGCCAGCGGATAATCCTGGCCCTCAACGGCGCGATCGAGAAGGTGCAGCTGCAGCGCCAGGTCGAGCAGCAGCGCCGCGATCTGGCGGCGAGCAACCAGCAGCTGGAGCAGGCGCTCCAGTCCCAACAGGCCAGCGCGGCCCAGCTCCAATTGGCCATGGAGGCCGCGTCGATGGCCACCTGGCAATGGGATCTGGCAAGTGGCAAGGTTGCCTGGAGCGCGGGCCTGGAGCCCATGCTTGGCATGCCAAACGGCGAGTTTGGCGGCAGCTTCGATGCGTTCTTGCGCCTGCTCCATCCCGACGACAGCGCGCGGGTGCAGCAACGCCTCGCCCAGGCCCTGCGCGGCGAGCAGCCGTACGATGTCGAGTTTCGCATGTGCCGCCCCGACGGCAGCGTGCGCTGGACGGCCACCAGAGGCCTGGTGGTGCGCGACGCGACTGGCGCGGCAATCAGCATGGTCGGCGTGGATATGGATATCAGCGAGCGCAAGCGGGCCGAATTGGAGCTGCGGGCCAGCGAAGCGCGTCTGCGCGCGATCTGGGAGTCGGCCAGCGACGCCATGGTGCTCTCTGATGCTCAGGGCGTGGTGTTGACCGCCAACCCAGCCTACTGCGAGCTCTATGGCTACTCGCCCGAGCAGCTGATCGGCCACAGCTTCACGATCATTTTTCCACCCGAGCAGCGCGCTGCCGCCCTGGAGCAGTATGCTGAGATCACTCGCGGGGATGCCGTACTGCCCGACTACGAGGCGATCATACAGCGTTCGAATGGCGAGCAGCGCATAGTCGAGTCGCGCGCAAATGTAGTCGTCACCAGCGACGGCGAGGTTGGGCTGCTCTCGATTGTGCGCGATGTCACCGAGCGCCAGACCATCGTCGACCAGCTACGCCGCAGCGAGGCGCAGTTCAAGACGCTGGTTGAGAATGCGCCTGATATCATCGCTCGTTTCGATTACCAACTGCGCCATCTGTATGTCAGCCCAATGGCCACGCGGGTGACCGGGCTGTCGCAGGCCGATTATATCGGCAAAACCAACCGCGAACTCGGTATGCCTGCCGAGCAGTGCGACCTCTGGGAAGCGCAAACCAGAGCTGTGTTTGCTGATGGGCAACCGCAGGAATATGCGTTCTCGTTCCTCTCGCCCGCTGGGCTGCGCTACTTCCAATCCAAAATTGTGCCCGAGTTCGCGGCTAACGGCAGCGTCGAGACGGTGCTTTCGATCACGCGCGATATCACCGTCAACAAGCGCGCCGAGGAGCGGCAGCGCTTTCTGTCGCAGGCCAGCAAGGCGCTGACCAGCTCGCTCGACTACCAGACCACGCTGGAGCAGATCGCACGCCTGGCGCTGCCCGTGCTTGGCGATGGCTGCATCATCGATCTGGTCGAGAACGACAAGGTGAGCGGCACGGTGGTGGCGCACATCGACCCGCAGCACGAGGCGCTGCTGCGCGAGATCCGCCACGCCTACCCGCCGCAGCTGGATGGCACGCACCCCGCCGCTCAGGTGCTGCGCAGCGGAAAGTCGCTCATGATCGATCATGTGTCGCAGGAGCTGCTCACCCAGAATATCGCCGACGACCGTCAGCGCATGCTGGTTGAGCGTCTGCCGCCGCGCTCGCTAATAATAGTGCCGCTGCTGCTGCGCGGGCAAACCCTGGGCGTGATCGCGGTCTACGCCACCGCGGCGCCGCGGCGCTACGCGGCCGACGATCTGGCGCTGCTTGAGGAGTTGGCCCGGCGGGCCAGCATCGCCCTAGACAACGCCCGGCTCTATCAGGAGGCCCAGGAGGCGGTGCGTGAGCGCGAGGCCTTTATGGCGATCGCCTCCCACGAGCTGAAGAACCCGCTTACCGCGCTGCTCGGCCGGGCGCAGCTGCTGCAGCGCCGCCTTGTGCGCCAGGGCGGAGCAGCGCGCGACCTGGACGACATTAAGAGTATCATCACCACCTCGCAGCAGATCAACCAGCTGCTCGTGGATCTGCTCGACGTAGCGCACGTGGTCGGCGGGCAGCTCAATCTGAACCGCGCGTCGCTCGACCTGGGCGCCCTGATCCGGCGGGTGGCGGCGCAGATGGAGCCATCGGCGCCCAGGCATCAGATCAGCATCAGTGCGCCGCAGGAGCCGCTGGTGATCGCCGGCGACTCCATCCAGCTGGAGCAGGTGTTCCACAATCTGCTCAACAACGCGATCAAGTACAGCCCAGGCGGCGGCAAGGTTGCGATCAGCATCGCCGTGGAAGAGGCGCACGCCGTGATCACCGTACACGACGAGGGCCTGGGCATCCCCGCGGCGGCGCTGCCGCACCTGTTCAAGCGCTTCTACCGGGCGCCCAACTCCATAAGCGAGCAGATCGCCGGGACGGGCATTGGGCTCTATGTGGTCAAGGAGATTGTGACCAACCACGGCGGCACGGTGGAGGTGAGCAGCACAGAGGGCCTCGGCAGTAGCTTCACCGTCTACTTGCCCCTTGAGCTAACGTAGGCCGAGGTCGCCGCGTGAGCGGTGGTTCGTACTACAATAAGACGTGTCATTCCGAGCGTAGCGAGGAAGGCGCAATTGCACGCCACGCCCTCAGCGCTTCGCAGCAGCCAACGCGCGCACCACCTCCACGAGCAGGCGGCGCTCCTCGGCCTTGATGCGCTCGTGGAGCGTGGCGACGCTATCGTCGGGGCGCACGGGCACCTCGGCGCGCGCCAGCACGGGGCCGTCGTCTACGCGGGGCGTTACGCGGTGGATCGTGCAGCCGGTCACGGGCAGGCCGCGCTCCAGTGCGTCGCGCACCACATGGGCGCCACGCAGGGCGGGGATCAGCAGGCCGTCGCTCGTGGTGTAGCTCGGGCCGCCGTCGTCCGGCAGCAGCGCGGGGTGCTGGTTCACCACGCGGTTGGGGAACCACTCCAGGAAGGCGGGCGACAGGATGCGCATAAAGCCCGCCAGCAGCACCAGATCTGGGGTGAAGGCGGCCACGATCGCGGCGAGGCGCTGCTCCCAGGCGGCACGGGCGAGCTCGCGGGCGGGGCCGCGCGGCGTGGGCGACAGAGGCAGGTGCGCCACAGCTACGCCACGGGCAAGCGCGCGCTGGAGCCCGTAGGCGTCGGGGCGGTCGCTCACCACCAAGGCCACCTGTGCCCCAAGCGCGCCCGCATCCTCGGCGTCGAAGAGCGCCTGAAGGTTCGAGCCAGAGCCGCTGAGTAGGACGGCGAGCTGGTACATAGAGGGGACAGGGTACAGGGTACAGGGCGAGAGCACAGAGGGCGAGAGCGCAGAGGGCGAGCGCGTAGAGGGCGGGCCTCCGGCAGCGCAGCTGCGTCCCTGTCCCCTGTTCCCTGTCCCGTGTTCCCTCCTTACTCTTTGCCGATGTCGTCGCGGTAGTGCTTGCCTGCAAAGCGGATGCGCTCGACGGCCTCGTAGGCGCGGGCGCGGGCGCGGGCAAGCGTGGGCCCAAGGCCGGTGACGCCTAGAACGCGCCCGCCTGCGGTGCAGAGGCCGGTGGGGCCGATGCTGGTGCCGGCGTGAAACACGAGCACCTGCTGGTCGTCGAGCGCCTCGACGCCGCGGATCGGGTCGCCCTTGCGCGGCTTGCCGGGGTAGCCTTCGGCGCAGAGCACCACGCACACGGCGTAGCCCTTGCGGCGGCGCAGCTTCTCCGGGTGCAGGCTGCCCACCGCGCAGTCGTAGAGCACCTCCAGAAAGTCGCCGTCCAGCAGCGGCAGGATCGCCTGGGCCTCTGGGTCGCCGAAGCGGGCGTTGAACTCGAGCACCTGCGGCCCGGTGGGCGTGAGCATGATCCCCGCGTAGAGCACGCCGCGAAATGGTGCGCCACGGGCGGCCAGCTCGTCCACCACGGGCTGCATGCAGGTCGCGACGATCTGATCGAGCAGCGCCGCGCTCACTTCGTCCAGCGGGGCGACCACGCCCATGCCGCCAGTGTTGGGGCCAGTGTCGCCCGCCCACAGGCGCTTATGGTCGCGCGCGGGCGGCAGCGGCAGCAGGCGCTGCCCGTCGCAGAGCGCAAGCACCGAGACCTCGCGGCCGCTCAGGCGCTCCTCCAGCAGCAGGCGGCTGCCGGCGGGCGTGGCCCCAAGCTGCGCGATAGCGGCCAGGGTGGCTGGCAGATCATCGGGCACAACCACGCCCTTGCCAAGAGCAAGCCCGTCGGCCTTCACCACCCAGGGCTGGCCGCTAGCGTGCGCGAAGGCCGCAGCCTCGGCGGGGGTGCTGAAGACATGGGTGGCGGCGGTGGGCACCCCGGCTGCGGCCATGATCTCTTTGGCGAAGGCCTTGCTGCTCTCGATGCGGGCGGCGGCGGCGCTGGGGCCAAAGGCGGGTATGCCAGCGGCCACAAAGGCGTCGACAATCCCCTCGGCGAGCGGGTTATCGGGGCCGATCACCACGAGGTCGATCCGCTCGCGCTGGGCAAGGTCCACCAGCGCCTCGAAGTCGTTCAGCGGGAAGGGGACGTTCTGGCCGAAGCTGCCTGTGCCGGGGTTGCCGGGCACGCTGAGCAGCCTGGAAAGGCGGGGCGAACGAGCGATCTTCCAGGCCAGGGCGTGCTCGCGGCCGCCCGATCCGATCAGCAGCACATGCATAAGGAGAGTTCGTGGTTGTTCCTGCGCTCCACCGGTGCCAGTATAGCACAGGCGGGGCGGGCCGCCCTGCACCTCATTGCATAGGGAATCGCGTGCGGGGCGCTGCCGCCTCAACCCCCAAAGTGGATGGCCGCCAGCACCGAGCGCGCGTGTCGCTGCATGCCTCAGACCGCCAACGAGCGTGGACAATCTTGGTGGCGGCTGCGCCGCTTGAGGCCCGGTGGTCTGGCAGCCTGCTTGGATGGTGCCTGCGGCACCCACGCTGATCTTCCCGCTCGCTGGCGGTGGAGGGCATGCAGCGACACGCGCCCTCGGACGTGGCGGCTGTCGAATTTGGGGGTCGAGGGGGCGCAAGCCCCTCGCGCTGGGGGTTGTTAGGGGGCTGGCGGCAGCCCCTTAACGCCGGGGTGCGGGGCGGCAGCGCCCGCACGCGATCCTCTAGCACGAAAGCCGACGGGCACGGCAGCGCCCCCGACAACCTCGTTGTGCCAACACTAGCCCACATGTTCGGCCATTGACAAGGCCAGAACGCACGCGTATAGTGCAGGGGCGTTTTTTTCGGCGGCAGGCGGCGCTGTGTGGCTGTCCCGCATACTATCTCTATGATTGTGACTAGGTGCTATGGGCGATAAAGTTGTCATTGTCGAGTCGCCCGCAAAGGCGAAGACGATCCAGAAATATCTCGGTCGCGGCTACTTCGTGACCTCCAGCATGGGCCACGTGCGCGACCTGCCGAAGAGCGATTTGTCGATCGATGTCGAGCACGATTTTCAGCCGGTCTATGAGATCACGAAGAGCAAGGTTGTGAACGAGCTGCGCCAGGCGGTCAAGAACGCCGACGCTGTCTACCTCGCCACAGACCCAGACCGCGAGGGTGAGGCGATCGCCTGGCATATCACCGAGGCGGTGAACGTGCCGCGCCGCACCCCTGTGCATCGCGTGGTCTTCCAGGAGATCACGCGCAACGCGGTGCAGCAGGCCATCCAGAACCCGCGCAGCATCGACGGTAACCTGGTGAATGCGCAGCAGGCCCGCCGTGTGCTTGATCGCCTGGTAGGCTACCAGATCAGCCCGCTGCTCTGGGATAAGGTGAAGCGCGGGCTCTCGGCCGGTCGCGTGCAGTCGGTGGCCGTGCGCCTGATCGTCGAGCGCGAGCGCGGGGTCGAGAGCTTCGTCGCCGTCGAGTACTGGACGATCGAGGCCGATCTGCTCAAACAGGGTGGCCAGCAGCCCCGCGACGCCTTCCGCGCCACGCTGGTGGAGCGCGCCGGCAAGCGGCTCGATAAGTTCGCGGTGCCAAACCAGGAACAGGCCGACACGATTGTGACGGACCTGGAGGGCGCCCGCTACGCTGTGCAGAAGGTGACGCGCAAGGACAAGCGTCGCGGCCCCGCGCCGCCCTTCACCACCTCCACGCTCCAGCAGGAGGCCGGTCGCAAGCTTGGCTTCAGCGCCAAGAAGACGATGACCCTCGCCCAGAAGCTGTACGAGGGCATTGACGTTGGCGGCGACGAGGGCACGGTGGGCTTGATTACCTATATGCGCACCGACAGCGTGAACGTGGCAAGCGAGGCCCAGGCCGAGGCCCGCAGCGTGATCGAGCAGCGCTTCGGCAAAGAGTATCTCCCCGAAAAGGCGCCGCTCTACAAAACCAAGGCCAAGGGCGCCCAAGAAGCCCACGAGGCGGTGCGCCCCACCAGCAGCGCTCGCACCCCCGAGAGCGTGAGCAGCAAGCTCGACCGCGACCTGAACCGGCTCTATGAGCTGATCTGGAAGCGCTTCCTGGCCTCCCAGATGGCCCAGGCCGTGTTCGATAGCACTACGGTTGATATTGGGGCCTTCACTGTCGGAGACAAGGAGACAAGGAGACAAGGAGACAAGGAGACAAGGAGCGCCGATTTTACGCCGTCAGAAGGCTCCCGGTCTCCCGGTCTCCCGGTCTCCTTGTCTGGCGATGCCCCGTACCTCTTCCGCGCCACTGGCTCGGTGCTCAAGTTCCCCGGCTTCCTGGCCGTCTACAATGTGAGCCTGGACGAAGGCGAGGAGGACGAGGACAGCGAGCGCCGCCTGCCGCTGCTCCAGGAGGGTGGCCCGCTCGACCTGCTCCAGCTGCTGCCCATCCAGCACTTCACCGAGCCGCCGCCCCGCTTCACCGAGGCCAGCCTGGTGAAGGAGCTCGAGCAGCTCGGCATCGGCAGGCCATCTACGTACGCATCGATCATCTCTACGATCCAGGACCGCGAGTATGTCGAGCTCACCGAGAAGAAGCTGCTGCCCACCACGCTTGGCCGCGTCGTCACCGACCTGCTAGTGGCGCACTTCCCCAAGATCGTCGACTACGACTTTACCTCCGCGCTGGAGCAGCAGCTCGACGACATCGCCGATGGCACGAAGCAGTGGGTGCCCGTGCTGCGCGAGTTCTACGACCCGTTTCAGAAGACGCTCGCAGCCGCCAAAAGCGAGATGCGCAACGTCAAGCGCGAGGAGATCATCACCGACCTGGGCTGCCCCAAGTGTAACCAGGGCTTTCTGGCGATTAAGTTCGGTCGCAACGGTGAGTTCCTGGCCTGCACGCGCTACAGCAAGGACGGCAGCCCCGACTCCTGCGACTTTACGAGCGACTTTCACCGCGACGGCGACGGCCAGATCGTGATCGATAAGGCCGCCGCCGCCGAGACGAGCGATGTGGAGTGCAATCTCTGCGGCCGCCCCATGGTGATCAAGAAGAGCCGCTTCGGCCCCTTCCTCGGCTGCTCCGGCTACCCCGAGTGCGCCAACACGCGCCGGATCGGCAAGGACGGCAAGCCTGTGCCGCTGCCCCTGCCCACCGGCGTGGCCTGCCCGAAGTGCCAGACGGGCGAGCTGCTTCAGCGCCGTGGCAAGTTCGGTCGCCCCTTCTTCGGCTGCTCGCGCTACCCCAAGTGCGACTACCTCACCAATAGCCTGGAGGAGTTGGCCCCGGTTGTCGCCGACGCGGTCCCCGCCAAGGGCAAGCCCGTGCTGGTGAAGGGCGGCGCAAAGCCCGCTGCCACAACCAGAAAGCCCGCCGCCAGCGCCAAGAAGCCCGCCGCCAGCGCCAAGAAGCCCGCCGCCAGCGCCGCCAAGAAAAAGAGCGCGTAGGGCGCCTGGTCGCGCCATCTGACGGTGGACGGTAGGCGGGGGGCATAGCCGATAGCTGATAGCCGATAGCCCAACTTACCGTCCACCGTCCACCGTCCACCGTCCACCATCTACCGTCTACCCATTCCCGCAAGCAAGATAAACTTCACCAGCTCGAACCAGGCGAGCGTGGCGCAGAGCAACAGGCCCAGCAGGCCGTCGCGCCAGCCGCCGAGAGCAATGTAGCGCCGCCAAAACTCGCGGGCGGGGGCGCCCAGGAAGTTGCGCCAGCGCGCGCGGCGGCCGGTCGCGTAGAGCGTGCGGGCCTCGGCCAGCGCGTAGCTGCTCTGCTTAGCCCACAGCTCGCCCAGGCGCTCGATATTCAGGTGCTCTATGAGCCCGTGCAGCGTGCCCGCCTCGCCATCGAGTGTCACAAGCTCGTGGACGAGGCGGGCCTCGTCGTAGCGCGCCGCATCGCGCCGCAGCAGGCGCAGCTGCGGGTCGGGATACCAGCCCCCACCGCGCAGCGCTTTGCCGAAGAAGAAGTTATAGCGTGGGATCCAGTAGCCCGCGCATGGCACAAGCGTGGCCAGCAGTGCGCGGATCTCGGCGGCGAGCTCGGGCGTCACGCGCTCGTCGGCATCTAGGAAGAGCACCCAGGGGTGGCGGCAGAGGGCGAGGGCGCGGTTGCGCTGCGCCGAGAAGCCGCGCCAGGGCGCGCGGTGAACTGTGGCGCCGGCAGCCTCGGCGAGCGCGGCGGTGCCGTCGCGGCTGCGCTCGTCGAGCAGCACGATGACCTCGTCGGCGAGGCCGGCGACACTTGCGAGGCAGCCACCGATATGCCGCTGCTCGTCACGCGCGATGATCGCCACTGAGAGTTTCATCGCCTGCTCCGCGTACGCCTGCCGCCGGGGCGATTGTAGCACACGGCGCACGGCGGCCGAAGGCTGGCGGCCGCAACAAAGCTCCTCGCCCCAGCGTACAACTGGCAGAACGCCTGATGGCCCGCGCAATGTGCGTCGGCCAACCTCGGCGCAATGATGGAGGCCAACGTGAACCTCAACCAGCAGCAGACTCGATACGCCGGGATCGCCCTGATCGTCTTTGGAGTCGTCGCCGTCTTCAACCTCTGGTGGCTCATCCCGTCCGCGCTCCTGGTGGGCGGCGGCGCGGTCATCTACCAGCGCCAGCGCGCCAGCGGCCGCACCGGCGATGCGGTTCAGGCCCTGCTCTGGGGCGTGGGCCTGGCCGTGCTGATGCTCGCCGACTTCGTCTTCCCAGGCGTGCTGCTGCTCGGCGGCGCCAGCCTGCTGCTGCGCGGCCGCGAGCCACAGGCCGACGCCCGCGTGCAGGCCACGGTGGCCCGCTTCGCCCGTCGCCGCACCCCGGCTGTCACCGCCACGCCCGCGATGAGCGCGCCCCAGGCGCCCGTGGCCCAGCCCCAGCAGCGCGTGACGATCGTGAACAGCACCGAGCAGCCCAGCACCAGCGAGACCGTGCGCCTGCGGTAGTGCCAACTCACTCTGCGGTATGCTGTAAGGGCGCCCCTTGTGGGCGCCCCTTCGCATGCCTGCGGCAGATGCTATAATGGCATCTAGCAACTATGAGCTCCCCCTCACTCGCAGCGCGCCGCCGCCCGCCGCCGCCGCGCTTCACCCGCGCACCACGGCGCCGCCGAGCCACCTCGTTCCGGCGCCGTCACCCCCTGCTGGCCTTCAGCCTGCGCCTCACGCTCGCCTTCGTCAAGCTCGCGCTGCTCGTCGCCCTCACAGGTGTGGCCGGCGGCATGTGGCTCTACTACCGCTACGGCAGCGACCTGCCCGACCCCCAGCGCATCTCCGAGTATCGCAGCTTCGAGACGACACGGCTCTACGCGAGCGACGGCACCACGCTGCTCTACGAGCTGGTTGGCCCTCAGGCGGGCCGCCGCACCCCCGTGCGCTTTGCGCAGATCCCGCAGCTGCTCAAAGACGCCACGATCGCCGTAGAGGACGCTGACTTCTACCAGAACCCCGGCGTAGACGTGCGCGGCATCGTGCGCGCCGCGCTCCAGAACTACCAGAGCGGCGAGATCGTGAGCGGCGCCTCCACGATCACCATGCAGTTGGTGCGTACCATCCTGCTTAGCGAGGAGGAGCGCGGCGAGCAGAGCTACGAGCGCAAGCTGCGCGAGGCGATCCTCGCCTTCCGCGTGAGCCGCGCCTACGGCAAGGACCAGATCCTCAACCTCTACCTCAACGAAGTCTACTACGGCGCCCAGGCCTACGGCGTCGAGGCCGCCGCCCAGGCGTACTTCTCCAAGCCTGTGGGCGAGCTGAGCCCCGCCGAGGCCACCCTGATCGCCGGGTTGCCCCAGTCGCCCACGACCTACAATCCCTTCACCGACTTCGCCGCCGCCAAGGCCCGCCAGCGCGTCACGCTCGGCCTGATGGCCCAGAATGGCCTGCTCACCCAGACCGAGGCCGACCGCATCTACGCCGAGCCGATCACGCTTGTGCCGCCCCGCACCGACCTGCTGGCGCCGCACTTCGTCTTCTACGTGCGCGACATGCTGGAGCGGCGCTACGGCCCTGATCTGCTCTACCGCGCCGGACTGCGCGTCGTTACGAGCATCGATCTTGGCTGGCAGGCCGAGGCGCAGCGCGTCGCCCAGGAGCAGGTGGCACAGCTGCGCGAGCGCAACGCCAGCAACGCCGCCGTGGTGCTGCTCGCCCCCGATGGCCGCATCCTCGCTATGGTCGGCAGCGTGGACTACAACGCCCCCGATGGCCAGGTGAATGTGGCGCTCTCACCGCGCCAGCCCGGCTCCGCCCTTAAGCCGTTTGTGTACGCGGCGGCGCTACAGCGCGGCTGGACGCCCGCCACCGTGATCTGGGACACGCCAAGCCGCTGGGAAAACGCCGACGGCGTGGTCTACGAGCCGAAGAACTACGACAACGCCTTCCACGGCCCCATGCGGCTGCGCATGGCCCTCGCCAACTCGCTCAACATCCCCGCCGTAAAGGCGATGGAGCATGTGGGCGTCGAGAACTTCGTGGAGCAGATGAGCCGCCTGGGCGTTACG
>Ga0335394_10009468_pt1 | contig 10983 bp, 9 predicted proteins | sample MAT03_FD_205741 | JGI IMG/M metagenome (GOLD analysis project Ga0335394, IMG submission 205741) | Freshwater microbial communities from Lake Fryxell liftoff mats and glacier meltwater in Antarctica - MAT-03 (spades assembly) (version 2) ... | reverse complement strand
CTTCCTGATTATCCAAATAAAAGCTCAGTGCATCAAAAACTTGAGCTAATTTCAGATGAGGTAAGTGCATCGGAATTTCTTCAGGAGTAATACCCAAACGCCACAATTCTACGATCGCACGAACAGACGTTCTCGTTTCTGCGATAATTGGTTCGCCTTGCAAGATTTCTGGGTGACGTGCGACATAACGCGACACCGATTGTGTAGTCATCGGAGATTAACAGGACAGATATATCTTTATTATAGCTTACGCTAAAACTCGGTAAAAGATTCAGAAGCGCGATATGCCTACGGCACGCTGCGCGATCGCCCTTTGGCGCGGATTTGTGCTATGGCTGTAGCGCCATCTACAACTTCACCGCATTGGGACGCTTTTTGGCCAATCAGCGCGTCTTTTTGGAGTTCCAGGAGTCGCCCTTGATAAATATCTTCTTGCTGTTCGAGCAGTTGAATACCTGCTAGGATAACTTCGATCGCACTTTTGTATTTGCCAGTCGTGAGTTGACGCTGCACGACGGCTTCGACTTCAGGTGACAAAACAATTTGCATGGCATTTGAAAGGAGAAGTGTTGGTTATTTTATAGGCGATTTTAGATAAACTAATTTTCACTTTTCAATTGTTAAGCTTATTTTACTATTTTGTCGCGATCGCCTCCTCTGAAGATTACATTTGAGCGATAACTTCGTACAGTAAAGTATAGCAAATAAATGATAGATGCAAACTAGATCCAGTACGTGCTGAATCGGGACTCGTGGAGGCGTACACTATAGAAGTTGCCGAACCGGCACACCGCCCGATCGCGCCCCCAGCAATTTGTTACCCTAAAAGTAGAATCTCCCCTTCCTCAACTCCTCCCATGAACAATGCTTCTCCCCTGATTCAAACCATCACACCCGAACGCTGGGCCGGCTTTAGCATGGACTTTATCGGGGCGGGTTACACGGGGCTGTTGGTCAAAAACGGCCGCGCTGTGCGTACCCTGAAAGCGGGACGGCATTTCAGCTTTGCCCTTCCCCTGCTAGAACAGTGTCAAATTGTCCTCGTAGACACCAAACTCCGCAACTTGGACGTGCAATCCCAAGGCGATTTCTTATCTAAAGATCGGTTTTTAATTGATGCTACACTAACCGTTATTTATCAAGTTATAGATCCGAAACGAGTAGCTTTGGAATTGTCCGATCCGATCGCCGCTTTGGCTAGTGCTGTTAAAGATTGCATGGGACTGGCGATCGGGCAAATTCCTCTGCAACAGCTTATCAGTCAAGGACGGCTGTTGTTGCGCCAAAATTTGCTCGATCGCGTCCAAGATTTTTATACACTAGGTTTTAACTTAGAAGACGTGCGAATTGGCGATGTCAGCTTTCCCGAAACAAACGGAGTTATTCGCCAAGTTGAGGGAATGAGTTCCAGACAAGAAGCAGAAAATTCCGCCGCCCTACAAATGAGAATTGCCGAAGCAGGGCGACCAATTCAGCCTCAAGCTCCCATACAGCAGTTAAACTTAATTTCAGGTCATTCTCCTGCGACTCTTCCAGCTTCTGACACAGCAGCAGGATTCGATCGCGATTTAAGACAACTGACAGAACAACTTGCTCAAAACAGTCTCCCACCAGCCCTGAATCGCCCGCAACTTGCACCGACGATATTGGCAAGTAGCGATCGCCAAACAACCGCATATTTAATCTACAAACTTTCTGGAGAGGCGATCGCTTTAACGGCTAATCCTTTTACAATTGGACGCGAACCGACCAACACTTTAGTATTACAAGATCCGCAAAGTTCGCGCTACCACGCTCAAATCCGTCGGGCCACTGATGAACTTGGCAAACAGCGATATCAACTTGTCGATAGCGGCAGTTCCAATGGTACTTTTGTCGGTGGACAAAGGCTGGCTGCTAACGAGCCTTTCTGGCTGCCGAATGGGTGCTCCATTGCGATCGGCGACCAAAAATGGGTGTTTCAAGACGGGTGATAAGTGCCCTTTTTTCGATTGAACTTAACGCTCTGTCCAAACTCGGACTACGGGTATTTTATAATACTCATTTTATTTATATGTACTTAAATTGATTGTAGGGCGATCGGTGGAAACAATCTCTGTTAAAATCGGATTCTGGCATCTTGACAGAGAATAAATAAATTCTGAAAGTCTTTACCTGCAAAGCTTTGCGGAGATAGTATCCAGAATAAATGGTTTTTTTGACTGACTTTTGGCAATAAAAATTTCAGTAATTTGGTCGATTGACCGCATCGCAACTCTTAAAAAAGCAGGTGTTAATTTATACCAAAAAACTGTTCCTTACAGAACAGTTTTGTTTGTTCAAAATAGCAGTTCCTAACCCAAGTTACGGTGCTCAAAATCGCTACTCTACTAAATAGATGAGTGGCAAAATATAGCGGTTCTCAAAAAAGTGAGGATAGCCCTATGCCCTATGCCCTATGCCATACCCCCTATGCCGGATAGTACCTCACCTTTTTGAGAAAGGGTATACAATGACCATGCTCAGAAGGTGCGTCGCTGTTAAATCGTCGATATTTTTCAGGGATTGTTGATGGCGACACACCCTACGATTACTGTGGCATTAATTTGACTCTCTTGGTATTAGACAGTCGCATCAAACGCAAGAAACCGGGTTTTTTCCAAAGAATTCTTCGTTGCAGCCTGCTGATTCAGCCAAAAACCCGGTTTGTGAACCCGCGCGTGCACAAACACTGTCTCAACTCTCAATTCAACAGTACCCAATTCCAAATACCTCCGAGTAGAATTTTCTTCCCAACCCTAGGGGGGATATCTCCACAAGCGTTTTGAGCGACAATCGGTGAAGATTAAAAATATAAGTAGAGGACAACCCCATGAACTTTTCTATACAATCTGTTTACAACTGGTATCGCGAAACCCTCCGCAACCCCAAATACCGCTGGTGGATTATTCTGGGAACACTGGCATATCTGGTAAGCCCGATCGACATTGCGCCGGATTTCCTGCCAGTTGTCGGACAAATTGACGATGTAGCAATTGCTGTGCTGCTGATTTCCGAAATTTCCCAAATGTCGATCGACTATTTTAAATCCCGCCAGACTCAGACAAATGCAACATCTGAAGCCACCGGTGGCCCTTCTGAAGCTAAAGGTAGCACCGTTGACGTAGATGCAGTTTCCGTTCAATAGATCAGACGGCGGTTGAAACCGCGTCTACACAAACAATGTCCGCCTCCGCGGACTGAAGAGGATAACGTAATTTAAGCGCCCAGTCTTCAACCCGCAGGCGAGTGGGTGAAAGTTTGTATAAACGTAATTTAACCGCCCAGTCTTCTTGGATTCCTACAATTTTTTTTATGACTGTTGATCGATCGGACATGATATGATTTTCACCTTGAGGAATATGTGTTAACAGCAAATTTTTATTTATGCAGTTTAGTGAAATAGTACAAAAACTTAATTTAGCAGCCGATCGCAGCTTCACATCCTCAAGCGCTGCCGATCGAGAAATTGCAGGCCCCGCCCCAGTCGATGAAGCCACATCGGGGACAATCAGCTACATAGAAGGTGCTAAATTTGCCTCTCATGTCACCTCAACAAATGCTTCGGCCTTAATTTTACCCTTAGATGAAAGCCTGCAAGCGAAGTGTGACGATCGCGATCTAGCTTGGATCGCCGCAGCCGATCCGCGATTGCTGTTTGCTCAAACGATCGCCCTTTTTTATCAACCGTTTCGCCCAGAATCCGAAATTCATCCATCAGCCACGATTCACTCCACATCACAAATTGGTGAAAATGTCTACATCGGCGCCCATGCCGTTATTCAACCAGGAGTTAAAATTGGCAGCAACGTTTGCATTCACCCAAATGTCGTAATTTACCCAGATGTAGAAATAGGCGAAGGCACTGTTTTACACGCTAACTGTGTGATTCACGAACGTACTCGCATCGGGGCAAATTGCGTGATTCATAGTGGTGCGGCGATCGGTTCTGAAGGTTTTGGGTTCGTGCCGACAGCCTCCGGGTGGGTGAAAATGGAGCAGTCTGGCTGCACTGTATTAGAAGAAGGGGTTGAGGTAGGTTGCAACAGTACGATCGACAGGCCTGCTGTTGGAGAAACCCGCATCGGTCAAAATACCAAGATTGACAATTTAGTACACGTCGGCCACGGCTGTCAAATTGGGAACAATTGCGCGTTTGCCGCTCAAGTCGGCATGGCGGGCGGAGTAAAAATTGGCAACAATGTAATTTTGGCTGGTCAAGCGGGAATTGCCAATCAAGCTAAAATCGGAGATGGGGCGATCGCCACAGCCAAAGCCGGAATTCACAGCGACGTGCCCGCAGGGGCGATCGTGACTGGGATGCCAGCAATTCCCCACAAACTATTTCTGAAAGCCGCAGCCGTCTACAACCGCTTGCCGGAAATGTACCAATCTTTGAGGCAAATTCAGCGTAAGCTCGATCGGTAGTCATTAGTCGTTAGTCATTAGTCATTAGTTATTGGTTATTAGTTATTAGTCATTAGTCATTAGTCATTAGTCATTGGTTATTGGTTATTAGTTATTGGTTATTGGTTATTGGTTATTGGTTATAGCGGTTCTCAAGCGTGGTGAGGTATGCCCTATGCCCTATGCCGGATAGTACCTCATCTTTCTGAGACTCGGCTATATATCTATTAGACATCAGTTAACAGTCAACAGTCAACAGTCAACAGTCAACAGTCAACAGTCAACAGTCAACAGTCAACAGTCAACAGTCAACAGTTAACAGTTAACAGTCAACAGTCAACAGTCAACAGTGTTATACTTGCAACCTTTTAAATGTGGAATCACTTAAACAACCTGCGATTGATGTCACCGTCAATACCAGCTATTGTCAAAATAATCTTGTTTTTCTCAACTTGGATTGTGGCGTGGCTTCCCGCAGCGATTGTGGTGGCGATCGCCCTAAAATGGCATCCACCCCAACCCCTGGGAAACAAAAAACTACCTTTACTAGCTTCCCTGTACCTGATTGTCCCCTTCATTTTATGGGCAACAACCTGGATAGAAAATACATCTTTTGCTAACTGGGGTTGGGATTGGCAACCCGCAGTTTTGATATCCTTATTGCGGGGATTAGGATTAGGGATAATCAGCTTATTTATTTTATTTGGCTTGCAATTAACCGCAGGCTGGATCGAGCTTAAAAAAAGCGAAAATTCAACCGACATAGGAGGTGAAAAAACGATTAATTTTTGGGTTTTAATTTTTAATCCTGCTAGTTTACTGACTCTGTTATTAGGAGTGTGGATTAGCGCGACAGAAGAGTTAATTTTTCGCGGTTGTTTGCAAAATATACTCCAGCAAGATTACTCAATACTAACAGCAGCGACGATCGCCAGTTTCATTTTTGCGATCGCCCACCTCATCTGGGCCGCCAAAGAAACCCTACCGCAACTCCCCGGATTGTGGCTGATGGGCATGGTTTTAACCTTAGCCCGCATCGCCGACAATGGTAGTTTGGGATTGGCGATCGGCATTCACGCAGCTTGGATTTGGGGCATAACTACCGTAGATACAGCACAAGCAATTAAACCTACTTCTACCGTACCCGAATGGATTACAGGAATAGCAGCAAAACCCTTAGCCGGTGCAGCCGGAATACTGTTATTGCTAGCAACAGCAGCCGTAGTTTTGTTAATTAAAAATTAAAACCTAACACCCCAAACCCCTTTAAAATTATCAATTCTCTTCCTCTCCTCCTCTGCGCCCTCTGCGCCCTCTGCGGTAAAAAAAAAGATTAGATTCAGTCAAGCGAGAACTAGAACCACAAAAAAACAGATAAGCTGTCCTGCACTTAAATTTGATGTTAAAAAACAATCAAACAATGAGTGGGGTGGGGCCAAGGTAGCCCGCCCTAAATATACAATTTAAATGCGCGACAGCGTTAAAAATCCCAGATCAATCCAAAAGCCGATCGATCGTAATAATCGAAACCGGCCGCAACGGATCGAAACGAGTCAAATTCCCGGCCAACAAAGAACGCGATAACTGCACTTGCAAAATTCGGTAACTCCAGTGCGGTTCCCGGCGCACCCGATCGCCAATCCAGCTCAAAACAGTAGCAATATCTTCCAAAGCTTCCAAAACCAGCACGATCGAGCCTCCAGCGAGCAGCCGCAGGGCGCAAACGCCCAAAATTTTAGTCAACCCTCCACCACTACCGCCGATAAAAATCCGGTGTGGCGGACGCAAGCGGTGCAAGATTTCCGGGGCGGTTCCGTGAATCGAGAACACATTTTGCAGCCCAAAACGACCGCAGTTGAGTTCGATCGCCGAAGTACCAGAAACCGTTTGTTCGATCGCGTATACCTCAGATTGCGGGAATAAACGCGCAACTTCGATCGACACAGCACCGTTACCAGCACCAACATCCCAGACAACTTGTTCCGGTTGTAGGGTCAATTGAGCCAGCACCAAAACCCGCACTTCCCTTTCTACCGTCAAGCCCGGGCGATCGCCACAACCCACAAAAGCGCCATCGGGAACGCCCAACAAAGGCAACTTCGCCAAATCCAAAGGTTCAGCCCTCGGTGGGGACTCCCGCAGCATCACCACCACGCTCAGCGGTGCAAAAGACTCTCTCAGTAAAGCTTCCAGAGACTTGCGAATTACCCGTTCGTCCGCCGCACCCAAATTTTCGCAAACCCAAAACTCGTAGCGTGTTGGCAAATCGAGAGCTTTTACCAAATTTGCTATGGCCGCCGGAGTTCGAGTTTCGTCCGCTAGGACGGCAATCTTCTCCACACCGAGCTTTAGCTTCGCTGTCAGCTCCTCAAAATAGCGTCCTTGAGAGCCTACACAATGAGCATCTTGCCAAGGGATTCTCAAGCGATTAAAAGCCAACTGCACGCAACTGACATGGGGGTGAAATGTCAATTTATCTGGCGGTAGTTGGGCAATTAGCAGCTTTCCCCAGCCGTGGAACAGCGGGTCTCCGGCTACTAAAAGGACGATCGACCCAGCATCCGGCTCTAATTCGGCTTGATTCGCCAAATGGCGCCGAATTTCGAGAATTGCTTCGGTTAAATCGGACAGTGCCCAGCGCTCTCCGTAATGCTGGGGAAAATAGCTCAAATGGCGATCGCTCCCTATTAACAAAGCGGCCATTTCTACAACCTGCCGCGCCGATTCACTCAGCCCAGCAGCTCCATCTAAACCGATACCAACAACGTGTACTGTCACTTTTTAATCAAAAATTAAAAAACCAGAATTACTGATTTTTCCTGGTTTCTCATAAGTTTTTTGCTTGACTTTGTTGTCAAGCCAGAATAATTAAAGCATTTAATCTGCCAACTTTTGACTTTTGACTGATATCTGGCATTCGGCAGAATATTTGATGTTGATTCTGCCGAATGCTGAATACGCATTAACAGATGACAGTTGACAGTTGACAGGGAAGTTTTTAGGCTGGGGCTTAAATCCCCAGCCTAAAAACAATCCACCTAAAGGTGGGGGCTTAAATCCCCTGTGCTTTAGTCATGGCCGTTCAAAACTCGAAAACAGGCCAATCCGGTTGTCGGAGGTAGCTAGTCATGTCGTCAAACTTCCGCAGTTCGGCTCGGTGTACGAGCAGTTCTTGGGGCGTGTCGAGCCATTGCTCGTTTAATTCAGACATAACAGCGCACAAATGAGCGCGGTCTAAGTTCGGGCCGATGTCGCCAAAATAAGCCAGAGTAATGTGTGCCGTAAAATGATATTGCTGTTCAATTCCCAAGGCAATTAAATCGGGATTTTGATAGATCGATCGGCGTAACTCTAGAATTTGCTTGTAAGAGTTTTCGTCCGTCGGTGCAACACAAACGCCTATAGCTCTAGTCATCACCATAAAGCCCAGGATTGTCCAGCGAATGGGAGACTTGCCCGATTGGACAGGTTTTGAGCCGGCAAAACCATCTGCCATGCAGCCTCGAAGTTGCACTTCAAATTCAGGATTTTTATCCGAGGCATCTCGAAAAGCACTGCTCCAAATCAAATCTGCCAGAGTGACATGGAAGCTATCGGGAGGTAGTGCGATCGAGGAACCAGGATGAAGTTCCTGCTGTATCCGTTGTTGGCAAGAGTGTAAGTTAGCATAGAATACAGCATTTTCTGCATCTTCCCCAGCAGGTGGCGTAATCACCGAATAGCCGGGAAATGGCACTGCAACTTTAACGCCAGCTTTGTCCAGTCCAAATTTGGGAGATTCCTGAATGTGCTCTATCTGGGACTTGTAGGAGTCCAGCAGCGTCATTCGCGCTACCCGATTTACATAAGCTTGATAAGTATCGTCCAATCTCCATTTCCTCGTGCTAATTAATAGCTTTGGGCACTTACCTGACTTGAGAATTGTTAGGACTTGCGCAGGGAAAGAACATCTATGTTTGAGATTCCTTATGTGCTGTTGAGTGTGACAGAAATTGTCACGATCGTACAAATCCTAACTTTCAAATTCTAGAGCTTTGAGAATAGTGCAAGATGTAAAAATTATCGAATAGAATCTTTAACTACTTGCAACAAACTTTATATAATACACCATTGTTGGGTGGCTTGGTGCTAGAAATGAAAATTTACCTGTTTTGGGGAGAGGACGACTTTGCGATGGGGCAAGCTGTGACAAGTTTACGCCAAAGTGCCGTCGATCCCAACTGGGCTAGTTTTAACTATGACAAGATTATTGCCGATCGCGCCGATGCTGTGGTCGAAGGACTCGATCGAGCCTTAACGCCACCCTTTGGTACCGGCAGTCGTTTTGTCTGGCTCGCCAATACCACTGTAGCCCAGCAGTGTTCTCCCGAACTGTTAGCGCAATTTGAACGGACGCTGCCAGTAATACCCGACACCACGGTGTTACTGCTGACATCCGTCAAAAAACCCGATAGCCGGCTCAAGTCCACCAAGTTACTCATCAAGTCCGCCCAAGTGCGGGAATTTTCACCGATTCCGCCTTGGAATGACAAAGAATTAGCCCAGCGGGTGCGCCAAGTCGCCACCGAAATGAATGTCAAATTGACCGCCACCGCGATCGAACTTTTGGCCGAATCCATTGGTAGCGATACCCGCGGGCTATACAGCGAAATGGAAAAATTGCTGCTGTTTGCCGGCAACCGCAGCCAACCTCTCAACCCCGAAGAAGTGGCAGCACTGGTGCACTGTCACGCCCAGAATACATTCCAGCTAGCCGATGCCATTCGCGAGGGCAATACCTCCCTCGCTTTGGAGTTATTGGCGGGCTTAACGGCCCGGAGCGAGCCTGGTTTGAGGATTGTGGCAGGCTTGACTGGTAAGTTTCGGATTTGGTTGTGGGTAAAGGCAATGATCGAAGCGGGCGATCGCGATGATAAAATTGCTCAAGCTCTAGACCTCGGCAATCCGAAACGAGTATACTATTTTCGCCAAGAAGTCAAGAAGGCAAGCTTAGAAAAACTCCAAAAAAGTTTGCCTTTACTGCTGGACTTAGAAGCTTCCCTAAAGCGAGGCAGGGAAGAAATCTCAACCCTGCAAACCAAAGTTATAGAACTTTCTAGCTTATTTCGCTGATGTCGGCTCCTGGCAACAGGAGCAGGTACTAATTGTAAATTTTTACAACAAATTTCGCGCTCTGGTATACGCTAGATGCCAGGAGTGGGCAAAAAATCTTGAGTAGATAGCAGAAATAGTCTCAGAATGCCACAGTAGAAGTTAATGTGGTAAATAAATGTTGTCCGCCGCCGAATGCCGATCGGTTAATATTATTTGCCGGCTCTCCACCCCCCCAACAAAAGAGCGCTACCCATGACACAACAGAACCTGCGGGAACTTCTCAAGCAGGGCGATCCAAAAGCGATCGCATCTAGCATCAACCGTACACTCAAGCCCAAAGGCATCAACGCCGATGTGACGCGGGATGAAGGCTGTCTCCACATAATTCTGGAGTCAGACAAAGTACCGAGTCAAATGGCATTGGTCGATTTCATCCGCAGCGGGATGACGAACTTGGGAGTCGAATCAATTCACACTATCAAGGTTTACGGGCGTCGAACAGGTGACGGCTCGGCCGCGTGGGAAGATGAAATAGAGCTGATGCCCTCAGAGCCAATGTACGCCTCTGACAGTGAAATCTCTGACGACTCCGTAGGTTTAGATGATGTCGAGCCCGAAGGCGAAGACTATTATCAAGAGGGAGAATTCGATCGAGAAGACGAAGACGAAGACGAAGACGAAGACGAAGACGAAGATATAGCCCCGCCTCCAAAAAAACAATTTCCCAAATGGTTAATACCTGTGGGTATATTAGTGCCTCTGGGGGCGATCGCAGGGCTATTTCTTACTGGAAATTTACCCTTCGGCGGTGGCTCGAACCCAGAATCGATCGCCCCGGTTGCCACTTCGCCCTCCCCTTCGCCCACCCCCAAAGCCTCATCTGCTGCGCCTAAAGCTACCACACCCTCTCCCGGCGCATCACCAGCTCCACAGGCAGCCTCTGGCACACCCAAAGCCCCTCCCAACGCTGCTAAGCCAGCAAGCCCAGGGGCATCTGCCACACCCAAGGCCACCTCTGCCACACCGCCAAAGTCTGACTCTTGGAGAGAAGCCGTCAATCAGGCTCAGAGTGCAGCAAAGCTCGCCCAGACAGCTCAATCCCAAAATGAGTGGATTGCAGTCGCCAGCGAGTGGAAAAAAGCAGTTGACTTGATGAGAAGCGTGCCACCAACCAGCCAAAATCGTCAAAAAGCTCAGCAAAAAGCCACAGAATATCAAGCATATCTCGTTATCGCCAACCGTAGGGCGGCAGCAGCCCCCTAAGCAACAGTTTTCAGTTAAATATCAGATAAGCAACCAGTCAAAAGTACGAAGTCAAAAGTGAAAAATCTTGCAGAAAAAACAAGACTTTTTACTTTTGACTTTTTTTATTTTATAGATATAAGACCAAAAAATGGTCTGCTCCGCCCCGAGTAATTGTAAGGTGCGTACCGCAACACTACAGAAGCGAGTTTGTGTGTCCAA
>Ga0335394_10009460_pt1 | contig 10986 bp, 8 predicted proteins | sample MAT03_FD_205741 | JGI IMG/M metagenome (GOLD analysis project Ga0335394, IMG submission 205741) | Freshwater microbial communities from Lake Fryxell liftoff mats and glacier meltwater in Antarctica - MAT-03 (spades assembly) (version 2) ... | reverse complement strand
AGACTGGTATAAATCGATTTAAGGGATGTAAAATTAAAAAGGCTGACAGTTTTTCTGTCAGCCTTTTGCAGGTAAAAAACCGGCAATATTATCTTAGCCTGTTGCTTTGTTTTATTATCTTATCATCATTGCTTATTCCCCTGGCAGCCATGAAAAAGAATAAAACAATACAAGCCTGCAGCAATGCTGTGAGCGAATAGGTGCCTGCAGTAAATTTTTTCATTTCTGTATAATATAAAAAAATAAGGCCGGCTTCCAGCAATATGCCTGCTATACAAAGCCTGAGTTGCAGTTTCCGGTTTTTGTATAAAAAAATGGTAATAAGTGCCAATACTGCAACAGCAGTAGTAACAATTATTAAAGGAATATTTACCGTGGCATTTATTTTTTTAAATGTATTGAGGCTGCCATTTTCTAAAAAAGTTCCGCTGTAATATGGAAACTTAAAACTTAAAAATGCACAAACCGAAGCAAGAAATAACCATATTGTTTGAACTCTTTGAATCATAGCTGGTTTGTTTTAATTTAATTCAGGGTAAAGTGGAAACTGTTTCATAAATGTTTTTACTTCTTCTTTTACAGATAGTATGATAGCTTCATCATCAATATTCATCAGCACTTTGTCTATCAGGTCTACCACTATTTGCATGTGTGCCTCATTCATACCACGGGTGGTAATGGCTGCTACACCTACACGGATACCACTTGTTACAAACGGGCTCTTATCATCATAAGGCACTGCATTTTTATTAAGCGTAATGTGGGCCCTGTCTAAAGTTTCCTGTGCTTTTTTTCCGGTAATATTTTTATTGCGAAGGTCAATCAGCATCAAATGATTGTCTGTTCCTCCACTGATAATTTCGTATTCTTTAGCCATAAATGCTTTGGCCATGGCCTGGGCATTAAGCTGTACCTGTTTCATATAAATTCCATATTCTTCGGTCAATAATTCTCCGAATGCAATGGCTTTTGCAGCAATCACATGCTCCAGCGGTCCGCCCTGCGTGCCCGGAAATACACCCATATCCAGCAGGTTGCTCATCATGCGCAGATTTCCTTTCATATCCTTTAATCCAAAAGGGTTTTCAAAATCTTTTTTCATAAGTATAATGCCACCTCTTGGCCCACGTAAAGTTTTATGGGTAGTGCTGGTAACAAAATGGCAATGATCAAACGGTGAACTTAATAATCCTGTAGCAATGAAGCCTGCCGGGTGTGCCATATCGCACCATACAAATGCATTTATTTCGTCTGCTACTTTTCTTATTCTTGCATAATCAATATCACGGCTGTAAGCAGAGGCGCCACAAATAATCAGTTTAGGTTTTTCTGCCCTTGCTTTTTCTTCCAGCATTTCATAATCTATCAGGCCGGTATCTTTTTTTACTGTATAAAAAAATGGCTGATATAGTTTTCCTGAAAAATTTACGGCAGAACCATGGGTTAAATGGCCGCCCATACTCAGATCGAGGCCCAGAATTTTATCGCCTGGTTGCAGTATAGCCAGCATCAAAGCAGCATTGGCTTGTGCGCCACTATGAGGCTGCACGTTGGCATATTCACAATCAAAAACCTGTTTTATTCTGTCTATAGCCAGTTGTTCAATTTCATCTACCACTTCGCAACCTCCATAATAACGCCTGCCGGGATAACCCTCAGCATATTTGTTGGTAAGCGAAGTTCCCATGGCTTCCATCACCTGAAGGCTGGTAAAATTTTCGCTGGCTATCAGTTCTATGCCTTCCCGCTGTCTTTGCAGTTCTTTATCAATTAAATCAAAAATTATGGTATCTCTTTGCATGTATCTGGTTTATGCCGCAAATATAAGCAGCATGGCTTACATTCATAAATTATGTAAAGCAGAATTGTTATAAATCTACTTTATTTTGAATTCCGATAAATTCATTACTTTCACTCCCCTTTAAGCATTAAGAAATTACTATTGTAAACGAAACAAACCGATAGAAGCGGATTAAGTTTATCAATGAAGGCCATCATACCAGTAGCAGGCGCAGGTACAAAACTTCGCCCACATACATATACACAGCCCAAAGCTTTAATTCCTTTGGCAGGAAAAACCATTTTAAGTATCATCGTAGATCAACTTAAGGATGCCGGCATCAAAGACTTTATATTTATTATTGGATATATGGGCGAAAAAATCCATGATTATGTAACAGCAAAATATCCTGATCTTAATTGCAGTTTTATTACCCAAAATGAAAGATATGGTACCGGGCATGCGATAAATCTTACCAGGGAAATGGTAGGAGAAGATGAATTGCTCATAGTATTGGGTGATACTATTGCAGAATATGATTTAAAGCATATACTGGATGCTCCGCATTCAATGTTGGGAATAAAAAAAGTAGATGATCCACGCAATTTTGGTGTAGCAGAAATTGACGAGCATCATTTTATAACCCGGGTGGTAGAAAAGCCATCTATTCCTAAAAGTAATATGGCCCTGGTGGGTATTTATAAAGTAAAAGAAACTGCACTTTTATTTGAGTGTCTTAAAAAAATAAGTGATAATAATATCCGCAGTTACCAGGAGTTTAGCCTTACCGATGCGTTGGAATGTATGATTCAGCAAGGCACCATATTTCAATCGTTTAAAGTTTCCAACTGGTTTGATTGTGGCAAAAAAGAAACCCTGCTAGAATCCAATGCTATATTGCTTAAAAAATTTGGCGGCAATATTCCCGAAGTAAATAATTTTCAAAATTCAATTTTTATACAACCCGTTAGTATTGGAGAGGGTTGTGTTATTCATAATTCTGTTATTGGTCCCAATGTGGCCATAGGAGAACATTCTATCGTTAATCTCTCGATAGTAAAAGATTCTATCATAGGTGCATATTCTCATATAAATGAAATTGTACTTAATAATTCACTTATTGGCAGCGATGCAGAAGTAAAGGGTGTGAGCAGGAATTTGAATATCGGAGACAATACAGCAATTGACCTTGGTGGGGGCGCCGGTAAATAAGCCCATAACATAATATGTGAATAAATTGAGGGTTTGTATATCTGCAATTAAACTAATTTGTATCCGTCATTATGTATACATCTACCCAAAATATTACCCGGTTATTTAAAATAGAAAAACCAATCATCCAGGCTGGCATGATATGGGCAAGCGGCTGGCGGCTGGCCAGTGCGGTAAGCAATGCAGGAGGGCTGGGATTAATAGGAAGCGGTAGTATGTATCCGGATGTATTAAAAGAGCATATTCAAAAATGTAAACAAGCTACCAATAAACCATTTGGGGTAAATGTACCATTGCTGTATCCCGATATTGAGCAGCATATTCAAACTATTATTGAAGAAAAAGTGCCCATTGTATTTACAAGTGCAGGCAATCCTAAAACATATACCGGCAAACTTAAAGCACACGGCATAACGGTGGTACATGTAATTAGCAGCAGCAAGTTTGCGTTAAAGGCGCAGGAAGCTGGTTGTGATGCAGTAGTGGCAGAAGGGTTTGAAGCAGGCGGGCACAACGGAAGGGAAGAAACCACCAGTTTTGTTTTAATTCCGGCTGTATGTAATAAAGTGCAGATACCTGTAATAGCAGCGGGAGGAATTGCTACCGGCAGACAAATGCTGGCCGCCATAATATTAGGTGCCAGTGCAGTGCAGGTAGGTAGCAGGTTTGTGGTAAGCCATGAAGCATCGAGCCATATTAATTTTAAAAATGCAATCATTAATGCATCAGAAGGTGATACTATCCTATCTTTAAAACAGCTTACGCCTGTAAGATTATTAAAAAACGAATTTTATAAAAAAGTGCAGGAGGCTGAAAATAATTGTGCCGGCAAAGAAGTACTGGAAAGTTTACTGGGAAAGGGTCGATCTAAAAAAGGAATGTTTGATGGCAACCTGGAGGATGGAGAACTGGAGATTGGGCAGGTAAGTTCCTTGTTAAATCAGATACAGCCCGCTGCAGAAATAGTGGAAGAAATATGGGTAGAGTATAACAGGCTTAGCACATTTTGCAACAAATAAAACTATTATATTTGCTACTATACAAAAATTGTCAATTAACCCCAACACAAATGCAAAGTGCCAAGTGGATTATAGTTTTAAAGTCACTTTTTTTTATTTTCATCCTTTTTATTAGTTGTAACCCGGCTTTTTGCCAGCCCCCTGTAGAAATACCCGAAACCGGAGAACTAACACCGGGTATGCTTGATCCCAAAAACCTCTCGCAACCACAACTGCGTGCACTATTGGAAGATAAAAACAAAGAAACCGGAAAGGATAAGAATGCAGAATTTTTTAAGAATGATAAAATTGAAAAAGATAGTGTAACTGTAGATGATATTAGAAGTAGTTTATACAGCCCCAAAAAAACATATGGTGCCAATGTTTTTTCAAATGCATCTGTAACCGATTTGTCTGAGTTGTCTACACCTCCACTAGATTATCCCATTGGTGTGGGCGATCATATCATCGTTTCTTTATGGGGAGCAGCCGAATTTCAGGAAGATTATATTGTAGCCAGGGATGGTGCAATTTTTCCGGCAAGCCTGGGTAAAATAAGTGTGCAGGGGCTCAGTTTCGAAAACATGCGTGCCATTGTATATTCAAGATTTAAAAGTGTAGTTCCACCTGCTACCAATATTTCTGTATCGCTGGGACAACCAAGATCTATTAATGTAAATATAGTAGGAGAGGTTAAAAATGGTGGCCCTCAAACCGTATCCGCTTTTAGCAATGCCTTTAATGTGATAGCCCGAGCCGGAGGTATAACAGATTTCGGGAACCTGAGAAACATCCTGGTAAAACGAAATGGCCGTGTGGTTGATGAAATAGATGTGTATGAATATTTAACCAATGGCGATTTTGGCAAACATATTTACCTGCAGAATAATGATTTTGTAATTGTAGGTTTTGTAGAGAAAAAAGTGTTGGCTACAGGGCAATTTAAACGCCCCATGTTTTACCAGTTAAAAAAAGAAGAAGGGGTAAAAGCACTTATTAAATATGCAGGCGGCCTTACTTCAGATGCATTGGCCTCTGCACTTAAAGTGATTCGTACAGAAAATGAAAAGCAGCAACAAAAAGATGTAAATGCCAATGCCATCCTGCAAATAGCAGGGGAGGATTTTCCATTGTTGGATGGAGACATTGTAAAAGTGGACCTTGTAAAACCCGGTATTTTTAATAAGGTTGAAATTAGAGGCGAGATATCCTATCCCGATACTTATGAGTTGAGAGCCGGGGATCGGTTGTTTGATTTGATTAACCGTGCCGGTGGTGTTACCCGTAATACCTATCTGCCCAGGGCATATGTATTTAGGGGCGCAGGAGATTCTACCAATCTTAGGTCAGACAGGCTGGAAGTAGACCTAACCAATATCAACGAAAATCAAATATACAGTATAAGTAATGTAAAACTGGAGGCGAATGATGTGGTGCAGCTATTCTCTAAAAATGAATTTGGTGAAGCACAATATGTAGAAATATTTGGTGAAGTTCGCAAAGAAGGGAAGGTAATTAAATACGGAGGTATGACGCTGGAAGATCTTTTATACCTCTCAGGCGGCATTAAACCTTCAGCAGAATATGGCCGGTTAGAAATTTCAAGCATTGTAGATATCGACTCGGCAAAACAAGGGTTGAAACCAACAAGAACTGTGGTTAAGTCTTATGCCATTTCACCTACTCTATCCATGGATTCTGCAGCATCTAAAGTTTTTTTGAAACCCTACGACCAGATTTTTGTAAGACGTAATCCAACATTTGAACTACAGCAAAATATTGAACTAAAAGGATTGGTAAAATATCCCGGACTATATCCAAGATTTACAAAATTTGACCGACTGTCTTCCTTTATTCAAAGAGCCGGAGGGTTTACTGATAATGCCAACCTTTCCGGTGCATTGCTTTACAGAAGCAAGACATTGTATACCCGGCCGGCTGCTATAGAAAAACCAAAATTGGATTCCTTTGGGAATCCTGTTAAAGACTATACATTAGAAACCAAAAATATACAAATTGATGAACCTGTAAGTATTGATTTGTATAATGCAATCAAATACCCGAACAGTAAACATGATATTATTTTGCAACAGGGAGATGTAATCTTTATCCCTGAAAAAAATCCTTTTGTGAGTATTAAAGGCCAGGTGCAGTCGCCATTGAAGATTGCTTTTGATAAAGAGAATTCTAAAATGATGTATTATATCGATAAGGCTGGTGGATTCGGTATTCAACCATGGAGAAAAAGGATTTTTGTAACCTATTCAAACGGCAAAAGCAGAAGAACCCGCTCTTTTGGGTTCTTTAAATTTTATCCTAAAGTAGAAGAGGGATCGATTGTGACTGTGCCTATGAAACCCAAAGGGCAGGAGTTGGGTGATATTATTAAATCGGTAGTTGTTACTGCCATACCTGTGATCCTAACCGGTATCATATTTAAATACGTAAAATAAAAACTGATTTTATAAGTGAGTACCAACGAATTTATACGAAAAATTTTCTTAAAGCTTGGTAAGTTTAAATGGCTGGTTATCATTGCAGGTATTCTTGCAGGAATAGCAATGTTTTTATATGCACGAACAATTCCACCAGTTTATACTGCCAAGGCAACCGTTTTTCCTTTAACAGGTGCTAACGAAAATCAGGCTACAAGCGCTATCACTACTTTACTGGGTGGTGCCGATGCTACCAAAAGCTTTAGTTCAGACGCTTCTATCAATATTGTAGAACTGGCATTAAGCCGTAATACAATGGATGCAGTTGTATTAAAAAGGCTTCCGGAATTTGGCAATAAAAGGATTGCAGTATTGTTGATTGAAAGCTTTAATAAATCAAAAAATCTTTTTGCGTCTGACATCGAAATGCCAGCAGATACCCTTTCTCTAAAAGCTACCGCACGTAACCTTTTTAAAGAAAATTATACGGCCAAAGTATTAAAGAGTGGCATCCTTGAAGTGTCTTTCAGTAATACCAATAAACAATTATTATCACCGGTTAGTTATGCCTTGATTGATAAAATATCTCAATTTTATATAGATCTTAAAATTAAAAAAGCAAAAAGCGATTATGATTTTACTTTGAAAAAAGTAGATTCTCTCCAGGACATCCTGAATCTTTATGATCGAAGAGCAGTAAGGATGAACAATACTACCTTATTTGTACCCAATTCAAGGATTGAATACAGCATACCTAAAGAAAACCTGGTGAATGCCAAAGAAAGGGTGATGCGGCAAAGAGATGCTGCAGCCAATAATATGGAAGGTGCTTTATGGCGGCTGCAAAAAGCCACGCCTATCATTGCCACACTTGATAAACCGGAAGCGCCGTTTAGCACACTAAGAACATCTGCTGTTATGTATGGCTTTATAGGTTTTTTTACAGGGGCTTTAATTACAATTTTAATTATTATCGCTCCACTGATGATGGCATATTTAAAAGTAGAAGCCAATAAAGCTATTTTTGGTGATGATGCAGCATTGGACCAACAACCCGTTTCTGCTATCAATACTACTTTATAACAATAATTCTGATCATAGTATAAGCAAGGGGTTTCAAATACTGAAACCCCTTGCTTATACTATGATATTGCTTGTTTAATTATCCTTTTTTTACCGCCCATTTCAGCATTTCTTTCCAGCTTGGCTTTTTACCATACATCAATATTCCGGTACGGTAAATTTTTGCAGTAACCCATGTAAAAAATAAGAAGGTTGCAATTAGCGATACCATTGATGCTATTAATTGCCAGGCGGGTATATCGTAAGTGATACGCCCCATCATTACAATGGGAGATGTAAGCGGAAATATACTTCCAAACACTGCCATGTTGCTATGAGGGTTATTGATGGAGTTTGTCATTATAACAAACCCCAGAATAATAGGCATTAATATAGGAAATACTAATTGCTGTGCTTCCTGCTGATCTTCACTTACCACGCTGCCCACCGCTGCAAACAAAGAAGCGTAGGTTAAATATCCTGCCAGGAAATAAAATAAAAACAGGGAAACAATTTTTAGCAATGGTAATGAGGATAAACCCTGGGTAATGGTTGCCATCATATTTTCATCTACATCTGCAGCGGCTCCATTGGTAACCTGTTGCATCATATCCGGAAATATTAATGGTATAGCAGATTGAAGCACCACCATAATCACAATCCATATGGCAAACTGGGTAAGGCCCACCGCACCTATGCCAATGATTTTACCCAGCATTAACTGAAAAGGTTTTACAGAGCTAACAATCACTTCTGCAATACGATTGGTTTTTTCTTCCATTACACCCCGCATCACCTGGGTACCGTAAATAATCATCATCATATAAATCAGGATGCCGCAGGCAAATGATACTGCAAAAGCTACACCAGCACTTCCTTTTTTACTGCCCTCTTTAGTATCAATGGTATTATCTACCTGCGCATCTGCACTTATACTTTTAAAAACGGCCGGGTCTATACCTTTTGCAATTAGCCGTTTATTTTCAATGGCTTTATTAATATATTTTTCTATAGCGATGTTATTGCTAAGACTTAATGAAGACTGACTATGCACAACAAACTTTTGTTGTTTACTGATATCAAAAACGGGGATATATAAAAAGCCCTCGTATCCCTGTTCTTTGTACTTACCGGTAAAACTTTGTTCTGTTTCATTTTTTATGAAAGTGAGTTTGAGAACTTTACTTTCACTCAGCGTACTGTCACTAAAAAGGCCAGCCTCATCAATTACAGCCAGTTTTGTTTCTGAAGTACTGCCCTTTACGGATACTGCAATGATGATGGCATAAAAAGCCACAATCACCAATGGAACAAGAATGGTAGTAATTAAAAATGATTTCTTTTTTACCCGGCTAAAATATTCCCTGCCTATTATTAAAAATGTTTTGTTCATATTAATTGTGCTAAAATGTTATTGAATGTTTTGAAACTCCCTGGCATTGGTTGTACCATTTACCAACTGTATAAAAATATCATTGATGGAAGGCAATACTTCATTAAACGAATGAATTTCCACTCCCTGGTTAATGAAATGTTTAAGCACATCATTAGGAGTAGCATCATGCTGAAGCTTAATTAAAACCAGGTGATCTTCATGTTTTACTACTTCAAAAATATAGGTCATCAAATGTTCCGGCAAAATATTAGCGCCCACTTTGTAAATATTTTCTTTAAAATCCTGTTTAATATTATTTACAGTTCCATCCAGTATTTTTTTACCCTTGTTAATTAAAACAATATGGTCGCATATTTCTTCTACCTGCTCCATACGGTGGGTGCTAAAAATGATGGTACTTCCTTTTTTTGCCAGTTTAAAAATTTCATCTTTTATCAGGTTGGCATTTACAGGATCCAATCCACTAAAGGGCTCATCCAGTATAATAAGATTGGGCTCGTGCAGCACAGTTGTAACAAACTGCAGTTTTTGGCTCATCCCTTTACTAAGGTCTTCTACTTTTTTGTTCCACCAACTTTGCATTTCAAATTTTACAAACCATTCTTTTACTTTTTGAGTGGCTTCGGCATGGCTCAAACCTTTTAATCTGGCCAGGTACACCGCCTGCTCACCTATTTTCATTTTTTTGTAAAGGCCCCTTTCTTCCGGCATGTATCCAATATTCCTGAAATCGCTGGAGGGGTCAAATTTTTTGCCATTAAAGATCACTTCTCCGCTGTCGGGATAAAATATACCCGTAATCATTCTCAGCAAAGTGGTTTTGCCGGCACCATTTGGTCCCAGCATTCCAAAAATGCTTCCCTTGTTAATGGTAAAGCTGATATCATCAACTGCTTTTTGTGTGGCAAAATATTTTTTAAGATTTTGTAGTTCCAGTAATTGCATAGCTGTTTTAGTTTGTATAAATAAAAATAGGCAGGATTTTACAATCTGCTGTAACTATTAGTATAAGTGGGAAGTGAATTATTACAGATTCCTTATTTTTTTTGTAATAATATCTGCCACCCTTTCTCCATCCATGGCTGCACTTACAATACCACCGGCATAACCTGCTCCTTCGGCGCAGGGGTATAAGTTGTTTAACTGGGGATGGCAAAGTGTTACTGCATCTCTTGGAATGCGCACCGGGCTGGATGTTCGGCTTTCTGTAGCCACTACTACGGCTTCGTTGGTAAAATAGCCATTCATCTTTTTGCCAAAGGTTTTAAAGCCACCAGCTAGTGCATTGTAAATAAATGGAGGCAAAACCGAATGCAGGTTGGATGAATGCAGCCCGGGCAGGTAGGAATTGGGTGGAAGGTCTGCAGATATTTTTTTGGAAACAAAATCCTGCATGCGTTGGGCAGGTGCTACAAATTTTCCTCCACCTGCTGCAAAGGCCAGCCTTTCAATTGTCTGCTGAAACTCCATCATAGCAAGTGGCCCATTTTGAATTTTGAATTTTGAATTTTGAATGATGTCTTTCATTTCTACCTGCACCACCATACCACTATTGGCAAATGGATTGTCTCTTTTTGATGGGCTCCATCCATTTACTACCAGCTCACCGGGGTTGGTACTTGCCGGAGCAATGATACCACCGGGGCACATACAAAAAGAAAAAACACCTTTTTCTTCTACCTGTTGCACCAGGCTATAAGATGCTGGTGGCAAAAACTCGCCCCTGGTTTTGCAATGGTATTGCACACTGTCTATTAAAGACTGCGGATGTTCTATTCTTACGCCAAGGGCAAATGGTTTGGCTTCTATTAAAATGTTTTTACTATGCAGTAATCTGAATATATCCCTTGCAGAGTGGCCGGTAGCCAGTATATAGGCATCCGCACTTATTTTTTCGCCATCTGCTGTTTGGATGTATTCAATGCTGTTATTTTCTACAGAAAAATCAATGAGTTTTTTTTCAAATAATACTTCACCGCCACTGCTTATGATCAGTTGCCTCATAGCAGTGATGATTTGTGGAAGCTTATTGGTGCCAATATGTGGATGTGCTTCGTAAAGGATATTTTCTGTGGCCCCAAATTGTACAAATAGTTGCAATAT
>Ga0335394_10009459_pt1 | contig 10987 bp, 10 predicted proteins | sample MAT03_FD_205741 | JGI IMG/M metagenome (GOLD analysis project Ga0335394, IMG submission 205741) | Freshwater microbial communities from Lake Fryxell liftoff mats and glacier meltwater in Antarctica - MAT-03 (spades assembly) (version 2) ... | reverse complement strand
ACGCCGATGAGCGTGTCACGCCCGAGCTGGCTGCCGAGATCCGGCAGGCCTTGCAAAACCGCGCGGCCGATGCGTTCGAGATTCCCAGGCTCACGCAGTTTTGCGGGCAATGGATTCAGCACTGCGGCTGGACACCGGACCGCGTGCTTCGGCTGTTCCGGCGTGGCCAGGCCGGGTTCAGCGATGATCTGGTGCATGAGCGGGTCATCCTCAAGTCCGGTGCGGTGGTTCGCCTGAACGCCCGCCTCTTGCACTACAGTTATCCGACGCCTGCGCACTACTGGCGCAAGCTGGAACAGTACAGCCAGGCCTGGGCCGAGCAAGCCCATGCGCGCGGCAGGACCAGTTCGATGCCCAGGGCGGTAATATCGGGCCTCGTGGCCTTCATCAAAAGTTATATTTTCCGCCTCGGCATCCTTGATGGCAGCATGGGATTCGCGGTGTGCGCCATGCAGGCCCAGGCCGCTTTTGGAAAATACTTCACCTTGTATTGTTTGAACCAGCAAAATGAACCCAAAAAATCCTGATACTTTCTCGCCCGTGCCCTGGTTGCCTGGCCGGCGCAGCGTAATGGCCGGCCTGACCGGCCTGGGCGCGCTGGCCATCCTGCCTGGCGCCTGGGCGCAGTTCCGGGTCGAGGTGTCGGGCGTGGGCCTGACCCAGTTGCCGATTGCCATCGCGGCTTTTCGCGGTGACGCGCAGTCACCGCAAAAAATCGCCACGATTGTGCAAGCCGACCTCGAAAGAAGCGGGCAGTTTCGCGCGGTCGACGCCAGCGGCAACCCGCTCGATGAAACGACCCGGCCTGAGCTGTCGGTCTGGCGCCAGCGCGCCGCTGATTCCCTGCTGACGGGCAGTGTGACGCGGCTGGCGGACGGCCGCTACGATGTGCGTTGCCGCCTGTGGGACGTGGTGCGCGGGCAGGACCTGGGCGGGCAAAGTTATGTGGTGCCGCAAGGGGACCTGCGCCTGTCGGCTCACCGGATTGCCGACTTTGTCTATGAAAAGCTGACCGGCGAAAAAGGTGTTTTTTCCACTCGCATCGCCTATGTCACCAAGGTCGGTACGCGCTACAACCTGTGGGTGGCGGACTCCGATGGCGAGGGCGCCCAATCGGCGCTGGCCAGCCCGGAGCCGATCATTTCTCCTGCCTGGTCGCCCAATGGCTCGCAACTGGCTTACGTGTCCTTCGAGTCGCGCAAGCCGGTTATTTATGCCCATGACGTCGCCTCCGGCAAGCGGCGCCTGCTGGCGAACTTTCGCGGCTCCAACAGTGCGCCGGCCTGGGCACCCGATGGCAACCAGTTGGTCGCCACCCTGAGCCGGGACGGCGGCTCGCAGCTGTACGCGATTGCCGCCTCGGGTGGCGAGCCACGCCGGCTGACACAGTCGGACAGCATCGACACCGAACCGGCATTTTCTCCGGATGGTCGCTCCATTTATTTCGTAAGCGACCGCGGCGGCTCGCCGCAGATTTACCGCATGGGCGCGGGGGGCGGCAATGCGGAGCGGGTCACCTTTACCGGGAGTTACAACATATCGCCAGCCGTCAGCCCCGACGGCCGCTGGCTGGCCTATATTGCACGCATCGGTGGCGCCTTCAAGCTGCATGTGATGGAGCTGGGCAAGGGAACTGCGGTTGCCATCACCGACACCAATGGCGACGAAAGCCCGAGTTTTGCACCCAACAGCCGGCTCATCGTCTACGCCACGCAGCAGCAAGGCCGGGAAGCCCTGCTGACCACCACGCTGGACGGAAAAATCAAGGCCCGCCTGACCGGGTCCACCGGAGACATTCGAGAGCCTGACTGGGGACCTTTTCAGAGGTAAGCCAGGCGGTTGATTGGCCTCTTTTTAATTTTTACGATAAGGTACTTTATGAAACGCATCCTTTCCCTTACCGCCATCATTACCCTGACTGCCGCCATGGTGGCTTGCAGCTCCGGCGTCAAACTCAACGATGTCCCGGTCGAAAACAGGGCACCAGTCACGACGGGCCCGAGCAGCACGGGTGATGCTTCCGGCGTCGCCGGCCGGGATGTGGCACCTGTGCAAATTGGCGCCACCGACCCCTCACTCGCCGGTCCTCCCGGCGCAGCTCGGGTGATTTATTTTGACTACGACAGCTTTGGCATCAAACCCGAGGCCCAGGGCACCGTCGAAGCCCATGCCCGGTTCCTGAGCGCGAACAAGACCCGCAGACTGGTCATTGAAGGCAGCACCGACGAGCGCGGTGGCCGCGAGTACAACCTGGCGCTGGGCCAGAAGCGTGCTGAAGCCGTTCGCCGCGCACTGGGCCTGCTGGGCGCCACCGACGTGCAGGTCGAGGCGGTCAGCTTTGGCGAGGAGAAACCCGCCGCCATCGGTACGGACGAAGACGCGTATGCGAAAAATCGCCGCGCTGAATTCAACTACCGCTAAGACGGAGCCCCGACCTTGAAGAACTTCCGGATCGCTCTGGCCGCGATGGCCTGCACGCTGGCATTCAACGCCCATGCGGGCCTCTTTGAAGACAACGAGGCCCGCAAGGCGATCCTCGAAATGCGCCAGCGGCTGGACCTTTCGCAGCAGCGCCTGACAGAAGAGTTGCGCCGGGCCAATGAGGACAACGCGCAGCTCCGCCGTAGCCTGCTTGATTTGTCTGGCCAGATCGAGATCCTTCGTACCGAGATGGCGAGAATGCGCGGGCAGGCCGAACAGACGACGCGCGAACTTTCCGAGGTGCAGCGCCGGCAGAAAGATTTGTCGCAAGGTGTGGAGGACAGGCTGCGCAAGTTCGAGCCGTCCAAGGTCACCGTGGACGGCCGGCAGTTTGTGGCCGAGCCGGCTGAAATACAGGAATTCGAGGCCGCATTGGCGGTGCTACGCAAAGGCGAATTTGCGCCAGCGCAGACCGCTTTCGCCAACTTCCTCACGCGGTATCCGCAAAGCGGCTACAAGGCGTCTGCCCTGTTCTGGCTCGGCAATGCGCAGTACGCGCTGCGCAACTACCGTGACGCGATCACCAATTTCCGTGCGCTGGTGGCCACGGATACCGAGCATGTGCGCGCGCCGGAAGCCGTGCTGGCGGTGGCGAACTGCCAGATCGAGCTCAAAGACATCAAGGGCGCGCGCAAAACGCTGGAAGACCTGGTCAAGGCCTACCCGCAGTCGGAAGCTGCTGCCGTCGCCAAGGATCGCCTGACCAAGCTGAAATAGGCCCCCACGCTTGTCGCTTCGCGTACGACGCTGCCCCCCGAGGGGGTGCATTTTTCCTTGGGGCGGCCCGGCGGAAACACATCGCAGCTGAAAAAGGGGGTGGGACTCATCCAAGACGTACAGCTTTAAAATCGGCAGATGGATACCTCCCAGCTCAATTCACTCACCACCCAGGTTCTCTGGGCGGCTTTTATTCTTTCCATGCTGTTTGGCGCCATCGCGCAACGCACGCACTTTTGCACCATGGGCGCGGTCAGCGACATCGTGACCATGGGCGACTGGACCCGCATGCGCATGTGGGGCATGGCCATCGGTGTGGCCATGATCGGTTTTTACGGCATGGCAGCGGCCGGGCTGATCGACCCGTCTAAAACCCTCTATGCCTCGAACCGGTTTATCTGGCTGTCGGCGCTGGTGGGTGGTGGTCTGTTTGGCTTCGGCATGGTGCTGGCGTCGGGTTGCGGCAGCAAGACGCTGGTGCGCATAGGTGGCGGCAACCTCAAGTCGCTGGTGGTCTTTGTGGTGATGGGTGTGGCGGCATTCGCCACCCTCAAGGGCATCACGGCCGTGCTGCGTGTGGCCACGGTGGACCGCGTGGCCATCGACTTCAGCAGCAATGCGGCCCTGTCCAACTGGGCTGGCGCTGCCGCCGGTGTGTCGCCGGCGCTGGCCGGGCTGGTGATTGCGTTGGTCCTGGGCGGCGGCCTGATCATCTGGGCACTGCTGGGCGCGGAGTTTCGCCGCTTTGACAACCTGCTGGCGGGCTTGGGCATCGGCGCGGTGGTCGCCGGCATGTGGTGGGTCAGCGGCCATCTTGGCTATGTGGCCGAACATCCAGACACGCTCCAGGAAGCTTTTCTGGCCACCAACTCCGGGCGCATGGAAGCGTTGAGTTTTGTCTCGCCGGTGGCCTACACGGTGGACTGGCTCATGTTTTTCAGCGACAAGAGCAAGCTGCTGACCATCGGCATCGTGTCGGTGTTTGGCGTGGTCGCTGGCTCGGCCGTGTATTCGCTGCTGTCGCGCAGTTTCCGCTGGGAAGGTTTTCGCGATGCTGAAGACACCGGCAACCACCTGGCCGGCGCCGTGCTGATGGGGGTGGGCGGCGTGACGGCCATGGGCTGCACCATCGGCCAGGGCCTGTCAGGCCTCTCGACGCTGAGCGCGACGAGCTTCGTGGCGGTGGCCGCCATCCTGGCCGGTTCTGTGGCCGGTGTGCGCTACCAGGTGTGGCGATTGGAGCGCAGCGTCTAGTGGATGCCGATCTGGAGCGTCGCTTTGGTGGCTTGGTGCGTCTCTACGGTGCGGCCGGCGCACAGAAAATTCGCGCCGCCCATGTGGTGGTGGTGGGCCTGGGCGGCGTCGGTTCCTGGGCTGCTGAAGCGCTGGCGCGCAGCGGTGCTGCGAGGCTCACGCTGATCGACCTCGATCACATCGCCGAGTCCAACATCAACCGCCAGATCCATGCGCTCGACAACACCCTGGGTCAGGCCAAGGTGCAGGCCATGCGTGAACGCATCGCTCACATCAACCCCGAGTGCAAAGTGGATTGTGTTGAAGAATTTGTCGAGGCCGCCAACTGGCCGATGATCGCCGGGTTGAAGGATGGCGAGCGCGTATCCGTGATTGATGCCTGTGACCAGGTCAAGGCCAAAACTGCAATGGCCGCGTGGGCCATTCGGAACAAGATAAATTTGATCAGCGTCGGCGCAGCCGGCGGCAAGCGCCACGCGCACAAGGTCGATATCGACGACCTCGCACTGGTCACGCACGACCCCTTGCTGGCGCAACTGCGTTACCGGCTGCGCAAGGAGCAGGGCGCGGCACGCAAGGGAAAAATCGGCCTGGCCTGCGTGTTCAGCCGTGAAGCCGTGATGCAGCCTGCTGCTGCCCTGCGGGTGGACCACAGCACGCGTTCTGCGGGCGATGAAGCATCGGCCTGCGCGCTGCCTGATGATGCACAAGGTGATGGCAGCCTCAACTGCCACGGCTATGGATCGGTGGTCAGCGTGACCTCGACCTTCGGCCTGTGTGCGGCCGGCTGGGTACTCGACAAAATTGCCGCTTGAGTTTGCAAAGCCCGAAAAAATAACGCTATAATTCAAGGCTTTGCTGCACACGATGCAGCAAAGACCGGGAAGCATCGCAAGGTGCCCCTCGGGGCCTTAGCTCAGTTGGTAGAGCAGCGGACTTTTAATCCGTTTGTCGTGGGTTCGACCCCCGCAGGCCCCACCAAAATTTTAAAGCGCCTGACTGAAAAGTCAGGCGCTTTTTCTTTGGCGCCTGCCCGGTTGCTCAAGGCGCGTAAGCTGGCTTGATACGGACCTTCTGCACCACACCGGCTGGGTCAAGCAGCAGCACCAGTTCGGCCGGGCTGGTGGCGGACGACTGGCCGGCTGCTGTTTTCATGCTGTAGATCCAGACCTCGAAGCCACTCGCAAAACGCACCGTAGTGGCCGGCCCCAGGTTTGCCGCGAGTGCGTCTCGCGCAGTCTTGCCGGGAACGATGGTTTCGCTGGCACCCTGCAGCGTCAACGCGGGGTCGCGAAACGGCGCCCGGGACTGGGGTGCGGCACATCCGGCGAAGCAGACCAGCGTTGCAACGACCAGCGTGCAGCACCGCATTATTTGTTCTCCATGTGGACAAACTCCACCAGCGTGTCGTCGGGCCAGCTGCGGTCACCCAGCGGCAAGAAGTACGTGCGGTCAACCAGCACTTCACAGTCGCAGTAGGGCAGATCTGCGTCGAGATCCGGGTTGATGCTGGCCCCGGCATACAACATCTCTGCCGCCAGAACTTCTCGCCGTGCGCCATCGATCAGGGCCACGCTGAACAGGGGTTTGTCGGCAAAGAAAAGATACTGCGGTGCCTTGCCTTCACAGTAGGCCGGCGTGTCCAGCAGCGCAGAGACCAGGCGCCCCGCCAGCGTCGGCGCATTGGACAGCAGACCGGCTTCCATGCCGACCCGGCATTCCAGCCGCAAGTCGCCCAGCCGGCGTGTGTCGGGCGGCAGCCCGGGCGTGCGGATCTCGCTGCGCCAGGTCATGGTCTGGCGGCTCCGGTTGGGCGTGACGATGGCGTTTTCGTCGAAGGCCTTCTGGTTGCGCGGCAGCGTGAAGGTGTCGTCGGCCGCCACCGGCACGCGAAAATCCACGGTCTTTCCGGCCACCTCGAGAGCGATGTTTTTCATGTCGGTGTCCCGTTTGCGCGGCAAGAGCTTGAAGCGCAGCAAGCCGCCAGGCGAGAGGCTGCGTTCCCTGTCAAACAGGTCCATGCCGCGCATCATCTTGCGATAGGACTTTTCAACGGCTTCCGGGCTGCCCTGGGCGTTGACGGTGACAGCGGGCAGGGACCCCTGGCCAGCGGGCTGCGCAAGGGCACCAGCGCCGGGGAAGACAAGCAGGACCGGCAGCACCAGCCACAGCAGGGCCCCGGGAATGGCCAGCGGAGGAGGCAAAAAAGGTGACCGCATGGTCTGAAGGCTGCGTCTGCGGGCCGCCTGCTGCTGTCAGAACAGCAGAGGAAATCGCCTAGGCGGAATACCCGAGACGCGGAATCTCCAGCTCGGCCTGCCGGGCCACGCGGATGCAGTCCTTCATGTGTTCTTCGCCCAGGAAGCGGATCGCCGCATAACCGACGGTCGCGGCAACGATCTGGCCAGCAAATGGGACGTATTTGGCGAGTTGTTTGGTGGTCAGGCGCATGCCGATTTTGGTGGCGGCTTTGAGGACCAGCTCGCGGCTGATGAGTTTGCCGATCAGCACCGAGCCGACGATGGTGACGGCCTTCTGGACCTGGTCGCGCTTTTTCGGGTCAAGCCGGTCGAGCTGCTGCGGCGTGAGGCCAAACTCCCTGTTGATCTCGGGAATCAGTCTGGAGAGCATCGCCGCATCGACCGCCCAGTCGAGGCCAGGCACCGGCACGGCGCTGGCCGCTGCGGCGATCATGGCGCGTTTGTGCAGCAGTTTGCGGCTGCGGGTGACGGCGGCAGAAAGTGCTGCGTCATCGGCAGCCATTTGAAGGGCGGTGGGCATGCTGCCACTTTAGCGCGATTCACCTCTGAGGTTTAGAGGCGGCGACCTTGCCGGCGTGTCAGGCTGCGGCGGTTTCGATCTGCTCGGTGAGTTCCAGCCAGCGCTCTTCGAGCGTACCCAGCTCAGCATCTATCGCCTTGAGGCGTTTGCCCGATTGCGCCAGCTCCGCTGGGAGTGTGGTGGTCGCCAGCGCGGCCTGCAGGCGGTCTTTTTCTGCCGTCAGCGAGCTCATGCGGGCATCGATCTTTTCGAGTTCTTTGCGCAGCGGTTTGGTGCTGTCCGACTGTTGCTGGCGGCGCTGGGCATCGCCCTTCTTGTCTGCTGGTTTCCTGCTGTCAAAAGTGCCTGCAGCCCCCGCCGGTTGTGCGCTGGCAGCTACTGTTTTGGTAGCGGCTGCGACTGGTGCAGGGTTGCTGCCCGCCTTTTTGGCTTCTTCGCGCTGGAGTTTGGCATAGTCCAGCAAATACTTCTGGTAGTCGTCCAGGTCACCGTCAAACGGCGCGACGCCGCCCTGGGACACCATCCAGAACTCGTCACACACGGCTCTCAGGAGCGCGCGGTCATGACTGACCAGCATGACCGTGCCTTCAAACTCATTGAGCGCCATCGACAGCGCCTCGCGCGTGGCCAGGTCCAGGTGGTTGGTGGGCTCATCCAGCAGCAAAAGGTTGGGGCGCTGCCAGACGATCATGCACAGCACCAATCTCGCCTTTTCGCCGCCGCTCATGCTGCCGACGGACTGCTTGACCATGTCGCCGCTGAAGTTGAAGTTACCCAGGAAACTGCGCAGGTCCTGCTCGCGCGTGGGCTGGTTGCCTATCTTGCCAGCGACCGTGACTTCCTTGACCAGCCGGATCATGTGTTCCAGCGGGTTGTCGGCCGGGCGCAGCACATCGAGCTCCTGCTGGGCGAAGTAGCCGATGTTCAGGCCCTTGCCCTCGGTCATCTCACCACTGATGGGAGCCAATGCCCGCGCAATGGTCTTGACCAGCGTCGATTTACCCTGGCCGTTGGCACCCAGAATGCCGATGCGCTGGCCGGCCAGCACCGACTTGCTGACGTTTTGCACGATGACGGTGGGCGGCGTGCCTGCCGGCGCATCTTCGGGCGGCGGATAACCGAAGTAGGCGTTCTGCATCGACAGCATGGGATTCGGCAGGTTCGCCGGTTCCTTGAACTCGAAGGTGAAGTCGGCTTCGGCCAGCAGCGGCGCAATCTTTTCCATGCGGTCCAGCGCCTTGACCCGACTTTGCGCCTGTTTGGCCTTGCTGGCCTTGGCCTTGAAACGCGCAATGAACTTTTGCAGGTGGGCAATCTTGTCCTGCTGTTTGGAGTAAGCCCCTTGCTGCAGCGCCATCTGTTCGGCGCGCAGGTCCTCGAACTTGCTGTAGTTGCCGCCGTAACGCGTGAGTTTGGCGCGCTCGATGTGGACGGTGACGTCGGTCACGGCGTCCAGGAATTCGCGGTCATGGCTGATGACCAGCATGGTGCCCTGGTAACGCTGCAGCCAGGCTTCCAGCCAGACCAGCGCATCCAGGTCCAGGTGATTGGTCGGTTCGTCGAGCAGCAGCAAGTCGGACGGGCACATCAGCGCGCGTGCCAGTTGCAGGCGCATGCGCCAGCCGCCGGAGAAACTGTTGACCGGGTTGTCCAGTTCACTGACCTTGAAGCCGAGGCCCAAAATCAAGGCTTGCGCCCGCGCCTGAGCGTCGTGCGCGCCCGAGTCGTAGAGGTCCATGTAGGCATGGGCCATGCGGTCGCCGTCGCCGCTGGCCTCCGAGGCATCGACCTCAGCCTGCGCGGCCAGCAGCACCACGTCGCCTTCGACCACATAGCTGGTGGCGCTTTGTTCGGTCTCGGGCATGTCCTGGGCCACCTGAGCCATGCGCCACTGCTGCGGAATGTAGAACTCGCCGCCGTCCTCGTGCAGCGTGCCGTTCAGCACGGCAAACAGCGAAGACTTGCCCGCGCCATTGCGCCCCACCAGGCCAATTTTTTCGCCCGGGTTCAGGGTGACAGACGCGCTGTCGAGAATCACTTTGGCGCCACGACGCAGCACCACGTTTTTAAGGGTAATCATTTAAAACAGACAAACTCAGGAAAGATTTGGCCCAAGGGCCAGGATGCAGGTTTCAGGCCAGGCTTAGGCCAGTTGCTGGCGCGTGAGCAGTAATACCTGGTCAGGGCCTGCGCTGGTCTCGAACCACAGGGGTTCCAGCTCGGGGAAAGCGCGCTCGAAATTCTCGCGCTCGTTGCCGATTTCCAGCACCAACACCGCATTTTCGCTCATATGGCGGGCGGCGTTTAGAAAAAGGCTTCTGATGAAGTCCATGCCGTCCTGGCCACCGGCCAACGCAAGGGCCGGTTCAGCCCTGAATTCGGCCGGCAGCGCGGCCATGCGGACCGCGTTGACATAGGGCGGGTTGCACAGGATCAGGTCGTAGGGGCCAGGGCAGGCGGCCAGGCCGTCGGACTCCATCAAGGTGATGCGCGCCTGCAGCTCATGGATGTCCACGTTGATGCGGGCCACGGCCAGCGCCTCAAGGCTGATGTCAGCGGCATCCACCTGCACATCGGGGTAGGCCATGGCGGCAAGGATGGCCAGGCTGCCGTTGCCGGTGCACAGGTCCAGTACCCGAAAAGACTGGGCCCCCACGCTTGCCACTTCGTGTGCTGCGCGAGGCCTTGCAGGCCGCGGCTCGCGAGACGCTTCGCCTCTGTCGCCCGTCCCAACCTGCGCAGGCAGGTTGGGAGCCGCGGGCTCCAGCCCCTCGGGGGCGCCCGCTTGCTTGGGGCGGCCCGGCGCGGCGCTCGGCTCGCTCAGCCACGGGTCTATGCTTTCATCGACCAGCAATTCGGCAATCAGCGAGCGCGGAATGATCACACGTTCATCGACATAAAAGGGAACGCCCTGCAGCCAGGCTTCTTTGGTCAGGTAGGCGGCGGGCCGGCGTGTGTTGATGCGTGCTTCCAAAAGAATAGCAATCTTTTCAGCATCGGCGGGGGCCACGGGCGTATTTTCCACTTCATCAAGCTCGTCCAGCGGCAAACCCAGGCACCACAGCACCAGCCACGCGGCTTCGTCAAAGGCGGTGAGGGTGCCTTGGCCAAAGCCGTCGGTCTGGCTCAGCCCGGCGGCTTCCATGCGGTCAGCCCAATGCTCGACCAGGCCCAGTACCGTCAGCGGCGGCGCAGCACTCACAGCGCGGCCAGACGCTCCAGAACGCCCTTGTAGATGTTTTTCAGCGGGTCCAGCGAGCTGACCAGGACGTGCTCGTCGATCTTGTGGATGGAGGCGTTGATCGGGCCGAACTCGATCAGTTGCGGGCAGATGCTGGCGATGAAGCGCCCGTCACTGGTGCCGCCGGTGGTGGACAGCTCGGTCTGGACGCCGGTTTCGGTCCGGATGGACTCGGTGATCGCCTGCACCAGCGCGCCCGGCACCGTCAGAAAGGGCTGGCCGCCCAGCGTCCATTTGAGCGTGTAGTCGAGCTTGTGCTTCGCAAGAATGGCGTCAAGCCGGGCCTTGAGGCTGTCGGCTGTCGATTCGGTGGAAAAACGGAAGTTGAAGTCCACCACCAGCTCGCCCGGGATGATGTTGGACGCGCCGGTGCCACCGTGCACATTCGACACCTGCCAGCTGGTGGCCGGGAAAAATGCGTTGCCGGCGTCCCACTCGGTCGCGACCAGTTCGGCCAGCGCGGGCGCAAAGCGGTGGATGGGGTTGTCGGCCACGTGCGGGTAGGCGATGTGA
>Ga0335394_10009457_pt1 | contig 10988 bp, 5 predicted proteins | sample MAT03_FD_205741 | JGI IMG/M metagenome (GOLD analysis project Ga0335394, IMG submission 205741) | Freshwater microbial communities from Lake Fryxell liftoff mats and glacier meltwater in Antarctica - MAT-03 (spades assembly) (version 2) ... | reverse complement strand
CATTTACGGCAACATTCTTAGGTTTTTGCACTATCTGCTTTCCTGCAATTTTTCTGAAATCCTCACCGTATTTCTGGCCCTCATGATCGGCTGGCCGTTGCCACTCGTGGCCATGCAGATTTTATGGCTCAATTTAATCACGGATATTTTTCCAGCCTTTGCACTTGCCCTCGAACCATCAGCACCGGACGTGATGAAACGTGCCCCACGCAAACCGAACGAGTCGCTGCTTACTCCAAGTTTTGTGGGACTGATCGCGTGGCAAGGTCTGTTGCTAGCTGGTGTTACGCTTCTTGCATTTGCAGTCGGATTACACTGGCACGGAAACGATGGTGACGGTTTGCGTCGTGCCACCACTATGGCGTTCATAACGCTGGCCCTTGCTCAAGTCTTTCATGCCTTTGATGTGCGATCACAGAACCGCTCAATATTCACCCGTCGCCTCTTTACAAACATCTGGCTCTGGGCTGCGGTGGCGATTTGTCTAGTCCTGCAAGCTGCAGCGGTCTATTTGCCGTTGCTGCAGGAGGTTCTTAACACAGTCCCACCAACAATCGCTGAATGGGGCGTCATCGCTGGCTGCTCGTTACTGCCTGTGCTGGTGGTAGAAATTGTCAAGCTGATCGCTTTAAAGAGAAGGTTTCAACGAAGCTGAAACCTTTAGAAAAGTGCGGTGGAGCCTCACTTTTATACCTCCTTTAAAGCTTATTTTATGCTTGAGTGACCTTTTGACCTTTTGCGTGATTGCCTGTACCATAAAAGCAGCCTGTATCCTTAGCGGGCAGTTCAATATTAAATCTGTTCGTTTTTCCTATTTAACCGCGCTATCGCTTACATGGAATTAATCTATGGATAATAAGTCAATAGAGAAAAACGACCAAAACTTGCATGTATTGAAACATCGCTGTGATTCTGCACAGACGCCGGATCAGGAGACGGAGCTATTCACCGCAACGGTCGCACACGATCTGCGCGGATCCTTAAACATTATCACAAGTGGCATTTCTCTTTTACAGCGCTGTTTCCCAGTTGCCGTAGATCAAAGAGAACGCATCATTGAGGGTATGAATAAAGCTGTTGCGCGGATGAAAGAGCAAATTAACGATATTATCTCATTCTCAAAGTCAGGGGCGGAATGTCGCCACCTTGAATTGGTAGATCTTGGCATATTAGCTCGTTCGACCATCGCGGATCTTCAAACCTCCATCGAGAGTAATAATGCTAAAATTTCGATCGGAGAACTTCCTGTAGTGTGTGGAGATAAGTCACAGCTTCAGCAGTTGTTTCAAAACCTACTGGAAAATGCATTGAAATATCGAAAGCATGATACCGATCCAAATATTATTATTAATTGCCGCGCAGTATCTCATGATAAAATATCGTCGAAGGGTTTTGACTGGGAAATCTCATTTGAGGATAACGGGCGTGGATTCACCAATGAAGAAGCAGAGGCTATCTTTACGCCCTTTCACAGACTCAGTAATTGCGGTGTTCAAGGTTCCGGACTAGGCCTCGCTATTTGTCAAAGAGTGGTGGACGGGCACAGAGGGACTGTTAAGGCAGAGGGAATGCCTGGACAGGGTGCGAAATTTATAGTTCGGATACCTAGCACCGAGCTTTGTATGAAAAGTGATTCGTGCCCATTTGCTTCCAGCTCCTATGATAAAAAGTGCCCGGCTGTGGCGAACCTTAAGTCGGCCCAGATTTCTGCGTAGCAGAACCCTAGTTAGGAGCGCTGCAAGCTCTTAAAAAGTCATCGCAATGGTAGACGGGTGGGATCCGGTTTAGTTTTTTCCGGAATCACCGACACATGTGGAATGGCACTCGTTTTGGCCCATCGAATTTGTGTCGTCGACAATTGAGATGCTAGCCCACTTATAGAGGGACCATATTGCTGGCGTCAGCCATATGGTCGGATTTTTAGATTGGGAATTTCTAACTACCAAGAATTAAACACAAAACTACTTTGGGGGGGAGGGCAGCGAGGATGTTACTGCTTGAATGTAAGTATTTTTTTCAGGACACTGCTCATTAATTCACGAAGGATAAGTTTGGCTTTGTTCGAGTACTGAACTTTCACGTTGCCATTGATCTCCCAATTGTTTTTTTAGTAGTGAGTTTTCGGCTTTGAGTGCTACATTTTCACCGCTCAACTCCATTAACTGCTGCAGCGCATTATGGAGTTTTGATTTCAGCGAAAATTCTTCTGTCATTCCTCTTCGCCAACTTCTTTAAGTAATCTCGCGATCTGCTCAGGCGCAGGAAGGAGACCTTTTAAATCCTCAGGTACAGCTGTGAGAACTCTATAAGTTGAAACACCTATGGGCCGTCGTGCAGCAGCACTCGTCCACCCCAACTTTTTCGGCTTGAAGTTATGATAGCGGTATACAATTAAGGTTTCCCTAGAGAACGGCCCAAAATACTAAGCTATTGAAATTTATCATCAAAAAAGTTGGGGTGGACGAGTCGGGAGGACGAGTCGGGAGGGGAAGGGTCGTGGGATAACATTGCGGAGGAGTTATTACGGCTCGCCAAAATGACGCAGCTGAAAACGCCGCCCAACATGAGTTTTCAAGTATCGCTCAAATGCTTCCGCCTTCGGGCAAGTTAAAAATGCAAAATAGTTTACAATCTGCCAAGGTTTAAATTTTGAAGTATGGCGAGAATCGCAGCGATTATGCTGACCAATTCGATGACGTAGGCCAGAGGTGCAGCCAACGTAATAATGATCTGATCGAACTAGGCTTTTGGGCTTCTAGGCTTTTCAAAACGTAAACGTAAAACATACCGACATAGCAATCGGTGAAAGGCTAGGGGAGTTGCCTGCAATCATCCCGTCCCCTAAAGGGACCGAGGCCACCCGTCCGCGATCAGCTGTGCCAACCTCGGCCCCTTCAGGGAACGGGTGGGGTGAGTAATGGGGCTTGAACCCACGACACCCGGAATCACAATCCGGTGCTCTACCAACTGAGCTATACCCACCCCGAGAATTAAGCGTCGTGGTTGTATCATTTTCATGATTCTCGGTCCACTAATCTTGTTACCGGTGCCCTCACGAACTTAGGCGCAATCGGTGCAGGTAGTAATGCAGTGATTGGCCTTGCGGTTAGAGAAATAGAGGCTAAGTAGGGAAGCCTTGATTTTTTATTTCTACTGTACCCTCCAGATGGAAATCGGAATCTATTCCGATAGAAATAAGGTTGCAAGCCGACTTATCGGTAGGGTGATACGAGATAGCAATTAAGCACTCTTTTCGAGTTGTTCACGTCTCGTTTTCTTCATATTCGACTCCTGTCTTTATCGTATCGTTTTAGTCTTGCCTTGCATCGCCATTAAACTTCAGCAGGTGTTTTTTGAGTTTTCTTTGCAAAAATATCAGCAATTGCGATTGTATCCGGGGCTCATGACATCTCGGCCCTATACTTGGCAGGCCCTTGGTGCTTGATAACTCTAAAATCTTAAAGAAATCAGGCGATTAATCCTGGATTATCAGGAATAGGGAAGCACCTTACCTGCCACCCATAAAGGCTATTCACTGAGCGTCACTGAATACTCATTCCATTACCCGTCATCATTTTTCCGCCATCTGCATCTCAATAAGAGCTGGGGTTTTAGTCTGTAGTAGGTTTGCTTCTAGAAAAAGATCGAGCACACATAGGTTCTCTCAAATTTCCGAGAGCTCTTGGCCCAATCCAGCAACGGGCGGTTTATTTAGGATCTGCACTCCAGGTCCGAAGGTGTGGGTTATGCTCGAAAAACAGAAACAAGCTACTTCTTTACAATTAAAGCTCTTACCGCAATTTGCGGTCGATTTAACTGAACAAGCAAAAAATGGAGAACTTTCCCCGATCTTTGGACGGGAAAAGGAAATTGAACGAACGTGCGAAGTTTTATGTCGTCGAACCAAAAATAATCCAGTGCTGGTAGGCGATGCGGGAGTTGGAAAAACTGCGCTGGTTGAGGGTTTGGCGCAAATGATCGCAGCCGGATTGCTTCCGGCCCCTTTGGATAATCGAAAAGTATTCTCACTCGATGTTGGTGCACTAGTGGCCGGCACTAAGTTCCGCGGCGAATTTGAAGCGCGCCTCAAGGGAATTATCGATGAAGCTGAGCGCTGTAACGTAATCTTATTTGTAGATGAGATTCATATGCTGGCACACGCTGGGGCCGCAGAAGGCGCCTCAGCAATGGGGCAGATTCTTAAGCCTGCGCTGGCGCGCGGTAAATTAACGGTTATCGGCTGCACGACTAGCGAGGAATATCGCAGATCGATCGAGAAGGATCCGGCATTGGCGCGTCGGTTTCAGCGCATCGAAATTGATGAGCCGGATGCAAAAACGACGCTTAAAATGTTGGAGGCACAGGAGAAAAAACTCGCAACGCATCATCGCGTTACGTTCCATCCAGCTGCGTTAAAAGAGGCTGTATTGTTGGCTGAGAAGCACCTACCGAAGCGCAAATTCCCCGACAAAGCGATTGATATTCTTGATGAAGCGGGCGCACACGCACAAACCCAGCGATTATCAGTAGTAGACGTTGAGTTGATCCGCAAAGTGGCCGCGCAAATAACGGGGCTGCCGCTGGCGTCGTTATCGAGCGACGAGAAGCGAATAGCACTCGGCGCTGGCGAACGGCTTGCAAAGCGGGTCATCGGCCAAGATACCGCGGTGCAGGCAGTGGCACGAGCTATACAACGTGCACGTGCCGGATTGCGAGATCCGCATCGCCCGATGGGAACGTTCTTGTTTGTTGGCCCAACTGGAGTTGGCAAAACGGAGCTAGCGAAATCTGTAGCGGTGGAACTTACAGGCTCAGAGGAAGGCCTAGTCACACTTGATATGTCTGAATATATGGCAAAGGAGGACGTCTCAAAAATCGTTGGCGCGCCCCCAGGATATCGGGGCTACGATACAGGTGGAGCACTCACTAATCGGCTTTCGCATAAAGGCCAGTTTGTATTGCTACTCGATGAGGTCGAGAAGGCCCATCCAGCAGTGCTCGATATTTTTCTGCAAGCGCTGGAAGAGGGCAAGCTTACGGACGGGCAGGGAAGATCGGTATCGCTTAAGAATTCGATAATCATCATGACGTCTAATCTCGGCGTGCAAGAGGCGCAGGGTGGGCGATTCGGATTCGCGGCAGCCAGGGATGGATCTGGATTTGATGCCAGCAAAGTCGCTAGTGCAGTTGAAAGCTTCTTCAGGCCTGAGTTGATCAATCGCTTAGATGGAATCGTTGAATTTAATGCGCTAGAGAGGGCTGCGTTAGAAAAAATTGCTGGCCTTGAGATTAAGAAAATTCAAGAGCGGGTAAAAGGCCTAGGAATAGAACTTGAAATGACCACAGAGGCGCTCGACCTGATTTTGGAGGTTGGATACCATCCTGAATTCGGAGCACGTCCGTTGCGCAGGGCGATTTCAAGCCTCGTTCTTGATCCGTTGGCTGAATTATTAATTTCTGGAGCTATAAAAAAGGGAGAGGTTTTAATGGTCGTGCGAGACGGTATGCAAATAGGATTTAGACCTGCTCGAGCCGTGCCGTTGCCATCAATCTGCGGGCTGTCGCATGACAGCTCGCATGCCGCTTGAGTTGGCCGATTTTATTTCGGGATGTTTTTAGAATCTGCAGGTGGCCTGCTACTGACTTGGACTAAAAAGTTGAAGATAGCTCTCCGTCTCTATTATTTTAGCGTAGTCAGCGATTGTTTCGCCACGGTGCACTGCAGCTAGAATGGTGCTTGAGGCGAAGCATTCACGTATAATTTTTGTAACTAGTCAGCATATTTGCTAAATGTCGCAATCTGAAATGCTGCGAACTCAAAGAAGATGATATTTTAAAAATTGGACGGCATTTCTCTCAGCAGGCCAGCCAAAGAGGAATAGTGAAATATGTCCAAGGCCTCTAACCAAATACATTTGGTTTTCAACCCCTGCTTGATCCAGTGCGGTTTTCATTTCAGTCGTGCGTTCTAAATCAACTATGCGGTCCCAAGTTCCGTGATAAAGAAACATAGGCGGAGAGAGGGTGTTGACGTGAAAAACAGGAGATGCGGATCGAAAAATCTCTGGATTTTCTTCAATAGTATTTCCAAGAAATTTTAATATGGATGGATCGTCCGGATCTTTAGTTAGATCGTAAGGCCCAGCACCTCCAACGACGGCTTGTATTCTCTCAGACCCTTTTGGTGCATTTGGCGCTCCTTCATTCCTCGTTCCTAAAAGTGCTGCCAAATGTGCACCAGCCGAATATCCCCAAGCACCAATCTTATCTGGGTTGATTTTATATGTAGCAGATTTTTTGCGCATCCAACGTACTGCTTCTTCGCAGTCGTCTATTTGAGCTGGAAATTGATAAGTTGGAGCAAGCCGATAATCAATGTTCACTACCGCAAAGCCATTTTTCGCAAGGCGCTCGGCAAAGCCATTCATTTGAGTTCTATAACCGCCTGACCAACCACCCCCATGAATGAGCAGTATTCCTGGATAGGGGCCTAGTCCAGATGGAACGTAGATGTCTGCTAGAAGCGAGATGTCGGCATGACGTGAGTACTCAACATCTTTAATAACTTCAAAATTAAAAGTTAATCCTTCACTTATTTTGAGCTCATGAACAGTTCCCTTATGCATGGTTCCGGTTTGAATGTTCCCTGTATCAATCGTGCAAGACACAAAAGACAGTAGTAACAAAAATGAAACCAGCTTTTGTAAAACCGAATATTTTCTTCTCATTTTCCTTCTTCTATCGCGTAAAAAAGTCTCCGCATCGAAGATGCTTTGTACTTTACTAGAGTAGAACTTATTCGCATCCTTCAAGTTTTGCCAGCTTATTGTAAAGCCCTAGAATAAGCACAGTAGGCACCCATTAAGTTAACGTTCTAAGCCTTGGCTTTGCGAAGCGGGAGCATCGGGGGACGCGGACGCAAATTGGGACGCAAATTGGTGCAAGGCAACCCAAAGTAACGAGATAAATTAGTGCGGTTAGGAAGCTAACCAGGGGGCTGTGCTGTCTTAAAGCAGTTGCATGGCGCCAACTCTTCTCCGTCACCTACGAAAAAAATCACGTAGTAGTCTTTGCAATGTTTTCTTTAAGGTAAGCAATCCAGAGCACAATCTTCAACGTGCGAGAACACAATTTCAGCTCACGAAAAGTATTTTAGCTATGCGAAGGAAATTGGGAAAAATTATCGTTTGTTGCTAGCGATTTTTGGTGTTCTTGAAGCGCTGAGTTAGCGGATATTTCCAGGAAGGTGAAAGCGGTCTTCAGTAAGTTTTGCCCATAAGTCTGCTAGCGCACCTCTGATTAATGCGAATGGCTTAAATCCTACGCTTGACTCTGCTGCTGGGGATAAGTTCATGCCAAGTGTTGTTCCTGAGATTAAGCGAATTTTTTCTACGCCTTTGCCAGGATTTACCTTTTCAAGTTTGAGTGCTTCCAAGAAATATTCTGCGTGTTCAGCAACGTTGCGAGGATAGTCCCAAAGCAGGAATATTACTGATGCATCGCTAGAAATACAGCTAGGAGTGCACGAAGTTAGAAGAATATGCCAATCAGGAGGGAAATGAACTTTCATTAAGGAAATTAGAGCCGAGTCATTTATCGCAAGTCCTGTTATTATCACACTGAATAATTCTTTGGCCTGGTCAACCGTTGCTTCTGCCGACTCGGCAGAGATTCCCGTCAAGGCTGATTTTAGAGTTGTAAGATTCGAGTTCTCTAACTGCCACTCAGGCAATGTGCGCGTTGCGCCAAATGGATGATCACTTGGGGTTATGACTAGTTCGCACTGTAGTTTTTGATCAGCGCAAACGATTTTTTCAACAATAGTCCGCCGAAGTTCCAGTGTTAGATCCGGTAGCCTAAGCAAAGTAAGTCTAAGTGCATTAGAATCTTTGGCTTCAAGCACTGATTTTACAAGTTCCGCTGCAACTGACTGAATAGTTTTGCTGTCTAACATTCTGGTGACAATTTGATTGACATCTTAAAACCGGGCGGGAGCGTTCATTGACCCGCTATCCTGCGCCTTAAAGTAATCTTAAACAAACGGAGAAATGGTATGTTAATGAGTCGTAACTAGTCACCATAACAACATTAACCGCCCCTCGGCAGACGATTTGCGGCTTGTGCGCCGTCTTGTCTTCCGAAGCCTCGGGCGCGAGGCAGCAAGCTCCCAAAGGAGCCAAGGAGGAAGCCAGATTTGCTCCGCCAATCGGCCCCTAAGAGGCACTGTGGTCCCGATGTGCTGTCTAGTCTGAGCTTACGCCCGTTTTTTTTGTTATTTTGCGCATAATAGCTAATGAAATCAGGGGATTCAACCAAAAAATTGTGAAAGAAAGAATTGACGCTACTGGGTACAAATAAAGTACCTAAACATCAAGCAGTGAGAATGCTTTTTGCTGGACAGCGGTAGGGGAAGTAGCCTTCATAAAAGGCAAAGCGCCGGGGAGCTTGATTTGGATTTTATTCAAAGAGAGGGTAGCTAAATCTCTGAGCAAAGAAGCGAAACTGTGAATTGGTAAATTGTCGTCCGATGATTTTTTAGAGGAAGCTTTTTTAATAGCAGAGATAGATCTTTGTGAACGGGCGACGGCGGAAGATCTTAGTTCTTGAGCTTTAGATTTGTCGTGATCTTCAAAAAGCATGGGGGCGAGTTTTTGTCGCATATGCCACTCAAGATAATAAGCTAACATGCAGAGAAAAACGTGAGCGCGGACACGTGATTCCTTGTAATGGAAGATGGGGCGAATTTGAATATCGTCAGACTTTAGGGTCCTAAAAGCGAATTCAACTTTAGACAGGTTTTTATAAGAGGACACAAGCTCGGAGGAATCCATTAATGTTTTTTCAATATTGGAGCAGATGACGTAAAAGCCGTCGAGTTTTTTTTCTGCATCAATTGAATCCTGATTTCTCGCGAAGCTAAAAGAGTTATCGCTGATTGTTAGTACAAAATGCTTAGCCATCCTACGTTTGTTAATAACTTTACCGACAGCTAAACCAATTTTATCTTTTCCTATCATTTTTCTTTGAGCAATTTTGGTAAGTTCAATCTCGGTAGCTAGCAACAGATCTTCTCTGTTTTTAGCTCTGTCTTTGCAAAGAGACTCATTCTTACAAGCAACCAGGCGTTCGCCTGGGAAGCTTTTGGAGCTAAGCTCTTTTATATCGGTATTAGTAAAATCTTTGAGATTAAGAACCTCTTCTTCGAAAAGATTCCTTATCTGCTCAGTACGCAAGGCAGAAATCCAACAATACTTATCGTTTGGCTTGAGGTCTTGCTCTATACGAGCTGAAGTAATCATGCCCCTATCGCCGATAAAGACAACGCTTTTGGCGCAATACTTGCGCTTTATATTTCTTACCAGAGCAGTGAATGCGCTAGGATCGGCGGTGTTTCCTTCAAACACTTCTATCGAGACAGGGCAGCCCTGCTTGTTGCATATTAGTCCATAGACTATTTGCTTCCTGTCGCGCCTTGAATCCCTGGAGTGCCCATATTTAGCAATCGGACAGCACTCCCCCTCAAAATATGAGGAGCTAACATCGTACCAAAGAACAATGGTGTCGCTATCTAAGTGTTTCTCAATTAGTTTGTTTTGTATCTTTTCTTGCCTACTGCCTAGCCAATCGAGAGCCTCATACAGATGATCCACTACCACCGTACTTGTTAATTCTAATTCTATCCCCAAACTGCTCGTACACGTTTGCTCATCTAGATCCCTCGCCGTGGCAAGCTTTGAGCAGCAATTGATAATTCTCGACACTAGCATGCCGACTACCAAAGATAATATTTTGCTTTTTGTAGAGCTGATAAGCTTATCAAGACCAATATTGCGAATAGTTCCTAAACAGGCTTTGACGTGCCCGTGTGGATGGCTACGCAGGATCTCAAACGAATCATGCGTGCCTGATCCAGGGGTTGCTGATTTTGGCTCGTTTTGAAGAAGTTTCTTTAATCCCTCAACTATAGGGTCTGGCCATTTATTTAAGTTAGCCAGCGTTTCCTTAATAACTTTACCGCCACTGCGATAAGTGCGGCGCAGTAAAAGAGTTGGTGGGGAGTTTCTGTTCGGTACGCTTTCTATGTACATGGGCACATATAATCAGACGTTAGGCAATAAGACAAGATACTATTTAATCGTGTAACCATATTTACATGGGTACATTTTTAAAATCAAATTACTCCTAGATCTGGATTATTCCCAGCAGTCACATCGCTTTTTATGACTTTAGATCGCTTTTAGTGGGGGTAAGCTCGGTCTAGTTGAGATTCGTATATGGTCTTGCCGCTCTTTGGAATGCCCGAATTAAAACAGCGACTCTTCGTCTTTAGGGTATTTTGGATTCCGGGGGTGGCCTGCTACTGACTTGGACTAAAAAGTTGAAGATAGCTCTTCGTTTAGTTTCTACCATCAGTGACGGTTGATTACAGTTCGAATAATCTCACCGTTTTCAATCTTTATGATTTTATCGTAGTCAGCGATTGTTTCGCTACGGTGTGCGATAGCAAGGATTGTACTCGTGGCGAAGCGCTCACGTATAACTTTTTGCATCACCAAGTCGGTCGCATTATCAACACCAGAGGTAGCTTCATCGAGCAAAAGAATTTTACTGCGGCGCGCTAATGCGCGCCCTAGGCAGAGCAGCTGCCGTTGTCCAAAGCTTAGGTTCGACCCGCCCTCGCGCAAATCATGATTGAGGTCGGGGATTATATCGGCGAGCTGAACAATCTGCAAAATCTCTAGCAGCTCTGTATCCGAGCTTTCGCTAAATGGATCGAGATTAAATCTTGCGGTACCGGCAAATACAACTGGTTCCTGCGGGATAACAGCTAAGGAACGCCTTAGAAGATCTAATTCGATCGTGCTGATATCAACTCCGTCAATTGAGATACTGCCTGATTCAGCTTCGATGAGACGCAGAAATGCTTGAAATAGCGTTGATTTTCCTGAACCAGTTCGGCCGACGATTCCGACGCGCTCGCCCGCACG
>Ga0335394_10009455_pt1 | contig 10990 bp, 10 predicted proteins | sample MAT03_FD_205741 | JGI IMG/M metagenome (GOLD analysis project Ga0335394, IMG submission 205741) | Freshwater microbial communities from Lake Fryxell liftoff mats and glacier meltwater in Antarctica - MAT-03 (spades assembly) (version 2) ... | reverse complement strand
GCGGCGGGTTCGGGGGCGATCTTCCAGTCGATGGCGGGGGCAGTCATGGGAATGCGGAATGCGGAATGGGGAGTGCGGATTCACTTCGCGGTGGCGTCGTGCAGGAGGTGGCTGAGGTTGCGTCCGGCGGTGGCGGCTTCGCGTTCGCCGAGGGGCGTTTGCTGGTAGTGCGCCCGCAGTCGCGCGGCTTGGAGGATGCCCAGACCCAGGAGCGCCCGCAGCAGGTCGAGATCCTTGGGCCGACCCACAAGCAGCTTCACCAGGGCGAGATCATAGAGGTCGAGGGCGAAGACGTCGGCGTAGCCGGACACGGGATGGAGGCGGGCTTCCCAGCCGGCGGGAAGGGTTTCGACGATGGCGGGGTGAAGGATGTCGGCGTAGTAGCCGAATTCTCTCTGGAAGGCGCTGTCGGCTCCCGCGGCGAACTGGAGGCTTTCGGCGATGGCCGTGTTCACGGGTTCCAGCAAAAAGTCGGCGTCGTTGGTCAACTCAAGGGGGCGGCCGGCTTCGCCGAGTTCGGGATAAACCGCCAGCAGGGAACTGGAGCCGAGCAGGAGCACGCGGCGCGGACGGCCCACGGCCCGCACCAGTTCGATCAGGTGATGGAGTGACTGTAGGCGCATTGCCGTATCCAGGGGGCGCGCTCGGCGGCGGTCAGCACGCCGGCAAAAGGGGCGAACTCGCGCAGCCGTCCGGTGGCGTCGTCCCGGTCGCGGAGCAGCGCGAGGAGTTGGTGCAGGCCCTCGGGCGACGCCTGCGCGTGCAGGAGAATCGCGCGCCATTGTTCCAGGCGGTGGGGCGCGGTGTACCCGTTGGCGAGCCAGCGTTGGATGTTGTCGAGCGGAATGCGCAGCAGCGCGTCGCAGGTCGCTGGGTCGGCGTGTTCCAGCTTGTCGGCCACCAGATCGTGCAGCGTCGGCATGATGGGGTCAGCGTAGCGGTTTCGGGAGGGCAGTGCCACTGGGGGCATGGGCGGGCAGGCGGGGCCGGCGGCGGCGGAAAGGGGGGGCGAGGGTCATTTCAAATGCGGAGTGCGGAATGCAGAGTGCGCGGATTGGGCCTCAGCGCGGACGGCGACCGGCGAGGATGGCCGGGAGTAGCTTTACCAAATCGCTCTTGAGCAAAATCTCCACCTGCGGATGACGGCTGGTGGCAAACTCTATGGCTTGCTGCGGGGCCCTTGTGCTGCGCACCGCCAGGGCGCAGCCGAGCAGTCCGCCCACCTCGGAGATTTGAAGCAAGTCTTCGCGGAGAATCTTGATGTCGCGATCCTTAAGGTCTTCGGCCACGCTCTGCAGCAGGGCTTCGGTCTGGCGGCCAGACCCGCCACCGCTCAGGAGCGCCGTGCGCAGCGCATCAATCTTGGTTTCGCCGCCGACGCGGTCTTTGCAATCCACCACCCAAAGCCGGCCATTCCAGTTGAAGACAAGGTCCAATTCCCCTGCGAGCAACTGTGAGGTCGGGAGCGTTGCCAGTTCCACACGTTCCGACGATTGTCCGACCTTCACCATGCGGCGCATAAGCAACTGTGAGGTCGGGAGCGTTGCCAGTTCCACACTGCGGCGAAGCGCTGGCACGCCGGCCCAGAGCAGGGCGCAGGCGGTTCCGTATTCGAGATTATCGCCTTCGTTTGGCTGCCGGGGCGAAGGATTCTCGATGTGCAGCCATTTGCGGAAATCGAACGCGCGGCGATCCAGACGGGTTTCGCCTTGGAGCTTCGCGGCGAGGTCTTGCGGGACGATCTTGGCACCCTTCTCCTTGAGCGTGAGCTGTTCGCCTTGGAACTGCACCGCCTGGTCACCGAACTGACAGGCGAGCAAAGCGGCGGCATCCAGGTGGTTGGTCATGCCCGCCGGCAGCGGTTTAGAATGGGTGAGCATGTCGCCGTCGCGCGGCTCGAACCAGGTGACCAGGTTGCCGCGTTCAAGGTAGAACGCCCGCACACCGCGCCGGGCCACGCGGCGAAAGACGGCCGTGGCCATGAGCTTGTTGCCGCCGGTGAAGTTCACCACGCACTCGCCGAGATTGAGTTGATGCCGGGCGACGATTTCATCGAAGCGGCTCTCGATGGCCGAGAAATCGTCGTGCGGAATTGGCTCCAGTTGTGTCGCGCCTTTGAGGACGAGGCCGGATTCGTCGAACAGCCGCTGGAGCCGTTGGGCGGGACCTTTGGATTCGGCGGCGTCTTCGCTGTGCAGCAGGAATACACGCTCCGGCTTCAGATGAGCGACGGCGAGCACCTGTGGCCAGATTTGTTTGGAGGCGAGGGAGAGGAGGGTCATGCGGGAGGTTAATACCGACGGGGTTTCGCCTCTGGTGCGGGGGCGGGGCCTGCGAAATTGTAGCCAGAGAGCAGTGGTGAGTGTCTGCGGGATTCAGTTCCAAGAACCCGGCTCCCCGGCGGCTCGAAGGCCAGCCAAGCAACCCTGCCGTTGTTGGTCCGAATCGGGCGGAACCGGATGGCGCTGGTTTGACGGGGATCGCTGCTGCCCAGCGGTGATGGCCGTTCGGCCTTGTGTTCTTTGCGCAACCGGTAGCGGAGCCAGGCAGCCCAGTCTTTCAGCGCACTGGCGTAATCGCTGAAATCGTCTGGATCGGAGCGCCGTCGAATGGTGAACGGGTTCGCCTTCTTACCCAAAGAGGTAATCACCACGTCAAGGTTGGCGGTCTGCTTGCAATGGAACGCGCCCAGCCCGCGGGTTGCGCGCAAGCCGACTGTGCCAAGTGCCAGGAAGGCGGAAAGCGCCTCATCGAAGGCTGGCTTGAGGTTTCCGGCTGGACGCAACCAGGTAAGGTGAACCTTGAAGGTGGTTCCAACCGGCAAGGCTCCTTGCGGCTGCCACCGCGGACCTTTGGCCCCTTTCACTGTGGTTCCTGAAACAGAAGCATAGTGCCACACGTAGCTTTGGGCGTCGTTCGGTGAGAATGAAGGGAGGTTCCGCGAGGCTGTGGGCTTAACGTCGGACACGTTGAGGCGTAGCCGACTTCCGGTGCCTGAGTCACCTGCCGCAGAGCCGAAAAGAAAGGCTTCGTCCTTCGCGTTGCCACCGAGTGCGCGGAACCACCAGCGGAGTTGGCCACGAATAGAGGGGGCGCGGATTTCCGCGATCGCTTGGTTGGCCCCGGCACAGAAGCAGGGGGTTATGAGTTCGAAATCGAATGATTCGGTCTTCATGGCAATTTCTCCCCCCGTTGTTTGGCCATCGCGAACATGGTTGAAGTGAAGGCGCCCCAGCGGCTACGCTCTTTCGCCTTGCCTTCCAAGGCAAGCTTTCTGATCTCCTGCCAGAGGGCGGCTTTCGCTCCCCGCAATAGGCGATAAACTGCTCCCTGCTGTTCGGGCGTTAGTTTGGAATGCCGGTCAAAGTGGTTCTTCAGGCGGTTGTCGTCCCAATCCTTGATTTCATAGTCCGCCTTTTCGTCGGGCGTCATGTTGGCGGTAGCCGCCTTGATTTCCTGGGCCTTCCGCAAGCGTTCCGCCTCCTCCGCCTTGCGCCGTTCCTCGTCCTGCTGGCGCTGCTGCTCGATTGCTCGTCTTGCGGCGACATCGCTCAGCGCCTTCTTCACGCCTTCCGTCACATCCCGAAACCACCCGTAACCGGCGTTGGTTTTGGCACCCAGCCCAAAGGTTCCCAAGCCGGTCTTGAGCCAGGCGCGGGCGTGCTTGACCAACTCTTCGGCTCCACGCAGGGGAAGCAGGGCGAAGGCGAAGACGTGGCCGGGGGCCACAGCGGGGAAGACGATGGGAACGGGTTCCTCGGTGTCGGTGGCGACAGCCTTCGGGTCAGTGCTGGCGTAGTATTCGCGGTGGTGACAGGTGAGCACGTCGAGTTCGAGCTTGCCCAGTTCGGGCACGTCGAGTGTCAGGCCTTCCACTTGGCCGGTCTTGCCCAAGTCCACCGGGTAGGCGGGGAGGAAGGAGACGGAACCGGCGAAGTCTTTGAGGCGGGGAGCACGGGCGCCTCGCCCGTTGGCCGACGCGCCCTCGCGGCGGCCCCCGGTGTCGTCGGAGCGGACGGCGGGGGCGCCGCCCGCAGCGCCCGAGGCGGGCGCGCTCCCCAGCAACGACAACGTCTCAACGCGGATGGCGTCCCAGCCGGCCGACGGGGATTGTGCCGCCCCTTCAGGGCTTGATGGCGATTGGGGGCGGGTTCCCAGGGCGTTGCCCTGGGCTGGTATGCTGCGCCCCGTTGGGGCTGGGGCGGCGAAATCCTCGGTCCCGGAACAGGCCCAGGCGAAATCGGAGCGATGGTCGCGCCAAAGCTGTTCGCAGCGGGCCTGGAATTGGGCGTCGTCTTCGTCGCGCTTGGGCGTGGTTCCTTTCAACACCTCGCCGCGCGTCCGCCAGTCCTGCTCGCACCATCCGAAGCCACGAGCAATGGAGGCGAGCATCTCGGCGGGGGCAGTGAAAGGTTCGCAAGCGGCCTTGAAAAGATTGTCGTGGTCAGTCACCTCCACGCCGGGTTTCTGGTTGGTTTCGCACCATTCGTGGAGGGCGGCGAGGGCGGCGCGGCGGGCGCAGCCTTTGACGGCGCTGCCGGGAATGTAAGGCAAGCCGAAGCGGTCGAGGAGCAGGCCGGCGTTTTCCATCGCACCGCCCGCCATGTTAACCATGAGACGGGATTGGAGTTGGGCGTGCAGCACGGCTGCGGACATTCGTTGCAGGGTGCCGGCCCAACTGGCGCACCGTATGGCGCTCCTGTGCGCCGTGAACCCATCGGTGAAGAACTGCTGGCGCTCCTCCTTGGCCAGGTCGGGCCGGGAATAGCGATCGAAGTAGAGGCTGCGGCTGCAATCTTTGAGGGGTAACGGCTGCAAAGCGGCTTTGGTGTCTCGCGGAGCAAACAGGGCGTTCATGGTCATTCGTAGCTTGAACTCTCAGTCTTCAGCTTGTTCCTCGGAGCCTTCCTTGACCGTGAAGCGTTTCACGTAGCTGAGGAAGGCCAAGACCTCGGCACTTGCCCGTTGCAGATGCAGCGAATCCGCCGCGCTGAGTTTGGCAATCAGATCCTCGCTGGTCTTGGCGTTTGCCAGCACGCTGATGTTCAACTCGGCCTTGGCCAGATGTTCGGCTGCCCCGTCCAGTGCGGCCTTCATTTCCGGGCGTTTCGGGGTCTTGCCATCCTTCTTCATCTCACCCGCAAAGGCGGACGTGGCCAGGAGGCCGTTGGCAAGGATCATGGCCGGGAGCTTCGAGACCGCAGCCTTGTTGGTATTCGGTGCGGTCTTCAGGGCGGCAGCCGCGCGGATTTGTTCGAGGTTCTTCATGGAGCAGATCCTTTGTCAGGCGAGTTTCACGGTGCAGTAGCCCAGGCCGGTGCTGGCGTCGCCGCCGAACTGGAAGACGGAACCTCGGTCCTTGAGCTTCGCGTCGAAGGCGGCAGTGGCTTCCTCCGGCGTGCGGGGTTGGTCCTTCTTCTGCGAGCTGCGCTCGGCAAAGGAATTCAGGACGCTGTAGAAAAACGCTTCGCTGGGGACGTTCTCCTGGTTGAACAGCGCGCCACCGGCGGCAGTGCCGGTTTCGTCGTTGATGCGGACGTGTTGGGCGACTTCACAGGCGGACTTGGCGAAGAAGCTCATCATGCCGTTGCTGAGGATGACGAGGCGGTCTTTGACCTCGCCCCAAACCAAGTCGTCGGTCAACAAGGCGGCCAAGGGTTCCGCCAACTTCGCCAAGCCAGCCCAGTTGTTCGCCGACTTAAAGGTGTATTCCTCCAGAACGACTTGGCCGCTCAGGGCGAGCTTGCTGGAACTGCCGGCGTCGAAAATGGCTTCTTCATCCTTGGGTTCAGGGAGGTTTTGGAGCAGCGCCGAAGGAAGGACGCCATCCCGCGCCGCGCGCTGAAGCATGAGCGGGCAGGTGATCCAGGCGAAGCTGCCTTTCGCGGAGCGGATGGGGAAGGCGAGCAGGCGGGCTTCGGAGAATTGGAGCGCGCCCGCCCAAGCCTGGCTGGCGTCATCGGAGCCGAAGAGCCACGCCGCCTCTTTCGAGCAACGTTCCTCAACCACCTTGCCGTCTTCCTTTTTCTGCCAGAAGCGGGCTTTACCTCCCTTGTCGTTCGCCACAAGGTCATCGTTCCAAGCATCAGCGAACACGCCTTTCAAACTGGTTGCCGGAATGATCGGAAACCCGGTGTGGCGCTCGCGGATGATGGGCTGGTCAATGGCACCCACGCTGGCGCCAGCGCCGACGTGAAGCGGTGTTCTCGTGAAGAGATAGAGCAGTTGTTGTTTCATGTGATGATGGTGTCTCGTTTGGTTTGTGTTTGCGATTCTCAGGACGTCACCGGACGTCGCCAAAGGGTTTCCAGGTGCCACACACGCCCAGGCCGAAGCCCTTCTCGCCCATGAGCGTGCTGCGGCGGTTTTTGATCTCCGTGCCGTTCGTGGCGCCATGCCAGTTGAGAGCGTTGGCGAGGGCGTTCGCGGCTTTCTCAGAGTGGGCCTCGAAGTAATATACCGCGCCAGCCGGCACGGCGAGTTGGGTGGACTTGGCGCCGCCTTCGGGGCGGTCGGTGTCGTTGGGCAGCGCCCAGCCAGTGACTACAACGGGCTTAGCCACGAGGGCGGCAACGAAGCGGGCGGGCAGGGAATCCAGGCGGCGCACCCGTTCGCGCCAACCCTCACGCCCTTCGCCCTTCTGCCGCGCGGTGTCCCCCGACTTCAGCAAGACCGCGCCGGTCTGCGGGCAAATCCAATTTGGCAGCCAACCGCCGTCGTGGGTGGCGATTCCGTCGCCTTCCATTTTCGGCCAGATGGCCGGCGAGAGCAGAATCCATTTCACCAACCACTTGCCGTCGCGCTGCGTGAATCCACCGGTGGCCCCCAGCGGCAAGGGCAGCCGCCCGATCGCCCCGGTTTCGAGCGTGGCGGTGCAAACGCGCTGCTGGCCGCCCGCGATGATCTCGGTGCCATGCCCGTTAAGCAGGCAGCGGATGAGGTCATTGCCGTGTGTCGCGTGGTAGAAGTCCTTGTCGGGAGCGGCAGCCAGAACTCCGAGTCTCCAGTCCTCGCGCAGGCGCAAGTAGTTGGCGGAGTAGAATTGGCCTTCCTCCACGGTGCCAGTGTCCGGGTTGATGCCGATGCCATAGGTGTGCTCGGTGTCGGCGAAGTCTCCGTCTTTCTTGAAGAAAGGGCGGGCAGCAAGATCGCTACGCTGCGGCGAGCCGAGGTAGGCGTTCCAGGCACCTTCGCTCCACCATGGCTTGGGGGTTTCCTTGGAGGGTGGCTTGGCGGAGACAACCGGGTAGCGGCAAGGCAGCGGCAGGCTGGAAGGGGCGTTCGTTCCGTGGGGATGGAGGAAGGCGGTGCCGGAGTCATCGGCATCGGCCGGTCGCGGGAAAAACCAGGTGTGGTCCGCGCCGTTGGTGCAGACGGGGAACGGCCCGGCGGTGACGAGGGAGCCAAACCGCCGGTCCCGATGTTCCGGGGCATCCGAATAAACGCCACTGCGTCCACGGCGATGAGGATGGACATCCTGAAACACCTCGCCGGCCCGGTGGAGCGCGGCGTGGAACGCGTGGTTAATGACCGTGGGCAGCGGCCAGGCCGCGCCGTGACCCGCGGAGGCACCGCCCATGGGGCGACCGTCGCGGAAGAAGAGGACGTCGGTGGGTTGGAGGAGGATGGTGTTCATGGTGGGTTGCCTTTCGGCAGGTTGCGTTCGATGAAGGAGACGGTCTGACAGAGGCCGATGAGGGCGGCTATGGGGGCTTGGCCAGGGGCGGATTCCAGCTTTCGCCGGTCGTGATCGGCGAGCGCGCTCCACTTGGCCGGATCATCCTTGGCTATGGCGAGCCTGCTGGCAGCGAACTGCTCAATTTGGCTGAGATAACGTGGGAGCGCGGCCCCGGCATTGCTGGACGCCAATTCCGCCAGGCAGGTGAAACTCTGAGACTGCTTGTCCTGCCCCTGCCGGTCCAGTGCGTGGCGGAATTCGCGCAGCACTATCTCGGTGACCGGAAAGTCCTTCAGGGGTTCGAGGCTCGTGGCGGCCAGCGGCGAGGTCTCGGTCAGGTAGCCATCGAGTAATTCCACGAGGCGGTGCGGGAATTTCCCCGCAACACTGCCGTCGGCGACAGCACTGAGGATGGCCTTGAAGATCTCCAAGCCGCCATCGGTCCATTTGCAGCCCCATTCGGTGATTTCCCCGGAGCGTTTGAAGAGCGAGACGGCCACGGCGCCACGGCCTAGTTGGTTTTTGGCACGCTTCTCGGCGGCTTGGGCCGCGCGAACGACATCCTGGAGCGGGGACTTGAAATGCGCGATGGCGATACCGACGGAGCAATCGGCTTGCGGCCCCGGAACAATTACGGGGAATTCTACGGGATCATCAAGGAGGCCTGCCTTGATGCCGTGGCGTTGGCTGGCCTCCGGTGTGAGCTGGAGGAAGCCTTTCATCTCGATACGGAACAGCGGCGTGGTGCGATTACTGCGCCGGATGATCCTCCCCTCCTCACGAAAGTCGGCCAGGACACCCAAGGCCTGAGTGTTGGCCTGAGGATCTCCAAGAAATGCGAGGCGGAGGGCGCGGGCACATTCCAACGCCGTGTCCGCCGGCAGCATGGCCAGCACGTCGTCGCCGCCGGCGTAGATGAGCCGGCCGTCGAAGGCTTCGACGATACGGCGGGCGGCATGTTGGGAGAAGTTGCCGAGGGCTTCGGAGAACTGGAGATGCCACGCTGGGGAAAGCGGGCGACGGTTTTCCAGATTCGCACCCTTGGCCCGGTAAACCTTCGCGCACTCCTCTGACAACAGGTCCTTGAGTTTTGGGGTTTTGGAGCCACTGATCCACTTGCCCATGGAGTCACCATCGAGGGCGAGCACCGCGAAGTATTTTTCGCCTTCGCCCTCTTCGCCGTCATCATCGCTCCACGGTTCATGGGCGGCGATGCTCCGGGTGTTGGGCATGTTCAGGTGCCGCGGTTCGAAGGCGTGGCGCTGGCAGAGGACAACATAGGGCCAGAGTCGTTTGATGAGCGTGCCCGCGCCGAGGTTTTCGCCGCTCTTGAGGAGATGGTCCTTTCCCAAGCGGGCTTCCAGTTTTGCAGAAAGCCCGGCGGCATCCGCTTTGTCACCCCCGAGAAGAACCGCCTCTTCGCGGCCATTGAGCGAGTCTTTGGAATTGTCCTTGGTGGGATGCACGTGCCCGCCTGTGGCAGCCGGAAAGGCGCGGTTTGCCTTGGTGCCGTCCAAAAGCCATTCAGTGGCGGCGTAAAGTGAACTCCAGGCCGCGGCGATGTTCTTGGGGGCTCCCTGAGTGAGATAACGCGAATCTGCCCCATGCTGGCAAAGGTCGAGGATCGTCTGAAGGCCTGCGCGGGGTTTGTATTCGGCGTCCGCATTATCGGGCGGGAGCGGTTTGGCCAAATCCTGCGCTGCTGGGAAGGATGCGGGCCACGGCAGAAGTTGCCAGTGAATTTCGAGCATTCCAGCGACTTGCCGTTTGAACCGGTCTTTGTTGAAACGCTCGCCGAGAGTCGCCGTGGCGGCTTCCTCGACGGGATGGGCAATCTCTTCCCGCAGGAAACACCGCAGGTCGTCGGCCAGATGGTGCGCATAGGCTTCGACCGACGCGAATTGGGGGCCGCGATCGTGGTGCTCCGCCATTGTCGCGGGCAGCATGGCGAGAAAGCGGTTGGGCAGTGAGGGCGTGAGCAAGCGCTGCCGGGCATCGTTGTTCCCATAGTATTGGAAAGCTTCGAACAATGGCCCGCCTTCAACGATGGTCGCATGATCCCAAATCTCCTCGCGCAGAAGCAGGTCCATGATGGGTTGATCGCAGAGGTTGGGGAAAATCACATGGTCCGGGCCGAAATCGAGGGTTATGCGGCGAAGGACATGGCCAATCAGGTAGGAAAGCAGGTAGCTGCCGCTCCAGAGGTCGCGAGTGGAACGGGCAGCGGCGATGAAGTCCTGCACCGGCCCGATGGTGAAAAGCAAGAAGGCGGGCGAGTCCGGCGGTCGAGGTGGTGTTTCGCCGCGCTTCTTGGCTTCCCAGTATTCCTGCGGACTGCCGCCATAACATCCCTGCATCGCACTGGTGACGGCGAGGTGGTTCCAAATCGTGTGGTCCGGCAGGCGGGTCTCCGCTGGGTAGAGGCTGAAATCAGGATGGCGCGTGGCCGCCCAGTTGCGCCAGAAACGCCAGGTAGCAATGAAGGCGGCGCGGGCATCCTCCTCGTTCAACCGCGGCCGGGTTGTTTGGGAGGCGTCCTCGGCTGCGCCGACGGGCAACTTCCGCTCGTTCAACGGCATTTTTGCATCACCCAAGGGGTGGCAGAATTGGGTCAGTTCAGTTCGTGTGTCCGCGGATGGCGGGAATGGCAATCGGTCCGCAGCGGACGCAGCCCAGTCGGCCTCCTTGCGAGCCTGCTCGCTGACAGGAATCTCACCAGCAATGCGCTGCGCCCGCTGCTCGTGGTCGAGAATACTCAGAACCTTGTCCGGGCTGTCGTGCAGGTAGGCGCTGAGTTTGCGGCGCCAGTAGGTGTCGTTGGTTGCAGGCATGGGTCAAAGAGATGGAACGGTCGGAAGTTGGTGGATTGCAGCGCGGTCGCAGGCGCGAACATTCGCCTCGGTGAAGTCCGTCGCACGCATGAGCGTGGCCGCGTTGACCATGTGGCCGCCGAGATCAAAGCACCCGCTGGGCGGGTCGTGCAGGTAGGCGGCGAGTTTTTGTTTCCAGTTGGTCATGGCGTCAGAATGCAAGGGATTGGGAACAGGGGCGTGAACTGGGACGTCCGGGCACGTGCGAGATGGACCGGGCCTGCGGTGCAGGAGATCGGAAACCGATCGGCCGCCGCGCCGGCGCGGTTAGCGCAAGCATCGCGTCGTTGTGGTGTGCGGTCCGCGCTCGCGCTGGGTTGGTCTGGAAGTCATAGATCGGTTGCCCGGCCAGCACCGGCGAGATCACCACCTGCGGATCGTTGCCGCACTTCTTCACCAGCGCCCTGGCCCCCGCCGCCATCAGCCACGACAGCAAATAGCT
>Ga0335394_10009454_pt1 | contig 10990 bp, 14 predicted proteins | sample MAT03_FD_205741 | JGI IMG/M metagenome (GOLD analysis project Ga0335394, IMG submission 205741) | Freshwater microbial communities from Lake Fryxell liftoff mats and glacier meltwater in Antarctica - MAT-03 (spades assembly) (version 2) ... | reverse complement strand
AGGTGTTTGGATGGAAAAATTCAGTTTCGAGGCGTGTAAAAAAAAATGATTGTGAGGTTTACTGGGGTAAATGAGCGATTATTTTTTTTGACACAACGACGAAAATGGAGTTTTCGGCCAAACACTATTTACCTGAGCGTTAGCTGTTTTCGGTTTGGTTAATAGAGGAATTTACCCCCCCCCCCCCTTTGTAACACAAATAAAACTTTTTAAATTTAATGCAAATTCTCTGACCTAGCGTTATGCTAAATAATGTCAAACAGGAGGTATTGGGGCATTATTCCTTTTACCCAGTCGTTCTTACAATCAGTAAGCATAAGAAGGAGGAAACAAATGTTAGGGCTGACCCTAAAATTAGCTCTATGCTGCTTTTCGAAAAAAGGTTGCCAACTGTATTTACAGCAAAGAGTATCACAAAAATCCATAGAATAACATTTAATATTCTGTCACTAATGATCCTTTTTGCATAATTCGCCTTTTGCAAAATAATCCAAAGTAAGAATACGTTTATGGAAATGGATATAATTTCAAAACTATACATTTCTTGAACAGTTTTTAATTTCCCTGCCCAAACTAGTGTATAAGGAATAATTTTCAGAATAACTAAAGCATGAAAGATAGTTACTATTGATAACAGCCCAATCATTAGTTTAACTGCTTGCGTTTTTGATGGTACTAATAACATGGTTTAATAAAAATTAATTCCTAATAATAGTGCAGTATTCAAGCCATTAATGTTTCCTTCGGGTAAGTTCACCTTACTATAATTTAAGCGTACTTGTAAATCTAAGGTAAAATTTTTCTTTCTATAGAACTCATATCCTAAGCTAGAAATAACACCGATGCCTGAATAGTATTTTGTTTCATCCTTGTTGTCTTGTTTGAGGTCATAAAAAATCGGCGCGTCTGTTCCTAAGCCTACGCCTGCCAATATCCAAAATTTATCATGGAGCCAATACTGCAAAGCAGGAAAAACGCCGCCAAAATCTCTTTTTCTTGGTCTGCCAATTCCACTATACTCGTAAACAGAAACTGAGCCGTTTAGTAACAAAGCTAACTTTGGGTTTAGCAGATAACCTACTTTCCAATTTATTCCCAAATCTGTACTGCTTTGTTTTTTTGACGGGAATTGTAAAGAACTATTAGCGATTCCAAATGCTGCTCCAAAAGCGAAACCTTTACGAATTGTGGTTTTACTTTGCTGAGCATTTCCTTTAAAAGTAACAAAAACAATAGCTATGATTAGTAAACATTTCATTACTCCCATTTTTTCATAAGTGAAACGCAAAATTGAGAACATTGCTTTAGATAAAAGTTACCCTATGTTAAAAAAGTACTTTTTTTATTCTACTTAAACTTTGGGTTGTAATTCCTAAATAGGATGCAATATGTTTTTGAGCAATTCTCTTAAGTAAGTTAGGGTTTTTCAATAAAAGAAGACTGTATCGTTCTTCGGCGGTTTTCATCAATAAATCAATTTGTTGCTGTTGTTTTTCTACAAATGAATGTTCTGCACCTATTAAAAATAATGTTGATCCAAACGGGCTTTGTTTTAATTTATCTATATTACTTTTGCTAATTTTTAAAGCTTTGGTTTTTTCTAATGCAATAGTTTCTATGGGTGAGGCTTGACCAGTAATTAAGGACATCTGGTCCGCAAAAAAATCATTTTCAAGCACTATATCTAGACACATATAATTATTTTCTTTCCATAAAAAACTACCACAAGCCCCTTCTAATATAAAATAAGCATTTGACTCTTTTTGACCGCTAGGTTTGAGTATTTCGTTTTTTTTGAAGTCTACCTCTTCACATAAATTCACAAACTTTTTCCAAACTTCAATCGGAGCTTCAAAATATTTATCAAAGTTTGCTTTTAATTTAAATTCATTCATTTAATACTGTCTTTATCAATTTTCGTTTTTTTTACATAATTATTCGGTTAAGAATTGTGCTGTTTGAAAATATAATGTGGATTTAAGAATCAAAACCGAAAATTGAACATCGAGAGTGAGAGGCAACAGATCGTTTTGCAAAGTGATTGTTTCATTTTCTTTCTGCGCTTTTCCAGCTGATTCTATCGGCATCAATTCTTATTTTCGAGTGCTTTTGCCATCATCAAAGTATGCTCCAACGATTTAGTGCTTTGCCAGTCCCCGTGTCCTACAACAATAAATTTTAGGTTTTTACATTTTTTTTGAACGTTTTTTATCGAGGTTGCGTAATCTTTAATACTTGCGTCACCTAAATATCCAAGGTCATCGTCTTCTGTACTTTTTATCAAGCAACCGCCGTAAAGGATTTGCTCTTTTTCAAACCATAGCACAATATTGTCCGCAGTGTGCCCAGCACCGGGGAAATATGTTTGAAATGAATATTGGCCAACTGCAATAACAGTATCATTTTTAATTAAAAACTCTGCTCTCGTTTTACTGAGTTCATCTGTTTGATTTGTTGTGTAAGTTTTTATGCCTTTCTTTCTATAATATTCAAGGCCAGCCGTTTTGTCGTCATGAAAATGAGTTGCAATGCACAGTACCACAGTTTTATTATGTCTGCTTTTTATACTGTCAAGTAAAGGCTGAAATTGCGTGGTATCCCAAGGCGAGTCAAACATGACAACTCCATTATTAGTTACCAAATACATTCCATTTGCGGGCATAGGAGTGCCTTTGTAAAAATTATAGCTCGTAAAAACATAAAAATCGCCTGTTAAATTGGAAATTTGCAAACTCCTGTACTTAGTTTGCCCAAAGTTGTTTGTTATAGATAATAAAAAAATTAATAGAGTTGTTATTGTCCGCATCTTGCTGCCATATTAATATTACCTCTAACGTCAAAAATAGTACCGCTTTGGCATACTGATAGAATAAAAAGTAAAGATAAAGATAGACTTTATCTCTCTATGGATTTAAAAAAGTCGATTAAAAATGGAGTTTTCGGCCACACACTATTTAGTGTTTGGCCGAAAACTCCATTTTCGTCGTTGTGTCAAAAAAAATAATCGCTCATTTACCCCAGTAAACCTCACAATCATTTTTTTTAACACGCCTCGAAACCGAATTTTTGCATCCAAACACCCAGTTTTGGGACAGACACTACTTAATTGGTGGTGGGTTTAGTAATTACGTATTTACCAAATTTAAAATTATAACCAACCTTTGCATAAATTGGTATGATAGGCGATGTTTTAAAATCTTGTTGCATAATTTTTCCAGCATTAAAATAAATATCGTGCTTTCCAAAACTGACACCGATCTGTAGGCCATAATGAAAATTACCTCCTGTTGCGGGTTCATACCAGCCATCAATTACGTCTGCATAAACTTCATCTTTGAATGCTTGGGAATGTTTAAAATGAGTAACTATTGCTTTGTCAAAACCTGCTTCAGCAGCAACAAACCAATGTGACCTATAGTATCCAAATGTTCCTTTCATATCGCTACCAAAGTTTTGAAGTCTCACCATGTCAGTTTCATGCCTCCTGTATATACCATGTATTGCTAAGGAGCCTATAAAGTTGGATATATTTAAAAGCTGAATTTGCCCCCCAATGGTTGTTTTGAAATCATCAACTAGATTTTCACCCGAAGGCATTGAAAAATTTGCATTGATGATAAGAGGAAATTTTGTATTTAGTTTATAGCCGTAGCCTATTCCATACGATACAGAATAATCTAATCCGAAATTGGCAGTTACGATGTGCTTGATGCTGTCTGTCGAATTCCAGTTGATTACTTGAGCATTTACCTTTTGTAAGCAAAAAACAATAGCTATTACAATTATTATAATATTTAACTTTTTCATTTTATTAGATTTTTTATGGCTTTACAGGTTATTCAGATATTCGAGGACTTTGGGTTCTGTTACATTTGACCAAGTATCAATTTGATCTATCATACCCGAGTGACCCACACCCTGTACTTTAAAAACATCTTTGTTAGGATAAACAGAAAAAATCTTTTGTGCCCAGTTATCTGGATATGCTTTGTTGTTACTACTATAAAAAAAGAGCACTTTTTTCTTAAAATCTGAAATTCCTTCGGAAAAATCAGGCTTATACTTTTGACCAACTTCAAATGACGCTGATGCGATTACTGCACCCTTACGTACTGATTTGTAATATATACCATTACTGCCTAGGTTTAATTTCATATCGCCTACGATACTATTGGCTATAGACAACTGCGTCAACTTGTAATCAAGTATTTCGTGTTGGTTTTCTTTTCCTGTCAGAAATTGGTCTATGAACGTGACATCGTTTAGTATTTCGCTCCACAATCCGAATGAACGTGAATTGCCCACGTATTCAATAACATCGTCCCATTTTAATCCTCCTGGCTCTGCTAAAATTAAACCGTCAATATCATTAGGATACTTTCCCGCATAACCCGTACCCAACATAGAACCCCATGATTGAGTTAATAAAACCACCTTTTGGCTGGGTTGAGTTTTGTAGTGATTAATTACACCTTTCAAATCATCGTAAAATATCTTTTCGATAGCATTAGCACCCTGATTTACATACCACTCGTGCGGAAATCTTTGAGATAATCCAGACCCTCTTTGGTCGTAAAAAACAACCCTATAACCTTTATCTGCCAGACTTTTGCAGTTGAGCATATACTGAAAATTTTCACCGGGGCCGCCATGAAGACATATTATTAAAGTACTGTCTGCGGGCCCAAAAGCTTGCGAATGAAGTTGTGACCCATTTACATTTATTGAAGGCAAACTTGGGTCATGGTCAACCGTTTTTGGAACAAGGTTTCCTGCATCTGTAATGTACTTTTCTTTTTTACAACTTGATAAACAAAATGAAAGCGTAATAAGTAATGTGGCTAGTTTTATTTTAGCATTCATAAATTCAATTTAATTTAATTTTTTTACAAAATTCAGGTTAAAAAAAACCATTATCGCCCCAGCCTATAAGATGGGACGTACTACGCATCAAAATAAGTATTTGATAACCAGTTAAATAGAAGGGGAAATAAATTGAATTTAAATTATATTATAATTTTTATAGATTTACTTTTTAAATAATCGGTAGGTGACAATCCTGTAGCCTTTTTAAAATTTCGATTGAATGTTGTTTTTGAATTAAAGCCGCATTCTAAAGCTATTGTAAGTAGAGTATATTTTTTATAATCTCCATTATCAGCCATTTCTTTAAATGCGTTAATTCGTTTCTCATTTACAAAATCATAAAAATTTTTATTTTCTACACTATTAATTACTTGAGATAATATGTTGGGTTGAATAATTAATTTTAAAGCCAATTCATGCAACGTCAATTCAGAATTTTTAAACACTTTTTCAATATTCATTAATTGAATTAAATTCTGATGAATTGTCGTAGCCTCCTCATTTGTTAATCCCGATTTCTGGTACTTTTTTTTAACAGGAGCTACCGATTCATTTTTGACTTGAAAACTCACAGAAACTTCGGCGAGGCTATTTATTTTATCCGTATCATTTGAAGATATTTGAGTAGCAATTTCCTCTTTTTTTAAATCAAGCTCATTAGGCACTAATTTTCCCAGTATTACATTAACTGGTATTGAATGAGTTGTTACACTTTCATTGAATATAAATCTGTTTAAAATACTACTACTAATAGGCAAGCTATTTTCGGTTTCGTTATTGTTGAGTTTGTGATTAAATATTCCCACCTGTTTTATGCCATAGAAGCCAATAAAAAAAACAAAAATTACTACCGTGACATAAATTAGGTTGTCGTTACCTATAAAAACCATTATCCAAATTAAACCAATACCATAAATTAAATATTGTAACCATTTCAAATTAATTTTATCGGTATAAGAAAAATAATTTAAAATAGACTTACGGTGGTTTTTAAGAAGCAAAAAACACCAAACAGTATACACGATACCAGAAGTATAAATTCCAACTAAGTTAATTAGTAACACTATTTCCCAGCCCTTTCCTTTAGTTTCAAAAATTGCAATTTTTTCTGCATTAGGTAAATTATAAAATGGGATAAGGGCTAGATATGATATAGTTACAGGAATGAAGTGAAAAAATAGTTTAATTTTTTTAGATGATAACTGATTTGTAAGTGCAGCAACATAAATATATAAAAGTGGTCCATGAATAAGCGGTAAAGGTATATCTAATGCAAGTATAAATGGATATTTTAATTTAATGCTGGTAAATGTTAAATAGTAGAAAAATAAATGTAAACCAATTGCAGCTAACCATACAGCTAATACTTTATCAGCAAATGTTTTGGCATTCTTGCCTATAAGAATGATAGATAAAAATAACGAAAGTCCTGTTCCTAAGGCATAAATCATTTAAGTTTATTTTTTTTAAAATTAGTAAGTACAGTTTGAAAAATTGCTTCGGACTGAGAATAGTTAAGCCCGAAAATTAATACAGCAAAAATACAAATACTTTTATATTTTGTGATCAAACTTTAATGTTTATTTTGTATTATTTTTAAAATTTGGGCGATAAACTATTCCTGCTTCAAGTGAAAAATATGTTTCAAAAATATAATGCCTATTTGGATAGTTGTAATTTAGACTACCTCTTACAACCGCCATAATAGGGATTTTTAATTTATTTTCAAGGTTATATCCTGCGCCTAGCATAAAATTTGGCATGGCAGAGCCCTGCGAAGCTTTACGTTTAGATACAACGTCTCCGTTAGCATTAACGCCATAATCATTATACTTATAAAACCTATGAAGATATCCAAAACCAATAAAATTTTCTAATACAAGCCCAAAATTATTAATGTATCTGAACCCTATTCTTGGATTTAGAGCAGCTGCGGTATAAATATCTTTAACAAAATAATTAGACAGATTTAATGAACCAATTACCTGGTAATTTTTAGTTGTAGCTAAATAATTTTCAACACCAATTTGCCAACCAAAGGAACTATTTTTAACAGAATAGTAAGAAGCGCTGTAGCCAAATTTCCTCGATTTATTTGTTCCATTATTGTTAAATTCCTGAGCTATATTTTTACTTGCACTTATTAATATTATGCAAACTATTGTGATAAAATTTTTCATTGTTGTGTACCGAATTTATAAAGTGAATAAATAGATTGATTAAGATTTGCAGCAGTTGTATTTGTAAAAACTATAACACCTACTTGCGTGTTTTCGTCATAGTGCATAGCGGTTGATGTTCCTTGCTCACCTCCACCATGTCCAAGAAGTAACTTACCTCTTATATTGGTGCCATATAACCCTAAGCCCATATCAAGCATTTCTGGCCCAACTGAAAAAGATAACAAATGGGTTTGCATTAATTCGATTGTAGTTTTTTGTAAAATTGCTATTCCCTTGTAGTTACCCTTCATGATTAGCATTCGCAAAATTTTTGAAAGATCAATCACTGTTGTTCGTAAACCGCCATTAGGATAATCTGGGAAAGTAAAATGAGGTTTATTTGTATTAATTGTAAGACTGTAGGGTATTGCCAATTCACCAAAAGGCGTGTTTTTTAAGCGCCATTCCGTTTTGTTCATACCCAAAGGAAGGAAAATTTTGTCTTTGCAAAACAAATCAAAAGGTTGATTACTAACGACTTCAACTATGTAACCTAATAAAGAATAACCCATATTGGAGTAGTTGCCGACACTACCCGGTTCGTAATTATTAAAGTTTTTGGAGGAATAGAATTGCTGCCCTTCTTCAAAAAAATCACGGTTACAAATACCTAAAGGAGTAGGACTATCTTCATTCCAACTATATCCGTCTACGCTTAAAAAGCTTTCATTGACACTACTTGAATGGTTAAGTAGCATTTTAACTGTTATTTTAGCATTAGAAAAATGGGGGCTTTTAACCTTAAAAGGCAAATAGGTATTAATATCTTCGTCTAAATTTATCTTTCCTTCTTCAATCAATTTAAAGACGGCTATAGCTGTAATTACTTTAGATATACTTGCTATTAGATAGCGAGTTTGTGGCGTTGCTAATTTGTTATTTTTAATATCTGCATATCCTAAAGCATCCGCCCACAAAAGTGAGTCTCCTTTTACAACACAAAAAGCAAGTGAATTTAAATTTTGAGTTTTTGTCTCCGACTGTAAGATCTCTTTTACATTTTCTTTTTTTGAAGTATCAATTACTATTTCATCCTTTTTACAAGAAGACAAGCTCACCCCTATGATGACTATAGATATATATAGCAATTTGTACATAACTGTTGAGGAATAAATTACTTTTTTGGAAATTGTTTTTTTGGGGTAAGAAAAAGCTAATAGAATAGCGAAACGGTGGAATTCATTTTTTTTTATCATAAGAAGAGATTTATGTTATATATTAAAGACAATACAGATTGAGTTTCCCCTATCTGATATTTAAATAATTAAAAAAAGCGTATCGATAGTTTAGTTCCAAGCCAAGCATTTACAATAGATATTATAGAATTTATTAGTACCCATGCGAAATGAAACATTTGCAAAAAAAATTCATCTGTGGAAATTTCTAATTGAGGAATTCCATTTTTTACAATACTTAAAAGTCCAATAGATACTCCTGTTGATGAGTCTGAATAATTTATTAATCCAACTTGAAGTCCCTTATTCATTTTAGTATAATTAAATATTCCTGCTATTTGCAATTTCGAAGAACGTTTTGTAACATGATTTGAAATACCTGCAATTTGAATACCGTTTTCAGCAATCTTATCAATATTCGTTATTGCGGTAATTTCAACTAATTTACTATTAATGGAAAAAACGGAAAGGAAAAATGCCGATCATTTACAATATCACCACCTAAACGGAACGCAAATTTATCTTTTGAATATCACTTCCAGCCATTGTTAGCAAATATTATAGCTTTAATGACAATCCCGCATTCAAACCAAACCACATCCATAATTTCCCACTCGCCCATTGATTTGAATTTATAGAATATGGTATATTTAATGTTCCATATTCACCATCAATCATTTTTTTTGTAAGATATATATTAAATGATGGGCCTATTAAAAAAGAAAATTTTTGGGAAATATTGTATTTATAATTGAAATCGACCTTGTTTAGCATGTTCAAATTGCCTTCCCAATCATTATTGTAAAAAATTTGATTAGTGGTTAAATCAACGCTTATTTTTTGCTTCTCCGATAGTAAAATATTTCTTCCAAAGCCTAAACCAACACTATAAACAGGTGTATTTTTATAAGAAGCATAAGAAGTTTTATAAATGGTATAAAACCGTTCTACTCCCATCTTGTAAACTAGATTAGAATACATCACTTCCCCAACGGTAATTTCAAATTCATAATGACCATTTTTTACAATACTAACTAAGCCCATAGGAATACCTTTTTCGCCATCACTAAGAATGTTAATTAAACCAAACTGAACACCGTTTATTTTTTTAGCATAATTCACAACGCCCATTTGAAATCCACGGAATTCGTTAGCGGATATATTAATTGTAGACAATTGGAATCCTTTAGAGTTTTTCTTTGTATAGTTTATGACTCCTGATACCATTAGACCTGCTGATGAATCAGTGATAATATTTGAAATACCCGCGAGCAAAAAACCTTTCGAGTAAGCCCTATTAATATTTGAAACTCCTGACAATTGAAAACCTTTTACTTGTCCTTTATTATAATTAAGGAGGGATCCTATTTCAACACCATTAACACCTCCATTTAAACCATACAAAATGTTAAACGAGAAATTATTTGAATATTTAAATGAACTCATTCCGCTGCTGCCGATTGGATAAGCAAAAGTTACTTGAGCTGGACGGGTTTTCAAACTATCACTTTCTTGTGCAGTAAGATTTGCTAATACTGAAAATACTAATATAATTGCTATTATTACCTTTATCATTTTACTAAAATTGCTTTTTGTTTGAGTTTATATTTTATAATTAATTCCTAATTTTCCATAGAAGGGAAGAGTTGGACTACTTTTGAATCCATCAGTTTTTATTATGCCAGGTGATAGCGTAATATCTAATTTTTTAAAACTATAACCCAGGTTTAATCCTAAGAATATATTATTGGCTGTATTCTGGTACCATCCACTTATTGCACCGTCATAACTTTTTTTATAGGCTTCTGAATGTTTTATGTATGTTGCAAATAAATAATCATTAGAAATACTTAAATTTAAAAACCACTTTTGCTTATATAATCCAAATTGTAGGGCTGTTTCTAGCCCAACGTTTTGCATTTTCGCAAAAGGATTTTGATAGCTCTGATTTAATATTGAAACGCCACCCGATAAAATCCATTTTTTAGTTTGTAAAAGCTTCAGAGATGTTCCAAGTTTAACTTTATAGTCATCTATTACTCTGTCACCTAATGGAAGAGATAAGTCAAGAAAAGGAATCAGGATTGTTTTTTTTGCATTAATTATTTTTCCATAATGTAATCCATATATCACACCATTCTCTAACCCTGTATAAATTCTTCCAACGTGATTAAATGAATCAAGCTTTTCCCAATTGTAAACTTGAGCATTGGTGGCATAGTTAGCTAAAAAAAGAATTAAGACTATTAGTGTTTGTTTTATCAATTTTTTCATGAATATTTTTGTTTTTAATTAGTAAAAGTTAGTGAGTAAGCATTACTAATAACGTTAAAGCGAATTTAAATAACTTACAATTTTTGGTAATGTTACTTTAGACCAAGCCGTGGGGTTTAACATGCCCGAATGACCAACACCCTCAATTCTAAAAATTTCTTTGTTTTTATAAACCGAAGATATTTTTTGCGCCCATTCATCTGTGTAAACCTTTCCTTTTCCTCCGTACATAAAAAGTATTGGTTTATTGTAGTTCTCAATACCTGAACCCAAATTAGGTTTATCTTTTTGTCCATAATTAAACGAAATGAGGTTAATTACTGCACCTTGTCTCCAAAATTTATCATTTAACTCTCCATCTTCTGGTTCAAATTCAACATTTGGACTTCCGTGACTAGCGTACATGGCGAGTTTATAATCCAATTTTTCATGATTATCTTTTTGAGTAGAAAT
>Ga0335394_10009453_pt1 | contig 10990 bp, 12 predicted proteins | sample MAT03_FD_205741 | JGI IMG/M metagenome (GOLD analysis project Ga0335394, IMG submission 205741) | Freshwater microbial communities from Lake Fryxell liftoff mats and glacier meltwater in Antarctica - MAT-03 (spades assembly) (version 2) ... | reverse complement strand
CCGGAAGCAGTGACAAACTCAACCTCAAGTCCATGCGGCGGATACAACTCAACGACAGCGCCCAAGTCGCCGCGGCGAAGGCCAAAGTCTGGAAAATCGCAATCAAGGACAACAGTATCGAGAAGCTTCAAGGTCATGATTTCATCCTGGGAAGGCAGTTACAAATCGCGGGGCTGTTTCACCATTCGGGACGATCCAGACGGTCACGACGAGGGCGTGGCGACCTGAGGGTCCTAGCAGCGTAGCACGGGTCTGGAATTTCTGACCGAACGGGCTTTGCTGTCCGGGTTTGAAGTCTGGGGAGCGAGCGATTTCGAGAAAGGCGTCTCGCAGCTGAGGCCAGTTTTCGACTGAATAACCGAGGGCAGCAAAGAAAGTGGCTTTGAAGCGGCCGACGGGGTGTGACGTGGAGACGAGATAATCGTGAACCTTCTCTGGTTCGACAATTGCCTGCTCCGAGTGAGGGAGCCTCACCGACAATTCCTAGTCCACGACGCCGGGCATGCCATTTGTCCGCCCAACGATCCTGCGCTTCCGCTGCGAGAGCCAGAGGGAGCCTGTAAAGGCGACTGGCGGCGCTCGTCTGCTGCAAGCGCTTGTTGGCCTGCCTCCGGCGCAGTCACGCGACCGGTCGCCAGGCTCGGGGCAGGGAATTAATCTGTTTTAACGCTCGGTAGGTCAAGGTGTCGCTCACAAGAAGGTAGGAAAACTCGCCACCGATCCCACCGGCAGCGGCGATAGACAGGGTTGAGAACCGGTGCAGTTCGTAAAGGCGCCAGGCCACAAAGAGAAGCAGAACGCCACAAGTCGACGGTAAAGCTTTCGCAAGCTTTCCTCGCCACGATGCAGTGAACAGGCGCCGGAACTCGCGGTCGGAGACAGCGTTCGAGAATTCCTGGGAGTTCGATGACAGAACCGAGGCGCTTGCCCATCCCGCGATCGCGCCGAAAGCAGCGCCAAGCAGATAGAAAATGAGAAAGACGCCAGCAGATTGCCAGATCAGCAGAGGACCGATGGCGCCTAACACAAGGAGCCGAAATCCGTTCGTCGCTAAACTGGGGATCTTGCGCATGTTTATGGTCTTCCAGTCGGATGTCGATGGAACGAAGAATCTTCTACTGTGCAATGTGCGGATGCGCCACCCTATGTGCACGAATGACGGTCCGGCTAACGTACCGGCGTTCAGATGCGGAAGCCGAGCGTAGCGAGGTTTCCGTCTGCTGCAACACCGAGTTATCCGGCCTTACTCGGGATACCTCAGAGCGAACGCTCGGCAATCGGCGAGCGCCTTGTCCGGGTCCGGGTCGGTGGATTCGACGTGCATGTTTCTGGGACCGCTTCCGACCGCTCGATACACGGACGCGCTGACCTCGCGCACGTCAAACGTCCATCTGTTGAGGGGCGGCGCCAGCTCGTCGACGTGAAAGTCGGCCGACCACGAGGTTAATCCTGATGAGTCAACGCATTCGACAACGCAATGCTCGGACGGGAGAACGTGGACGATGGCGCCTTGATCGCCGACGCGGGGTTGTCGCACAACAAGATCCGTCCCAGTGACGTTGCGCGTTGGCACCAGCAACGTTCGGACCACGACCACGTCGAGTTCGCGATACGTGGGGGTCACTCGACAACCCTCCACTCATCGATGTCGCCGGGCAGCCGATACTCGACACGGAGAAAGAAAGCTCCGGCATCCCGCGGGGAGTCAAATCGCCGCTCGGTGGCGGCCCCGACAGTATACCCGGATGGCCCTGACCGCTGTACATGGACGATGTATTCGTGCGGCCCACGGTGTTCCACGGCGGTGAGGTCTGCAACCAGCTCACCCGGTCTCGCCGCGCGAAACGGCTTCGGGAACCAGTCGCTTGACGCTACGATGCTTGCAAGGTGGTCGACGAGCTCGACAAAGATCAGTGGCGGATGCGGCCAAGCTCCTCTGGTAATTCGCTCCTGCATGCTCAGATGCTTTCCAGACAAGATTTCGGTGAGAGCATCGGCGTCCATCGACTGCGGCCCGGATAACGTACCGCGCTTCAGCTGCGAGAGCCAGAGGGAGCCTGTAAAGGCGACTGGCGGCGCTCGACTGCTGCAAGCGCTTGTTGAGCGGCGCTCCAGGCTACCTCTAGAACGCTGGTCGCCCGTCGTAGTGCTGGGGGATGATCGGTGGGCTGGCGTTGGCATAGCGCGCCCAGGGACTCGGCAGGTCTGCGGGAAGCAGAGTGCGAGCCCAATCGAATTCCTGGTCCCATCCCTTTGGCATGCCGCTAGATGGCTTGAGGTGTACCGTCTCGTTCTCATGCACGAGGGCGATAATGGAATAGGCCTTGAGGACGAGAACCGAGTCAGCGATGTTGTCCGTCTGTAAGAGGATGCTGCGTAACTTGTCGCGTGGCACGACGTGTTCCCGTTTGATCTTCTTCAAGTCCCCGTTTGCCAGAGCCTTCCGGGCCTCGGCGGTATAAGGCACGTTCTTGAAATGGAGATCTCTCAGCGCGCCGCCTGACGGGATCCATCCATCTTTCTTGATGACGTCACCGAGTTTTCCGTCAACCGAAACGGACCAAATGAGCACCCCGATAACGTCTTTGACGCGACAGTTCCACGCAGGATGCGCTTTGAGTGCTTTCCGGTATTCGTGGATGCGCTCCGCTATCCACGTGATGTCAGCCATTGCAAGTGGCTCGACGAGTCGGCGGTTGTGACCTGACGGTTGATCAGAGGTTTGTTTCATGATTGCCTCGCTCTCGGTTCGCTGCAATGCCGCGTTGGGCGGCGACAAAGCGTCTACTTGTAGAAGTCGGGATAGAATACGCTCACGGGATTCCCGACGCTCTCCGGGTCTTCAAGAGCTTTGCGCGCCTGATTGGCTATCTCCGCTCGATAGGTCTGAAGCTTCGGTACCAGACTGTAAATGTCGCTCGTGTCGAAGACCAGCGTTCGGGACTGATTGACGTCGAAGGGCAGGCGATCTGCCTTGCGGATGAGCTGTACGATTGGCAATCTCAGCGCGTGGCGCAGTGCAACTTCATAGAACACGTTTGGGTTCAGGTAGGAAAGATCAGCGATCGCCAACCGAGACCGCTTCAAGTACTCCAACACCTGCGATGTGATCATTCCCGGTTCGCCGATCTGATCGGCTCGAACAACCGTTAGGCCTAGTTCCTCCAGCGCAGGCTGGACCAGCGAGGACATGAATAGGTCGGAGTGCTTGCGCTCCTGACTGTCGTCCGAGCCGATCGGCGTTAGGTAGAAACAGATCTTCTGCCAATCGCCGGGCGCATCCGAGCTCGCAGCCTTCACTGAGGGTGTCGCCTTTGGTCCGCGCACGTCAGGTGACGAGGACTCTTTTTCCGGGAGTTCGTCAAGGACCTGGTTGATCGACACCAGAGTCTCGGCTCCGCCGATGGTACGAAGCAGATCCAAGGCCTTCACGTTGACGGTGAAGGTGTCCACACACTCGTCCGTATCGGGGACTGTGATGTCAGAGTCCTTTAGGACATCCTTCATCACTTCGCGTTCCGGGAGTCGTTTGTCTTTGTAGTGATCGTAGAGCAGCTTGAACGGCGGCACGCCCTCTATCGCAAGGCTAAAAGCGGACTGTCGCCGTTCGCGGGGGGGCCCTGCGGGATCGACCGCTGTTCGCCCCTCCTCCGTGAGCTCAAGATGCTCGGCGGCGTAAGAACCCTTCGTGATCCCATACTTCCCCGAGTTGGTGATCATTCTCATGGTCGGGCCGCTTGTTGGCGACTTGTCCATCTGCTGCAAGAGCGTGAGGCGCCGAACCTTCTCGCCGGAGGCGTACTTCATGATGGCGTCACCGAGCAGGAGGGCATCGTTGAATGATGAGGCTGGGTAAGGGCGAGCCTGGCGGGTCCTTACTGCTTCGCCTGCGGATGAGCGTGGCTTCTTCTTGGATGACTTGCGTGCTGCCATATTACCTCTCGGACGTTCGTGACCCAGCATATCCGAGTGGTTGCTGTTGGCCAGACATGCGAGCCGCCGGCCTCGAGTTAGTAGTAGTTCTGTTGCGTCGGCGCCTACGACACTTCGTCCGTCCAACGTACCGCGCTTCAGCTGCGGGCGCCAGAGGGAACCTGTAAAGGACCTGTAAAGGCGACCGGCGGCGCTCGTCTGCTGCAAGCGCGGTACGTTGGACCGCGCTCATCGGCAATCGAGGGATGCTACCTGTTTAGACTCGTGTGCTTGAGCGTTTGTCACCACGGGCAAGAGTTGGATGTTGAGGGTAGCCACTAGGCGGGGCCCTCTGTTTCAACGCCCTGTTGAGCGGCCCCTCAACGCGACCGCAAGATGGGAGCGTAGTAGCGGCCGAGAAAAAGAGCTGGCCCGTTTGTGGGGAACAACTGATCGACGACGAAGCTGTCTATCGCGCTACCGACGAAACCGGCAACAGAGCCAACACCAGGCACTATTCCAAGAGCCGTCGTGGCAAGCAAGCGAAGGGATTTGCCACTCGCTCCGCTCATAAAGGACCCCACGCGTGCACGAACGCCTCGCAACAGGTCGGCGACCTCGGCATCAGATGCCCCATCACTGGTGCGTAGCCAAGCACGGAAGGCGCCAAGCTCGTCAGACCTTCGGGCGCGAAGGAGTGCGTCAACATCAACGCGAGCCTTGGGGGCAACTTCGGGGAACCCAGCAATGGCGACCACTCGTCGAAACCGTTCTTCGTGAATCCCTGGAGCAGCCTCTCGCATCAAGAAATCTAGCTTGTTAGTTGCGAGCGCGGCATCCTCGTCAAGAACGCCGGAAACTGCATTGTAGAATTGCATCTCTCCGAATCGGAGGTTCAGCTCGCCAAGAGCAAGTGCTGCACGCTCTAGAACTTTGTGGTGATTCAGCGCATCGCAACCGGACAGGTCACAAACGTTGGATTCGAGGCGGAACTCCTCGTCGGATATTGGGAATACGTCGATTTTAATTCGATCAGATGGAATATCGGCGCCAAGCAGTGACTTGGCGGCACGTTTTATAGCAGCTTGGGCAAGTTGTCTTCGTCTGAGGTCTACGGGGATAGTCCGCAAGGCATCGACGCCGACGCTCTCGGGTAATTCCGCGACAAAAGAGTCAGCGTACGCGCGCTTGAGCTTTCGCTCCTGTCTCACTGAGACCCCGGAGGCTGCGATATGCCTGAAGCACTGCGAGATATAGCTCCGCTGATCTGCTGAGGTGACGACCACCGGCCGATAGCTGAGGGGCGGTAGCAGTCCTTGTCCTAGCGCCTCGGTTTCGGAGCTCATCGCTGGTGGGAAATGGCCCAGGGTGCACACTTGGCAGCGAATTTTCAGCGCGCCACTTCCGAGCAGCTTCAATAGACCGTCGAACCCAAAAGCTTCGACCAGCGCTCGAGTTTCTAGGAAGCGGATCGACTCAAGAACGTACGTATCGAAGAGCAACAAGCGGCGGACCACCGCGCCGATGTCGACGGTTACGACGTCATCTTCGTCGGGAAGTAATGTTGCGCACGGGGCGAGAAGGCGGTCGCGGATGCTCAAGGTGGGTTCTCAGGATCTCGGCGCGTTCGTCTGCTCAACGTACCGCGCTTCAGCTGCGAGAGCCAGAGGGAGCCTGTAAAGGCGAGCGGCGGCACTCGTCCGCTGCAAGCGCGTGCTAAGGTATCCCCACAAACAGGGAGGCGATTCAGCGTAAAACGGGTCGATTGGGGATCGACGTGCATGAAGGCCTCTGATCTATTGGCGTTACCACACCCCAAGAAATCGAAAGACCTGCATGTACGGAAAACTCTTATCACGATGGTTAGGCGATCGAGAAGTGGTCGGGCACGCAGTGAGGGCCGCTGCGCTCGTGCGAGTCGTGGGCGCTCTGCTGGTCGGCGGCAAGCTCGCCCTCACACACCTCGGCCGCAGCCTTACGGGCTCGGCTCGGGTAAAGCACCAGATCAAGGCTGTCGATCGATTGCTCGGAAATCAGCACCTTCACCGCGAGCGCAACGACATCTACAGAGCGCTGGCTAGGACGTTGCTGGCCGGCATACGACGCCCGTTGATCATCGTGGATTGGTCCGACTTCGAGCTGGGCCGAGAGTGGCTGATGCTGAAAGCTGCGGTGCCAGTGGGCGGGCGGGCCATATCACTTTACGAGCGCGTTTTTCACTTCAAACGCTACAACAGCCCCGGTGCACATCGCGAGTTCTTGCGTGACCTGCACTCGATATTGCCCGAAGGGTGCCGTCCGATCTTGGTCACTGACGCTGGGTTTCGGGGGCCATGGTTTCGTGCTGTCGAGGCCCACGGCTGGCATTGGGTCGGCAGAATACGAAATAAGATCAAGTACTATCGCGAGAGCACTGGCCGTTGGTCTTTCACCGACTCGCTCTATCCCGAGGCCACCACTTTGATCGCGGGCCAAAGAAACCCAACACGACCCTGTATCGACGGCTTCATCGCGCTCCGTGGCTGCTGGCAACCTCGTTGCCTCACAAAAGCCCGGCAGCGAACGGCGAATCAAGCAGATCTACACACAGCGCATGCAGATCGAGAAAACCTTTCGCCACCTCAAGAGCCACCGCTGGCGGTTCGGTCTGCGCTACGCGCGGTGCAACAGCGCGAAGCGACTCGAAATCCTGCTTCTACTTGGCACTCTGGCGACGCTCGTGGCGCGGTTGGTCGGTCTTGCTGGCCGCGCGATGCAGTGGAACTGGCAGCTGCAAGCCAACACGACTCGAAAACGCCAAGTGCTCTCCACCTTCTTCATCGGACGGCAACTCCTGGCGCGGCCTTCCCTTGTGATACCGCCAACAATTCTTGAACTCGCATTCGTCGCGCTTCAGAAGGCGCTTAACATCGCCGCTTACGACTAGAATCGTGGGGATCCCTTAGAAGCGCTTGTTAGCCAGCTGCCGGTCGACGTTTCGTAGACGGGTGACCGCGGCGCGTTCCTTTCGGTGAACCACGAGAAGTTGTGGGGAATTGCGTGCCAATCGCGTAAGCTATGCGTCAGGCAGTTCCGATGCGTTTAGGAAGACGGTTATCTTTTCGTGCCAAGCGTCCCGCCGCCACCGGACGGTACGCTCAATCTTGCGCAAGCCCCCTGCGATCTGGCTGTCGAGGTTCATCTCGATTACCATTCTATCGACAAGCCCATTGTCCGCAGCTGGTCCGAGCATGGCTCCAACTTGATTCATGACATGCCATCTGTTGTGAGAGGTTGCTAGCTCAAGAGCAGCGACGACAATGTTGCAGCGAACGCGGACGGGCGCGAGTCGATAAGCTTCCAATAGGCGATCCCCAACGACATCGCAATAGTCCCAGTCGAACGCACTTCCCTGCGCCCATTCGCAGATCATATGCACGGCTCGCGCGAAGAGAATGTCGTCCAAGATACCAAGCCGTTGTAAAAGCTCCGAGCTCAGCGCTCGTAGAATGGCTTCTCGCTCGGTTGCTTGCTCGGCGTGGCCGATGAGGGCCCGCCAAGCGCTCAAGTTATCGGGGCCCGCAGTGACAGCTTCAAGGAGTGACGTCTCGCTGGATGAAGGCGGGTCGTAGTGGGCCGTTCGCCAAAGGTCAAACAAGGCAGAACGGAGCGCGGCGATGTTTGGGAAACGTTTGCGAACATCAACTTCTGTGCATTTCTCGAGAATTGGTCCATAGGGCCCCGCTGAGCGAACCTGCGCAAAGGGAATTCGGGAGGGGTCAATCTCGACGGTATCGTGGAGAATGCAGCCAAGAGCAAAAATGTCAGCTTGATCAGGTGTATTGCGAAAGTCTCGCGCTTGCTCCGGTGCTGCATAAGAGAACGAGCCGTAAGCCGACTTGGTCCCGGTGAGGACGGTGGTCTCTCTAGAGGTGGGCAGAATGAGCCCAAAATCCGACAGGACCCAGTCGTCTTCAACAAGTAAAACGTTGGCGGGCTTGAGGTCGCGGTGCACATAACCGAGGCGGTGCAGCTCTTCAACAGCTGCAAGGATGTCTTGCCATGGGCTCGAATCAAAGGTTCCCGCTGCGCGATCGTCGGCGATCTTGCTCTCGAACGATCGCAAGGCGAGAGGCATCGTGAACCAAGGAGGGTCCGCATCGAGATCGAAGTCACGGATGGGCATGATATTGGGGTGACGCAGCTGGGACTGTATGCGCACTTCGCGCCGGAAGCGCCGAAGCAGCTTCTCACGTTCTTCGTCTGTGCTAACTCGTGGGTCAAAGGACTTGCGCGCCAACCGTGTCCCGTCGGCGACCTCAACCTCGTGCACGACACCAAACCCGCCCCGATCGATTAATCTGATTGTTCGCATATGCGCCCTCGCGGTAGTTTGTACCGCTTAACCAGGCACTCTGTCTATAGGTGGACCGTGCATTGCAGAGTCTGCCTCGCGCAACAGCGTTAATCCGCGAACTCCTGGACGATGCGAGGGTTTCGTTGGGTTCAACACGTAGTTACGCAACACGGTATGTGCGAAAGATCTCTCAGGGAAGCATGATTGGCTGGTGCGAGACCCAGTGAATTGCCTCGCGCACTAGGTGAAACAGATTTTTGACGACTTCTGGCGTGAGCGTCGACTGGACCGCAAATCCGACGAATGCGCCAAGGGCAACTGACACCCAGTCTTTGCGTCCGAGCCGCTGCGAGGATTCGATGAGGTAGTCGACGCGCTCGTGTAGTGCGGCTGTCTGATCGCGATCAAGTAGGTCTCCTTGGCGAACCTCAAGGAGCAGCGTCGTTAGTCCGTGCTCGATCCGTAGGCGCTCAGCATCGGAGAAAGCAGAATTATCTAAGTTAGGTTCTGGGATCAGGCCTCCGGCTACATTGGCATCACGCAGCTCCCCCCAAAGGTCAGGTTCCGTCTGCTCGTCAAGGAACGCCTTCACGTGTTCCGTGAGCCAATAGCCAAAGGCATTTTCGACAATCGTGAATTCTCCCCAATCACTCTCGGGAATCAAACTAGAGTCTTCAAACTGAGGTGTGAACTTTGTGTAAATCAAGTCGAACCGGTGAGGCGTTTCGGACGAGGGCCGGACGGTAAATGCGAGAGGCGAGTCACGCAGTGTAAGTCGGAAAGCCGGCTTGCCGTGCAGGCTAGATTCAGAGACGGAGAATTGGAGCGGCTCAAGTCCGTTCGCCTCTACGAGACCCAGGAGGGCGTTGCGGTATCGCTTCAGCATAGGGGGTCTCTCTTGAAGCCAATGAGAATAGCGCGCCTCGAACCGAACTCCAATTGGTTCAAATTGGGCCGCCCCGTGGCGGTGAGGAGCGATGCCGAAGCGTCGTTCGGCGGAGGGCGTCGGTTTGGCAGCGTGCACGTGCGCGGGGAGGTCCGAGCTGTAAGCGGGGACGTTTTGGCTTCCGGACAGTGGTGTTGGTGAGATCTAGGTCTGCTCAACGTATCGGCGTTCAGCTGCGGCCGCATCAGCAAACGGTCATGTGTCAGGTTGCGATGAACGAGCCCGTGTAGCCCACCACGGGCGGCAGGTAAGGCGGCTCAGGTCACGAGGACGTGCGACCGTTTGCTGCAACGGCTTGTTGGGCGGCACCCACACCGAGCGGCTCGAGGCGTGCGCGCTCCTGCTTGTTTAGTTCACTCCTCGCGCTATGGCGAGCGCCCGATGGCTTCCAAAACGTCGCGCCAAATTGGGCGAATCAAGGGGGTGAGGGCAAACTGATGATCGGGATCTGGATCGCTACCGCACGCCCAATAGGAAAGCGTAGTTGCATGCAAAGAGCCGTCCCTCCTCAAGAAACGATCTGCTCGCGCCCAGGAACAACCAAGTTCGGTACCTGACGATCTCGCGTCGTCGAAGGACGCGACGATTGTGGCCATCAGAAGGAAACGGTCATCGTCTTCCAGGTGGGCATGCTCGTAAGCGTCAAGAAGTCGTCAACGCGAGCGGCGTCTGCAAGCTCAACCTCCCAGTCCTGCATGTATGCATCAGGCTGAAGATGCAGGAGTTCAGTGAGATGCTCAAGGGCGGCCCGGGTTGGATACCGATGATGAGTTGCAGGACAATCTTCCTGAGGCAGCACTGTCGTCCGTCCAACGTACCGCGCTTCAGTTGCGAGAGCCAGAGGGAGCCTGTGACGGCGACCGGCGGCGCTCGTCTGCTGCAAGCGCTTGTTAGCCTGCCTCCTCCTGTGGGAATCCCGCACGTGTCGCTTGTGAAGGATTTCGCCACGGTTTAGCTCGACGAACGCGTGAAGTCGGGGTAATGACGAGACTGTTGCGGTTGTCTGGTGGTCGAAGGGCGGTCATACTGGGAGCTATGACGCAGGCTCTAGAGAAGGCTTTCACAGAGGCATCGAAGCTTCCGCAGGAGGAGCAAGATAAGATTGCTGCTTGGCTTCTGGAAGAGCTGCGAGATGAGCGCACCTGGGATGATAAGTTTGCGAAATCACAGGACCGGCTGAGTAAGCTAGCCGACGAGGCGCTTGCGGAGGTAGCTGCGGGGCGTGCGGGCGAGTTCGACCCATCATCGCTGTGAAATCGCGGGCAACAAGTCGTACATTCAGAGCGCGCGATCTACTCGGCTCGCATTACAAGGGGCTATCGAGCTGTGTGCGTAATGCAGGGGGAAACGGTAACTTGGTTCTGGATCGGCGGGCACAACGAGTACGAAAGGCTGCTGGACTCGTTGTAGGTCAGGCCAACGTATCGGCGTTCAGCTGCGAGAGCCAGAGGGAGCCTGTAAAGGCGACTAGCGGCGCTCGTCTGCTGCAAGCGCTTGTTGGGCAGCCGCGTCGATGTCGAACCCACAGGCTATGAGCAGCGCCTTGCGGATTTCGGGCCAGCGAGAGGGGGAAAGAACTGTAATGAGGGGGCCCAGACGGTCGCGCTTTGCGAGAGCGACATGATCGAGGTTGAGGGCACAAGAAACTGGCATGCCGTCATCTTGGGTAAGGACAACTTCGGTAGTTAATCCGCGAATAGTTCGAGTTATCGGGACTACGATGATCTCTTTGAGGCGAGGCAGAACTTCATCACGAGTGAGAATAAGGACTGAGCGTCGCTTGTCAGGAAGAGCAA
>Ga0335394_10009450_pt1 | contig 10992 bp, 7 predicted proteins | sample MAT03_FD_205741 | JGI IMG/M metagenome (GOLD analysis project Ga0335394, IMG submission 205741) | Freshwater microbial communities from Lake Fryxell liftoff mats and glacier meltwater in Antarctica - MAT-03 (spades assembly) (version 2) ... | reverse complement strand
GATCGCGCGCTCCGCGGGCGCGACATCGTCGGGCAGCTGCCAGCGATACACGGGCACCGGTGAGACGCGCGCGCCAGCCGCGACGAGCGCGTCGACGAGCTCCGGATGCGGCGCGCCGTAGAGCTGCACGGCGACCTCGGCGCCGCGCAGCGACCACGCGTCGCGCGCGACCTCGAGCAGCTCGCGCCAGGTGTGCGGCTCGGGCGCCGTGAGATAGCCGGTGACAGAGAGCTCCTTCAACGCCGCCACCGTCTTCGGCCCGCGGGCGCACACCTTCGTGCGTGACAACGCAGCACCGAGCTCCGCGCGCGTCATCACCCCGTTCACATCGAGCGCCTCGGCGAGCGCGCGCGTCCCGACGCCGGTGAGCAGCAGCACGATGTCGAGGCTCTGTGCGCGCAGCCGCTCGGCGAAGGCGCGCACCTCGCTGCCAGCCTCGAGCGGCACTTCTTTCATCGTCGGCGCGACCATCGGCTCGCCGCCGTAGCGCTCGACGAGGCGCGCCATCTCCGTCGCCCGGCGGCTCTCGAGCACGACCACGCGAAGCCCAGCGAGCCCCGCGCCGGCGACCGCTGTTCCCGCGGCGCCGAGCTGCGCGTCTTCAGCCGTCATGGCGTACCGCGTTTCCCCATCAGGAGCCGGAGAGTTCGCGTCGGCTCGACGGGTGTCAAGCGCGGCGCGAATCACATCGCGATCGGCGGCTCGGTGCGCACGCCGAGCACGAGCGCGCGCGCCTCGGCGAGCAAGTAGATGCTGCCGGCGACGACGACCTCGCCGCCCTTCCCTGCGAGACGCTGCGCCCGCGCGAGCGCCGCGGCGACATCGCGCACACACTCGCCCGGCGCGTGCGCTGCGAGCGCCTCGGGCTCGGCGGCGCGCGGTGTGTTCGGCCGCGTGTAGACGATCGCGTCGAAGTGCGGCGCGAGCGCTGCGAGCATCGGCGCGTGATCTTTGTCGCTCATCGCCGCGAACAGCAGCGCGCGCTTGCGTTTGCGCGGCAACGTCGCGAGGTGCGCCGCGAGCGCGACGCAGCCGTCTGGGTTGTGTGCGGCGTCGAACAAATAGCGCAGTCCGCCGCGCTGCGCGCTCTCGAGCCGACCCGGCCAGCGGACGCCCGCCACGCCGCGCCGAATCGCGTCGTCGCTGACTTTCACGCCGCGCGTGCGCAGCGTGATCAGCGTCGCCACGGCGAGCACGGCGTTGTCACGCTGATGCGCGCCGGCGAGCCCCACGCGCAGAGCGCTGACGACGTCGTCGCCGACCTGCACGCTGAAGCGCGGCTCACCCACATCGCTCACGCTGATGTCGGTGCCGAGCCAGCGCACCGGCGTCGCGCCCACTTTCTCGGCGCGCTCTCGAATCGCCGCCTGCGCTTCCGGATCGCGCGCACCGACGACGAGCGGCACGCCGTGCTTGGCGATGCCGGCCTTCTCGCCGGCGATCGCCGCGATTGTCGTGCCGAGATACGCCTCGTGGTCGCGCGCGATCCGCGTGATGGTCGTGACCAGTGGCGCGTCGATCACGTTGGTCGCGTCGAGCCGCCCGCCGAGCCCGACCTCGAGCACGGCGACGTCCACGCACGCGTCGCGAAACACTTCGAGCGCCAGCAGCGTAGCGACCTCGAAGAACGTCAGCGGCGGCACGCCCGGTCGCTCCAGAAACGCGCGCAACTCGGTCACTCTTTGCGCCAGCGCGCGCTCGGCCAGGACGCGACCATCGACGCGCACGCGCTCGACGAAGCGATGCAGATGCGGCGAAGTGTAGAGCCCGACGCGCAGCCCGGACGCGCGCAGCGCCGCCGCGACCATCGCCGACACGCTGCCCTTGCCGTTGGTGCCGGCGACGTGCACGACGCGCAATCCGCGCTGCGGCTCACCGCGCAGGGCGAGCACCGCGCGCAGCCGATCGAGCTCGAGCCGAATGCCGCGCGGCTCGAGCCCGTACAGCCAGCGCACCGCAGAGAGATAGTCCATCGCCGCGCCTGGTGTGGCGGCGACGCGAGACGTCCGCAAGCCGTGCTAGCTTCGCTCGGTGATCACGCTGCGCTGCGCGAACTGTGGGGCACCCCTCGAAGTCGATGACCACGCATCGCTCGCGCAGTGCAAATATTGTCACGCGACCACGCGCGTCCGTGACCGAACGCTGCAGATGCCGGCCACCGGCGCAGCGCCGAGCGCGCCAGTCATCTACACGCCGCAGGGTCCCGCCGCGTGGCCAGCGCCTCCGCAGATCGGCGTCGGTCGCCCTCAGGTGGCTGCGCGTCGCGGCCAATCGAGCGGCTGCTCGCTGTTGATCGTCTGCATGGTGCTCTTCAGCGGCATCGGCGTGGGCATCGGGGTCTTTGGTCTGCAGAACGGCGGCGCGAGCGTGCTCGGTGGGAGCGGCGGCGGGACCAGCTTGTTCGCGGCGATGGCAGCTCCGGCGCCGGTCATCGAGACCTGCTTCGTCGACGCGAACGGCGACGCGGTTGCGGACGTCGTCGCGATGCACGTGCGCGACAGCAAGCACTTCGCCGAGATCGTCGATGGCGCGACCGGCGCATCGCGCTGGCGCGGCGAAGAGATCGCCGGCGACGTGTCGCTCTTCTGCGTCGGGCACCATGTGGTGCTGGCGCTCGGCGACTTCACCACGCGCATTCATGACGCACGCGCACCGCAGACGCCGCTCGTGGTGCGCGGCACCGACGTGACGAAGAAGGTACGCCCCGGCGCTGGCTGCCTCGATCTCGAAGGCGCGGACGACTCCCACCTCGACGTCGCGATCGATGGCAGCGCTGCCACGAACTGCGAGCCTTCCGGACCGGTGTACGGCGTGAACGACGACGCGCGGGGCGTGATGGGCCTGACCGATGACGAGGTCGAGCTACTCGATGGCGACGCCGTGATCCGCCTACACGCGCGGGAGCGCGGCACGCCGATCCTGAGCGTCCGCACTGCCGCGCGCGGGCCGGACACGGCGCTCGGCGTGATCAAGTGCACGTTCAGCGCCGCCATCGCGGCCAACCCGACGACAATCTTCTTGCAGGCGTGCGCCCCCGGCGACGACGACGCCGGCTTCGTCATCGCACTGCGCCGCGCGGATCTGACCGAGCTGTGGCGCAAGCCGCTCGACGGCGCGTCGACCAACAACGTCCGCTTCTTCAGCTGGAACGGCAGCGCGCTGATCGTGCAGTCGTTCGGCGCGGTCTACGCCTACGACGGCGCCAACGGCACGTCGCTATGGAACATCCGCTGAGCGCAAGAGCTGTCGAAAAATGTCTCAGAGCGGCTTACGTCCTCTAAAAAATCCTCAGAATACAGGAGTATTCCTCCGGTTTTTTCTCCGGGCGCGCTCGCTCTGAGCCTGTTTTTGGACAGCTCTTCAGATCGCGCCCTTTGGCGGCACCATCAGCGTGGCGACGAGCGTGCCGGCGGCGATCGACACGGTGACGAGCGCCATGCGAAACAGCGTCTCCACGGCGCCGCTCACGTCTTCACGGAGCAGCGACGAAAAACTCAGAAAGCCCATGCTGCCAGGCACCAACAGCAGCGTTCCGGGGACCAGCGTGATCGCGACCGGCCGATCTTTCCAGCGTGCGTGCGCGTGGCTGACCACGCCGACGGCCAGCGCGCCGAGGAAGCCACCGAGGCCCGCTCCGAGCGTGTGCGCGCCGATCCACGCGGCGCCGGTCGCGACGTAGCCCGCGCCGACGACGAGCGGCGCATCGCGCGGTCGGGCGCGCAGCAGCACGGCGAACGACAGCCCGGCGAGACCAGGCGCAATGAGCGCTAGCCAGATCGGCAGCGACTCGCCGCTCGCGACCTCGGCGCCGCCGGCGATGAGCGTCGGATTCACGCGCTGCCCGAGCGCGACGCCAAACGTCATCAGCAAGAACGTCAGCCCAGCGCCGAACAGCCGCGCCGTTCCGGAGATCAGATTGCCTGTCGCGAGCTCGGTGATCGCCATCGTCGTCGCCAGACCCGGCAGCAGCACGACCACGCCCGCGAGCGTCAGCAGCAGCGGCCGCACCGGCTCGCCCATGCGCGTCAGCGCAAACGCCGCCATCGACGCGACCAGCGTCGCCGCCGCCGGCAGCAGCCGCTGTGAGCCGCGCCACTGCTCGGCGAGACTCGCGACTGCGCCAACGAGCACGCCGAGCGGCGCAGCCCAGAGCACCTCAGTGAGCGTCGCGCCGAGCAGCGCCGCGGCGGCCATCGACGATAGCCCGTGGCAGGCGGTCATCGCGACCGCGCCATAACGCGCAGGGCGCGCGGTGATCGCCGAGACCCGCCGCGCCGCCTCCGCGGCCGAAAGCTCGTGCCGCTCGACGCGTCCGACCAGCTCGTGCAGCGCCGACAACTTCTCGAGATCGCTGCGCCCAGGCTGCACGCGAACGACGCGCGTGCGTTGTGTGTCACCCGTGCCGAGGCTGAGCATGAACGACGTGTGCAGCGACACCAGCTGCGCGTGCACGCCGAGCGCGCTGGTCACGCGCGAGAGCGCTTCTTCTACGCGATGCGCCGGCAGCCCGTACGCGAGCAGCGCCTCGGTGAGCACGCTGACGAGCGTCAGCTGCTCGTCGAGCACCGACGGCGACGCCTCGTCACCTGGCGACGACTTGCGCACCAGCAGATCGAGCGAGGTGTCTGCGCTGATCTCGCGACCAAAGCGCGCCATCGCGCGTCGCGCGCGGTCACCGAGCTTGTCGCGGTCTGCGTCGCCCATCTCGGGCGCCATCTACGGCAGTCCGCCGTCGCGTCAACCGCTCGTCGCTGCGGCGCTCACGCGGATGAGCGTCAGCGCGACTCAGTCGGTCAGGTGTGCGAGCACGCGCGCGATGGTGGCGCGCATGCTCTGGCGGTCGGCGATGATGTCGATCATCCCGTGCTGGAGCAGGAACTCCGCGCGCTGAAAGCCCTCGGGGAGCTTCTCGCGGATCGTCTGCTCGATGACGCGCGCGCCGGCAAATCCGATCAGCGCGCGCGGCTCGGCGATGTTCACGTCGCCGAGCAGCGCGAAGCTCGCCGCGACGCCGCCGGTGGTCGGATCGAGCAGCACGCTGATGAACGGCACGCCCGCGTCACGCAGCCGCCCGAGCGCCGCGACCGTCTTTGCCATCTGCATCAGCGAGAGCACGCCCTCTTGCATGCGCGCGCCGCCGGAAGAAGAGAGCAGCACGACCGGCTGCCGCTGCGCCGCGCCGCGCTCGAGCATGCGCGTGATCTTCTCGCCGACGACCGAGCCCATGCTGCCGCCCATGAAGCGGAACAAGAACGTGCCGATCTGCAGCGGCTTGCCCTGCATCGTCGCCGAGCCCGTCAAGAAGGCGTCGGTCACGCCGGCCTTCTTCTGCGAGGCCTTGATGCGGTCGCGATAGCGCTTGCCGTCTTTGAACTCGAGCGGGTCGCCGGACACGAGGTTCGCGTCGTGCTCGTCGAAGCTGCCCGGATCGGTGAGCAGATCGATCCAGCCCTCACCGCTCAGATGATAGTGGTGCCCGCACTTCGGACAGACCTCGAGGTTGCTGTTGAACTCTTCGGCGAGCAGCGTCACGCCGCACTCGTCGCAGCGACGGAACACGCCCTCGCCGATGGTGCGCTTCTGCGACGCGTCGATCGCCGCTCTCGTCTTCTCGAACCAGCCCATGGCGCATGCGGTTAGCACGTCCCGCGCGCGGCTGGAAGGACTCATCGGAGTGCCGCTGCAAGCTCTGATGCCACATCGGAATGCAGTGCTGCTACTCTCGCGCGGATGTCTTCCCGTGCGGCGCTCGCCGCGATCGCGTGCTGCATCGCCGTGCTGCTGACGAGCGCGTGCGCGCGCACCGAGTGCAATTTCAACTCGCAGTGTGGCCCACGTCGCTATTGTTTCGCATCGGCGTGCCGGCAAGACTGCGTCGCCGACGTCGACTGCACCGGCGGTCGCACCTGCTCGCTGGTCGGGCGCTGCGAGATGCCGACGGATGGCGCCGTCCCGATGCAAGATCTCGGGCCGCGCGTCGATCTTGGACCGATCGACCTTGGCCCAACGCCCGTCGACATGAACCTGCCGCCGGTGGATCTCGGCCCCGTAGATCTCGGTCCATCGCCGCCTGACTTCGGCCCCGTCGATCTCGGCATGACGCCCATCGATCTCGGCGGACCGCGCAGCGCCTATCTCGTCGACTGCACCACCGACGCGGAGTGCGCATCAGGCCGCTGCGTCGCCGATGTCAGCGCCGGCGCGCGCGTCTGCAGCAAGACGTGCACCGACGACACGCAGTGCGCGGACTGGCACTTCTGCGTGCAAGGCGCGCTCGGCACAGCGGGCTATTGCGCGTGGGACGACACCGGTCGTTCGTGCACCGAGTCGAGCTCCACGATCTGCGCGTATGCCTGCTTGAGCCCCGGCGGCAGCGACCCCGGACACTGCACACACCTGTGCCGCAACGCATCGGACTGCGCCGGCGGCTACTCCTGCGTGTATGCCGTCGGCGGCGACACGTCCTCGCCAAAGGTGTGCGCCTGGACGAATCGCAACTGCGCGACGAGCGAGCTCGACTGCCCAACCTCGCTCGGTGTCTGCGGCGGCGGACCTGGCACCTGGTGTACTGGCCAGTGCGCGTCGGTCGCCGATTGCCCGCGCATCCTCGGCACTCCGCACACCTGCAGCGATCCGGCGGGGCTCGGCTTCAACGTGTGTGTTCCCGCGGCGACCAGCGGCGAGCTGCCAGTCGGCAATCCGTGCATTCGTGACGACGAGTGTCGCTCCGGCATCTGCGCGGTCCCCGAGGCCGGCTCACCCGCGATCTGCCTCGAGCGCTGCACACCGACCGCAGGCTGTCCGACGGGCTTCGGCTGCAACGCCGCGATCCTCTCGCGCACCGGCCTCGCAGCGAACGTGTGTGTGCCAGCCGGGCTCGGCCGCAGCGGAACAGCGTGTACCCTCGGCCGTCAGTGTCGCTCAGGCGCGTGCTCCGGCAGCTCCCGCCGCTGCATCGACTCCTGTCAAAACGGCTTCTGCCCGCCCGGCACTTTGTGCACGCCTGAAGGTCTCACCGTCGAAGGCGTGATGCTGTCGAGCTGTCGATGACGTGCAACCGCGCCGCCCGCGCGTACCTTCACGCCATGAAGCGTCTCTCGCTCGTGCTCACTCTCGCGCTCGCCGCCTCTGCGCTTGGCGCCTCTGCCCTCAGCGGATGTGGCGCGGCCAACATCACCGAAGATCCGGATCGCTCGCTCTCGCCGGCCGACCGCGCGATCCCGCCAGCGCGCACCTCGCTCGACGAAACGGACGGCGCGACGGCCCCCCGCGGCGGCGCACAGCGCCCGATCGGTCAAGGCGCCGGCTACGAAGAGGACGACGAGAAGAGCAGCGGCGGCGAGCAGTAGCGCTTCGATCAGCGGATGCGAAAAGAGCCGCGCGCGATGGACGGACCGCCGCCCGTTGTGCCGTGCCAGTAGTTGCGAATAGACTCGCGCGTCGCCCGGGGGATCCACGATGACGCTTCGCATTCGCTCACTCGCCGCATGTCTACTGCTCTCGTCATTCGTCGTCGCCTGCGGAAGTGATGCGCCGCTACCACCGCCCGACGTCGATGGCGGCGCTCTGGTCGACGCGAACGTCGATGCGAACGTCGATGCGAACGTCGATGCGACCACGCGCGATGCTGCGCCGCTCGACCTCGCCGGATGTGCGGACGAAGACGGCGACAGCTTCGCCTCGACTGCCTGCGGCGGTGACGACTGCGACGACGCGGACGCCGATCGCTTCCCCGGCAACCCAGAGGTCTGCGACACAGCGGGCCACGACGAAGACTGCAACGACTCGACGTTTGGTCCGGATGGCGACTCCGACGGCTTCGTCTCGACGCTGTGCTGCAACGGTCCGGGCAATTGCGGCACGGACTGCGACGACACGCTCAACACCGTGAACCCCGGCGCCGCGGAGACCTGCAACGGCGACCGCGACGACGACTGCGACGGCCTCGCGGACAGCGCCGACGGAGTCTGCGTGCCGTGCGCCGCAGGGTTCGCGGGCTTCGACAGTGCCTGCGTAGACAACGACGAGTGTGTGATGGGCCAGTGCGGAGTCGGTGTGGCGTCGTGCGCGAACACGCCGGGCTCCTACGCGTGTACTTGCGCAGTGGGCTTCACTGCGCCAGCGACCGCCGGCACCTGCACCGACGTCAACGAGTGTATGACGAGCCTCCCGTGCGGCATGCTCGCAACGGCGTGTACGAACACGATCGGCAGCTACGCGTGCTCGTGTCTGTCCGGCTACGGCGCGCCGCCTACTGGCGGCGCATGCGCCGACATCGACGAGTGCATGGCGGGCTGCGGCACCGGCGGACTCACCTGTACGAACACCGTCGGCAGCTTCGCGTGTACGTGCAGCGCGGGCTACACGGCACCGGCGATCGGCGGCGCGTGCGTCGACATCAACGAATGCGCGACCGGCACGCCGTGCGGCGCGGGGCTCGGCACCTGCGCGAACACGACGGGCAGCTATGCCTGCACCTGCATCGCCAGCTACGCCGCAATGGCGACCGGCGGCACGTGCGACGATATCAACGAGTGCACGGCAGGCACCGACGACTGCGACCGTGACCCCGCCGCCGCCTGCATGAACACCGTCGGCAGCTTCATGTGTGCGTGCTCGGCGAGCTTCACCGGCACCGCACGCGGTGCTTCCGGCTGCCTGCTCAGCGACCCGTCGCTCCTCTCGCTCGTCCCGTCGGCCGGCGCGCTGAGCCCCGCCTTCGACGGCGCGACGACGCTCTACACCCTCGCGCTGCCGCTCGGCACGACCAGCGTGAGGCTCACGCCGACTCTACCTTTTCCAACGCGCGCCACCGTCCGCGTCAACGGCAGCCTGGTCGCGTCCGGCACTCCTTCCACCGCCGTCACCCTTACCACCGGCATCGCTCCGACTCCAGTGAGCATCGTCGTGACCACAGAGTCCGGCGCGACTCGCACGTACACGGTCGTCGTCGGCCGCGGCAACACCTACATCAAGGCCTCCAATACCAACTCGGACGACTACTTCGGCTTCTCCCTCGCCCTCTCCCCCGACGGCTCCACACTCGCCGTAGGCGTGCCGCTCGAGGCATCCAACGCCACCGGCATCGGCGGAAATCAGGCCGATAACTCCGCCAACGGAGCCGGCGCCGTCTTCGTCTTTACCCGCGTAGGTTCCGCCTGGTCGCAACAGGCATACATCAAGGCCTCCAATACCAATACGCACGACCGGTTCGGCACCTCCATTGCCCTCTCCGCCGACGGCTCCACACTCGCCGTCGGCGCATCCCAAGAGGCGTCCATCGCCACCGGCATCGGCGGAAATCAGGCCGATAACTCCGCCTCCGTAGCCGGCGCCGTCTACGTCTTCACCCGCGCTGGCTCCGCCTGGTCACAACAGGCCTACATCAAGGCCTCCAATACCAACACCTTCGACCTCTTCGGCTACTCCCTCGCCCTCTCCGCCGACGGCTCCACACTCGCCGTAGGCGCCACCGGAGAGGACTCCAACGCCACCGGCATCGGCGGAAATCAGGCCGATAACTCCGCCTTAGAAGCAGGCGCCGTCTACGTCTTCACCCGCTCAGGCTCCGCCTGGTCACAGCAGACCTACATCAAGGCCTCGAATACCAACGCGAACGACAACTTCGGCATCTCCCTCGCCCTCTCCGCCGACGGCTCCACACTCGCCATAAGCGCCGACCGCGAGGACTCCAACGCCACCGGCATCGGCGGAAATCAGGCCGATAACTCCGCCATACAAGCCGGCGCCGTCTACGTCTTCACCCGCGCAGGCTCCGCCTGGTCACAACAGGCATACATCAAGGCCTCCAATACCGGCACGAGTGACCAGTTCGGCACCTCCCTCGCCCTCTCCGCAGACGGCTCCACACTCGCCATAAGCGCCGACCGCGAGGACTCCAACGCCACCGGCGTCGGCGGAAATCAGGCCGACAACGACGCCACACAAGCCGGCGCCGTCTACGTCTTCACCCGCGCAGGCTCCGCCTGGTCACAGCAGGCATACATCAAGGCCTCCAATACCGACGCGAACGACGGGTTCGGCACCTCCCTCGCCCTCTCCGCAGACGGCTCCACACTCGCCGTAGGCGCTACCGGCGAGCGCTCCAACGCCACCGGCATCGGCGGAGATCAGGCCGATAACTCCGCCGACCAAGCCGGCGCCGTCTACGTCTACTGAAGCGCCGTGCGGTCACGCCGGCCCTTCTCCCCGCGCGAGACAATCAACGCGCGCGAATCCCTTCACGCGCGCCACCTGCTAGCTCCGTCCCCCTCTGCGATATGCTCCCGCCATGTCGCCGTGGCGCATCTCCGCCGTCCTCGGCACAGCACTCCTCGCCCTCACCGCGTGGCTCTCCGCACGCACCGTTGCCATTGATCTCGCGACGCCGCGCGATGCGCATGGCACGCCGCACGCAACCTCCACGCGCTGTCGGCACTGCCACGAGTCGCACTACGCGTCGTGGGCGCGCACGTTCCATCGCACGATGACGCAAGAGGCCGCGACGCCCGGCGCCGTGCTCGGCGCGTTCGACGGCCGCTCGATGCGCTACCTCGGCGTCGACGCGACGATGCAGCGCGCGCCGAGCGGCGAGCCGCGCATCACGTTCACTGACGCGACCGGCGCCGTGGTGCGACGCGCGACCATCGAGCGCACCGTCGGCTCACGGCGCTATCAGCAGTATCTCGCGCGCGATGGCGATGTGCTGCTTCGCCTGCCCGTCGCCTGGAGCGTCGCGGACGCACGCTTCTTTCACATGAACGGCGCGTTCCTCGGCGCCGATCCAGAGGAGCCCACAGCCCACGCCGCGGGCATCCCAGACGGCTACGATCGGCACCTGACGCGCTGGAACGACAACTGCGTCTTTTGTCACAACGTCGCGCCGCGCCCCGGCTGGAGCGAGTCGAGCCAGACGTTCACGACCGAGGTCGCGGAGCTCGGCGTCGCCTGCGAGGCGTGTCACGGACCAGGCGACGCGCACGCGGGCGCCAA
>Ga0335394_10009449_pt1 | contig 10992 bp, 9 predicted proteins | sample MAT03_FD_205741 | JGI IMG/M metagenome (GOLD analysis project Ga0335394, IMG submission 205741) | Freshwater microbial communities from Lake Fryxell liftoff mats and glacier meltwater in Antarctica - MAT-03 (spades assembly) (version 2) ... | reverse complement strand
GCTGCGCGCGCTCGCGACGCAGACGCGCGAAGCCGGTGCGACGCTTCGTGCGCTCTCGGCGGAGGAGCGCGCGCTCGCGCTCGGACGTGCGGCCGCGCGGCTCGCGGACGCCGATGATCCGCTCGGCGCCGAGGCGCGCGTGACTTTGGCGGCGGCGACCGAGCACTCGGCGGCGATGGTCGACTGGGCGCTGCGCACGACGCTGCTACCGGACACGACCGACGCGCTGCTCGCGCTGCTCGATGCTTGGCGCCCACGCGCACACGGGCTCGTCGCGCGTCCCGCAGGGCTCGCTGCGATCGTGCTCGCCGGCAACGTCTTCACCGCCGGCTTTCGCGCCGTCGCACTGCCGCTGCTCGTCGGCGCGCCTGTCGTCGTGAAGGCACCATCGAGCGACGACACGTTTCCGCGGCTGTTCGCGCGCGCTCTATCCGCGGTCGATGCACGCGTCGGTGCAGCGCTCGGCGTCACGACCTTCGGCCGCGCGGATGACGCGCTCGAGAGCGCGCTGCTCGAGAGCGCCGACAGCGTGTCCGTCTACGGATCGGACGCCGCACTCCAAGCCATCCGCGCGAAGCTCGCGCCGAGCGTCGCGTTCGCCGGCCACGGTCACGGCGTCGGCGCAGCGTATATCCCGTTCACCGCGCTCGAATCGCCCGACGCAGCCGTCGAGACGGCGAAGCGGCTCGCGCTCGACATCGCCGCGTACGATCAGCGCGGCTGCCTCTCCGTGCAGGTCGTCTTCGTCGCGCGCTTCGGTCGCGTCGCGCCGCGCGAGTTTGCGCGGATGCTCGCCGACGACGCGCTCGACGGGGTCGGGCGCTCGCTTCCGCGCGGTGCACTCCCGATCGAGACGGGCGCGCTGCAGCTGCAGTGGCGCGGTCTCGGCGCAGTGCGCGGCGACCTATTCGAAGGCGATGGCTTCGCCGTGGCCTACGAGTCCGACGGACCGCTGCGCTTTGGCCCGGGCTACCGCAACGTGCTGGTCCTCGAGTGCGGCGACGCGCGCGAGCTCGCGCAGCGCCTCGCGCCGCTCGGTGTGCATCTGAAGGCGCTCGGCGTGGCCGGCGACGCATCGCTGCGCGCAGAGATCGCACGCGCACTCGCCGGGCCGCTCGCGCCGCGCATCAGCGAAGTCGGCGCGATGCAGACGCCAGGTCTCGCGGGACCGGCCGACGGCGTCGATCCCTTCGCGCCATTCGTGCGCTACCTCGCGGTAAATTAACTCCACGCAATCCGCGACTGAGCGCGGGGCTGCGCGCCCGGATCAGCGTCAGACGCCGATGAAGAGGCGATGACCGAAGTTGCGCTCGAGGCTACCGGCGAAGATCTTCGACGCTGCGCTCTCGATATCGTACTCGACGCGCTTGAACTCGAACTCGCGCTTGTCGGTGTCGAACACGGTGTAACTCGCGCGGTTGTCGTAGTCGCGCGGCTGGCCGACGGACCCGACGCTCACGATGTACTTCCAGCCCTTGCGCAGCGTGAAGCGGCGCGATGGAAGCTCCTCGACCTCGCCCGGACGCAGCGCGAACACCTTGCAGAGATGCGAGTGCCCAATGAGCGTCAGGTCACCGAGCTCGTCCCACATGGAGAGACACTCGCGCGCCTGCTCGGGCGCGAAGATATACTCGAACTCTTCGAGCCTGACCGGCGAGCCGTGGCAGAGATGAAGCCCGACGTGGTTGAGCTCGTGCTTGTACGGGAGCGACTTCAGCCACGCCATGTTCTCCGGCGTCAGCTGATTTGCGTGCGTGTCGAGCGCGTGGCGCGCGGCCTCGTAGTAATACGAATAATCCATCCGGCCTGCGACGGCGGCGTCGTGGTTGCCGAGGATGGTGACCTTCGCGATTTTACGGATGATGTCGGCGCACTCGTTCGGGCTCGCGCCGTAGCCGACGACATCACCGAGGCAGTAATATTCGTCGATTTTCTCGTGCCGAAGCGCCTCCATCACTGCGCTGAGCGCTTCGATGTTGGCGTGAACGTCGCTGAAGATGCCGATACGCATAGACTGGACTTCGTTTTATAGGGCCCGAGCGCCGCGATGTAAATGGCCACGTTGACGTAACGTCATGCGCGCGGCTCTCGAGCGCTCCGCTGAGCGCCGCCGGACCGCGGCGATGCGCTCACACATCGTCGAGATCGCCGTCCGGGGCGGTGCCTGTCAGCTCCTGATAAAAGCGCCTCGAGAAGCTCTTCACCGGGTCGCCGCCCTCGTACGCGCGCTCGCCACGCACCTCTTGCGCATCGCGCTTGGCCTCGTCCTCGAGCACGATCGCCTGTTGCGCCACGCGCATCAGCCGATCGCCCTCGCTCGGATCTTTCGCGACAGCTTGCAGCGCTTTGCGCGAGCCGGCGTTGGCGGCATGCGCGAGCGCATAGGCAAAGCGATCTTCCGGGCTCTTCGGCTCCTTCGCGGCGCGCAGCAGCGGCCGATAGCTCGCCTGGCCGAGCTCACCGAGCACGCGCGCCACTTCTTTCCACACGCCGCTCTCTTCGCTCTGCAAGAGGTGCAGCAGCGGCACGACGGCGCGGCGCAACTTCAGCTGTCCGAGCGCAACCGCCGACGCCTGCCGCACGAACGTCTTACGCGCGGTGAGCCCATCGATGAGCACGTCGCCCGCCGCCTCGCCAAAGCCGACGACCTTCGCGGCGACGCGCACGACCTCGGGGCGCGGCATTTTGCGTACGGCCTTGTAAACCGCGTCGACGAGCTCGGCATCGCCGCGACGACAGAGCTCGATCGCCGCCGAGCGGCGTGCGCGCGGATGTTCGAGCAGCAGCACGAGTTCCGGCGGGCCCATCTGCGCGATCTTCGACAGGTCGACGTCGCCGCCGCCGACGGCCGCGGATTCCTCGCCCTTCGCCGCGCGGATCGCCTTCCACGCGACGTCGTGCGTGTCGGAGTCGATCGCGATCTCGTACTCGGCCGCGCCGGCGAGCAGCGTCTCCCAGTTCGCCGCGATCTCCTCCGTGCCGAGCGCGCCCTGATTCTTCGTGCTCGCGGTGCGTCGGAACGACTCGATCTGCCGCGTCACCAGCTCGCCCGGCTCGTTCGCGAGGCCGAGCGCGACCGCACGATCGCGCAGCGCCGCCGGCAGCCCCATGCCGAAGTCGATGGCGTCCTCGAGCACGCGGCGGAACGTCGCGTCGACGATCTCGCGCGGCACGGACAGCACCAGCAGCGCGCGATCGATGCGCTCGGGTGTGGCCCACGCAGCGAGGCGCACCACAGCCGTCGCGGCGTCGTGTGCGCTCGAGGCTGCTGGCGCATCGTCAGCGAGCGTGAAGGGATGGCCCGCCTCGCGCACCGGTGGCGGTGCCGCGAGCGCGCGCTCGCACGCGGTGGGTCCGTCGATCTGCGCTTCGCTCGGCTTGCTGGTCCGCTCAGCGACGAGAGCAGCGTTCGGCTCGCGACGCGCGAAGACCTCGATCGTACGCAGATAGCGCCCATCGGATGTGTAGAGCGCGACCCGAGCGGCGAAGTGCCGGCGCAGCGCGTCGAGCACCACGCGCTGGTTCTGGTCGCGGCCGTCGATCGCCGCACGCCGCACATACGGACGCGCGTCGTCACCCGCTGCGACCAGCGCGAGGATCGCGACCGGATAGCCCTGCACCATCGCGAGCTGCACGAGCAGATCCGCTCCGACGTCGAACGCCTTCTCGCGCGACGCATCGAGCCGCGCGAACAAGCGCACACCTTCCTCGACGAGCACGTCCATCTCACGCTCGGCGTCGCGCAGAAAGCCCGGCGGCGGTGGGACGGTCGCACCCGCGACGGCATCTTGCACGACCTTGGCGACCGCCGCTGCGCGCGCTCCAGCGACCACCGAGGCGGCGCCGATCATCGTCTTCGCCTCATCGAGCACGATCTCGTCGGTCGACGGAGCCGACGCTCCGGGCACCGGTCCGACACCGGTGTCTTCGACCGACTCGACGCCGTCGAGCTCGTCGAGCTCCTCTGCGACCTCTTCTTCGTCGACCAGCTCTTCGACGTCATCCTCGGCGTCGTCCTCGACGTCGGTAGGCGCTAGCGCGCGCGACTTCGACGCGGCGGCGGGGGTGCTCGCCGCCGCCAGCGACACCGACGAGAGCGTCACGACCGCAGGCGTCGACGAGACTGGAATCGCTGCAATCGCTGCAATCGGTGCAATCGGTGCAATCGGTGCAATCGGTGCAATCACCGCGATCGGCGCCGCGCTCACCGGCGGGATCGACAGTGGACGCGCAGCCGACGTCGGCGCGACGAGGCTCTTCAGCTCGGCCTCGCGCTCGCGCAGCGAGTCCACGCGCGACTGGAGCTCTTCTTCGCGCAGCGTCAGATCGCGCTGACTCGACTCGATCTCTTCTTGCAGCGTGCGCAGCTCGTCTTCGCGACGCGTGAGCGCCTCACCGCGCGTCGCGATGCGCTCCTCGCGCTGCACGATCAGCTCCTCGCGTCGACGCAGCTCGGCCTCGTGCGCCGCATGCTCGGCCGCGCGCTGAGCGAGCTGCGCTTGGGTCGCGACGACCGCGGGCAGCGACAGATACGCCCCAAGCTCGTGGGTACCGACGACGACCGTCGCGTCACGCACGTAGGCAGGCACCGGATGCGCGGTGTCCTTCGCGACGCGAGCGAGCAGCGCTGCACGCTCCTCGAGCACCGTGTAGCGCAGCGCCTCGGGCACGACGACGCAGAGCTTGTGGGCGGCGGGATCGTGAAACACGAACGGCACCGCGAGCTCTTCGCCCGACTCGAAGCGGTGCAGGCCGCCCGCGAGGGTCGGCTCGCGCAGCTTCGGATCGCTGCCGACGTTGACCGCGCGGTACACCTGGATCGAGCGTACGTGCCCATCGGGGAAGGTGACGAGCATTGGCTCGAGACGTGTCCGCCCAGCGTCGCCGGTGTACGGCGGCTCCGCCACGTCCACGCCCCCTACGGTGCTTCCTGCTGCGCGCGCTGCTTTTCCGACCGTCGATCCGGTGTCCATGCAAGCTCCTCGGGTTCCGATCGGTATCATGAAACCGCTCGCGATCCGCAGGCTTCGTACGTCGGGCGGGTGAGACTCCTCCCACGTATACTCGCGCCATCCATGCAACCGACGCCCCGCTACGCCGCGCCCCCCGATCACGTCCACGACCTCGCGGAGGGCTGCGTCCGGTTCGTCGAGCGCACGCTCGGCATCACGCTCGACTACACGCCCGAAACGCTGCCGCTCGTCGATCATTGGCTACGCGCCGAGGAGACCCGCGCCAAAGAGGAAGTGCTCGAGCTCGCCGCACCGGCGGCAGGTGCCTACTTCGGCGAGGTGATCCGTCGCACTCTCGGTGACGCGCGCTGGCACGCGCCGGTCGGCGATCCGTCACATTGGCGCCTCGAGTACGAGCACGTTTTTCTCTCGTTCAATCCTGTCGGCATGGCCCTCGAGGCTGCGCTCGGCGAGCACGTCGAGGGCTGGTCGACGCACTTCCAGATGCTGCCCGCGGATCGCCAGACGATCGAACAAGCGCTCGAGCGCACCAGCGGTGATGTGCGCGAGGAAGACTACTTCCGCCTCGCCGTGCGCTACGAGGTCGTCGATCAGATCGTCGAGACGCTGCGCGCGCTCGCGATCGCGCGTCAGGAGAGCGACCACTATTACGGCGTCGAGCTGTACGCGGCGAGCGTCGCTGAACCAGGGCCGCGCATCCTGCACTGAGCGCGGCCGTGTCGTGCCGCTCAGCGAACCGTGCCGTCAAAGCGCGTGAAGCCCTGCGGAACTTCCGGATCAGTGTCGATGGTGAGCGCGACGACGATGCCGCTCACCAGCACGACGCCGATCGCGGTCCAGAACCACCACTGCGCCCACAGCGGGCGCGCTGGACCAACGACGCGCGGCGCTTCGTCCTCCGGCGCCGCGACGTTGCCGCTGAGATCGACGTCGTCGTAGAGCTCGGCGACGAGCGCGGTGGTGCGCTCGATGGCCGCAGCGTCCGGGACCGTCGCGCGCCGCTCCTTGAGCAGAAAGCGCGTGCGCAGATCGTAGAGATAGAGCGCGACATCGATGCCGCCGCCTTCGCCCGGACGCAGGAGACCGATGACCGCTTGGTTGGCGAAGAGATATCCCGTGAGCCCGGAGATGACCGGCCCCGCGCGATCTTCGCCGAGCTCCGCAGGCAGGCGTGACAGATCGCGCTCGAGCAGCAGCGCCCGTTGGATCGGCTGGAGCGGAAAGCGTGCCGTCGCGGTGCGATCGGGCTCCACGCTGACGCGCGCGATCAGCTTCTCGAAGCCGACGCGCTTGATGGTCACGAAGTGATCGCCGACGAGCAGCCCATCAGCAACGGCGGGCGCCGCGCCGAAGCTGCGTCCGTCGACGAACACCTCGGCGCCTTCTGGTTCCGTCACGATCTGCACCGCGCCGCGCGGCCCCGCGAGGACGCGCTCTTTCGTCTGCGCGAACAGCGCTGCGTACTCGGCGGGATAGCGCGATTCGTCGTACTCGATCGACTCGCGGAACGTGATGACGCGGGTGAAGCCCTCGACGCACTGCCGCCGCTGGTTGAGGCGACACAGCGCGGCCGCATCGAGCATGTAGGCGTCGGTGAGCGCCGTTCGCTTGACCGCGACGAGCGCCATCTCGAACGCTTGAATCGCCACTTGCGCGCGCCGCTGACCATCGGCCGCATCGCCGCTGCGGACGAGCTCCGCGATGGGATCGAGGTCGTCGATCGCCGCTTGGATCTCGTCGGGTATGCTCGCGTTCGACAGCAGATCGACCGGATCGGCAAAGCGCAGGCGGCGGTCCCCTTCGATCCCGCGCCGCACGCCGACGCCGACGCTCGTCAGCTGCGCCGCGCTGACGCCATCTTGCGCGACGAGGAGCGCGGTCGCCGTCACGCGTCGTCCGACGGCGTCTTGCGCGGTGACTACCGTTGGTCCGCAGAGCACTGCTGCGACGAGTGAGGCCGAGAGCAGCGCTGGGCGCCGCGCTGGCCGGATGACGAAGAGCGGCGCCGTGTCGGGAGATTGGCGCATCGCTCAGAACTGGAGGATCACTTGGCCGCCGGGATTCTGCCCGAGCTCGGTCCCGCCGCTGCTCGTCACGACGATGGCGACGACCACCGCGATGACGACGACGCCGCCGACCGCCGTCCAGAACCACCACTTGCCGAACACCGAGTCGCCCCCGTCGGTCGTCGGTGGCGGCGTCACCACGGGATTGCGACGCGCAGGCACGCGCTCTCGATCGGACGTCTGCTGCGTGCGCAGGCCCGCCTCGAGCCCACCCGCCACCAGCCGCTGCACGCCTACCTCGAGCGCGCTGCCGTCAGTCGACACTTCACCGGCGCCGCGCAGCAGACGACGTCCCGTCGCCACGTCGAACAGCAGCAGCTCGAGCTCGACCTCGCCCTCAGTCGTTCCCGCGGCGACGCGGATCACGCCGATCTTGTCGAGCTGCAGCGCCGTCGCGACGGCCGCGATCGGGCCGCTGCGGTCGAGCCGTTCGACGCTCGCCTCGGCGATGCTCTCGAACGCTTCGTGAAGGCCGGGCGTCTCGGCGTTGTCCTCGATGAACGCGTTGACAACACCGTTGCCGCCGCGTCGCACCTCGACTGGCTGCACGAACGGCGTTGCGCCAGCGCGCGTCACGCGGACGATGTGCTCACCCGACACCAAGCCGCCGACTGTGGTCGGCGTGAGGCCACGCGGAACAAAGTCGACGTAGACGATCGCGCCGGGCGGATCGCTGTCGACCGTCACCGTCGCCGAGCCAGCGCCGGCATCCGACGGCGCTGCGGCCTGAAATTTCTGCACGATCTCCGGGTTGAAGTCGTTGGGGTCAGGCCTGACCGTCGGCATCTGCGTGTGCAGCCGGCGGAACACGCGCGCCGCATCGCGGTCGCGGCCCTCGAACTGATACGCGGCGCCGAGGAGCAGCAGCGCTTGGCCGAGATCGGCAGGATCTTCGACCGCCACCGCGGCGGCGTCGAAGTCCTCGACGGCGCCGGCGAGCTCACCGATCGCCTGGCCCATCTGCAGATTCGTGTAGGCCTCGCGCCCAAGATCGAGCCGCTGGCGCGCGCGCACCAGCCGCTCGGCGACCTGACCGTCGTAGCCGAGGAAGCGCTGATCGGGCGTCTGCCAGTCGACGCCTTCGACACGGCGCAGCGCTGCACGCGCAGCGGCGCCGACGCGTGCCGCAGCGGGCTCGAGCTCCGGCGCGCGCGCGATCGAGACGATGTAGACGCGCGGCGAAGCGTCGACCGATTCGGCCGGCGCTTCGTCCGCGTCTTGTGCGCGCACCATGGAGCTGCCGCTGGCGAACAGCGTCAGTGAGGCGAACGCCATCAGTGTCCGGAGAACGGCGAGCTTGCGGGTCACCCGAGTCGTGCGAAGCAGGTCAGCGACCACGTTCGAGATCCTTGCTGAGCTGCGAGAGCGTGGGGTCCGTGGCGAGCGCATCGCGCAGGACGGCTTCGAGCTCGCCGCGCTTCGCCGGCGAGAGCCCCGCAGCGTCGGCCTTGGCGAGCGCGCGATCGACGAGCTTGTCGACCGCGGTCTGTGCGTCGATTTGCCCAGCGCGCAGCTCCTGGGCGATGCCCGCAGGGCCTGATTTCTCGGTGCGTGCTGCACCTGTGGACGGTCCCGCCGACGCCGCGGCGTTCGGCTCGTCGAGCGCTTTGCGGAAGGCGTCCGAGGGCGCTTTGGCGGCGCCGGCGCGGTTCGCGCCGGAAGCGTCGCTCGGAGTTGGCAGGCCGGGAGTCTTCCCAGAAGGTGGCTTGATAGACGACATGAGGCCCTCTCAGCGTAGCCGTATCGCGCGCGGCGCCGCAAGGGCGGCCGCACGCGACGCGACAGTCAGCGAATGTTTCCGATGGCGTTCTTGACGGTCTCGTGACGCGCCTTGAGCACGTTGGAGAGCGCGCTGTAGCGACGGTTCTCCGACTGGAGCTGCTCTTGGATCTTGAGGAAGTACATGTTCTGGTCGGCCGACTGCGCGAGCGCGCCCTCGACCGAGCCGCTCGCTGCCGCGCCGCTCGCCGGCGCCTCGGCCGACTCAGCGCCGCTGCCGCCGCTCTCGCTGAGCGCGCTCGACGCGCCGCCGACACCACCGGGGGCGCCGCCTGCGGATGCCCCTGCGCCGCGCACGGCGGCTGTGACGATGGAGCCGCCGGGAACCGCGCCGGCCACCGCCTCGAGTCCACCGAGCACGACGCCCGCGGAATCGGAGAGCGCCTGGCGGAAGCGGCCACCGACACTCGGCGGCGTCGCGCGAACGGTCGTGGCTTCGATGCGGGTGAGCGTGGGGCCAGAGGTACGTATGGGGGTGGTCATGGTGAGCTCCTCGATTTTTGGGGGTTGTCGTCTCGAACGCGCCCCTTATCGAAGGCCGCCAGCGCCGGTTGCGCGGCTTGACACTCGTGTTGTGAGGTTCCTATATGATTCTGGTTCGACCGGGAGCGTGTGGAGTGAGCGACGACGATCAGGAGGATTTCGTGCCGAAAGGAGCCGAGCCGAAGAGCTCGCGCACCGCGCTGGCGCTCCTCCCGATGGCCGGCGCCTCGCCCTGCGGCGCGCGGCCGCTGCTCACCACGGGTGACATGGCGCGGCTCGGCGGGAGCACGCTGCGCACCGTGCGCTTCTACGAAGAAGCGGGCCTGCTCAAGGTCTCGCGCAACGAGGGCGGCCACCGCCTGTTCGACGAGAACGAGCTGCACAAGCTGCGGCTTGCGTCGGATCTGCGCGAGGCCGGGCTATCGCTGCACGACATCAAGGAGCTCTTCGAGTTAAAGGCGCAGTGCGGCACCGCCGCCGAGGCGAGCTCGCGCCTGGCCGAGCACCTCGCGACGCGCATCGACGAGATGCAGCAGAAGATCTCTCTCCTGCGGCGCCTGCGCGAGGAGCTCGCGTCGACCGTCGCCGTCATCCAAGAGTGCGGCTCGTGCAGCGACAAGCGCACCTTTCCGCAGCGCTGCTGCGACTGCGAAGTGCTCGCGCGCCCCGATCTGCCCCGCGCGGTACGCCTGCTCTGGAGTACGTGAGCCGTGGCCGACGCTCGCGGCGCTGACGCAGCGCCACCCGCGCGTGCTCCGATCGATCTGCCCCGCGCAGCCCGCGCCATCGAGGACTTTCTGCGCGCGATCGGCGCGCCTCTCGGGCGCGATCCGGAGCTCGCCGAGACCGGCCGGCGCGTAGCGGAGGCGTTCGCGCTCGACCTGCTGTCTGGCTACGCCGCCGATCCGGCGGAGATCCTCGCGGAGGCGACGAGCTCTTCCGCGCGCGGGCTGGTGGTCGTGACGGACCTCGCCGCGGCGACGATCTGCCCCCACCATCTCCTACCAGCGATGGGACGTGTACACGTGGGATATCTGCCAGGCGAGCATGTGGTGGGGCTCGGCGCGATCGGTCGGCTGGTCGACTGCTTCTCGCGGCGGCTCGCACTGCAAGAGGATATCGGCCAGCAGATCGCTGATGCGCTCGTGACGCATCTGGGCGCGCGCGCTGCCGGTGTGGGCATCGACTTCGTCCAAGCGTGTGTCGCTGCGCGCGGCGAGCGGCGCCACGATGCGCGCGCCTATACGCTGGCGTTCGCTGGTAGCTACGTGGACGACGTCGCGCTGCGCGCTGAGCTGGTGCATGCGTTTCCGGCCGCGGGCGCGCACCGGAGCGCGACGTGAGCACCGCGCCTCTGACCGCGCGGGAGCTCGCGGCGCTGCCGGTCTTCCCGCTGCCGCGCGTCGTCTTTTTTCCCGGCTCGCGGCTACCATTGCATCTGTTCGAGCCGCGCTATCGCGCGCTCATCGCCGACTGCCTCGCCAACGGGCCGCAGGCGATGGTGATCGCGCTGCTCGCGCCCGGCTGGGAGAAGCACTACGACGAACGTCCGCCGATCTACGACGTCGCGGGCGTCGGTCGCATCGTCGCGCACGAAAAGCTCAGCGACGGCACCTACAACGTGCTGCTCGATGGCGTCGCACGGGTGCGTCTCGATGAGCTCGCGCCAGGCGCCCTGCCGTACCGCCGCG
>Ga0335394_10009444_pt1 | contig 10994 bp, 9 predicted proteins | sample MAT03_FD_205741 | JGI IMG/M metagenome (GOLD analysis project Ga0335394, IMG submission 205741) | Freshwater microbial communities from Lake Fryxell liftoff mats and glacier meltwater in Antarctica - MAT-03 (spades assembly) (version 2) ... | reverse complement strand
GTACCGAAGATACCTCGATACTCATGACATTCGTCGATAACGACATGAGTAAGATTGCTGAAGTAGCTAGCCCAATGGCGATCGTGGTGCTGGAGCATCGCATGATGAAGCATATCTGGATTGGTTAGAACGACTTGTGCTTCGTCGCGAATTCGACCGCGTAAATCTAGAGGTGTTGCACCATCGTAACGGCTGATGAAATGAGATCGATTCTTCATTAGGGCGGAGACGGCAGGGATTGAATCGGCGAACTCATTCAGCTTGAGAAGCTGATCATTGGCGAGCGCCTTTTGCGGATACAAGAACAACGACGTTGCCTTTGGCGTCGTGCAGAGCTGGTTGAGAACGGGCAATGCGAAGATAAGCGACTTGCCGCTCGATGTTCGAGTTGCGACGACGGTATTCCGTCCCGCTAAAATTTGGGTAATCGCTTGATGCTGATGTTGATAGAGTCCGTTTGGGAAACGGCCATCAAGAAAAGCTTGTGCATCCGGATTCAACGCCAACGATTGAGCCGATTCGTAAACACCACTTGCTGGCTCCTGAGCCAAAGGGTCATGGTGGATCGTTGTACCGTCAGCCTTGGAAATAACAGAAGCGATACGGTCGATGATTGAGAGGGTAGCGACTTTGCTCATGGGGATTGACTATTCTTTTAGGAAACGGGTAACAACTTGTCTGAGGTTGAGTAACGTCGTGACTTTCAAAACGTCCGATGCGATGCAAAATTTTGTTTCCTAAACCCATTGGGACCGTTTCAATATTCGCTACAATTCCCCCAGCCAAAGAGAAATCCGTTGATAAAAGGCAGGCGATGAAACACGACAAGAATCAAATGGACGAGTTTCGAGAGTTCGAAATTGAGCCGGATAAGCGACAACTTCTTGGGCACCGCGTATATGAGGCTTTGGACAAGGGGTTTTGGAGAATTTCTGAGAAGTCACCAGGCAGTTCGCACCCCGGTGTCTGTTGGCACGTCGATTTGAATCGACGCCAGGCAGTTCTTTACAAAGGAACCAGTCAGCAGCCCAAAAGATCCGAGTACCTTCACGCTTATGCGATTATCGACCCGAGCGAAGCGAATGGACTGAATGCGACCACTTACTTTCAAATCAATGAGCCATTTACGAGAACATTGAACCAAATTGAACTGCTAAGCCATAACCGCTGTCGAGGGAAACTCGCTTTAGCAGATGTTCAGCGGATCGAGGAGGCTCTCAGTGAGTTGAAAGGTGGTCATTATGTCAGCGAGTGACGAGAATATCTTTACAGAGCACGTGAAAACGTTGGATCGGCAAACGACCGACATGCCACATGATGTAAGGACCAAGTTAGCTTCACGACTCAAAAAGCAATTGCGTTCACGTGGTTTGCTCAAATGTTCTGCGGAAGTGTTTGGTCTTTCCGGCCAATACGTCGGTGAGGACGAGGCCTTCAACGAACTACTGTTTGAATCCTACCTTCACCTTTTTTACGGTGTAGGCAAGCAAGCTGGAAAGCAGCTTAACTTCCTGAAAATGCAGGTCAACGCGGGCAATTCCATCGACGCACTGATCCAGCGGAATCTCTCAAACTTTGTTCACGATCGTCACCAAAAGGCCTTCCCGAAAAACGCGGGTATTCACAAGAATGTAAAGGCTGCCGCCCAGCAAGTAGTCAACGATCAGGAAAATGACGTTAGATTTGTTGGCTCTAGTGGCCCAAATGGCGAGTCCAAGGCGATTTTAGGAACGGCCTCGAGTGGCGATAATCCCGTTGAAATCGTTTCAATAGTCCGTGCGATTCGCGAGCTGTTTGTTTGGCAAGCGACTCTGAAAATCGTACAACGTTTTAGCGATACCGCTGTTGCTGGTACGGCGGCAGGGATTTTGGCCTTGTTCAGTGAAGGATATCACCCGTTCCGGCTGTCTAGTCTTGAGTCGGCCATTGCAGAACTGGCATACGAGCCGATTGAAAACGCCAGAATGTCGTCCGAAGTTAAATTCCCGGACGATAACGGGGAAAAGCCTGAATTTGTCCGGACGATTCTGGATGAGGACAGTTACTTAACCAGGCAGGCTAAGGTTGACGAGTTCGTTCATGAGGGGCAGCTCGCTATCTTCGGCATGTCCTTTGATGAAATCACAACGGACCGATTGCTCGAAATATTGGCCTGCTACGCTGAAAAATGTCGGCATTGCGATCCGGAAAAGAATATTTCTCAGACTCAGGTCGCTGCAGATGTCGGTTTGCCCAAGCAAACGATGAACGACTACATGAAAAAACTAAGAGCTGCTTTGGAGACAATCAGATCATGATTCCCGAAAAAGAAACGTTTACGGAGCTTTTTGATCGCAACCGCGAAATCCGAGAGAACATTGTTGCCGAACAATCTGCGAGACCGAGTCGAGTTGAATCGGGGGACTTGTTTTATCAAAAGATGCCGATTCCTGTTCCTGTAACATGGTGCGCGGTTTTCACACATTCCAAAGACGATGAGTTGTGGTACTGCGTACCTGGCGACTCGTTTTCGATCGTTGCAAACACAGACGTTACTTCGCCCTCAACTTCAGTGCGAACCGAACTCCATTTCCGATGCCATTGTGGGCTATGGGTGCACGCAGATGATATCGATTTGTTGAATCGGGTCGCTCAGCTCAATCAAAGTGAAACGAATGCCATTCGCGAGAAGGTTTCGAATTTTGCAATGAATCCCATCAGAATGGCTTCTGATGATTTGTCTCACGACCCCGACTATGTGGAATGGATCGAAGAGCTTCGCTACTCGATTGACGCACTGACACATTCGTTGCATGACGAACCAACGCATTTTGTGCGTGTGATTGGCCCCGACGCTGCAATCGAAGTTTACAGCGAGTCGCTAAGTCTTGCGGCAGATGACGCAACCGATACCGGCGTTGGTGACGAGTCACCGGGCTTGCTCGAGACACGCCAAGTGTTTGATTCAAGTCAAGGTCGCTTGCTTGTCAATTTGTATGAGGATGGGCTATTGGCTGAGTGGCATCCGAACGCATCCGAGGCGACTACACCAAAATTGGAATTGGGCTCAGTTGCACTGAAATGGTTTCTTCAAGGTGACTATTTTTGCACCCAGGTGATTCCCTGGGACGGTAGTGCGATAACGCTGCAGGTTGATTCGGAATTGATTTCCGTAACGAAGCCCCAAGGTTAGGTATGAATGAACCGCAATCAATCGAGCCGGAATCTATTTGGGTGAAAACCAATCCCGCTTGGTGCTATTCGGAGTTCATACGTCGTGAGCAAGTGAACAAGGTTGAGCCTCGCAGAATTCACTTGAGGTTGGCTCGATGGGTCAATCAAGTCCAGTATGCTGAAATTCGATTTCCAACATGTTTGTGGGCTAATTTTATTAGCGGCTGTGATTCTCCGATTTGGCTTCGGCCGAAGGACTCTCCTCGCGTCGTTGGTCTTGTCCGATCAAAAGGTGGCAACGATTCGAATCGGACTGGATTTGTTACGCGATTGAAGGCAAAGCGATCCACCACTGGATGGTCCGTATCTGATGGATTGCCTTTTAAGGCCGGGCATATAATAGACGCTTTCTCGAAGTTGATCAAAATTTCAGACGTATCATCGGTTGTACCTGAGGCGAATCCGTTCGAGATTTACGACTCGCTCGGCCAGACTCCAAGCGGCTCCTCGATGAATGTTGCGGGGCTTTTAGCGGTTATCGATGCTTGGAATAACAATCGCGGTGTCAAAGGGTTCGATCCGTTGAGAAGTGCTTGCGCGTTGGTTAAGCCGAACAACCAAAATCTTGAAGCCGTAGGGGGGATTCACGAAAAGTTAACCGCCTTTCGTCGAGAGTTCGGAAAAGGCTCATTGGTGGTCTGTACCCCAGAGACCGCTCTTAAACACGCATTGGCAGAAAGCTTCGAACAGGTTTGGCAAGTCGAGGACTTTACAAAGTTGGCCCAGTTTCTCAGTGACGCGGGATTGCTCAAAACTGTATTTGCAGAACATCGACTTACAAAACAATGTGTTGCAGAGGCTAGAAAGATGCTTTTCCAGCTAACCACAACGCAAGGGCCAAAGTTCGCGCTAGACTTTGCCCATAGACTCAATCGAGCAGCATCGGCGGGAAAGGTAGAGTCGCTCCGCGTAAAACAGAAAGTGGATGAGACACTAGAAGACTTCAATCGACACATTGGGAACTTCGAGGAAGCGGTTACTTGGTCAGAACAAGCCGTAGGGCTGCTCAACGAGTACAAGAGTCGTACCAGTTTCCAAGAAGAAGTAGAAGCTAAGGCGAGACTTGCTTCGGCAATGTACGACGCACATCGGTTCCAAGACGGGGCGGCAATATTGCGAGAATTGATTGCTGAAGAGCAAGGCAAACCTCGATCGTTGAATGCCGAATCGAAAGTGATGCTATATAACACGTTTGCTCGACTACTCGTGGCTCTCAATAAAGACGACTGGGAAGGTCTATATCGAAAATCAATTGAACTGCAGAGTGTATTTGATCCTGAGAGCCTTGGCAGGACACGTTGCTACCTAGTATTCGGGCTATTGCGACGCAATCGGTTCGACGAAGCGCAATCTGAACTGACTTGGTTCGGTGAGAATGAAACCAATCCATATACAAGGACGTTTATCTCGTTCTATCGCGCTGAGTTGTACCGAAGGAATCCAAGGTGCGGAGTCGCATTTCGCCAGGACGACGAATTAGAAGCAAGTGGTCGAGGGCATGCTTTTGGCTTCTACTTGCAAGCGACCGCTCGACAAGCAGAGCGAACGGCTGGTGATCGAAAAAATCGCTTCGAAAAAGCCATTAGTGCATTCGAAGAGGAAATTGGTCCATACAAGGATCAAAACATTTTGAATCTTTTTGCGATGTTCATGTCATTGGCAACCGCCCCAGAGAACTCAGCGGAAACACGGTGCAAAATTGAGCGATTTTTCAACGGGTGTCGCACGTCTCACTTACGGGATTGGTACGGAGAGGCGTTGGGGAAATGCCCAATGGACATCGAGCTTTTGCTAAACCGCATTCCTTGCTTCTAAGTTAGTAAGCTGGACAAAACTTTCCAAGCAGGTTTAAGACGCAATTCTTGCGTGCCGATAGACTTCAAAGGTTCGTTCGTAAACATTACCGAGTCTTAAAATGCACTTCCCATGTCAACTCGTCGGAAAACAAGGTGAGTCTGTGACGCTTGAGGCGTCGAACGGCGGGCTTTTTGTAACGGTTATCCCATCAGCAGTCTCGATTGACGATGCTGTCCTTGATGTCTTTGGGCTAGGCATTCGGTTTACCAATCTAACAATGGCAGTTGCTGCTCTCCGAAAAAAGCAGGATTTCAAAGCTGCTGAATGGACGGCAGCTTTTTCATGGAGCGGAGATGAGTTGCAACTGACATTTCCGTACGACCATGATCCATCTAGGAGCTATCGACTCCAGCTCGACCGAGATCGATCGGTCGAGTTTATTGCATTTTTTGATCGTGTACTGCAAGGGAGGTATGGCGCCAACATCGACAACCAGGCGACAACAATCAGAGCGATAAAGAGCCCTGGGCGCAATGACCGATGTCCGTGCAACTCGGGAAAGAAATACAAAAAATGCTGTGGCGTTAGGTTTCGAAGCGTCACGGGTTCGGAACCCGAGCTACCAATCGAACTTGCCGCCTTAGAGTTTGCTGACGAAGAATATTTGAGCGCGTTCGTTCTGACCTACCGAGAGAACCCGCAGTGTCAGTTTGATCCAGTTTTTTGGTATGAATTGGGTACGGCTTGTGGCGCAGCCCAGCGTCTAGAGGACTCGGAAGTTACTCTTCGCAAAGCGATCAGCCTTGACCCCTCGAGTTACTCGGCAATGCTGAATCTCGCAGTAACTCTTGGAGCGCTCGGCAGGGAAACCGAAGGGCTGGAGTTGCTCAATGGTGTTCCGGATGGGTATGGACGAAAATCAATTATCCTTGCAAATATTCTGCAAGAGTTAGATCGTCACGAGGAAGCGATCGAGCAGTATCAACTTGCTATTCAGGAGGAGCCGACGTTTTTCCTACCTTACGGGCGGATACTGAATTCTCTTAAGGCTATTGGAAGTCCTTCATACGAATACTGGTTGTTACGTGGGTGCAAGTCCGTTCCAAATTCAGCTTGGCTTGCAAAGTACTTCTGTAACTTTCTTTTGAGAGAAGCAAGGCTTCTTGAACTTGCGGACGCAACGTGGATTGAAAAACTTAAATCGGAGGCTGGTCGCCTGGACATGATCGGACAAAGCGCCGACGACCCTAAGTTGATCATAGAGTGCCAGCTGCTTCGCCAAGTCGCGCTGATTCATCGGGACCGAAATGAAAGCCAACTTGCAAAGGCCGTTGCATTACTTAATGCTGCCCCGACCGGATGGGACGTTTGCGATGCAGGAAAGCTTTTGGCGTCGGCTGCCACTTTCTTTGGCGACGTTACATTGGTTCGAGAGAGCTTCTCGCGAATCTGTCCCAAATGCGTTCGAAGCCAAACAGGGATGGCGGGGCCTCTAAGTACATATCTCTCGGGAGCTTATCTAAGCCTTGGCGATTTCAATCAAAGCGTAGCTTTTGCACAACAAACGCTGAAGGAATTCCCTGACAATATTACCTCGTTATCTCAGCTTTGGTGGGGATTGGATGAACTTGGACAAAGCAACGAGGCCGTTCAATCTGCAGAGAAGATATTTGAATTGGCCCCAGAATACCCCGGCATTACTTACAATCTTGGATACTTGTGCGGTGGGAACGGTAACTACGGTAAGTCGCAGTACTACTACAGCCAATGTTTGGAATTTGAACCAGACAATTGGATGGCGGCTGAAAACCTTGCTTTTGTGGAGCTCTTGCATCAACGGTATTTGGAAGCGGACAGAGCTTGGAAGACATTTGCTGATGCCCGTAACCGGGCAAATATCGTTGACTTGATTGATCAGGTCGAGATGCAAGCCGACTGGACCGAATCCATACTCGAAAACGATTCAATCGCTAAGCAGATCCGCCAACAGAATGGCGAGTTCATCGATAGCAAAACTCGCAAATTTCAGCGTTTAACAGAGTCCGCTTTGGCAACACAAACCAGCCCATCGTATGTGCATGACTTAGAGCAGTTAAATCGTTCCACTCAGCCTTTTATCGGATCATATACACGCATCTCAAAGAAGGGATTGGATGCCGCGGCCATACTCGAAGCATTGATTGGCGGTCATGCTGCGGTCGTCGCAGACGCGAAATTCTATCTCCAACTTCAACAGAGGAAGGATTCCTCGCCGGTTTATTCGTCTGTGGACGACAAGTTGCCAAGGTGGAAGAAACTTAGCGAAGCGGCTCAAGCATCGTTGATTGAAGCGGAAAGGGGATACCTATCGACAACTATTATCGACCACGCCCCTGATGTGGTCGGCTTTGCGAAGTCGGTCGAAATAACTCTTTCAGAAACGGTTTTCAAGGAGTTCAAGAGGAAGGCCAATGTTGAATTTGAGAACAGTAGCGAAATTCGAGCGATTGTCGGGGACAAAACGGACAAGGTCTATCGTTTAGCAATGTTTGTGACACAAGGATACTCCCTTGAGCTTGGAAGCATGAAGTTTATTTTGAGCTTATGCACAGGTCGGACTTCAACAAAAAATCACCTCCTCGCCACTCTTAAAAACTTCATCATAGCTGACTGCGATCTCGAACAGCTTATTGGGGAACCTGCACTCACGGCTCTTGAAACTTTGGCTCGCGACTATCGCAACCCAGCCGCACATGCCCGAGCTTTCAGCATCGCGGACGCAACAAAAGCGAGGGAACTGAGTTACGACCTGCTCTCTCTGCTTACGGAACCGTCTGCTGGTCAATTGCAGGCTGAGGAAGACAATGCCAAATTCTGATTCGTCGCGTGCGAGTCTTGGCCATCAAAGGAAATTAAGTGACCAGCCGCGTTCGCTCTCGGTCCGGTCCACCATTCTTCTGATGATCACGCGGCTTGTCGATTTGATCAGCCGTACCGCGTTAGCGGCGGTTGCCTAACAGAAAACCCGGGCTAACGCCCGTCGGCTAATTGTTGCGATTGTGACTTCGACTAAATCAACAATCCCCATGCATCGGTGTAGCCCAACTCATAAAATTGTTTCAAGGACCCGGACGACTTCTTAAGAGCTTCGTTAGGCTACCTTAGTTAATTAACCTGCAACCGCACTTTTTTGGAAATGAACAATGAATAAACAAAACCTTAGCGTCGTAACAGAAAAGAGCGGCTTTGATTCGCCCAGCATTACGAAGGCCATTGTCAAAGCAGCCCAAAAGGCCTTTGAGAAGAACCTTGTTCGGCGTAAAAACAAAGGGCAGCAAGTGGTTGTCGAAAGGCAGCCCTACCATGAAGGCTTAAGTAGAATCAGGTGCGTTTTGCTGGTCGATGGCGTGAAAACGCGGCTATACTACAACCCAGATAACGACCGTTGGATAAAGGCTAGTTAGAGGCCACGACAAAAGATAGGTTTGGGCATTGGTGTCGATGGACAATTTGACGGCACTAAAAACGAAAAATCAAACTGCCCGCCAACCATGCCTGTTTGTCGAAATCAAAACAAGAAACATAATGGCGATATCGGACATCTGACACACCACTTCAAAGGAACCTAAGTATGTAGCAAATTTGTTTGGATCTCGGTCACGAAAATTTTTATTGCCCCGTGACAGGTGAACTGATTCGGAACGACGAAATGTACGAGCCTTCATCGGCAACGGTGTTTACCTTTCTTGATGAGGTGAATGACTTTCAAAATATTTCCGACGACCTTCAAATAGGGTGGGACCAACTTCAAGCGGATTCAGATTCGGATGAGGATGTCTTCGAATTGTTTGAAAAGTTTCTCGCCAAGGTGGACAACGACTCGATCGTATGCTTCACGATCACGACGGGGGGCGGTCCAGTGTCCTCCACCGTTCGTATCGGTATCGATATGAATTTCAGTTTTGACGACGAGGGTGAAATCGGCGAGGCGTGATAAAAACCTTGCAGTCTTCCCCCATCTATCGTTCAGACGAAGTTCGCGACTCCGCAGCATCGACAACGATCGGTTGATGCAACTAGTTCATTCATCCGGCGATGGATCTCATCAACGGACACTTTCGAATGGCTAAGCCATGCTAAATGGATATACTTGGGTATATGCTGCCCAAATGGCATCGGTTCGCATTACCAAAAAAAGCTCCGCCACAGTCCTTCTTGCTCGCAGCGATTCAGGAACATGGAAATTACTACATTTCGTCGGAAAGTACTAACGACATCTTTTTGCTTTCAACGCACTTGTTGTTTTGAAAGTATCCGTAACACGCTCGCAATGGCTTCATGGGTCCATCTTTTGTGAACATCTCTTCTTCCGTAACGCCGACGAACGCGATAACGTCGTTGGAAATGGCAGTCTAAAAGGGACTGCCTCGAATTCGAATACAATCCGAACAAACGAATTGCAATGTGCTCTTGTTGGGTACGCTTTTCCTACTTGAATCACGCCTTATCTCCAGTGTTATAAAAATTAGGGGAGTCGTCGTACGAACCTTAGTCTGCTAAAGTCGTTTCTTTCGCCAATAAGTCCTGTCGGCGGATTTCATGAGTCGCAGCAAATCCATTTGGCGAAGAGTTTTTTTAATCGTCGACCGGAGTTCCAAAGGGGGAGAACCAAGTCGGGTTAGGCTGATTCGTCGGTTTCAACAATATTTTCAGCCGCTTTGGATTTGCAAGTGTCCACTCAAAATCCTTGTGCTTCTTGTTCTCAACGCAGTTCAAAATGTCGATTGTTCCGACGATCAATCCACGCGGTAGATTATCGATTTCACAGCCGATATCTTCCACGAAAGTTGCTTCTTCATCCTTGCGATACCGACCTAAACTGGCGTAGACATAGACGGTCCCACGAAAGTGAGTGATCTTGCCACGGAATTCAATCGTCTTGACACCTCGCAAGATCTCCTCGGCCCAAGGTTGACGTATACTCAGTGCACGCATCGTTAAGTCCGCATCGTCTCGACCTCCGATTTTTATTGGAGCCGGCGTTCGCTCCAAGTTTTTCTTCGCAGTAAGCTTAGCGATAACCGATTTATCAGCTTTGATTGTGGCACTCTTTTTCGCCATCTTTGTTCCTTGAAGGGTGAATTGAAAAATCGAATGTCATTTCGTTACATCATTCCTCATAACGAGGCTCAAGCTGAACCGTCCGGATTTTCGCCGTTATCGCCGGACAGATTTTGAGCAGTCTGGTTAATGACAATTACACATCGCTCAGAATGCGATTATTGAATCTGCCCAACCTAGGAACAAATCTGCCGTGAAAAACACCATCGATTGCCCCAACTGCCAACACAAAATCGAAATTGCCGAAGTTCTCCGTGCACAAATCACGGCCAATGTTCGCGGCGAGATGGCGGGGGTTATGTCCGCTCACCAATCGCAACTAGAAGCGGACCAGAAGCGAATTGAAGATGAGAAGCGATGCATCGAACAGGATCGCAAATCCATAGAGGAGCAAGTGGCGGTGTTAGTAGCTTCGCAGAAAGAACAGCTCACAGTTGAGGCGGAAAAGCAGGCTTATGTCCAACTCGATCTAGAGCTCCGTGTCCGAGATTCAAAGCTGACAGAGCTCGAATCACAACTGAAAACTGCACGGAGCAATGAACTCGTCCTTCGCAAGCGTGAGCGAGACTTGGAGAGCCAAAAACAAGAACTAGAATTGCAAGTAGCCCGCCAATTGGATCAGGAAAGGGCAAAGTTACGGGCAGAAGCGAAGCAGCAATTTGAAGATCAATATCTACTGCGGGAAGCCGACAAGGACAAGTCGATTGCAGACCTGCTCAACCAGCTCAAGGAGATGCAGCGCAAAGCACAGCAAGGTTCTCAGCAACTGCAAGGCGAGGTACAAGAGATCGCCTTACAGGAACTACTGACTAGCACTTTTGCGTTGGACGCGGTACAGCAGGTTCCAAAGGGCGTTTGTGGTGGAGACTGTATTCAAACTGTTG
>Ga0335394_10009435_pt1 | contig 11003 bp, 8 predicted proteins | sample MAT03_FD_205741 | JGI IMG/M metagenome (GOLD analysis project Ga0335394, IMG submission 205741) | Freshwater microbial communities from Lake Fryxell liftoff mats and glacier meltwater in Antarctica - MAT-03 (spades assembly) (version 2) ... | reverse complement strand
TCGATGATGGAAGTCCGGTGCATAGTTTCCAGACGTTGATGCGAGAGCTGCAGACCATTGTGCGCAACACGTGTCGCACTGCCAAGGGCGCCCAGGATGCGCCTACGTTCGATCTCATCACGATACCCACGCAGAAACAAAAACACGCTCTCGAATTGATCGGTCTCATCAAACTGTAGACAGAATGTGGAACCTCAAAATGAGGCGGTTTCAGTGGGAGAGCTTGGGTTTTTTGGGGAAGAACTTCAGCCTAACATCGGCGGAACCCAGCGCTCGCCGCGCGCAACTTCGTCTCACAATCGTTCAAATGGGATATCGAACATCAGCCACGCCCCGGCCCCTTCGGCTTCCAGCGCTGCACAAAACGCGAGCTGATCCCACATGAACTCGCTCCACGCACTGGCCATCACGATGCGCAGTCGCCGGCCGTCTAGCAAGGCGCACATCTCGGCCACAAGATCGCCTGCCAAGCCATACCCGCTCTGCAGTGCGCCCGCCACGCCTTGGGCTGATGGGCACACTTCGAGCTCGGTGGCCACAAGCCGATAGCCGCCAGTTGCATCGGCGACAAGCTGAAAGTCTGGCCGCAGCGAGAGCACAGGCGCCGCGCCTATGTTGCGCGGAATTGCTTCCGGCACGCGCGCGCCCAGCAATGCGTGCACACGCGGCGCATGCGCATAGGCATGGGCACGGGCAGCGGCATCGAATAACACTAAAAAGCCACCCCAGCATCGACCAGTTCAGTGCGGAGGCTTTCATGCAACCTAAACGGCGCTGCAGCCGACCGCCATCAGACGCCGTCGATGCCAGCGAGCCCGCACCGGTCGCAGCCATACGGGCGAGGTTCACCATCCAGCCTATGGGTAGAGACTGCACGTGATCGCCCGAGGCACTATATCGATTCCGATTCGCCGCGCGCACTTGTCCGTCGACGGGCGACCCGCCCCGCGCTGCTCTTGGCGTCCATCAACGGGTCGGCCGTGAACGGGCAGGCGCTGGCGATGGATGGGCTGTCGCGCTCGCTGCCACTGTGCCACTGCAGGTGTGAGTCCATCATGCTGATGGCAAGATCAAATCGGCGACTCGAGGGTTTTCCCTGTAGCGTGTGCTTCACGTTTCTATATTCTTGCGGTGCAAGGAGGTCATCGTTGTTAAGTGACAACCCGGAATCGTCCAACCCGATCCGCGTGATCGAAAACGAGTGGGTGCCACTCGCGGACGGCACACGTCTGGCGGCGCGGATCTGGCTGCCAGCCTATGCGGCGAGGCGCCCCGTTCCGGCGATCCTTGAATACATACCGTATCGCAAGCGCGACTTCTGCCGGGTACGCGACACGCTGATCCATCCCTGGTTCGCCGCGCACGGCCTGGCCAGCGTGCGGCTGGACCTGCGCGGCTCGGGCGACTCGGAAGGTGTGCTGGAGGACGAATACCTGCCGCTCGAACTGGACGACGCGGTCGAGGCGATCGCCTGGATCGCGAGGCAGCCCTGGTGCAGCGGCTCCGTCGGCATGATGGGCAATTCCTGGGGCGGGTTCAATGCGCTCATGGTGGCGGCGCGGCGGCCGCCGGCGCTCAAGGCCATCATCACGTCCTGCTCCACCGACGACCGTTACGCCGACGACATCCATTACATGGGCGGATGCCTGCTCAACGACAACATGAAGTGGGCCTCGACGATGTTCTCGCACAACGCGCGCCCGCCCGATCCGGCCCTGGTAGGCGAGCGCTGGCGCGAAATGTGGCAGCAGCGGCTTAAGGGCAGCGGCTTGTGGATCGACACCTGGCTGCGCCACCAGCGCCGCGACGCGTACTGGAAGCACGGCTCGGTGTGCGTGGATTTTTCGGCGATCAACATCCCGGTGTTCGCGGTGGGGGGCTGGAACGACGGGTACCGCAACGCAATCCCGCGCCTGCTCAGCGGACTCGACGTGCCGCGTATCGCCTGGATCGGCCAGTGGGGGCATCGTTACCCGAATATGGCCGCACCCGGCCCGGCTGTCGGCTTTTTGCAGGAAGCCACGCGCTGGTGGAAGCATTGGCTCAGCGGCCAGGACAGCGGAATCATGGACGGCCCGATGCTGCGCGCCTACATGCAGGATCCGATGCCGCCCCTGGCGCAATACGACACGATCAGCGGGCGCTGGATCGCCGAGCGCGCCTGGCCTAGCGAGCGCATACAGCGCAAGCGCATGGCCCTCAACAGTGACGGCCTCGGGGATGCAGCAGGGCTAGAGCGTAGCCTGCCGATCCGCTCACCGCAGGACGTGGGGTTGTGCTCCGGTGTGTGGTGCAGCTACGGCATCGGCCCGGGACTGCCAACCGACCAACGCCCGGACGATGCCGGCTCGCTGGTGTTCGACTCGGCGCCGCTGGAGCGGCGTATGGAACTGCTCGGCGCGCCCGTGGTCGAACTCGAACTATCTGCGGATCGTCCGCAGGCGATGGTTGCGGTGCGCCTCAACGTCGTGGCGCCCGATGGTGCGGTCACCCGCGTGAGCTACGGCCTGCTCAACCTCACGCACCGGAACAGCCATGAATTTCCCGAGCCCCTGGTGCCGGGGCAGCGCTATCGCGTGCGCGTGCAGCTCAACGACCTCGGGCAGGCGATCCTGCCCGGCCAACGCATCCGCGTGGCCATTTCCGGCAGTTATTGGCCGATCGCCTGGCCGTCGCCGGAGCCCGTGACGCTGAAACTGCACACCGGTGTCAGCGTACTCGACCTGCCGGTGCGCGAACCCGATCCTGCCTACGATTCCAATGCGGCACCGCCACCCGTGGAACCGCCTGAGGCCTTGCGCTTTACGACCCTGATGCCGGCACACGACGAGCGCCGCGTGGTTCGCGATATCGGTAGCGGCGAGAGCATCGTCGAGATCGTCGAAGACCAGGGCACGCGGCGTTTCGAGGACATCGACCTGACGCTGACCTGCCGCTCCGATGCGCGCTACACCATCCTGCCCGACGACCCGCTGTCGGCGCGCGCCGAGGTCGGCTGGTCGCTCGCCATGTCGCGCGGCGGCTGGGCCATCCACACACGCACCCGCACGGTGATGACCTCGACCCGCACTGCCTTTGTGCTGCGCGCCGAACTCGACGCGTTCGAAGGCGAGCGACGGATCTGCTCGAAGAACTGGTCCTCCGATATTCCACGCGATGGGGTATGACTTTTTCGTCCGCGCGAAGCAGACCTCGCCCTCATCGGCTACCAAGCCAAGCCTGCACCCATCCACACCACTAAGGAGTACCGCATGAAGTCAAGAATAGTGTCGCGTCGCACCGTCCTCGTCGATATGTCACGGGTCGCCGCCGCGCCCTCCGTCTTTGGCGCCTTGATCATGGCGCCGTTCAATGCCGCTGCCCAGGCGCCAAAGGTGCTGAAGTCGCGCGGCGCGCAAGCGGTGTCTGTACTCGACCCGGCTGGCCGCCTGGGTGCCGTCGACGGCGACGTGATGCAAGCGATCCTCCCAAGCCTCGTGAAATGGAAGGCGGGTAGCCGATGGGAGTGGGAGAAGGATCTCGCCACCGACATCCAGCAGACCGATCCCACGACTATCCGCTTTACCCTGCGCCGTGGCGCGATGTGGACCGGCGGGTTTGGCGAGGTCACTGCCGAGGACGTGAAGTATTCCTTCGAGCGCATCGCCGACCCGGCCTTCAAGTCAGCCTACCGAACCGACTGGGACAGCCTGGAACGCGTGGAACTGACGGGTTCGCACAGCGGCGTGATCGTGCTCAAGCGTGCTTTCGTCCCCTTGTGGACGACGACTCTGCCGATGGATTCCGGCCTGATCGTGTGCAAAAAGGCCGTGGAAGCGATGCCCGAGAAAAAATTCACGCTCGACCCGGGCGCCACGTGCGGCCCGTACCGGATCAAGAAGCTCGAGCCGAGGCGCAGTATCACGCTGGAACGCAACCCGCAGTGGAACGGCGCCAGGCCGGCCTACGATGAGATCGAGTACATCCAGATCGTCGATGCCAACGCGGCCGAGATCGCTTACCAGGCCGGTGAAGTAGACTACACGCAAGTGCCGCTTTCCAGCGTGGGCCGCCTACGCAAGACACCGCCGCCCAAAAGCAAGCTGCTGGTGACGCCTTCGCTGGCCTACTGGTGGGTGGGCATGCAGAGTGAATCAGGCCCGTTTGCCGATATCCGGGTGCGCCGGGCCGTGCAGCACGCGCTGGATGTGGACATGATCCTGGAAGGCACCTTCCTCGGCATCGCGCAACGCTCGACCGGGCTGATCGCGTCCGCCCTGGTTGGACACCGCAAGGCGAACAAGGTCGGCAACAAGCCCGACAAGGCAAGGGCGCGGACACTGCTGGCCGAGGCCGGGCTCGGTGGTGGATTCAGGACCACCATCGGCGTGCGCAACTCGACCGAATTCCTCAGCGCGGCCCAGATAGCCGCAGCCTCGCTGGCCGAGGTGGGCATCCGCGCCGAGATCATCCCGTTCGACACCGGACAGCAGAAGGCGCTGGCCGGCGACAAGACTGGGCGCTGGAAGGAGGCGGGCATACATATCGGCCGCTTCAGCATGCTGCCCGATCCGAGTTGGGCCACCGCTTGGTTCGTCTCCAGCCAGATCGGCGAATGGAACTGGGAACGCTTCAGCAACGCCGAGTTTGATCGGCTGCACGATGCAGCCAAGAGCGAACTCAACGCGACCCGGCGCCAGGAAATGTACGAGCGCATGCAGGATATCATGGAGGATTCGGGTTCATACGTGTTCCTGACGCACGGCGCGAGCGCGTCGCTTTACCGCGAGTCTGTCAAGCCGGGCTTGAGCCCCGACGGTCAGTTGCAAAAGTTTGCCGATTTCGCGCCCGTCTGAGCAAGCACTGAGGAAACCCCGGCCATGTCCGTTCGCGTCGGCGCGCTTCACTGAATGCTGTCCTACACCGTCAATCGCCTGCTGCTGGCGGTGGCAATCGTATTGGTGGCCATGCTGATCCTGTTCAGCATGATCCACCTGGTTCCCGGCGACGCGGCGTCGATCGCGCTCGGGCCTCGGGCCACGCCGGAGCTGGTACAGGAGTTCCGCAACCGGATGGGACTCGACAAGCCGCTGCCGGTGCAATTCGCTGTGTTCCTGGGCAACGCGCTGCGCGGCGATCTGGGCAATGACCTGTTCACCAACACCCCGGTGGTCGCGGTCATATTGCGCGAACTGCCCCACACTTTTGCGCTGGCCAGCCTCGGGCTGGGATGGTCGGTGTTGCTGGGGATTCCGCTGGGCTGCTTTTCCGCGGCCTTTCGCAATACCTGGGCCGACCGCATCTCCGGCGTCATGGCGGTCAGCGCGATTGCCGTGCCCTCCTTCGTCGTCGCGATCTACCTGTTGCTGTTGTTCGCCGTCGAACTGCGCTGGTTTCCGGCCCTTGGCGCAGGTCCCGCGGGACAGCCCCTGACGCAGCTCTGGTACCTAGTGCTGCCTTCGTTCGCGCTGGGGTTGGGCTGGGTCGGCTACATCGCGCGACTGGTGCGGGCCTCAATGCTCGAGGTGCTGGCAGACAACCACATCCGCACCGCGCGCGCCTTCGGCCTGCCAGAGCGTCGCATCCTGTACGTCTACGCGCTCAAGCTGGGCATCCTGCCCACGGTGACACTGCTCGGCACCGGGATGGGGCGTCTGCTGTCGGGCGCCGTTTTCATCGAGATCGTGTTCAACCGCCCCGGCATCGGCAAACTGGTGCTGGAAGCCGTCAACACGCGCAACTACCCGATCGTACTGGGCGCGGTGCTGATCACGACGATCATTTTTGTCTTGTGCACGCTGGCCGCCGACCTGTTGGCGGCGAAGCTCGATCCGCGGGTGCGCGAGAAGCTCTAAGTCGGCACGGGTCTAAGCCGGCACGCGGTCGTTGCGATAGACAATCCCGTCCTTCATCACGAAGAAGAGTTTCTGTCGCAATGCCGTGATGTCTTTCAGCGGATCTTCTGACACCGCGATCACATCGGCGATCTTGCCTTCCTCCAGGCTGCCGAGGTCCTGCTCCAGCCGCATCATCTTCGCGGCCTCCAGCGTCGCCGAGGCGATGGCCGCGCGCGGCGAGAAGGCGCGGCTTTGCACCATCACCTCGAGTTCACGCATGTTGTCGCCAGGGTGGTTGCCGACCGTGCCCATGTCGGTGCCCATGGCCACCTTCACGCCGGCCTTGGCGGCGAGCCGAAGCATGGCCATCTTGCGCTCGTTCAACTGGCGGTAGCGCGCCTCGATGTGCGCAGGCTGCTCGGCAACCACCTTCTCGTCGTCCAGAAAGGCCGTCGCGGTGCAGGAGGTGGGGACCAGCCAGCAATCCTTATTGGCCATCAGCTTGAAGACCGATTCGTCGCCGAAGGTGCCATGCTCCACCGTGCGGCAGCCGCATTCGACGGCGTTGCGGATGCCCGGCAGCGCATGCGCATGCGCAGCGACGTGGGTGAGGTTGTCGTTCGCGATCTCCACCGCCGCTGTGATCTCATCGGCCCGCAGTTGGATCGTGTCGGCGCGCTCGTACTTGCTGGAATTGACAGCGCCGGTTGCCAGCAACTTGATGAAGTTCGCACCCATCGCGAGTTGCTTGCGCGCCGCCTTGCGCACTTCGGCAGGGCCGTCGCATTCCTCGTACATGCCGCGCCACATCGGCGTGGAAGCCGAGGTCATGGAGAGGATCTTGCCCGCGCAGAACAGGCGCGGACCCACGATGAGGCCGCTGTTGATCGCTTCGCGCACGGCGATCTCGTGGTAGTCCCAGCCGCCCACGTCGCGCGCCGTGGTGATTCCGCACAGCAGCATCTTCTTCGCGGCGCTGGCGGCAAACAGCGCTATGGTCCCGGGCAGCGCGCCCTGCCACAGGTTCGCCACGCTTTTCGCGTGGGTGTCGACACAGATGTGCACATGGCAATCGAAGAAGCCCGGCAACAGGAACGCACCATCGAGATCGATGGCCTCGGCATGGCTTGGCGCCTTGCCGCCCATGCTGGCGATGCGCCCCTCTTCGACCTGCAGATCCTGGCGCTCGCACTTGCCGGTGCAGACGTCGTAAACAGAAGCATTCTTCAGCCACATGGTCCGTGCCTCCTATGCCAGAGGGAAGTGACAACTGACGCCGCGCGCGTCCCCCAGCGCGCGATAGGCGGGGGCTTCGGCGCGACAGCGCTCCCGTGCAAATTTGCAGCGGGTGTGGAACTCGCAGCCGGAGGGGCGGTTGCGCAGCGACGGGATCTCGCCTTCGATGGGCGGCGCGGCGCGGCGCAGATCGGGGTCGGGCTGCGGCACTGCCGCGATGAGGCCGGCGGTGTAGGGATGCGCAGGCTTGCGGAACACCTCGCGCGTGGGCCCCTGCTCGACCAGGCGCCCGAGGTACATGATGCCGATGCGGTCGCTCACATGGCGCACCACGGGCAGGTTGTGCGTCACGATCAAGAGCGCCATGTTCTGCGACTGACGCAGGCTGGCGAGCAGGTTGAGCACCTCGCCCTGCACCGAAACGTCCAGCCCGGCCGTCGGTTCGTCGGCGATCACCAGCGCCGGGCCGAGGGCCAGCGCGCGCGCCACACCGACACGGCGCGCCTGCCCGCCCGAGAGCTGGTGCGGGTACATGCGCAGGAAGCCGGCATCGAGTCCGACGATGCGAATCAGGCGTTGCGCCTCTTCGGCCAGGTTCTTGCCCTTGGCGCCGTGGATGCGCAGGGGTTCAACGACCAGGCTGCCGACGGTCTTGCGGGGCGAGAGGCTGGCGACCGGATCCTGGAACATCATGCCGATCTCGCGGCGCACCGGGCGCATGGCGGAGTCGACACGGCCGTCGATGGCGCGCCCGCGAAAGCGTACCTGCCCGGCGCTGTGCGGCACCAGGCCGATGATGGCGCGCGCCAGCGTGGTCTTGCCAGAGCCGCTTTCACCCACCAGGCCGTAGGTCTCGCCGGCGCGCACCTGAAGCGTGGCGTCGAGCACGGCGTCGACGAACCGCGGCGCCTTGGGTGTCAACAAAGCGCGCCAGCCGCCCATGACGCGGTAACGCACGCCGAGTCCGTCGAGTTCGAGCAGTTCAGCCATGATGGACAGCGCGCACGCAGCGCACTTCGTGATCGGCCGCAGCCGGCCGCATGGGCTGTTGCGCCTGGCAGGCATCGATCCCGTCCGGACACCGCGAGCGGAATACACAGCCCTGAGGCAGCGCCGCGAGATCGGGCAACCCGCCCGGGATGGTCTGGAGCGGTCCGCCGCCCTCGGCCACGCGCGCCGGATCACAGGCCAGCAACAAACGGGTGTAGGGATGACGCGGTCGGTGGAACAGGTCGCGCACCGTGGCGTGCTCTACCACTTCACCGGCATACATCACCACGACTTCGTCGCAGAGCTCGGCAATCAGACCCAGGTTGTGCGAAACGAACAGGATCGACCCGTCGAGTTCGCGCTTGAGCGACTTGAGCAGGTGCACGATCTGCGCCTCCAGCGTGACGTCGAGCGCGGTGGTCGGCTCGTCGGCGATCAGCAGGGACGGCCGCATCAGCAGCGCCATGGCGATGGCGATGCGTTGGCGCATGCCACCGGAGAAGCGGTGCGCATATTCATCAATGCGCACGGCGGCGTCCGGAATGCCGACCCGATCGAGCATCTCGACGGCGCGACGGCGCTTTTCCGCGGCCGGTTCGGACGTCCGGTACTGGATGTCGATCATCTGCGTCGCGATCGACATCACCGGATTGAGCGAAGTCATGGGATCCTGGAACACGGTGGCGATCCGCGGCCCTCGGATGCGCGTCCAGTCGGCCACTGTGGCCTTCAGCAGATCGAGGCCATCAAATTGGATGCTGCCTCCCGATGCCACTTCCGCGTTCGGCGCCAGCAGTCCGAGGATCGTCGAAATCAGTGTGGACTTTCCACATCCGCTCTCACCGACGATGCCCACGATCCGGTTCGCGGGTATGTCGAGATGCACGTCGCGCAGCGCGCGCAAACGCCCGCGCCGGCTGCGGTAGGCCACGTTCAAGCAACGGATCTGCAGGATAGGCGCGCTCATCGGGCTATGGTTCCCGCTGCAGGCGCGGATCGAATATGTCGCGCAAGGACTCGCCCAGGAAGGTGAATCCCAGCGTGGTCAGGATGATCGGCACGCCCGCGGCGATCACGGGCCACGGGGTGTCGCGGATGAAGCCGTAACCGTCGTTCAGGATGGAGCCCCAACTCGGCGTCGGCGGACGCACACCGAGACCCAGGAACGACAGGCCGGCCTCAATGGCGATGACCACCGGGATCTCCATGCTGGCCAGGATCAGCAAGGGGCCGATGATGTTGGGCAACACGTGCTGCGCGAGCACGCGCACCGGCCCTGCGCCCATGGCGCGTTCCGCAAGAATGAACTCCTGGGTCTTGAGCGACAAGGTGAGTGTGCGCACGATGCGCCCGTACACGGGCGTGGTGGTGACCACCACGATCAGGATGATGGTTTCCAGGCTCGGCCCCACCAGCGCGACCACTGCCAGGGCAAAGAGCACGGTCGGGAAGGAACGTATGGCATCGAACACGAGGATCATCGTGTTGTCGAGCCAACGCGGGCCGTAACCGGCGGCCATGCCGAGCAGGCAGCCCAGGAACAGCGCCACACCAACCGACACGATGGATACATACAGCGCGACGCGCCCGCCATGCAACACGCGGGCCAGGATGTCACGCCCGAGATGGTCGGTGCCGAGCAGGTGCACCAGGTCCGGCGGCTGAAGGCGCTGACGGATGTTGAGACCGGTCGGCGAAAAGGGCGTCAGCCAGTCCGCGCCCACCGCGCCGACCACGAGCAACATGACCAGCACCAGACCGAGTGCGCCCAGCGGATCGGACAACACCCGCCGCAGCGTCGAGTCTTTCCATACAACGGACCAGCGTCCGGGTTGTGCCATATCCAGTTCCTCGCGGTTGAGCTTCCTATGTCAGCGGGTTCACCACATACCTTGGACTCGCGTGCTCGTGCTATTCTCGCAGGATGCTCCAATCACGCAATGCGGGTTAGCGCGAAGGCCCGGGTGCCGAAGCTCTCTTGGGCGCCCCCGGTCAAATTCGGGCATTGCGCCTGATCGCATCAGACACCGAACACAACACTCATAGGCCCACCCCCTTGGGGAAGAGATGCTATGGATGCCTCCCTCCTTAAGGGGAGGTGGAATTGGGCACCGCGACTGAACAGCCGTCAATCAGGAAGAAACCCACCGGCACGGGGTGGATCCTCTGATGGATACGGCATCAAAGTGCCCAGGGTGTGATAGACCAAAGGTCTTCACCAAACCACAGAGGATCCGGCGCGCGTCAAGGTAGTTGTCGCCTCATTTATGCAGCCATCGGCTGTATAACTTTCTCCAAATGGGCCTTGATGACGCAGTCTCGCTCGCGGTTGAGCGTGACGGCGCCGACGGGGTCCCAGTTGCGTGTTCTTCCTGACCAGCGTGCCGACTTCAAGGCGCATGCGCGCAAGTACAGATCGTGTCGCGCGGCCAGAATAGTGTGATCCTTCCCGGCATGGCGCTGCGCGGGCGACACATAGCGAATGCCACTGTGGGTGTCCTACCGGCAAATCTGCTTGAACCGCGCGTTGGCTGACTTGGCGGTCGGTTGGCGACGAAAACGCAATTCAAGCAGATTCACCGGAGGGACACGAACAAGCGACTGTCCGGATCAGATCGGCAATTTTAGGAACTAGAGGAGTTCGTTCCTACCCAGTATCCTCCGATTGGAGGCGATCTGGTCAAAGAGTCGGTCTTTTCCTACGGCGCGCTGCTCGTCAGTCAGCCCAAATCCTACAAGTGCTTCTTGTAGTACGCCCACTGCTGCCGCGCCAGGCCCCCCGTCACCATGACAATCACCCCCACGCACAGCCCCCACGCTACAGGCCCCGGCCAGACCAACAGCGCCATACCACCCAACCCCAGCACCGTCATCTGCAGGTACTTCGCCCGGTGGTAGAGACTGGCCGACTCCCGGCCTCCGCAGGACCTTCGGATCGCGCGTTCGGTCAGGCCGTCTACG
>Ga0335394_10009422_pt1 | contig 11009 bp, 14 predicted proteins | sample MAT03_FD_205741 | JGI IMG/M metagenome (GOLD analysis project Ga0335394, IMG submission 205741) | Freshwater microbial communities from Lake Fryxell liftoff mats and glacier meltwater in Antarctica - MAT-03 (spades assembly) (version 2) ... | reverse complement strand
TCAAATCAAAGACTGCGTCCCTGGCTTTTCCCAGATTGTCATACAGGGCTTGGCGAAATTGCTGAAGTTGTTTGAAAATCATGAGGTCAATGTGATGAATACTTCATTGACCTTACGGCAGTCGGTGTCTCTCATTAACTGCCTTTCTCTTCAAAGTTAGTCCAAACTAAAGTTGAACTACTTACCCAGATTAAGCAATGCCCTAAAACATAACCTCAATAGGCAAGCTCACGGTTTTTGCTCACCCTCGTGCTTAGCTTCGCGCAGAGCCGCAATAATTTGGGTGTTTGCTTTAGGAAAGGCAAATTTATCAAGATCACCTAGCTCAACCCAGCGTACTTCGTCGCATTCTAGAGGCTGAGGCTCACCACTGAGATGGCGACAGTGGTGTACGTTCAGCGTGACGCGAAAGTGAGAATAGGTGTGATCAATGGTGATGAGGCGATCGCCCACTGCTACTTCAATTCCTAATTCTTCCCGAATTTCACGCCGGATACAGGCTTCGATCGTCTCTCCCGGCTCTACCTTACCCCCCGGAAACTCCCATAACCCACCCAGCAATCCTTCCTGTCGCCGTCGGTCAATCAGAATTCGTCCGTCTTCATGCCAAATGACAGCTACCCCGATCATTTTATGGGGTAGGGGCGATCGCGGCTCGGTCAGGGGTAGGTCATGTTGCATAGTTAATCGATACGCATCACAGTAGGGGTGCCAGGGACAGGTTGGACAGGCTGGTTGCTTAGGAGTACAGACAGTTGCACCCAAGTCCATCAACGCCTGATTAAAATTGCGTGGCTGCTGCTGGTCTAAAATCGCTTCAGACAGCGCCCACAAGGTCTTCAACGCCCGACTGGGAGGAACCCGCAACGCCACTAGACGAGCCAGCACCCGCTTTACATTACCATCCAGAATGGGTACAGGTTGATTAAACGCCGCACTCAAAATTCCTCCGGCAGTGGTTCGTCCAATACCGGGCAGGGTCAGCGCGATCGCCAGAGAGTTAGGAAAGGTGCTGCTGTGCTGCTCTACTAGGATCTGTGCCGCTCGATGTAGATTTCTAGCACGAGCGTAGTATCCCAGTCCTTCCCAGGCTTTCAACACTTGCTCTTGACTGGCTGAGGCAAGAGAGGCGATCGCCGGAAACTGATTTAGCCAACGCTCATAATAGGGAATAACCGTTTTCACCTGCGTTTGTTGCAACATAACTTCTGAAATCCAAATCCGATAGGGATCTAGACTATGACGCCACGGTAAATCACGCCCCTGCTGAGCATACCAATCCAGTAAAGCTGGTTGCAGACGCTCAATAAGAAAATTCGGCAGATCAATCAATTGACCTGCCGAGATAAAGGAGTTAGATAGCGCAGAATCACGCGTCAAATATGTCGCACGATCCCCAGAAGTATCCCTGACTGAATCCACAATCGATAGAAATCTTAACTACGTTCTGGACTAAACCTTTGAGGGACACAATACTGTTCTAAGGTGTGAATCGCGTGTCGACTTTGCCGAACACCAGCTCATCAATAGTGTACCTCTAAGAAAATGCTTATTCTGGCTCAGAGATAACACTACCCTGAAGAGCCTTCTCAAACGTCATTCGTTGTTCAGCATTGCGAAGGAAATAGCCGCTCATCATCGCCGATGCCATCAGCCGTCCCAACTGCTCTCTACTGGTAGTAATAGTGACATCAAAATGCTCCGAGGGTAATCCACCCAATAGCCCAATGATGTTTCGTTCCATTACTTGAAACACTTCAGAAGTACCAGGCTTAGAGAGTTGTGCCACGGTTTCTGGATTCATCGATTGAACATACTGCCATAGGACGTTGCCAGAGTCACCACCCTCAAAAAGTTCTGAAATCTTATTGGACGAATTGTTATTGGACGCATTGTTCACGGTAAGAACCTCTTAGACCGTTTTTGTTACCTAACAATGTAACAATTTCTTTTAGATATCTGAAGGTGGGCGGAACCGAACCTCTAAAGGGGGGAATTGCGCGGTACAGCACTGCATCCGATTTAGTCCTTAACTGCAATACAGTCGATCTCAACTCGAACATCTTTAGGTAGTCGAGCAACCTCAACACAGGCACGGGCAGGAGCCGTAGCTTCGTCAAAAGCCTCAGTGTAGACTGCATTCATGGCTACAAAGTCGTTCATGTCTGCTAAAAACACGGTGGTTTTGACCACATCGTTAAAACTAACTCCTGCTTCTTGCAGAATGGCGTTTAGGTTTGCCAGTACCTGTTTAGTTTGAGCCGCTACATCGTCACCTCCTACGATCGCCCCAGTTTTGGAATCGAGAGGAATTTGTCCGGCTACAAAAATGAATTGCCCACTTGCGGCGATCGCCTGACTGTAAGGCCCTACCGGAGCAGGAGCCTGATCGGTTTTAATAACGTTTCGCATAGGCCTCTCTTTATTTTCCGACTAGATAATTAACTCAGCTTTGGGCGCAGCCCATGATCTCGGTAATATCGATAGTCTCTTAAGATGCGATCATGGTCAAAGCAAAGATTGCCAGGAATATCCCAAAGTTCAAAAATCTTCAAGTTTTTAGCATCGTCTCCAGCACGTGGTTCACCCTTGGCCGTAGCTAAGAATACGACGCTGAGCGTGTGGGCGCGGGGATCACGTTCTGGTTCCGAATACACTTGAAATTGCTCTGATAGCTTCACTCGTAACCCTGTTTCTTCTTCTGCCTCGCGTTGCGCTGCGGATTCAAGCGACTCGCCGTAATCTACAAACCCACCCGGTAAGGCCCAGCCCAAAGGCGGATTGAGCCGTTCAACCAATACAATCGGTCGGTAAGGCCGATCCAGCAGCTCAATAATAATGTCTACCGTTGGAATTGGATTTCGATAGTTCACAACACTCACATGCGCCCCTGCAAAAGTTGACGTACAGTTTTTAGAAGCTCAGGTGGGTGAAACGGCTTAGTAATATAAGCATCAGCGCCCTGCTTCATCCCCCAATACCGATCAAACTCTTCACTCTTTGTAGAGCAAATTAGCACCGGAATTTTCTGAGTTGTAGGCTCATTTTTGATCCAGCGGCAAAGCTCATAGCCATTCATCTCTGGCATAATCAGGTCGGTAATCACCAAGTCTAGGACGTTTGCCTGAATGTATGCCTTCGCCTCCAGTCCATTTGTGGCAGCAGCCACCTGCATCCCGTTCTCTTGCAGCAGATCTGAAAGCATGTGCCGCAAGGTTTGACTATCATCCACAATCAGAACTTTATTCATAATCTTTTTGGAACCCTAACGGGGTGGGTTAAGTGATGGGCAACTGGCTGCCCTCATCACGCTATCTACGAAGGCTTAATAATTGGCAGTCCTAAATTGGTAAGAATTTTTTGATGGGCGGACTAAGCCCACCCATCAAAAAATCCTTACATCAATACCACTACCTAATAATTTTGGTGTAATAACTCTCAGGGCATACCTCTCTGCAAGTGGTCTGTTCAGGGAACAACAGGATTGGAAGACATAGCAAGGCGATATCAAACATAACTACTTCCAACGTCACCGTACCAAAGAGATATCGCTAAAAGCCAACTCAAGATTTGAACTGCCTTTGTGGGTAGAGTCAGCGTTCTCCAAATTATGCAAGCCTCCACATTATGTAAGTAATGTCAAACCCTGTAAATGATAGACACTAAGGATTGCGTACAAAATAAAACCTAATCTTTTTTTGGAAGTGCCGCGCGGAGCGCGGCACTTCCAAAAAAAGATTACAGGTTAATTAATTTGCAATCCTAACTACGAATAGCCATGGAGGGCTTCGTCTAGTCATGGCCAATATTGGAATGCGCCTTCATATAGGCTTGCGCGCGTTAGCCCTTCGTGCCAGAACTGCTTACTCTCGATAGCCATAGTAGTTTTTTAGAAGTCATGCCGTTGGGCTGGATGATGGTGCAGACATGGAGCAGCCGCACCATCATCTCTATCTCTTCAGTCTCTTGGTTTTTCGGATAGTCCTAAATTGGTAAGGATTTTTTGATGGGCGGGCTAAGCCCGCCCATCAAAAAATCCTTACATCAATACCACTACCGTTTTTCGTATGAAATGCGTAAGTCCTACTGCTTTTAGAAACGGAACTGCTAGGAATCGATTTTGCGCGGCGGAAAGCGCCCCATTCGATGGCATGATATTGAATTAGGATTGTTCGATGTCAATGTAGTTAGTGGGCTGCACTTATGGAGTTTATCAAACACCTTATATAAGCTGGCACGATGTTCCGTACTGGCATAGTTCATCATTAATTGTTGAATTGTTGACATCTCTACCGTTGTGTTGAACTACTGATTAAGTGGCTCCACCCTAGAAAATCAAAATCAGCTCAGAACCCCAGCGTGCGCCCAATGGGAACATTCTAGAATTCTTGACTGCAGCTTTAATAGGATGGGTGACTTGACCGAGCAACCTATTTTTTCTTAATGGAAGGAGAACCATTTCTGTGCTTAAAAGATATGTTTGGCTAGTTGTAGTCGCTACCCTATTTATCTTCCAGGTTGTTGGCGGAAATGCGATCGCCGTCGAACTTGACGCAGCTACGCGCACTGTCCGTCTCAATCCGATAGGAGATAACATCGTTCTGACTCAAGGTCAAGTCACTGAAGGAAAACGTCTATTCAATTATGCGTGTGGACAGTGTCATGCTGGCGGTGTGACCAAGACTGACCCCAACGTGGGTCTTGAACCCGAAACCTTGGCGCTAGCAACCCCTCCCCGAGACAGTCTAGAGGCTCTGGTGGATTATATGAATAACCCAACCACCTACGATGGGCAACAGTCCATTGCAGAGCTGCATCCTAGTACTCAAAGTACGGACATTTTTCCGAAGATGCGGAACCTTACCGAAGACAATCTCAAGGCGATCGCAGGACACATCTTGCTGCAACCGAAGGTCGTTGGGCTCAAGTGGGGTGGTGGCAAAATCTACTATTAACCCTTGTCTTGGCATCCTGTCTTTAAAAACCAGAGCATTGCCCAGTCAGGATATGAGTCTATGTTTGTAAGGCGTGTTTCGCAGACCTCTCAAATCATAAATTCATACTTAGGATTGCGTACAAAATAGAACCTGATTTTTTTTGGAAGTGCCGCGCGGAGCGCGGCACTTCCAAAAAAAATCACAAGTTAAGTAGGTGGGCTTAATTAAATATAAGTTTCTAAAACCCTGCGCCGCCCACTGTGCGGGCGGCGCAGGGTTTTAGAATTTGGTTTTTATTTAGGTTGAACTACTTAATTAATTTGTAATCCTTAGGTCAGCAACGCCAAAACATAGCTGGGGTTTATCTTGAGCGTAAAGCCCAGTGGAGACAGGTGAACCACAAAGCGCAGTTAGAGACGGGTGGGGTGCTAATTGGCCTCACCCATTTTTGTAACCTGGTACAGATGACTCTCATCCGCACTACAACGGAGGTATGCAATGCGAGCAATGCAGTGGTTTAAATCGGTGCTTATGGGAATAGTTCTCTGGGGAGCGATCGCCCTCCTGTCTTTTCCTTCCCCATCTGAAGCAGCGTCTCCCGACCCCTACGTAGCACGCTACCTACGAGCAACGGAACCAATTCCGCTAGAACTCAATGGCCAGGGTGAAACTCGCCTATTTTCTCCGGTCGAGCTATCAGCAGGTAAGCGGCTATTTGAAGAAAACTGCAAAAATTGTCACGTTGGTGGCGTTACCTTACCCAATCCGTTAGTCTCTTTATCGCTTGAAACGCTCAAGGGTGCTAACCCTCCCCGCGATACAATTGACGACTTGGTAGCATTTCTACGCCAGCCTATGACCTATGACGGCACTGAAGAAGCGCTGGAATGTCGCCAAGTGCCTGAAGCCTGGATGAGTCGCGACCAGCTTGAGAATTTATCTGCCTTTATTCTTCGTGCCGCCCAAAAAACGACGGGCTGGGGAACAGAACGGTTTTAATCTAAAGTAATATTTTTCGTAATATCTGGCTTAAGTCCTCATAAGACAAGCTTTCAGGGTAAAATGTGAGCTGGGTCATAAATCGAATTTGAATCTCCCGACGAGGTAAGCAATGAAATTGATCGCTCAAATTACACGGAGTTTAGGTCTAGCTTTCCTTACGGTAGCGTTGGTTGTAGGTAGTTTTTTTGCGGTTGTTTCTCCCGCTGCTGCTGAGACCTTCACAGTTAAGATGGGTTCCGATAGCGGTATGCTCATGTTTGAGCCTGCCAATATCACCATTCACACTGGCGACACTGTAAAGTGGGTTAACAATAAACTCCCTCCCCACAACATCATGTTTGACGAAAAGCAAGTTCCTAATGCAGACAAGGAACTTGCAACGAAGCTTTCCCACAGCCAACTTCTGTTTTCTCCTGGGGAGTCCTATGAAGTTGCCTTCACGGGCGATCTTCCCGCTGGTTCCTACACGTACTATTGTGCTCCTCACCGGGGCGCAGGGATGGTAGGTAAGATTACGGTAGAGAGCTAGTGTTTTAGAACTGGGAGATAGCTAAATCAGCTACTCTCTTTTTTCTGATGTGGTTGCTTTAGTTACGCGTGACAGGGCGATCGCTCTTCGAAGGCGGATTGTATTCGTGCTTTTCTGAGCGGTTGCCCTGTCATCGTTTTAATGAAAGACTTGTGGCGTGTTGAAACGCTTTCATAGCTATCTCGGCGTAATCAAGAACCAGGAAGAAAGCTTGTGGTTCCCCTTAAAGATGACAACCCCACGCAGATCACGCCCTATATCACCTATGGGATAGTCGCGCTGAATGTTTTGGCTTTCTTGTACGAACTTACGTTGTCTCAGCCTCAGCTAGAGCAGTTTTTTCAGGCTTGGGCAGTGGTGCCTCGTGAGCTGACTGCTAGTTTTGATGGCGCTGGGGCGATCGCCACGAATCCCGAATGGATCACCCTCTTTTCGTCTCAATTTTTGCATGGCGGCTTCTTGCATATTGCTGGCAATATGCTGTACCTGTGGATTTTTGGGAATAACGTGGAGGATCGACTTGGCCACATCAAGTTTTTAATCTTTTACTTGGCCTGTGGAGCCTTAGCAGCACTGACGCAGTGGTATTTTGCGGCTGGTTCTGCAATCCCCTCTCTGGGAGCTAGTGGAGCGATCGCCGGGGTGATGGGAGCCTATATCATTCGGTTCCCAAAAGCCCGTGTTCTTACGTTAGTTCCCCTAGGTATTATTCTGATCCCCTTCCGTATTCCTGCCGTTTTTTTTCTAGGGTTCTGGTTCTTGATGCAGGCATTTAACGGCATCGCTGGCTTAGGCACGCCGACAAACTTAGGTATGGAGACGGGGGGCATCGCTTATTGGGCACATGCTGGCGGATTTGTATTCGGCATGGTTTTGGGGCCATTGCTAGGTTTATTTAGTCCAAGAGCGGGCGATGGTTATTTAAGATAGCAGACCGTGAAGATAAGACCCATATTTTTTGTAAAAATTTGGGCTGAGAGATTGCACCTGAGAGCAAACTTGATGTAGTATCATAGACTGTGTGAATTTATCCTAGAAGGCGAATCCATGCCCAAACTAAAAACTCGCAAAGCGGCAGCTAAGCGCTTTGAGCGCAGCGGTAGTGGTAAACTCATGCGCCGCAAAGCCTTCAAAAACCACATGTTAGAGCACAAGTCTTCTACTCGCAGAAGCCGTCTTTCTAAGAAGGCAGCGGTGCATGAAACCGATGCCGAGAACGTAGAACTGATGCTGCCTTATCTGTAAAACCATACGCAGTTAAGGGCATTGAAATCGAACTTAATAGATTAAGGGGAACGCACCATGACACGGGTAAAGCGCGGCAACGTCGCTCGTAAGCGCCGCAAAAAGATTTTAAAGCTGGCAAAGGGATTTCGAGGATCGCACTCTAAGCTATTCCGGACAGCTAACCAGCAGGTAATGAAGGCACTTCGTAATGCCTACCGCGATCGCCGCAAACGGAAGCGCGATTTTCGCCGCCTATGGATTACTCGCATTAACGCAGCAGCACGCCAGCACGGCATTAGCTATAGCCAATTAATCGGTAGTTTGCACAAAGCTGATATTCAGATCAACCGTAAGATGCTGGCGCAAATGGCAATTTTAGACCCAGTAGGATTTGGCAAGGTTATCGAAGTGGCGAGTCAGGTAAAGGGTTGATACCTGGATTGCGAATCGCGTTGATCGTTATAGGCAGCGGATTGGGGGTGCAAATGACTGTACCCCCAGTTTCAGTAGCAGCAGATTTGCGAGAAATTCAGCGGCGTGGCTACCTGATAGTGGCTGTTAAAGATAATCTGCGTCCTTTGGGATTTCGTACAGCCGCAGGACAGCTAGAAGGTCTAGAAATAGACTTGGCTCACCGTCTAGCCGAAACCCTATTGGGTCATGCTGGTGCTGTTCAGTTTTACCCAGCTCATAACCAAGAGCGCCTCACGCTACTACTTGATGATGAGGTAGACATTGTGATCGCGCGGATGACTATGACAGATTCGCGATCGCGCCTCGTTGATTTTAGTTTGCCGTATTATCTAGACGGTACCGCTCTGGTTACTCGCGATCCAACAATTCGACGGTTGGCAGATTTGGAATACCGTTCCGTGGCAGTACTCCAAAATTCTAGTACTGTAGCTGTGCTGCGATCGCGACTGCCAACCTCTCAACTGGTAGAGGTTGCCTCATATCAGGAAGCGCACGAGCGATTGGGACAGGGTCAAGTCTCTGCCTTTGCTGCCGATATTAGTCTGTTGACAGGCTGGGTACAAGAATTCCCAGAGTACACCCTATTGCCAACCCGTCTCTCTGGCGATTCTCTAGCCGTAGCGATGCCCCGAGGTACTCGCTACGGCTCTTTGCGGCAGCAAATCAATCGAGCACTTAACCAGTGGAAAGAAGAAGGTTGGCTACAAGAGCGGGCACGCTATTGGGGATTGCCTTAGGGCTATCTGTGTAGCTTTTATATCCAGCCTGGTAGCATCCAGGATTGTTCTTGGGATTCAATATGTTGCATTCGATACCAGAGAGGCGATCGCTTTAGCAATAAGTAGTTCAACCTAAATAAAAACCAAATTCTAAAACCCTGCGCCGCCCGCTGTGCGGGCGGCGCAGGGTTTTAGAATCTTATGTTTAATTAAGCCCACCTACTTATCTTCAGGTTCAACTGTGGGAACTTGAAGGGTGCTTACGAAGTCTTAGGTACTTATTGAGAGCCACCTAAATGCAGATTTCACATAAGCAGCATGACCAGTTTTAGGCAATCGCAAGTCGCCGTAAACAAAAATTTTGCGGCGCTGCTTAATTTGGGTATGATTTTTTTTTGCAAGGGGCGCGGAGCGACCCTTACAAAAAAACACACATGAAACCAGCAACATCAATTTTGTCTATTGGAGTTTGTCTAAGGATTGCCTTGTGGCCTTGCTAGAGCCACAAGAATCAGCAATAGTTTGACAGACATTACAATCAAAACTACGGTACCCAAGGCACTAAACAAGATTGCGAGAGAAAAAACCTCTGTCAACAGCGAGGCATTGTCTTGATCAGACGTAGTAGTTTGCATATCTCCATCGGCGATTAATTCTAGATCACCTTTTAGAGCACTAGACCCATTCATTTTGAGTAGATTAAATTCAAGTGGAGACGAATTAGTCAACCCAATCATCCTATGTGTAGCCGAGCAGTTACCCCAACAAGCACCTAGATCCTCAGCCCATATCATGTTCTTTATTTCCCAAATCTAAATAAACTGCGCTGTTCGGCATTACTTAATCCCTGGCTGAATTAAGCAGCACCTGCTGTTGCTTTGCAGGGTGAGGTAGATGAGGTAGATGAGCAAGCTTGATCAAGAGCAGGGGTCTGAATCAGACATGCTTAATTTAACTGACCTGATGGCAAGAGCAAACCGAGCCTTTGTGCGGAATATCGATAGTAAATAAAAACTGAAGCTCTCGTTAAAACGATAAAAGCTTCAGAAACTGTTTCTCTGCTCTAAACAATCTGTCATGTTGTTCTAACCCTGTACAGAGGGGAAAGAACGAGTTAATGATTTCTTTAGAGAATTTAACGACTCGTTGATATCAGCTTCATGTTTGACAGGAATCCTCTACACCGCCTGTGTATTACTAGTAGGCTAAGGCGTAAGTTGAGACATCATTAGTCAGGCATTGCTGAGGGCTGAAGACTGACAGTGAAATGGTATCCAGATTTCCGCTATCGACTACTAGTCAGGTTATTCATAGTCAGAGACCGAAGGCGGTTGAACACAGCGGCTAATTCTAATGTTCGAAATCTAACTAAATCACCTTGCGGATAAGGTGTGAGAATATCAATTCCAGCCGTGTCAATGTCGGATTCAATGTAATTCAGGAGAGCACTCAAGGGAGTTATCCCATTGAGGTAATGATGTCGAAGATAGGCGATCGCTCGGCTGCGAGTTTGATAGATTTGGGCAAGAAACCGGGCTACAGATTGAGGGAAAATCACTCGCACTCGGCTAGGAGCCGCAAATGGATCGCCCTGGACGTAGTCAATGTACAAGTCAAATTCAGGAAATTGATAGCTGCCCTGATTTTTTTTATAGGCTTTATAGCTACGCCCGTCCAGGCTCAATAGCAATTGACAAAGCGCATGATGATTCATAGAACTTGGAGTGCCTGCAACACCATTTATTTGTTTATGTAGTAACACGCTACCAGGTTAGGACGACCTTTTTTCTGATAGTTTTGCGGGGCACGGCTAAGTAGTTCACCCTACATAAAAACCAAATCCTAAAACCCTGCGCCGCCCGCTGTGCGGGCGGCGCAGGGTTTTAGGATCTTATATTTAATTACTCTAGATTGGACTAATTGGTTTGCAAAGTTGAGTGACAGGATGCCATGAGAAATTTGCTCAACCCCAGCTAGGGGTTGAGCCCAATGCAGTTGATGGCAACATCCGCGAAGCTAAGCTGCTGTGGGGTTAGAACGCCTCGGTGATTGCTCGGATTGTTTGCGTCGAGAGACTCGTTTTTTGACCGTTGGATAACGAGGACGCGGAGACGGTTGCTG
>Ga0335394_10009421_pt1 | contig 11009 bp, 7 predicted proteins | sample MAT03_FD_205741 | JGI IMG/M metagenome (GOLD analysis project Ga0335394, IMG submission 205741) | Freshwater microbial communities from Lake Fryxell liftoff mats and glacier meltwater in Antarctica - MAT-03 (spades assembly) (version 2) ... | reverse complement strand
TTTATTTGTGTAGTACCGGTTTCAATCTTTGTCATCAATACATCAATACGGTTTACTTAAGACATATCTCCCTGGCACCCCCTTAAAAAGGGGAGTAGGGGGTGGGACAATTAGCCCTCAAAGTCCCCCTTTTTAAGGGGGATTTAGGGGGATCTCCGGGGCATAAATATGTTAAGTAAACCGTATTGATCAATACGTAGCTTTGTAATGTTAGGCTGGAAACAGCTTAAGTCTGCAACTGCTAACTAAGGACTAACTATGTGTAGTGTGCCCACAGAGAGCGATCGATCCCTCCATACCTGCGAAACCTTGGTAGGAGAGCAAAAAGCAAAAATTCAGCAACTCGAAGAGCATTTGCAGCAAGAAAGAGCATTGCGTTTGGAATTAGAAGCAAGACTCAAATCAATCGAGAAATCGTACTCTTCGATCTCGACTATTTTTCTAGGTTTTACTGACAGCAAGGAATCGGATTTAGATCGAAGTCAGTTAATTGCAGCTCTGGAAACAAGCCAGGAAATGTATCGAACTCTCATCAGAAATTATCCAAATGGCTCGGTATTTTTGTTCGATCGCGATTTGCGATATATTCTAGTTGACGGTCAAGGTTTAGCACGAGCTGGACTTGACAAAGCAGAGTTGGAAGGCAAAACACTGTGGGAAGTAACGCCACCTGAAGAATTGCCACTTTTTGAGACCAAATATCGCGCGGCTTTGGCAGGATCAGAGAATACTTTTGAATATAAATACCAGGATCGAATTTATTCCATAACACTTACTCCAGTCAAAAATGACCGGGGAGAGATTTTTGCAGGTATGGTAGTTGCTCAAGATATTACGGAAAATAAACAGGCAGAAATAGCGCTGCAAAAAATCAAAAATCAGCTAGAAATAAAATATAAAAAGCGTACTGAAGATTTGAAAATAGCTAACCAACAATTGCGGGAAGAAATTATCGATCGCTGGCGCGTCGAAGAGTTTTTGCGGGAAAGCAAGCAACAGCTAGAATTGTTTTTATCTCAATCTTTATATGGCTTTTTTTTTATAATGCTGAACGAACCAGTGCAGTGGGATGATACGATTGACCAGGAAAAAGTTTTGGATTATGTATTCGCTAACGGGCGGGTAACGAAGGCAAATGATGCTTTGAGTGTTCAATATGGAGCTACTAAGGAAGAGTTGATGGGGCTAACGCTTAACTCTTTTCTGTCCCACAATTTGGATATTGGTAGAGAGGTAATCCGGCAATTATTTGAGGCTGGTAGATTACATATTGAATTTGACAAACGCAAGTTTGACGGCACTCAAATCTGGGTTGAAGGAGATTATATTTGCATTTACGACAGTCATCACAGAATCGTGGGACATTTTGGCGTACAGCGCGATATTAGCGATCGCAAAAAAACAGAAGCTGCACTGAAAGAAAGCGAAGAAAGGTTTCGACAGTTAGCAGAAAACATTGAAAGCGTCTTTTGGATGGTAAATGTTCAACCCCATCAAATGATTTATATCAGTCCTGGTTACGAAAAAATTTGGGGAAGAAGCTGCGCTGATTTGTATGCGTACGGGCGCTTTTTTGCCAGCTCAATCTATCCAGAAGACCGCGAGCGTGTCATGTCTACTTTTACTAAAGAAATTGTATCTGAAGACGAAATTGAATATCGAATAGTCAGACCAGATGGCGAAATTCGCTGGATTCGCGATCGGGCTTTTCCGATTAGGAATCAAGCTGGTAAAGTTTACCGTATTGTTGGCATTGCAGAAGATATTAGCGAACACAAACAGGCCGAAAAAGCGCTCCGTGAAAGTGAAGAACGCTTCCGCCAGCTAGCAGAAAATATCCAAGATTCTTTCTGGTTAATTTCTGCTGAATTGACCGATGTACTTTACATAAGTCCAGCTTACGAACAAATCTGGGGGCGCAGTCGCGAAGCATTGTATGCTAACCCCTTAACATGGATGGAGTTTGTGCATCCAGAAGATAAACATTTGTTGCACGAAGCAATGGGGCGAGTGTTGCAGGGCGAGTCCAGCAGTAGCGAATATCGGATTTTTTTGCCAGATGGCACTATTCGCTGGGTGTGCGATCGAGCTTTTCCCATTTACGATGAATCGGGCAAAGTTTACCGTATCGCCGGTATTTGCGAAGATATCAGCGATCGCAAATTTACCGAGTCCCGCATCCAAGCAGCACTCCGTGAAAAAGAAATATTGCTCAAAGAAATTCACCACCGAGTCAAAAATAATATGCAGGTAGTTTCCAGCCTGCTACAACTTCAAGCTCAATACATTGAAGACGAACCGACGCTAGCTTTATTTGAAGAAAGCCAGACTCGTATCCATTCAATGGCCCTGATTCACGAGCAACTGTATCAGTCCGAAAATCTCGATCGAATCGATCTCCCCTCCTACGTCGAAGACTTGGTTGCTAATTTGTATCAATCTTTTGGTTGTTGCAACACTTCCATCCAATTCAATCTCAATATTGATCCCATCTATTTAAACATAGAAACAGCAATTCCTTGCGGTTTAATTATCAACGAACTTGTTTCTAACTCGTTGAAATATGCCTTTACCGAAAGTTTGGCAGGTGAAATTAAGATTAATTTTTATTATGACACAGCTTCTCAGCAATTTCACTTAAGTATTCAAGACAACGGCAGCGGATTTCCTACGGGTTTCGACGTAGAAAACACCGAAACATTAGGAGTCAGATTAGTACGGATGTTGACTCACCAATTAGATGGAACTCTGGTTATTGACAGTCAGTGTGGAACTTGTTACCATATTAGCTTCCTTGAGTTGAATTATCGGCGGCGCATTTAAGAAAATAGTATGAACCCTATAAAAATTTTGGTTGTAGAAGACGAAATAATTGTCGCAGAAGATATAGGATTTAGATTAAAAAAACTGGGTTATATAGTAACAGCCACAGTTGCTTCAGGAGAAGAGGCTATTGAAAAAGTCACAGAAAATCAGCCAGATTTAGTGCTGATGGATATCGTGCTTAAAGGTGACATGGACGGCGTAACCGCAGCCGAAAAAATCCGAAGTAAGGTTGATATACCAACAGTATTTTTAACAGCTTATGCCGACGATAAAACTTTGCAAAGAGCGAAACTTACAAACCCATTTGGTTACATTATAAAACCCTTTCAACAAAATGATTTGCGAGTCGCGATCGAGATTGCCCTGCACAGGCACGAAATCGAAACCAAGATGCGAGAAGCTCTCAAGGCTTCGGAAGCCAGCAGAGAGTCGTTGGAGGAAAAATCGCACCGCCAAAACCAGTATATTTCAATGGCTGCTCACGAATTGCGGAATCCGCTCAACGCAATTTTAATCTCTGCGGAACTCCTAGAGCTCGATCGAACTCGCAGCAGTGACGAATCCCAAGTCAGAACCCTGCGCCTAGTGCACTCAGCTACCCAAAAGATGAACCAGCTCATCGATGATATGCTATTCATGGGTCGAGCAGAATCAGGCAAACTCAAATGCAATCCATTACCAATAAATTTAGTCGAATTTTGTCAAGACTTGCTCGATCAATTGCAGTTAGGAAATGAAACCAAGCATCAACTAACATTAATCCCGTCAAACGTTACCAGTGCGATATTAGATCAACAATTGCTGCACGGAATTATTTCTAACTTAATCGTCAACGCCATCAAATATTCCCCAAACGGCGGGAAAGTCAGCTTGGAATTGGAATACAGTCAAGCAGGCGATGGAGACAAAGAACCTATTTTCTGTTTGTCTCCTCAGTGTTTGTTTCCCAATTCCAAATTTACAAATATTAACTCTCCCTCACTAATTATCAAAATCCGAGACGAAGGTATAGGCATTCCCGAAACAGAATTAGAGAAAATATTTGAAATGTTCTACCGCTGCAAGAATACTGGGAGGATAAAAGGTAACGGTTTGGGATTAACAATTGTCAAAAAAGCTGTAGAATTGCAAGGAGGTGCGATCGGCTGCGAAAGCAAAATCGCCATTGGCACTACCTTCACAGTCGTACTTCCTTACGTAGCGCTTTCCTCGAAAAGAGATCGGACGTACGGTTGAAACCGCGCCTACACAGCCTACACAGAGAAGACCGGGCGGTTTCAACCGCCGTCTTATCTGCGATCAAATTTTGGTAAAATCCACTCAACCGCCGCCGCTAAATTTTCTGCAACGAAATCCGGTTTAGTATGGTGTTGATATTGGCCACTCAACACACTTTCACCGTAACCAGTCTGCACCAAAATACCAGTACAACCAGCATTGTGAGCCATATCAACATCAGTCGCCTTATCCCCCACCATAAAACTATTTCGCAAATCTAAATCCTGTTTCCAAGCGGCGGCTACCAACATCCCGGTATTCGGTTTGCGCCAAGTTGTATAGCGTGCAAATTGTGGGTTAGTTCCGCCTTCTGCTTCGCTTAAATAAGGACAATAATAAACAGCATCTAATTTTGCTCCGGCTTCATCTTTTAATAGCTGACTGAGGCGTTCGTGCAGCGCTTCTACGTGGCTAATGGGATAATAATTCCTTGCCGGGCCTGATTGGTTAGAAACTAGACAGCAAAATATTTGTTTGTCATTTAATTTGCGTACAGCTTGGGCTACTCCGGGGATTAAATGCAAATCTTCTACTTTGTGGATGTAGCCGGCTTCAATATTTAACACGCCATCTCTGTCTAGAAATACTGCTCGTTTCATGGTTGTACTATATTTGATATAACTCGGCGATTGAAATCGCTTCTACACAAACAAAGTCCGCCTGCGCGGACTGAATAGAAGAAATGCAAATCTAGGTAAACTCGTCATTCTAAAAGAGATTGTTTTTCCAGCCATTCGCGGAAGCTGGCATGATACAAACTATAGCAAATTTCTCCTCCAATTTCTTGCTTATTTAAGAACTCGATCCAATTATCTAACGCTTTTTCAACCTCGTATTCATCCTCATCAATTATTTCGGATATCGCACTGACAGACAAACCTGCTGTTGACTCTACCAAAAGATTCAACACAGACAATTCAACTGCCGATAAACCATCACCTTTCATCCGCAACCAGTGGTTTTGATAATACGCTGCTAAACCGGGAGGAAGTTCAGACAAAAGTGAGGACTCTCCCAGATTAGCATCGGGTTGTGAATTCTCGGTAATGGCAGGTAACATCTGACTGAGATACATGAAATTGTTTTCGCCCAGAGTTGCGAGTTGTTGGCACAATTCCGGTGCATTTGATAAGTATTGTTGAATGTAGTTCAGCGCATCCTCGCGATTTTGGGCGGGATAATCTCTTAAATCGAGGGTTTGAGAGGGCGCTTCAATTAACAAACCGGATTTTTCTCGCAAAAACGGGCGGCGGGCGAGGATAAAATAAGTGCGATCGCCCAAATACCTCGGCAGATAGAACAGATTTGTGCTGGGTGGTTGACTCGTGCGGGCGATCGCGTCTACAGTATCAATCGCAATTACCAACCGTTGCTGCGGATCTAGTCGATCGCTAATTTTCTGAAGCAACAAAGACAAAAACCAATTCCCATCATTGGAGTCGAGATTTTGAATTTGAGATTTTAAGTTGACAATTTCGGATGTTTCCCCATTGGCAAGTAGGTATTTGTCAATGAGTTGAGTGCAGACAGAAGCGAGAAAATCGTGCGATCGATTTTTGCCCTCAACTCCAGCATTGTAATAGATACTGCGAGGATGGGCGGTGACATATTGGGCGAGGATGGAACTTTTGCCGCAGCCGGGAGTGCCGACAATTGTGAAATAACCGCGGCTGTGGGAGGCTAGAAAGTCGGAAATGGCAGAAAAAACAAACTTGCGCCCGACAAAATTCTCGCTTTTTTCTCGCAGGAGTTGCTGAAATTCCTTTGGGTAAGCAGCGGTAGAGATGGCAGTTGAGAGAGGTGAGGAATTCATGTTAGTTCCTCCACCCCTTCTAGTCGCAGGAAATATACGCGGCCGGATTCGTCGCCTGCTACAATTGTGACTCCATCGGGGGCGATCGCGCAACAGGCGATCGAACTTTCACCAGTGAAACTGGCAATGAGATTTCCACTCGTTAAATCCCAGACTTTGAGGGTGTTGTCATTTGAAGCAGAAATCGCCCGGTTGCCGTCGGGGGTGATGGCAATTGCATTTATCGAGTCACCATGACCTGTGAAAGTAAACTGTTCCCTTCCAGTGGTTAAATCCCGAACTTTGATGGTGTTGTCATCTGAACCAGAAATCGCCCGTTTCCCATCAGCAGTTACGGCTACTGCATTTACTGAGTCGCTGTGACCTTCGAGAGTAAACTCTTCTTTTCCACTTGTTAAATCCCAGACTTTGAGGGTATTATCATATGAAGCAGAAATTGCCCGCTTGCTATCAGCACTGACGGCGACTGAATTTACTGATTTGTTATGACCTGTCAGAGTCAACAGTGCCTTTCGACTTGTTAAATCCCAGACTTTGAGGGTGTTGTCCCACGAACCAGAAATCGCCCGCTTCCCATCAACAGTAACGGCTACTGCGTTTACCGATTTTTTGTGACCTTTGAGAGTAAACTGTTTCTTTCCAGTGGTTAAATCCCAGACTTTAATGGTTTTGTCCCACGAACCAGAAATTACCCGTTTGCCATCAGCAGTAACGGCTACTGCGTTTACCGTGTTGCTGTGACCTGTGAGAGTAAACAGTTGATTTCCAGTGGTTAAATCCCAGACTTTGAGGGTGTTGTCCCACGAACCAGAAATTACCCGTTTGCCATCAGCAGTAACGACTACTGCTTTTATCAAATTGCTTTTGAGAGTAAACAGTTCCTCTCCAGTGGTTAAATCCCAGACTTTGAGGGTGTTATCCAATGAACCAGAAATGGCCCGCTTGCCATCAGCAGTAACGGCTACTGTGTTTACCGAGTCGCTGTGACATTTTAGAGTAAACAGTTGATTTCCAGTGGTTAAATTCCAGACTTTGAGGGTGTTATCCGATGAACCAGAAATGGCCCGCTTGCCATCAGCAGTAACGGCTACTGCGTTTACCGAGTCGCTATGACCTGTGAGAGTAAACAGTTCATTTTCAGTGGTTAAATTCCAGACTTTGAGGGTGTTATCCGATGAACCAGAAATGGCCCGCTTGCAATCAGGAATTACCGCTATTGCATTTACCGAGTCGCTGTGACCTGTGAAAGTAAACAGTTCATTTCCAGTTGTTAAATCCCAGACTTTGAATATATTATCAGATGAGCCAGAAATTGCCCGCTTGTTATCAGCAGTCACGGCTATTACTTTTACCAATTTTCCGTGACCTTTGAGAGTCAACAGTTCTTTTCCAGTTGTTAAATCCCAGACTTTGAGGGTGTCATCTAATGAACCAGAAATTGCCAGATTGCTATCAGCACTTACGGCTAATACTTTTACCGATTTTTTGTGACCTGTGAGAGTAAACAGTTCATTTCCAGTTGTTAAATCCCAAATTTTGATAGTTTTGTCAGATGAACCAGAAATTGCCCGCTTGCCATCAGCAGTGACCGCTACTGCATTTATCAATTTGGTGTGACCCGTGAGAGTAAATAGTTCCTCTCCCATTGTTAAATCCCAAACTTTAATGGTGTTATCTCTTAAAGCAAAAATCACCCACTTACCATCAGCAGTTACGGTTACTACATTTACCAATTTGGTATGACTTTCGAGATTGAAAGTAAACAGTTCCTTTTCAGTTGTTAAATCCCAACCTTTAATCCTGTTGTCTTTTGAGCTAGAAATCGCCCGTTTGCCATCAGTAGTAACGGCTACTCCATTTACCGAGTCACTGTGACCTTTGAGAGTAAATAGTTCCTCTCCAGTTGTTAAATCCCAGACTTTAAGGGTTTTGTCAGATGAGCCAGAAATTGCTCGCTTGCCATCAGCAGTTACTGCTACGACATTTACCGAGTCGCTGTGACCTTTAAGGGTTCGTAGAACTCCGCTGCCGGGAGGAGTGAAACAGGGTGTGAAAGGACGCAACCAAGGTACTGCTTTCTGATGCTTGAATTCCTCCAAAATTGCTTTTATTTCTGGTGTTTTTAAGTGTGCCAAGCGCCCCCATAATTGCTCTGCGAGTTGCGTCTTATCTCGCTCTAAAATATCGGCTGACATCCAAAATACCGATTGAATCAAGTTCAGAACTTTGACTTTTTCTGGATTGTACTCTGAGTGATTTAATGCTTCGTAATCGTCAACTAAATTAAAATCATCAATCAGTGCCTGCACCCCAAACTCAGGATGCTGAATTTTTGCCATGAGGAAGTTAAAATCTGTCAGAGTTTGATAATACTCTCCTAAATTTTCCAAATTTATTAGATAAGAGGGGGAACCCAGATACACTCGCAATAAAGCTGGACTCTCTGCCTTAAAATTGTCAGCTAATGTTCCCATTTTCTTCTTTCTTCCTTTTTAAATAGTCAACTATCCGTTGATTCACATCCTGAAAAATTTTCCGCTTTGAATCCATCTCCCGTTTTGTTTTCAGAAAGTCAAGGAAACTAGCATGATAGATGGTATAGCAGATTTCTCCTTCTACATTCGGCTTTTTCAAATACTCCACCCACTCATCTTCTAAAACCTGTGCCACATCGCATTCATCCACCTCGGCAATTCCAGCAATCATCTTGCAGGGAATCGGCGTGCCAATCTCTAGTAAAATATACAAGACAATCTCCATCAATTGGCCTGGCTTATCTTCCATCCCCATCCGCACCCAATGATTTTGATAATACTCTTGCAGCCCGTCAGGCAATTGATTTAAACTCAAGTCATTGTAATTACCCTTACCCTTAGCAATTGCTGGCAAAATATACCGCAAATACATAAAATTGTTGTCGCTTTTGTTAGCCACTTGCTCCACAAAAGTTGTATCGGTAATGCTGCGGTTTTGAATCCATTTTCTCAGTCCATCTTTATACTCAGAATCGGCATCGATTACAAACCGAATATACTCTTTGATATCATTCTGATTAAAATTGACATACTGGTCATCTCTCAAATCTAACTCTTTTACCGGAATTCCCGGAGATACAGACAGCCGCTTGTTACCGAGGTTATAAGGTCGCCTTGTCAGCAAGAAATAAACCCGATCTGGCAGAGTTGTCGGTAGATGTAAAAGATTTTCTCCTGGTTGTTGTTCGACTTCATCCAGTGCATCAACTGCAATTACCAAACGTTCGCCAGCAGTGAGTTTTCCCGCCACCTTTGCCAGTAAAGTTGGTAAATCGGCATCTGCTGAATTTGGCAACTCATAGCGGTCAATTAATTGCTGGCGAATGCTCTTCAAAAACAATTCTGGTCGGTTGCGTCCTTCTACCAGAATATTGAAATAGCAGGGAGATTTATGTTCAGAGACGTATTTGGCAACAATGGAACTTTTGCCCATTCCCGCATCCCCGATGATTGTAAAATAACCGTGAGGATTTGCGGTAATAAATTTCTGAAAATTATCAAAAACAAATTGGCGGCCACAAAATGTCCGAATTTTTTCTGTTATAAGTGATTCAAACTCTGGCGGCAGCGAATTTTGGGGAAACCAATCTTTTGGGTCAACAATATCTGCGGGTTCTATTCCTAATGCTTCAGCTATCTTAGTGACTTGCCATCTTTCTACGCCATTAGGACAGTCTTTTGTACCGAGTAAGCGCTTAATTGTGTCCTCGGAAACATTAGCTTTTGTCGCTAGTTTTGCTATCGTCAATCCAGCTTCTTGGTATGATTCTCTGAGCTTGATTTTTCCAGTTGCACTCGATTGAACTTTATCGGATTCGCGCATAGTAGCTTTTTAGGTATGGTTGTTAGTTTTTTAAGTTTAATCAAGTAGATACAAGTCTGAGAGTTCGATCATCCCATAGTCCGCCAGGGGTTGAAACCCCTGTCTCATAGCGAAAGTCGTCTGAAGACGACTAAGAATTATTATTATTTTAGTCGGTTTTCAACCGACTTTTGCTATTAGCCAGGGAATTAATTCCCTGGCGGACTTCGGGACAGCGCATTAATTCCCTGGCGGATTTCGAGAGAATGAAACAGCCCTAGTAATTAGGGGCAATTGAGATTTCAAGATGCTTCATGGCTAAGTTCGATCGCACTTAAATTCTATATTTACAAAAATTACGCACTCCGAGGCTTAGAAACCGGGTTTTTTCCCGAATCTACGGGCGAAAACGAAGTATTGTCGTAAAAACCCGGTTTCTGAACCCATGCGTAAATCCTAATTTAATTACTTGTTTCTGACTAGGGCAGATAGGTTGTAATCTCCTGCCCTATCTGCCCCACATTTTAGGGCAGAACACAAATTAAAACTCGCCCTATCTGCCCTTGAGTCTCCCTTTTTGCTCCAGTATTCTAGTTATAGAAACACTATTTAGAAGAGTAAATCGTTATGAACCACAATATTAATCGTGCCTTCAGATCCTTGCCAGCCGTGATTCTCCTCGTAGGCGTAGGACTTCTATATTCTCATAAAATATCGGTGGATGAATTCACTGCTTCCGCCAAGGCATTGATAGGTTTTAGCAGAATTGAGTATGCTCAATCTAAGGAAAAGAAGAAGGTATTGCAGCAGGAGAGCGATCGACGAAAAGAAAGCTAAATCTAGGCATTGTAGGGACACGGCACTGCCGTGTCCTCTAATTTTTTAGCCGCCCCAAACTTTCTTTAAAACATCTTGAGGAGAGATGTCCGCCATCTTCCCAGTAGGAGATTTAATGCCCAAAAATCGATCGCTCTTTGGCAACAATTTCGCCGGATCTGTTGGGCCGAACAACGCAATTGTATAAGTTTGAACCGCCACAGCTAAGTGCATCGGCGCACTGTCAGTACACATCATCAAATTAGCCGCAGCAATTGTCGCAGCCAATTTGCCCACATCATCCGGCGATGTAACTTTCACCTTCGGACACAACTTGATTAGTTCTGTCACAAAACCAGCATCTTCTGGCCCTTTAACAATCACAACTGGTAAATTTGGCTGGCGCTGCTGACAGTCTTCTATGATTTTTTGCCAATTG
>Ga0335394_10009417_pt1 | contig 11011 bp, 4 predicted proteins | sample MAT03_FD_205741 | JGI IMG/M metagenome (GOLD analysis project Ga0335394, IMG submission 205741) | Freshwater microbial communities from Lake Fryxell liftoff mats and glacier meltwater in Antarctica - MAT-03 (spades assembly) (version 2) ... | reverse complement strand
TCTTTATACCTTCTCTGTATTTTTAATTAATAAAACCAATTGATAATTTTTTAATTTATTTATTATTTATTTAATCAATTTAAATTACTTCAGTATATACTATAACAGTTTAAAATAATTTACTGATATTACACTTGAAATCAATTTCTAAAATTGAAAAGATAAATGAAATTAAGTTTTCTTTTGCAAAACCTGTAAACGCTTAAATCCATTGACCTCCCCCTGCGCCCTCCTTTCAAAGGAGGGGGTTTTGGGGTGGTCTTTCTGATGAAAATTAACTATTTGCGTAAATTCAATAGTTTATAATAATTTATACTAATTTATAATAATTTATAATAATCTGAAATAATTATAAATTAATAAAGTAAAATCTTATGAATTTCACAAAATTATTATGCTCATTACCTATTTGATTACAGTTTCAATTTAGAAAATCAGAAGAGCGTATAAATTCACGGTTTTTGCTTCGGAAAACAATGATGCCTTTCAAAACTGAAGATCGTATAAACATTTATTGCTGTTGCAAAATCGTAATTCTAATGTTTAGTTTCAAGATAAAAGGTAGGTTTAATGTGATTTGCCAACAAAAATGACTTATAACGCAGAGACAAATCATAACTTTATTTCGAATAAAACTTATGAATTGTAGAATTGTAGCAGCAATCTTTAGGTTGCGTTTCAAACTTCCTGATTTCTATTTGTAGCCGCAACCTTTAGGTTGCGTTTCGAACTTCCTGATTTCTATTTGTAGCTGCAACCTTTTGTTGCGAACCATAAATTATTTCAAAATCATCATCTTCTTTGTAGTAATGAAATTTCCGGCTTCTATTCTATAAAAATAAATTCCGCTTGCTAAATTGCTGCCGTTAAAATCTGTCTGAAAATAACCCGCCTGTTTTATTTCGCTATAAGAGTAAATTTCTTTTCCAAGTATATCATATACTTTTATGCTTACTAATCCTGATTTTGGTAAATCAAATTTTATTGTTGTAGTCGGATTAAATGGATTTGGATAATTCTGATGAAGTTTATATTCTGTAGGAATACTTAAATTCTGATTTTCATTTGAAGCTGTATTACTATTATCTCTTTCCAATACTTTATCGTATCTACCATTTGTAATTAGTATAAAATCTCTCACATAGCCGGAAGGTTGACTACCAAAGTTATTCTTGAACTTTAAAATAATATTAGTAGTCGAATCCATCACTGCATAATTCGAATCAATTGCCGATAATAAACTAAGAACGTTCCCATTAACAGAATCCTGTGCAACAATAAGAGTAAGTGAATTTTCAATGTAGCCTCCATAATATACAGGTGTAATTGCAAGGTAAGTTATTTTGAAATCCGAATACCATTTTGATGCAACGCTGTCAATATTTAAATCCTTCCCGACTGTCACTAAAACAGGAGATGAATTTTGTCGTTTTGCAAATGTGTAAATATTTGAACTGTTGTTTAATTTTGAATCAAAGATTTCAATTCCACCAATTGGTCTTTTTATTGGAGGTCCGATTGCAATAGGGTTATCTGATAAACCCGGATCAGTCATTACTACTATACTGTCAGCAAAATTATAATCTTTTATATTCGCAAATTTTTTATTTTTATTTTCTTTTGAATTTTTATATGAATTTAATTTCTGATTAAGACCTCTGACTTCATTTTGAAAGTTTCTTTTCATATTAGACATTATTGATTTTCTCGCCGATTCTTCATACGATGCTGAAACATTGTCATCTTCTACTCCCTGAACTGTCTTGGTATAATTAGAATCATAATTCAATTCATCAGTTACATTTACTGCGTTATGCTCGGCATAAGTCGGTGATGCAGTAATCGAAGGGAAATATAAAACATAATCATTACTTTCAGTGATGCCAAGATTTGTTCCGATAGGATGATCAATAGCAACAAGTTGGAATTTATCAAAATGACTCACATCATTATTCAATTCTTTGATTTTTATACTACATGTAGAATCTGTTTGATTGAATAAAGGAGACACTCTTAAAAGATATTTATCTTCTATATCTTTACCTACATTTCCATCAAATTCCGAACGATGAAGTATATTATTATCCTGTATATATTCCGAACCGTTATTAACAAATACATAAGGACATCCACCACCGCTTGTACAATTTGTAAATGGAGTTGTTTTTTCCAAATTGATTTTGTGAGAATTATTGTCAAATACTGTCTCATCTGATGGAATGTATTCTGCAATTATTTTAAGGTCTTCCTGATCGGTCAAACTCTGATCAGATGAGACTCTTCTGATTGTCAATTGATTTGTTCCTGCAGGTAACATCATTACAGGATTTGGTCCAATATTATTTACATATATCGGATAATCACTCCATTGTCCGTTCGCCGGTTTATACTGACCTTTAAATCGAACTCTCGCAGGATTTGTAAGTTTTACTTTGTATGTGCAATACTCTTGTGGATAACAATATGGAGATACTTCACTTGAGACAATATCTACTCCGGGTTTATATTTTCGGATTCCAAAATCATTAGTCCATTTTTCCATTGTTGCAATTTCTAAATAACCGTCTTGTGTATAAAGATTCTGTAAATTAACAAAGGAACTCGGAGATCCTAATCCTTGCCAGTAAGTTGCAAGATATTCTACATTTACCGGAAAATTATTAATGTAATTTACATTTAATACAGATACATCTCCGCAGTGAATTCCTCCGCTGCATCCGCCATTTCCACCATCACCAACTGCCCAGATTGTTGTGCCGTTTAGTCCGTTATTACACGAAGTGAGTTTAATTGATTTTAATTTTATATCTCCGAAATTTTCTAAATATCTTACATTTACATTTGAATTTACAAATGTTCCATCGTCTTCCAATTTTAAAATTCCTAAAGTATTTGACTCTTCATCTATAAATCCAAGTAAATTTCTTTGCCCGTCGGGTGATTGGTAAATTGATATGCGAGAAGGATTAATTACATCTGCTCTTAAATTTCTGACTTGGCAAATTAACTGTCCTGTAACAGCATTTACACAGACTAATCTTTTATATCCTGGGAATCCTTCTGAGTACCATAAAACATCATCTAATGAATCATTTTTATTTATTCCTTTATGTATTGCTAAACCATATGGCTGTACACAATTCTCTTTAAATATTCTAAAACTTGCATCTCTTATGAAAGACTTTTCAAACAAATAACCACCTCTATTATCACTATCAATATAATGCATAACATAATCTAATTTGACAATTCTATTGTCAGCATTATCCGCAATAAACAATGATACAATAGAGTCTATATAATTTCCATAAGTTATAATTCTTCGTGCTCCTTGCACAATGTCCGTAGGAAAATGTAAACTATAATAATAACCCGGATATTCCGGGTATGAGTATGCTAATGTTCCACTTTCATTTACGATATCTCTATCCATCATTGTAATGCAATCGGCAACTTTATCTACAACCAACAATTTAGGACTCCCCGCTCCTGTTGGAATAGGAATTACAATTCCTGCAGTTACATCTCTAAATAATATTCCTTGATTTCCATGAATATCAATTGTTCTTTCACTTATCAACCTTTTATTTAAAATTTTACCTAAATTTGGATATCCATTTCCATAATAACTGAAATTACAAATTTCTTTATCAATTAATATTCTTTCCTTAAATACATGATGTAAAGTAGAAATATTTTCATTATTTAAAGTTAAAGATTCCAAAAATCCCTTTTCGTCAAAATATTCATTACCTTCTTTTATTTTTAGTGAAAAAGAATTTTGATTTATTATTATATCAAATTTTATAGTTCCTAATAAATTATCTAAAGGTATCGAAGGACAGGCAATGTTATTTTGATTTTTATTAAATATTTTTGAATCTCTTAAATTGTGTTTTAATATTTTCAATATCACTTCTCCCTGATCATAATATATAAAATATCTCCCTTGTTCTAACTCCTTATAGTATTTAAAATATTTACCTGATTGCAACAATTCACTTATTTTCGCAGAGATTATATCCTCTATCCCTATATTTGGAGCTTTCTGCAGAAAATCATTTGATACTTTGCTATCTGCAAAAATATTTGAAATATCTTCTAAAATCGACTTGCTAAATAACTCAACATTAAGAATTAAAATAAAAAGTAAAGAAAGGCTTATTTTTGTTTTCATATATTATTAAAAAATATTTATTGAAAATCCTAAAGAATAATAATATTTAGGTTTATATTTATTGCTAATATTTGTTTCAGCTAAAAAACTAAGAATTAACCTTGAGAATATATTGTAATCACCCCCAATTCCAATATTTATTAAATTATTAATTTTTCCGTTTTTAGGTATGTTACCAATATATTCAATATAAGGTCTTATACCTGCAAAACTACTAATGTTTTTAAATAAAATTGTTTTTAAACCATAGATAAAACTTTGATTACTGTTAATATCATTCTCAAATAATCGTGTGTACAAATAATTAGTATATTGTAGCTGATATTGGTTAAACTTTATCTGAGTATAATCAAAAAATGGATTTGAAAAATAACTAAACAAATAATTTATATTTGCTGAGTCATTCAATGTCATACTTCCAAATCCGGAAAATAAAATACTTGTTTTATTGTCAAATTTTTTTCCTGCTATACCTCCCAATGTCAAAAAATTTCCAATGCTGTTTTTATTCAATTGCTGTTGCAATGTCAACTGAACTTCTCCTCCTGAATAATGAGGGTAAAGAATAAATTTTCTGTTTGTCAACGTTTCATATAATTCAATTGTAGTTTTTGCATTTAATGATGTTTCTATTACTTTTTCCTCAATTAAAAGTTTTTCTACTCTGTCGAAAAATTCTGCATCCGAATTATCTTTGAATTTACTGATAAAGTCTCTATTGTTTCTCTGATTAAATAATACAAACAATCTTTCTTTTACATGACTATTTAATTTTTTTCCAAGAAGTTTTTCACTACTCAAAATCATTTCAAAATTTTCAATATCTGTATTTAAAGTATTGTCAACTAATCTTCCAAATCCCAATCCACCCCAAAATAAATTAAATGATCCATTACCGGATGAAGAAAGTAAAAAAATATTATCAGTTCTGTCGACTTTATTAAGAACATATATAGAACCAAATGAACCTGTAAAATATACATCACTTTTAAACGGATAAAAATCTGCACCCGTATATAAAGTACCTGCCAAAGTTCTGCTCTTTATATTGAAAGCTTCGTTCTCATAAATTTCATTATCTTCATAGTATGAAGCAAAAGAATTCACATAAACTCCAGCATTAAACCTTCTAGAAAAATTCCACATGCTAAAATCTAAATTTAATTTATAGTCTTTAATTTGTCTATCGACACCAAGATTACTTTTCCCATAATCATTTGTAAATGGATTCGCAGAAATATTCAATATGGAGCCTGAAGAATTATATTTCTCATATGCTGTAAAGCTGTCATTCTGAGAATAACCATTTGCAATAAAAAAAATAAACAAAAATACATTTGTAAATATTTTCAATACAACTATCTGATTTAAATTTAACTAGAATAACTATTGTAATTTCTTATTATTTATAATTATCTTTTTCCCCCATATACTTATTCAATATTGCTAATTTAATGTAATCTACATTTAGAGATTTAAATAATTTCGAATCCTTATAATTTTCTTCCAAAAATGAATACAACTTATCAAAGTTACTATAATAATTACTCAAGAATGATAACGTTGATTTTCCAGGAAATCCTATAAAATAATTTGATTGTGGAAAATTCCGTAAAAGAGTTAAAGTAGTATTCAATAGTTCATTATCAATTTTGTCAATATCTATATTGGTATTACTGGCTTTTAAAGAAAACAAATAACTTAGTTTATCAAAAAGTATATATTCCATAAAATAATTATTCGAAAACTTTTCTATCAAGTAATCATACTTTCTATCATTACTAAATTCAATTATTTTTTTTTCAACCTTTGAAATATCTTCTACTTCATAATGCAATACGTCACTTAAAAAATATTCATTATTAATTTGGATTTTAACAGAAATAGAATATTTCCCTGGATCGAAATATGATTTATTATAAAAATATTCTTCATTTAATTCCTTACCAATATAATTGTTTAAACAAAAAATCAATTCTAATGAATCTTTAGGTTTTATAATATATTCTGGCTTTCTTTTTGCATATTCGGGAATAAAGTCACCAAACCTTTCTCCATACGATTTATTATTATTATCTAATAAATAATAAGTTAGTTCCCCTCCAAAAATAGGCTCAAAAATCGTATCTGATTCATTTCCATTGTTAATATAAGTGAAAATATAATTTATAGGTTCATATTTCTTATATATTTTTTTATTCAATTTTATTGAAATGCTGTCGTTTGAATTAAAAATATTTTTGATACCAGCAGATAATTTGTTTTGTGAAAAATTTAGTGAATTTTCTAAATTAATATTTTTTAGAACTGTACAATCTCTTGGACATATATAATAAGCCATTCTGCCATTTGTTAAATCGGTTTGAATTCCTAAATTAGTAGTATTAAAAATACATTTAGCTGTGTCTCCATTGTGTAGATTATGATGATCCATCTTACCAATTTGGTGAATTAATTCATGATCTATAGTAGAATTAATAAGTGCTTTTTTTTGATTTTCTGAATTTAATTCCGGATAAAAGTTCAATAACTTTTTATAGAAAACAAAGCTTAATAGGTTATTATAGCTTGAGATGCCTATATTAGAAATGTTGAGTGTTGAATCTGAATGTTTATAATAATAACTTACATTTAAATAATAAGGATAATTTACTGTGTCGGATCTGAATTTACGCATTCTTTTAATACAAGAATCGCCTAATTCTTCAATTACATTAAAACGTGAACTCAATATAATCGTAGAAGTATCAAGTATATCAACCATCGAACTTTTGACTATATTAATTCCGGTTTTTAGAAAAGTTTTATTACATGAATCCAGATTCCACCTATCCCAATTACTTGTTAATCCTTCATAATCATATTCAATTTTTGCATTTCTTGTTCCTCCTCCACTTCCTATTTCATTTAGGTTTATATAATATTCATTTGATTTTGTTCTGTAATTTTCCAATACATCTCCAACATTTGTAATATACAAATTTATATAATATATACCACTTCCATGGCAGTTCCAAGTTAAAGGATCCATCCAAATATTAACTGGTTCAATATATTGTGTATCTATATTCGAACTAATCTGCATTCTTTTTGCCTCGCAATAGGTATTACCATTATAATAAATTTTATACCAAATGTCGCATTTGGTATTTTTAATATTTGCCTCAGATACGATTGAGAATTGGTTAGGATAATGCACTGTTTGAGAATAGGAATTAATCTTGATATATTCGTTACCATCTTTTGTAGGAACTAAAGCAGGGTTTTCTTTACAACCAAAATTAAATAATACCAATGAAATAGTTAACAAAAAAAAACCGTAATTTACAATAATTTTTAACATAAACATTTTCATATTTTAAGTTTAAACAAATAAAGTTTTTGGATTATAATTTGTATATATTTTTAGTGAAACTATAAAATTAATAAATCTTTAGTTCATATCATCTTCAAACAAGAATAATCAAATGAACTAAAAAGACTATAACTTCTAGGACTTGGAGTTATCTGTGAATTTTATGACGATTACTTTGGGGGTAAAACAAAACCATCATTTCTATATTTTATTACTTCTTCTTTTACAACCTGTATTTTATTAATCTAAAGTTATATACCAAAAATTTAACCCTAAGAAAATTTCCACCACAGGTATATTAACAAAAGTCTCACCCGCTTGGATCGGACAGGTTTGTGATTTGAGTTAGTAAGAATTATTTTCGTTGTAATACGAAATCTTTCGTAGAAAAATGAACTTCTTAATTACTGTTCCCTCCGATCCTCAAGTATTTTATAAATTTGATTGTTCGAGAACTATTCAAGCGGGAACTCAGAGTATAACTTCTCGCTGCCTGCGTCTCTGTGAGTCTCTTGTGAAAATTTATTTAATATTTGAGATATTATTTACGAGGATACTCATCAAGGACAGGAAATTTGGATTTTAGATTTGAGGCAAAATGATTTTAAGTCTTTAAATAAAATAAATCGTAAATCATAAATCAAAAATTTACTTTAGTTTTGCTTCACTGTACTCTTTTTTTACCAAACTGTAATATTTTCCTGCTTCAATGTATTGTGTTTTTACCAGATTGTAATATTTTCCTGCCTCATTGTATTCTGGTTTTACCAAACTGTAAAATTTTTTGGCTCTGCTGTATTCTGTTTTTACCAAACTGTAATATTTTTTGGCTTCACTGTACTCTGTTTTTACCAAATTGTAATATTTTTTGGCTTCACTGTACTCTGTTTTTACCAAACTGTAATATTTTCATGCTTCACTGTATTCTGTTTTTACCAGACTGTATTATTTTATGGCTTCACTATATTCTGTTTTTGACTGACTGTAATATTTTCATGCTTCACTGTATTCTGTTTTTGACTGACTGTAAATTTTTATCTTTTTCTGATTAATTTTTGAAGCATCATTTAGAAGCGGATTGGAAAACATATATCCTTTAATTTTTAATTTGCAGTATAATCTGTAAAAAATAAAACAAAAGAATGGAATCTTATTATTTTATAACAATATTTTTCGATCCTGCCGGATCTCAAGCTCCAATCTGACCTGGCAAATATTAGAATGGCTGCCTGTCCATCCGGGAGTCTTTCAAATAACTTTTTGAAACTCAACGGGAAAGTAAATATGAATATGAATTTTGTAGCCGCAGGCTTTATGCCTGCGGATAAAATCAACACCGCAACCCTAAAGGTTGCGCCTACAAAATTCTGTTCCAAAGTCTCAATCCGCCGCCGCCGAACGAGTGGTAAAGCTTTTCAAACATTTTGAACAGTCATGACATTCAAAAAAATGTATAAATTTAATCAGTTTAAATTTTAATCCTTTTAAAGTAGTTTGCATTAATACTTATGATAAAACTCTTTCTGATAATATTAATTACGATTCTTACTGCTCTCACAGGATTTTCCCAGACGAAAATCACTTCCATTGACATTTCAGGAAATGATTATCTATCTTTTGGTGAGATTACAAATCTTATGATTACAAAAAAAGACGGTAATTATAAGGAAGACCAGTTCTTTCTTGATTTGAAAACTATCCGTGATAAATATAAATCTGCCGGATATCTCTATATTAAATTTGATAAAGAAGAAGTTATCTTCAGCGATGACTCATCATTTGCAGAAATCAAAATTGTTATTAATGAAGGTAAAAAAGTAGAAGTTGGTAAGATTAATATTGACGGAAACACTACTGTCTCCGATAAAGAAATTTTAAATTTATTCAAAACAAAAGTTAATGATAACCTGAATGATTATGTTTTGAATGATGACATACAGAATTTACTTAAACTTTACGAATCAAAAAAACTTCCTTTTGCAAAAATTAAAGTAAAAGATATATCAGTTTATAAAGATAATGGCATAGATAAAATAAATTTAGATTTGGTTGTTACTGAGAATTCAAAAGTTCAGATCTCTCAGGTAAAAATAAAAGGCAATGAAACTACAGAAGATTATGTAATTATCAGAGAACTTAAATTAAATAAAAATGAATACATAACTTCAGCTTCACTTCAGCAGATGAAAGAAAGATTAGACCGTTTGAATATATTTGAGTTTGTAGATAATCCTAAAATATATTCTGCCACAAATAATAAAAATGAATCAGGACTTTTAATAGAAGTCAAAGAAGGAAATACAAATACTTTTGACGGAATTCTCGGATACAATCCTCCGAATGGAAATGAAACAAGCGGCTATCTTACGGGTCTTGTAAATATTTCTATCCGGAATTTATTCGGTACCGGCAGGAAAATACAGGCACGTTATCAGCAGGTTGTCCGCGAAACTCAGGAGCTTGAGTTTGCTTATCTCGAACCGTATTTTTTTAAACTACCTTTGAATATTAATTTCGGATTCCTTCAGAGAATTCAGGATACTGCTTACACTCTCAGAAATCTTGATCTGAAAGGAGATTTTCTTTTCTCTAATCAGTTTACTTTTTCAATACTTGCCGGTTATAACAGGGTAATTCCATCAGACGTAATAAATCCGGCTTTCATTGTAGAAGATTCGAGAATACTCTCTTCAGGATTACAATTAACTTATGATAACAGAGACAATATATTTGTTCCGTCAAAAGGTTTTTTATATAATTCTTTATATTCTTACGGAAGTAAAAAAGTATTTAATTCTACAGCATTAACCGGAACAGAAGCAACTGCAAATTATTCTGTTCAGAGATATTACCTTGGTGTGGATTTTTATTCTTCATTTGTAAATCGTCAGACGGCACTCATAAGATTGTTTGGCGGTGAAGTAAAATCAGCTAATCTTGATGAATCGGATTTATTCAGAATAGGCGGGAATAAATATATCAGAGGTTACAGAAGCGAGCAATATCTTGCCTCAAGACTGGCTGCAATGAATATCGAACTAAGATATTCTATTTCACGAAAAGGATTTCTATTCGGATTTTATGATTCGGGATATTATCTGAGACCTTATGATGCATTAAATAATTATCCTGAACAAAGCGGATTTTTATATGGTTACGGAATTGGTATTCGTCTTGAATCAGGACTTGGTATAATTGGTGTAAGTTATGCTCTCGGTAAAGATGCAGGAATACTAGATGGAATTATAAACTTTGGACTGGTAAATGATTTTTAATTTTAATTTTAATTTTAATTTTAATTTACAGCCAAGAATCAAAGGCTCAAAGTTTCCTTAATCTTTTTTGTCATTCCCGCATGCCCCCTTTTTTGTCATTCCCGCATGCTCCTGTAGGGAATCCATTTCGGAATTTGTATTGCTGAACTGATTAAAACATTTCAATCTCTTTCTTATATTAAATCTATGAGTCTTAGATTCTTA
>Ga0335394_10009414_pt1 | contig 11013 bp, 7 predicted proteins | sample MAT03_FD_205741 | JGI IMG/M metagenome (GOLD analysis project Ga0335394, IMG submission 205741) | Freshwater microbial communities from Lake Fryxell liftoff mats and glacier meltwater in Antarctica - MAT-03 (spades assembly) (version 2) ... | reverse complement strand
CCAGCACCGGCTCAAGCCGGGACTCCAAACGGCTTTCGGCAGCGGAGAGCGGGGTTGGGAGTTCCAACTTTAGGCGGTCGGGGTCAAACTGAGAACTGCGGGGCGATCAGTGGCGCAAAAATTTCCGCGCGCGAAATGTAACTTGTCCACCAGCCCAACGTAGGTTATGCCTAGCTTCGTTTCGCCTAATGAAAGCCCGCCATTGCCTCCTGCCCGCCGTGTTGTTTGCGTTCACCGCCCTGGCTCAGCCCGACGTGCCGCCACCACTCAGCCTCACCGTTTCCAACCAAACCAAAGTGCTGCGCTGGTCGCCCTACCCACACGCGGAGGCCTATCAATTGCTCTCCGCCACCAACCTCGCCCAAGGCTTCGCTCCCGATGGCTCGGGGACGCTCGCGCCCTTTGCCTGGGCCACCACCAACACTCGTCCGGAGCAGTTTTACCGGCTCGGGGTCACGCCGTTGGGCAGCAACGCGCTGCTGGCCGCCCAGGCCCTCAATCGGCTGGCCTACGGCCCCACGCCGGATGAGTTGGAACGGATCGCCGTCATCGGCCCCGATGCTTGGATCGAGGAACAACTCGCTCCAGAAAACCTGCCGGACACGCTCGACGCCTACACCACGGTTGTGACCAACGCCGTGCCCGGCGATCCCGCCACTAACTGGCTGCGCGTGGTTGCCACTGGCCTGGCCACCGGCACTTCGCGCTCCAATGTCTATGTGTATCTCAGCGGCGTCGGGGAAGTCTATCTGGATGACTTGAAGCTGGTGTCCGGAACTAGCCCGGACGCGGGCACGAACCTGTTGGTGAACGGCGGGTTTGAAGCGCCACTCACGCCTGCGTGGAGCCTCTCGCCGAACGTGGCCGGCTCGACGCTCAGCACGCAGGTCTCCTTTAGCGGTCAGGCTAGCCTGCGGCTGAGTTCGACCGCACCCGGCTCGGGTGAAGGCTCGGCTCTGAAACAGGTTGTCGCCCCGGTGCTGACCAATAACGAGGTCGTGACGCTCAGCTTCTATTACCTGCCCACGACAAATTCGCGCCTCCTAACCGTCCGGCTCGGGGGCAGCGGAACCATCAGTTCAGGGTCGGACCTGCCGCAGCCGCCCGCCTGGGTCTATGCCCAAGCCACCGGCATCGCCACCGCTGCCAACACCCTTTACCTCTACCCATCCGGCGCCGGCGTGGCCTATTTGGATGAGATCAAGTTAGTCGCCGGCAGCCAAGCCGGCGTGGGGGTCAACCTCCTCGCCAACGGCGGCTTCGAGACAGGCCGCAGCCCGTGGCAAGTCTCGGCCGATTTCGCCAATTCCGCCGTCGTCTCGAACGTCGCCTTTGCCGGCAACGCTTGTTTCAACATTGTCGCCTCGGGCGGCGGCAGCGGGAACGGGGACTCAATCTATCAAACGGGGATTCCCGGCGTGGTGTCGGGCAACGTCTATACCGTGAGTTACTGGTATGTGCCCTTCACCAAAAGCCGCAGCCTGACAGTGCGACTCTCAGGCAGCGGCACCGCCGGCTTGCTCACCAGCACGCCGGATGCGGGCATGCCCGGACTGCGGCGGCGGCTCGATACCCGCAACGGCCAGCTCCATCACTTGCGTGCGTGGCACCTGCAGAATGCGGTGGGCGCGCGGCGGCAGTTGGTGGAAGTGCTGCTCCAATTCCTGGAGAACCATTTCGTCACGGAGCACGACAAGAGCCGTAATTATCTCTCGGCCTATTACACCGATGGCACGATGCAGGATGTGCTCTCTGCCGACTGGGAATTCCGTGAAAACGCCGCCTGGCGGGCGGCTCTGCTGCGGACTGATTGCACTTTCTATGACCTGCTGAAGACCAGCGCCCAGAGTCCGGCGATGATTGTCTATCTCGACACCGTCAACAGTCGCGGCGACGCTCGTAACATTGCCAACGAGAACTATGCCCGCGAACTGTTCGAACTCTTCTGTCTCGGCGTGGACAATGGCTATGACCAGTTTGATATCGTCGCCCAGTCGCGCGCCTGGACGGGCTGGACCGTGGACTTGCTCCCACCGGGTCAGGCAGGAGACCCGTTTGCAGTGCGCTCGACGGTGTACGGCTCGAACCCCGGCAACGGCTATAACTCCGTTTCCAATCTCGTGGGCACCTGGAACTTCCGCTTCCGCTCCGACCGGCATGGCACCAACCGCGCGCCGCTCCTGTCGGTGTGGAGCACCAATAGCACCTCCACCAACCTAATCCCGCTCGGGCCCAAGCTGGTGCCCGCGCGCTTCGGGCCACCGTGGGCGGGCACGCCCTATCAACTCGCCATCCCTGGACGCACCGGCACCAATGGCATCCAGGACGGCTATGATGTCCTCCGACATCTGGCCAACCTGCCGATGACCATGGAGTATCTCAGTGTGAAACTCTGCCGGCTCTTCGTGCATGAGGATTTTCCCAACCCGACCACGCGCCCGGAGCTGCCGGAATACGCCTTCTACGATTACACCAATCCGAATCGCTCCGCGGAGGCCGAACTCGTTCACCAATGCATGTTGGCCTGGTGGAACAGCAATCCGCGCGGACAGATACGGCCGGTGCTGCGAACGATCTTCAACTCAGAACTCTTCCGCACCCGGGCCGGGGTTTCGCAGAAAGTAAAGACGCCGCTCGAATTCAGCGCCAGCGTCCTGCGCGCCCTGCGCTCGACGAACAGCGACGGCACCTTCACCGCCAGCACCGATGGCTACTCGATCACGGGCACCTCGCGAGATGGCAGCAAGGCGCCGCTAACCCGCATGGGAAACATGGTACTCTTCGACCGCGACGCTCCCGATGGCTACCCCGAGGTGGGCGCGTCCTGGATCAGCGCGGGCACGCTGGCCGAGCGATGCCGGTTCGTGCAGGCGGCGCTGATGTCGGCCACCGACACCAACAAGAATGACGGGATGAACACCAGCGCCAATGGCAACCTCACGGACCCCGTCGCGCTCCTGAAGAAGAAACTCCCGTCCGCGAGTTGGTCCAATGCCAGCAGCGTCGCCACTTACTTTCTGGGCATCCTCTTCCCGGCAGAGGGCATGGGCAACCTGGCTCAGTATCAGCAGGCCGCGGTGGCTTTTCTCAACACCGCCGATAACGGGTCAACCAGTTCTCCGTTTAGTTTACTGGGCACCACCACCGCTGCCTACGACACCCGCGTCCGCGGCATGGTGGCCATGCTGATGACGCAGCAAAGATTTCAAGAGCAATGAGTCCGTGCGCCGCAATTTGCATCCTATCCCACCCATGAGTTCGCCCAACATCTATACCCGTCGTTCCTTCCTGACCCAGTCCTTCAAGACCAGCCTGGGCATTGCCCTCGCGTCACTGACGGACGTGCCGCTGGTCGTCAAACGCGCGCTGGCCGACGGCACCATTGGCCTCAACGGCAAGAAGCTCTTGTTTATCTGGCTGCGCGGCGCCAATGACGGCATCAACAGTCTCATCCCCGCCGGAGACAGTGCCTATGGCCTCGGCATCCGCCCGAGCCTCGCCGTGCCGATGGACACTCCTGCTGGCTTCTACACGACGCCTGGCGCGTGCTTCGACGCGACTCAGTTCGCGGACGCCTTTGGGACGCCGCGCGCCGCCAGCGACGCCACTTACAGCTATGCGAAAGCGATACCCACCGGCAATGGCTTCGCCGCGCTGCATCCTTCGCTCAAGTTCCTGGCACCGGGCTATAACGCCGGCCATCTGTCACTCATCCACCGCGTCGGCTACCCGAAACAATCCCGCTCGCACTTTGACTCGCAGAATTATTGGGAGAATGGCACCCCCAATAACAACCTCATCAAGGACGGAATCTTCTACCGGGCGATGGTGGAGTCCGGCCTGGCCACCACCAACCCCCTCACCGGGGTCACGATCCAGTCGGCCCTGCCCCTGATTCTGCGCGGCGACCAGGCGGCAATGACAAACATCTCCAACGTCTCCCGCTATGCCCTGCTGGGCGTGCCCGGCGTGGCCGGCCTCGATAAATCGGAGAATGCCCTGCGGGGCGCGCAGGATTTCCTCTTCGCGCCCAAGCAGAGTCGGGAGTTGCTCAAGCTTCAGTATGCCAACCTGCTTAACACCCTGCCATTGTTCGAGCAGATTGCCGCGCTGATGAACGTCAACTACGTGGACAATGCCAACACGGATGGTGACTTCCCCTATACGCTGTTCCCCAACAGCAACGCGACCAATGGCGGCTATGTCCGGCCCGGCGGCGGTACCGACGCCACCAAATACGTCGTGGATACGGGTGCTTACAACGCCGCCGGCACCGGTTTCCTCCAAAACCTCAAAGCGGCCGCGCTGGTGCTCAACAAGACCGACGCCATCATCGCCGGCACAGAGTTTGGCGGCTTCGACACTCACAGCAACCAAGGCACCACCAGCGGCAGCCATCCCAATCTGTTGCGCCGTGTAGGGTGGGCCTTCTATGCGCTGCGGAAATACTTCCTCCAAAACGCCGACCGGGCCACCTGGGATAACCTGGTCATTGTGACACTCAGCGAGTTCGGCCGCGCCACCATCGAGAACTCCGACAGTGGCACCGACCACGCCGAGGCCAGTGTCATGTGTGTCGGGGGCGGGGGCGTCCGGGGCTGGAATGGCCTGGGCCGCACCGGCGTGTTCGGTTGTGACTCGGGCGGCTCCGTGCCGTGGATTCCCGGCCCCGCGGACCAGGGCGGCGGCGTGAACGGCTCACTTTTCGGTGTCGGCAAGGTCTATCTCAAGCGGGCGATAGATTACCGCTCTGTCTTAGGCGAAGTCTTGCGCGACCATCTCGGTGCGACTCAGGGGCAGCTTGCGCGCATCATTCCTGGCTATGCCAATCCAGGGGAGAAACTCCTCAGCGGCGGCACTTCCAGCGTGGATGGTGTACCGATCTTAGGAGAGTTGAATCTCGTCTGAGCCATCGCCTACCCCTGATGCGCAACGCTGTGAGAGAGATGGCCTCCGCGGTTAGGCAAGCGGCCACGGCCATTGCAATAGAGGAGCGGAGCGCGCAGTCAACGGCTTTGTTTCCCTCCCCTCCCGCGGCGGGAAGCGAGGGACGGGGAGCGGAGGGCCGTTTTGCCGATATGCTTGTTTCAACGGCAGCGGCGCTCGCTGGGGCGTGCTTCCTCTCCTGCGCTCCGGGACTGCGTGCCGACTTGATGGAACTTACGCCCGTCGCTGACACCACGCTGGCGGAGGTCGCGCCGGGCAACAATTTCGGGGCCGCAGATTTCTTCAACAGCGGCGCGGCCGGCAATCGCCGTCGCAATCGCGCCCTGCTGCGATTCGATCTAACGCCGCTGCCCAAGGACGCAGTGTTGCAGTCGGCGGAGCTGGTGCTGGATTTGGTACGCCAACCGGAAGACGGGCTCGAAGCTTCAACCTTTGAATTGCATCGCGCGCTGGTTCCGTGGGGTGAAGGCGCGGGCGTGCCGGATCCATTGCACCCCGGTCGGGGTGCGCCCGCGCAGCCCGCGGAGGCGACCTGGATACATCGCTTCGCTGGCACCACTCAGACTTGGTCGGTGCCGGGGGGCGCGGTGGGCGTGGATTTCGCCGCCGCCGCCAGCGCCGAGATCAGCATCATTGGTCTCAACGACGCGCCTTACGCCATTCCCGGCACACCGCAATTGCTCGCCGACCTGCAACTCTGGCGCGCGCAGCCGGATGCCAATTTCGGCTGGTTCTGGCTCAGCACAGCCGAGGAGGTGCCCTACACTGCCCGCAGTTTCGGCGCGCGCGAAGGCTTCTCCCCGCCCCTGCTGCGACTGACCTATTCCGTGCCGGAGCCAGCGCCACTGTCACTGCTCGCTCTGGGCCTGGCGGCGCTGGCTTGGCGACGCAGTCGCTGACGCTGGGACCAAGTTGCCAACAGAGCCGGCCTGTGCCTTCAAGCCGCCGCAGCCATCGCCTGCCCCGCCAGCCAGCCCGTGGTCCAGGCGGCCTGAAAATTGAAGCCGCCAGTGATGCCGTCCACGTCGAGCAACTCGCCGGCAAAGTGCAGTCCGGGACCAAGCCGGCTCTCCATGGTGGCGAAATTCACCTCGCTCAAGCGCACGCCGCCGCAGGTGACAAACTCGTCTTTGTTGAGGCTCTTACCGGTCACGGACAACTCGGTGTGCTGGAGTTGCTGGGTAAGTTGCTGCTGGCCGGCCCGCGTAAGATTCGCCCACGTCGTCTGCCGTGGGAGGCCGGCGGCGAGGACGAGTTGCTCCCAGAGTCGCGCCGGCAGCGGCGGCAGCGGGACATTCACCACGAGGCGTGCACCGTCGTTCATGCGACGGCGGGCGAGCGCGGCGGTGAGTGTTTCCGGCGAGAGTCGCGGCAGCCAGTTCACCCGCAAGGGAAAGGTGTAATTGAAGCCGTGTAGCGCGCGCGCGCCCCAGGCGGACAGCCTTAGAATGGCGGGGCCACTGACACCCCAATGCGTGGCCAGCAGCGGGCCGCGTTCGCGCAGCGTGGTGCCGGGCACGGAAACCTCCGCTTCGACGGCCAACCCGGCGAGTGAACGCAGCCACGGTAACTCGACTTGGAGGGTGAACAGCGAGGGCACGGGCGGTTCCAGCGTGTGTCCCAGCGTGGTGACGAGTTGGCCGGTGGCCTCTGCGCGGCAGCCGCCGGTGGCGAGCAGCAGGCGGTCGCACGCCATGGTTTCGCCGGTGGCAAGACCGAGTTGAAAGCTCGCCGCACCCGCGCCGCGGGAAACCGTTTTCACGCCGCAGTTGAGGACCAGTTTTACCCCGGCAGCCCGCGCTGCACCCACCAGACAGTCCACAATGGTGGCCGAGTCGTCAGTGATCGGGAACATGCGACCGTCCGGCTCAGTCTTGAGACGCACGCCACGGGTGGCAAACCACTCGACCGTGTCGCTAGGCTGGAAACGGTGGAAGGCACCGATCAGCGCTGGTCCGCCCCGCGGGTAGCGAGTGGCGAGTTCGCGCGGGTCGAAGCAGGCATGGGTCACATTGCAGCGCCCGCCGCCGGAAATGCGGACCTTGGCGAGGAACTTGGGACCGCCCTCCAGCACCGTCACGCGGGTGCCTGGCGACGCCTCCGCACAGGCGACGGCAGCGAAGAAACCCGCCGCCCCGCCGCCGACTACGATGACTTGTCGCGCACTCACGGGTCGAAGTTACCGGTTCGGAGAGGCCTTGTCTCGCTCGCACTGCCGACCGGATAGTGGGGCAGGCGTCCCGCCTGCCACCGTAGCTACGGGCGTCTCGCCTGTAGCTTCCCCGTCCACCCGCCAACCCGCTCCAGCCGGGACGGCCGTAGCGACAGCGGCAGGCGAGACGCCTGCGTCACTACGAAGTGGGGCAGCCGGCTCGGCTGCCACCGTAGCTACGGGCGTCTCGCCTGCAGCTTCCCCGTCCACCCGCCAACCCGCTCCAGCCGGGACGGCCGTAGCGACAGCGGCAGGCGAGACGCCTGCGCCACTACGAAGTGGGGCAGCCGACTCGGCTGCCACCGTAGCTGCGGGCGTCTCGCCTGTAGCTTCCCCGTCCACCCGCCAACCCGCTCCAGCCGGGACGGCCGTAGCGACAGCGGCAGGCGAGACGCCTGCGCCACTACGAAGTGGGGCAGGCGTCCCGCCTGCCACCGTAGCTACGGGCGTCTCGCCTGCAGCCTCCCCGTCCACCCGCCAACCCGCTCCAGCCGGGACGGCCGTAGCGACAGCGGCAGGCGAGACGCCTGCGCCACTGCGGTGGTAGAGGGTGGCTCGTGGCGACTGGCTCACTGCGTCCGATAAAGCTGGCGCCCTACTTCGCGGCTGGCCTCGATGGTCTCGCGGTAGGGAGTATCCGCGATGTCCAGGAAGCCGATTTGATAGTTCTCCTCGTCATATACCCGGCCCGTGGTTGGCTCGTCCTGCCATTGAAACCAATGAGTGCCGACGAATTGCGGGTGCCGCAGCGCGCCCAGCACATAGTCCTGGTATGCCTGCGCGCGGGCGGCCTGATTCTCCACCGCAACCAGGCCGGTGTGAAACATGCCCCGATCCAGAGCCCCAAAATGGAATTCGCCGACGATGAGCGGTTTGTCCCCGCCGGGGAATTTGAAGTTCGCAATGCTGCGCTGATAGAGGTTGTAACTGACCACGTCGCAATACTGAGCGGCGGCGCGGGCGGCACGGTCGTTCACCCAGGCAAAGCGGCAGCCGAGATAGAGTTGATTGGGTGCGACTGTCCGAATGGCATCGCGCACGGTGCGGAAGTAAGTTTCGGCGGCCTTGGTGTAAAAGGTGGTGAGGTCGGCCAGAGCCTTCTGCTTGTCCGGCGCTTCGCGCGTTTCCCGCAGCGCGGCCCACGATGCGTGGGTGGTGCCCCAAGCCGCATTGAGCTTGGTGACATCGCCATACTTGGCTTCAAGGTCCGCGAGGAACGTTTGCTTTGCGGCTTGATCGGGCGGCGATTTCAAGGCCCCCACCGCCAGCGAAGTGTCGTCGCCCCACGACATCTCATTGTCTGAGAAGTAACCAATGCACCATGAATCGTTGGCGCTGCCGCCACGCTTGCCGGCCATGCTGCGCCGAAGACCGTCGGCAAAGCTCGGATCGAAGACATCTGGGAACTTGCCCCAGTAGCCCTCGCTGCCCTCGATCATCTTCGCGCCGTGCGAGCCCAGGTTGTCGGTATAAGGCGTGCGTCGCTGAAGGAACACACCGGAATCCGACCAGTTGGCGATGGTGTTCAGGCCCCAACTGCGGAGCCGCCGGTGGGCAAGGTCAGCGTAAGCCGGCTTCCAGTCGGCGCCGTACTTGCGCTTCAGGTTTGCGGCGGCAAACGCGAACGCCTTGGGCGAGCGGCCTTGATAGTAACCGTGCAAGGCATAGCTGCTGCCGAGGAATTCTTTGCACTCCGGCAGCGCGCCGGGGAAGTCTTCAAACCAACTCTCACGCTCCTCGATAGGCGTGGCGTCTATCATCCGTACACAGTCAATGCCATGGGAGAAGAATAGGTGTCCGTCCGGGTCCACCAGCCACCACTTGCCAGCGCGCTTCTCGGTGCGGAAGAAGCCGGTGGCTTGAAGTTGCGGGCCATTTTCGAAGCCGCCGTACTTGTCCCAGCCGGACGGGCTGGGCTGGGCCGCAAGCTCCTTAGCTTCCGTTTCGCGCTGCGCTTGGAGCTGAGCGACAGACTTCGTTTTGCCCGGCCAATCCTTGTGTTTGAATTGGCCCAGCGCGTCTATGAAAGGAAAGAATTGGGCGGCGTCCGTAATCCATGCAGTCGGTGGGGTGTAATTACCGGTGGCGCGTAAGGCGTCCACTTCGAAGGTGTGATCCTCCGTGGGCTGACTGACGAAGAGAAGCAACTGTGTAACCTTCCTGGCGTCCACCGTGCCGTTGCCGCCGCCGCTCACCGGGTAGCCTCTCATGCCGAATAGTTTGCCGTCGAGTTTGCTGTCGGCAGCTCGTTTGAGCGGCACCCGCAGCGTGTCAGTCTGGCCGGGATCAAGTTTCACGGAGCCGGTGACGCAATGCTTGGTGCCGTCGGCGCCGGGATTGTCCACGCGGCAATGCACGGTGGTCGCGGTGTGGCCGGAGTTCTTCACTTGAACTGACACCTGCGCGAAGGCGGACAAATCCCATGTGCCACCCGGCGCGGCCAGCGTGATGCCGGGCCACGGCTGCGCGTGGCCGGTGGTGACGCGCAAGGCAGAGCCGCTGGCGCTCGCCACCGCGTTGACCTGTGCATCCTGAGTGGAGACGGTTTTGAGGTCGAAGCCTGGCTCGAAGTCGAACAGTGCGCGGTCTGCGGCCGACGCGGTAAGTGCCAGGAGAAGTGTCGCCAGAACGGGTTCCAATAGGGAACGCGCGGCGTTGGAGCTTACTGAGCTGGCACACGATGCCACTCGTCGGCGCGAGTGGGTCATGCAAACGCCTTCTGTAGCAGCGCGAGGCTCTTGGGCACGGCGATGTCGGGGTTCTCCTTACCTTCCATTTCCAGGCCGATGTAGCCGGAGTAGTTCACCGCGGCGAGGATTTTGGCAATGCGCTTGTAATCCAGGTCCAGCGTGTACCACTCGCCGCCGCCTTGATAGGTCTTGGCCTGCACATAGACGCACTTGGGCGCGATCATCTCCAGCTTAGGATAGGGGTCTTCGAGGAAGTTGCCGGTGTCCATCAAGCCGCCCAGCCAGGGGGAAGTGATGCTATTCAAGATGCGCAGCAGTCCCTCGGGCGTGCGCGCCAGGCCCCAGTGGTTTTCCAGCGCAAGAATGACCCCGCACTCTTCCGCCTTGGGCAGGCAGCGCCGGATGCCATCAATGCACCACTTGAAACCTTCGTCCTCCGTGTAGCCGGGCAGCACGGGCTCGATGCCGCGGTGCGCCATCAAGTCGTCGAAATCCTTCGAGGTGCCCCAGCGGCCGGTGTTAATGCGAATGCAAGGACAGCCCAGTTCATAGGCCATCTCAGTGCATTTTTGAGTGTGCTCGACGTTAGCGGTGACGATCTCGGGCTTCGGATTGACGAAACTCTGATGGGTGGAAACGCAGCAGATTTCGAGGCCGTTGCGGAAGGCGTGGCGCTTCAGTTTCCGCAGATACGAGCGGCCCGCGGCATCCAAGGGCGCCTTCTCCGGGAGGTCCATTTGCTGATGGAGGACATCCACCGCATCAAACCCCAGCTCCGCGGCTCGATCCATGACATGTTCGATGGAAATCTTCGGGTCGCGGAAATGCCAGTAGGAGTAGGTGGCCAGCCCGAACTTGAGGCGCTTGCGCGGGGCGACTTGGCTGGCGGCCACCGCGCCGAGCGGGGCGGCGGTGGCACCGGTCGCCAGCGCGGCACCGGCGAGGGTGGTGGAACTCAGGAACTCACGGCGGGAAAGTTTCATGCGCGAGGCTAGGCCGGGGACCGCGGAAGACAAATCCGAAATGCGGGGCGCGTGGAGTCCGCAAGGCTGCATCAAGCTCGGTTTGAGCAATGCTGGCGGGGCGTTGGGGACGTTTTTGCGGTGCCTTCATGAATGGCAAATCGGGCGGGTGATGAGGTGGAGGCCGCGCCAGCGGTTGAAG
>Ga0335394_10009411_pt1 | contig 11014 bp, 6 predicted proteins | sample MAT03_FD_205741 | JGI IMG/M metagenome (GOLD analysis project Ga0335394, IMG submission 205741) | Freshwater microbial communities from Lake Fryxell liftoff mats and glacier meltwater in Antarctica - MAT-03 (spades assembly) (version 2) ... | reverse complement strand
GAGCGACTCGACACGTTCGTCGTCGAGCAGACTCGCGAGCCGAACGACGCCCGCTTCGCCGAGCGGCGTTAGCTTGACCTTTTTCGACTTGGCCATGTCGAATAACTCGTCGGCCAGGGCACGTTTTCGTTTGGCATCCATTTCGGGAATGCGGCTGGCCAAAGTCCCCACGGCCGCCTCGATCACGGCCGGATCCTTTTCCTGAAGCATGGCGATCCCCGAACCGGAAGAATCTTTCGCTCCGTCGGCCTCGGCACCAGCGAGTGCGGCCGCGATGTACTTGCGGACGCCCGGCACGACTTTGTGGATCACTTCTTGGAGAGCTTGCGAGCCCTTGGCCCCAAGTTTCGCGGCCGCTTCCGCTGCCAACTGCCCTTCGCGACCTCCGTGATTGATGCGTTCGAGCAAGCGGGGAAGAGCTTTGTCGATCTTGAGTTGGCCGGCAGCATACACCGCACGAATGCGGACGGCTCCGTCGTCGGAAGCCAGCGCGCCGAGAATGGCGGAACTCACCTCGGCATGTCGGCCACCCAGTTCGCCGAGAATGGTGATGGCCGCGCAGCGGACTTCCGAAGGGTGGTCGGACTCGGCCAAGGCAATGATCTTTTCGACGGGGATTTGCATAAGCACTCGTGGATGCAATCGTGGTGTAGGAGCATCCTACGGGCCGAATTGCGAAGGGCCATGTGCTGGGGCCAATGTCGCGGAGCCCTCAATGCGGCAGTGACGCAAACCAAAAGGCGATCACGAAATCACGAAAGTACGAAAAGCCGAAAAAGACCTGAAAGGATACGGTTTCGTGGTTTCGTTCTTTCGTGATCGCCTTTTGAGAATCCTGCCGCTCACGCCTTTGGCGCAAACATATCGTCCCCGAACGGCTTGAGCTTGAGTTCCGGCTGGGTCCGTTGAAAATACCGCAGTGTAAAGGGATCGTCGGCAAGTAGGACGGCCACCCCGCGGTAATCGAGAGCCGCCCTCATGCCGTTATGCAGTCGGACGTTTTCCAACGACTCTGCGCCGGCTCCTACCCATGATCCGCTTCGATACGGGAGTGGTTCGATGGTGGATTTGACCCCGTACTCGGCCTCCAAGCGGTATCGCACGACATCGAACTGCAGTTCGCCGACGGCTGCGAGCATGAATTCGCGTGCATTGTCCGGATCCGTGAACAATTGAATCGCCCCTTCATCCGCGAGTTGAGTCAGCCCTTCCAAAAGTTGCTTCCGTCGGCCGGTGTCCGCAGTTCGAATCGTCGCGAAGCATTCGGGCGTGAATTGCGGCAACGCGTCGAAGGATACGGCGGGCAATTCGCATAGTGTGTCTCCGAGTCGCACTCCCCGCGTGAAGGAGATACCGATCACATCCCCCGGGAACGCCGAATGAATGTCCTCCCGTTCGCGCGCGAATAACCGGTGCGAGCCCTTGAAACGCAAAAGTTCGCCGGTGCGAGTGACAATCGGTTCTGTTTCCTGCGTGAACACACCGGCACACACACGCACAAAGGCGACGCGGTCGCGATGCTTCGGATTCAAGTTGGCCTGAATCTTGAAGACGATGCCCGCGAAGCCAGTTCGATCGGCGGGCACCATGCCCTCGGCAGCGGAACGTGGCCCGGGTGCGGGAGCCAGTCGCAGGAACGAGTCCAGAAACGATTCGATGCCGTAATTCGTGGCTGCACTGCCGAAATAGACGGGCGATTGCTGGCCGGTACGAAAGCGGTCGGGGTCGAGCAAACCGCTTGCGCCATCGAGTAAATCCAGTTCTTCCAAGCAACGTTCCGCGATGCGAGAGCCGACTTCATTGGAAAGAGCATCGCGCGTGACTGCTCGGGTTGGCACCAGCAGAGAGCCCCCTTCTGTCGGTTGAAACAGCATGGCACGATCGCCGTGCCGATCGTAAACGCCCTGGAATTCGTCGCCCAGGCCGATGGGCCAGTTCATTGGAATCGGTTCGATCTTGAGGTCGTTTTCGATCTCGGCCAACAGTTCGAGCGGCGACTTCCCGAGCCGATCCATCTTGTTGACAAAAGTCAGAATCGGGATCTTGCGAGCGGCACAAACGCGGAAGAGTTTTCGCGTTTGACCTTCGACGCCGTTAGCTGCATCGATCACCATCACCGCACTATCGGCGGCCGCGAGTGTGCGATACGTATCCTCACTGAAATCGCGGTGCCCTGGTGTATCGAGCAGATTCACCAGATGGCCGCGATAGTTGAAGGAGAGGGCCGTCGACGTGATGGATATGCCGCGTTCGCGTTCGAGCTGCATCCAGTCGGAAGTGACGGCCCGCGTCGTCTTGCGGCCACGAACGGCACCGGCCACCTCGATCTGTCCGGCGTAGAGCAGAAATTTCTCTGTCAGCGTGGTTTTACCGGCATCCGGGTGCGAGATAATCGCGAACGTTCGCCGGCGTGCGATCTCGGAAGAAAGTTCTGCGTTCTCAATGGTATCGGACAACGAAAATCCCTGTGAATGAGTGCAACTATGTGGAGGGGAAAAAGCTGTCGAAAGGAAGAGCGATCAAGGTGGAGTAAACAACATGATGAATAGAATTCTCGAAAGGCGTGAACTGAAATGTTAGTGAACTCGATTCGCCTTGCCAGATGACGAGCGAGTTAGCCAGGGTCCACGCCAAGTTCACGAAGCTTTTCAGCAAGGCGGTCGGCACGGAGTTTTTCGGCTTCGGCTCGTTGCCTTTCCGTAAGAATCTGTCCGTCTGCAAGATCAGCACGTCTCTTCTCGGCCTCTGCGCGAGCCTTCTCCGCCTCTGCGAGCTGCTTCTCTTTGTCGGCCCTCAGACGCTCCGCCTCGGTTCGCTTTTTCTCCACGTCCACCTGACTCCAAGCTGCGAGCGCCTTCTCGTTCCCGCATGCAAGCATCTTGCCCGTTCTGTCTGTCCAACGGAGCCAGACTCCTTCGATATTCTCGAAACCACCTTGCCAAAGTCGGACCCCCAAATTCATTTCCGGCATCATTCCGGAATCGTGACGGGCATAATCGCTACCATTCAACTGGTAAACTCGCAGAACTTCATCACCCCAGAAATGACTCGGATCGAAAATCACGTAGTAGGGAATATGCATCCGTTCGTAAGCACGCAGTTTTTTTTCGTCTTCGGAGCCGCGATTGTTGGAGACGATCTCGACGCAAACATCCGGCCACTTGCCTCGCTGCCAGACGAAATAGGAAAGTGTCACCTTCCTGTCCAAGTCGACGTCCTTGGCGACATCAATGCTTACCATCACGTCGGGCACGACGGTTGGCTCATCCCCGTCTGTGAAAATGCCGATATCGGAACCACACAACCAAGGTCGGTCTTCCCCGGGACCCGCCCAAGACGAATACAGCGCGTTTACGAGCAAGCGGCGTTGGGCATCCTGGAAGAAATTGTCCACGGGCTCATCGTCCTCGATCACGATTGACTCGATATTTGGACGTAATGCGGGATCGAACCCTGCCTTGGACTCGCCTCGATCCAGATCTGAACCGATTACGGCTGATTCCATGAGATTCTCCACAACTCCTTCTAAGCATCTTCCAGATAAAATAGCACATCCGCCAGCGCGTTGGAAGCAGTTTCTAACCCGTTCCAGTTGCGGTCCTCAAGAGTTGTTCGCACATTTTGCATCAAGCGATCGAGTTCGGCATGGTCCTCGGCCGTGGCCTTCGAGCGGATGCGTTCGGCCTTTTCGAGAAGGGCACGGGCCTGGACGGCCTCACGTTGGCCTTCGCGTGGGCCGGTGTCGAGCGAAGGCATGGACGCTGCTGCTCCCTCACCATCCGATTCCAGGCCGTGTACAATTTCGGACTCGATGTCGTCAGGCCCGATCTCGTCCTCGCCTTCTCCTTCGGGAACATCCGGGAAGCTATCGCGCCAGAGTTGCTCGAGCCGGGCCGTCGATGCATCTCGTTCTTCCCTTTCAAACTTCGCGAGCGCATTGTCGATGGTGATGTGCTTGACGAGTCCGGTCGCCTTTTCGCGAGCGGAAACTTTGAGCACGCCATCCAGGTTCAGATCGAGTTGCACGACGAGCTGGTTCCCGGCCGGCACTTTGGCTAGGCCTGCAATACTGAACATGCCGACGCGATGGTTACGGCGGACATCTTCACTTTCACCTTGATACACGTCGATTTCCACGGACGGCTGACTGTCGCTCACCGTGCGGAACACTTCGGATCGCGAGGCGGGCAACGGCGTGCCGCGTGTGATGATCGGAGCGAAACGGAACGTGAAGCCGCCGCCAAAAAAATAGTCCCCTGACGATGGATCGAGCGTCTTGATGCCCATCGAGTGTGGAGTGATATCCACGAGCACAGCCCCGACTGTTTCGCCAGCGATCATGGCAGCTTGCACGGCCGCCCCCATCGCCACGCACAAGTCGGGATTGATGTCCTTGCGGGCCGGCCGGCCAAGCCGGGACTCTAACAGCTCGCCAACCATCGGCGTTCGCGTGCTGCCGCCAACCAGCACGACGCGGTCGATCTGGGCGGCCGTGAGATGTGCGTCGTCCAAGGATTTTTGCACGCAGTCCATCGTGCGATCGATTAGAGTACGAATGAGGCCTTCGTATTCACCGCGACCTACTTCCATCGACATGTGCAAAGGCACGCCATCCTTCTCGGCGATGAATTCTTCCTCAATGCGTGCGAACGGATGATCCGAGAGTGTCCGCTTGGCGGACTCGGCAGAACGCAACAGACGGGCCTGACTGGTAGTGTTCGCGAGCAGGTCGATCTGATGTTCGGTTTGAAACTTGTCACACAAATGCTTGAGCAGCAATTCGTCGAAGTCGTCGCCGCCAAGTTTCGTGTCGCCGTGGCTGGCCAGCACTTCGACCACGCCACCCTCGGCACGCACCACCGACACATCAAAGGTTCCGCCGCCGAGATCGTAGACCAGAACATTCATGCCGGCGGTTTGATCGGGATCATACACCAACGCGGCCGCGGTCGGCTCGTTGAGAATGCGAACAACTTCCAGGCCAGCCAGTTGCCCGGCCTCGATGGTCGCCTGGCGCTGAGCATCGTTGAAGTAGGCGGGGACCGTGACGACGGCCTTTTGCACTTCCTTGCCAAGTGCCTTCTGAGCACGATCCTTGAGCGCTCGCAGGATCATGGCCGAGACTTCTTGCGGGCGATACTGCTCCTTTCCCAATGGAACCTTGACGTCCTCGCCCATCTTACGCTTGATCGACTTGATCGTGCGTTCTGGAGCAAGGGCATACTGGTTGCGGGCCGCTTTGCCGACGAGCAGCCGGCCATCGTCGGCAAGGCCGACGAACGAAGGCAGAATCGGATCGCCATCGTCACCGGGCAAAACCCGAGGTACGCCGTTCTCGACGACGGCGACTTCGCTGTTCGTGGTTCCCAGATCAATTCCAATAATCAGATCGGCCATGACATTCTTCCTTGGTGTGTATCACCTGGCAACTTTGACTTGTGCGAACCGGAACACAACTTCGCTACGAATGTAGCCGCGGCGGACTTCCTCGACTACTTGACCCGCCGCGAAGCCACTGTCGCCGATAACTTCGACGACTTCCATCAACTCGGGATCGAACGTTTCGCCCACGGCGGCGATCGGCTCCAGGTCATTTTGTTCGAGCACGCGGTCGATGCGGGCGAGGCTCATGCCATAACCTGTGATCAGGCTGTCGAGAGAGGAGCGAACCAGCTTCGCAGCCCCGACCATTTTTACCCGACGTGCCTCGGCCTCTTTCAGCATAGTCTTGATCGGATCGTTAAGCCCCGAAGCCTCTTTCACTTGTTCAAAGAACAATCGCGACCAGAAGCCGCGTTTAAGGTTGCCCTTCGCTGACGCTTCAGGCTCCGTGCTGTTCGTGCCGAAGACTTCGGGAATCTTCGTACCATCAATGATCGTGTTCAACGGCTCATCGATGGCGTCCCGTTGGCGAATCACTTGCTTGAGTGCCAGGGCGAGGTTGTCGTACACATCCACAACCGACTTTAGCAAGGGGCCGAGACCATCATCTGCTTCCGGTTGCTCTTGAAGTTGTTCGAGGGCCGAACGCAACTCGGTTAGTGCTTCCGCGTTCTGCTCCAGCGTCGTTCGCGAAGCTTTCGTTTGCAAGTTCACTTCTTGACGTAGGGCTGTGAACTGCGCAATGAGCGTGTGCAGATCGACTTCCGGGCTCTCATCCACGGGTGCGGGAATCGCAGTCCATTCGCCCAGCCAGGCCCGGAAGTCGGACAAGATGCGCTCGATTTCCTCGGAACTCATCGAGTCGCCACCTTTTGAATGTTCAGTAGGGCTTGCAAGCCATAGCGTTTTCGCGGCATTCGAGTCGCGAGTTCCTGGATCAATTCGTCAATGCCGTCGTTCTTGCCTTGTTCGAACAATCGGTGTCGAACTCGGGTGTCGAGATCCTTCAGTTTCTCGTAAGCGCCTCGCACGGCCGCAAACTTCTCCGGATGGTGCTCGGGCGTGAACTGGCGAACCAGTTCCAAATACCGGCGGCGAATCGTCTCGTCGTCTGCATCGGGCTCGACGCCGAGCACGGAATAGGGATCGAACATTCGCTTTCTCGCCTCGCAAAGTTACCAGCCATAGTCGATATCGTAGCCACTCAACCAGCGTTCTAGATCAGGGTTCTTTTTCAATCTTGCGTCGAGCAATTCCTGCAATGCTTGATACCGGCCATCTTTTGCTACCTTCATCAAATTCTTAACTCGTCGATAGGCGTAGCCGGTTTGACCTGACACGTACGCGGCCTTGGACCTCGCGATCTTGGCCTCCGCCTCGAAGAACGCGAAGTACGCATTGGCCGGAAAACTCTGACGATTGAGCAAGGCAAACTCGCCCAGGACTTTCCACATCGATACTCGATGCAGGGCCAGGCCGAACTGCTCGCGTTCGGCCTCGGTTGCCTTGGAAGTCGGCTCGCCAATCGCTCGAACTCGATCGAGAATCTTTGTCTGGTGGGCCTTGTGTCCGCGATAACGAGTCGGCTCCCCAAGGTATTGAATCATGGCATCCAGAAGAGCAGACGTTTCCGCCGGAGTGGCCTCGGCTTGTAACTCGGTTTCAAATGCCTCCTGCCAGGGAGACAGGTCACTCTTCTTCACTTTGACACGTGCCCCTTCGACGGCTAATCGATAAGCGGCTACAAGGCGTGCATTCGGCGCGTTGCGAAGTGTCTCCAAGTGCTTGCCGGCTTCTTCCGGCTTCTTGGCCGCCGTGTACATCGCCGCCGCAAGGGCATGAACGCCCAACCGCATGCTCTGCGAGCCGAGCGAGCCGGCTTGCTTCATGGCCGCGAGGGCGGCTTCGTAGTCTTTCGCCACGGCAAGTTGGCGTGCGTCGTCGAAGGCGAACGAAGCCACCTTCGCGGTCAATTCTCGATCGAGCGGATTCGCCGCGAACGCCTTCCGGATGCACTCGCGGGCCTTCTCGGCATCTTCGATCCGTTCGTAGAAGCTGGCGGCTTGTTGAAGAATCGTCAAGTCGTTCGGAAAACGCTGCAGAACTTCTTGTAGCGCGATTGCTGCCTTCTCCGGATTGGAGGCGAACTCCTTGAGCAGGCTCATGGCAGGGCCGACCCGATCGGGGGCGAGTTCAGAAGCCTGCCTGAAACATTCCTCTGCTGAAGGTTTCAGGGGCTTACGCTGCACTGGTGCCCTGCGTCGATTGCGGCTGAACATCGAAAAGAAGTCATCCAGATCGTCGTCTTCGCCCTCGTCTTCCAACCAATCGTGTGCCAACTGCCCCATTCGTTCGAGAATCAATGCACGCGCTCGGGCCGCCTGCGCGGGTGGCCAACGGTTCGGCGACTTGGCGATCCATTCTTCGTACTTGCCCCAAAAACCGTGGGCCATGTCCAAACGACGCATGTTTTGCGCTACCATGGCCTGGAGTCGGTGGAAAGACGGGTCATCCGCGGGCTGCCCGAACAGGCGTAGATACCTGGGCACGTCTTCAGGCTGCCCATCAGAGAGAATGGACCAGTACATCACGTTTGCCAGGCGTGGAATCAAATCGGCCGCGTGGCGGTTCAGTTCCGGCACGACGGTTCGTGCCGTCTCGAAAGCGGCAGGCAGCATGTCTTCATTCACCACTTGTTTCCGCAAGCGGCGCAGGCCTTCCGTCAATCCTCCCGTAAGTTGTTCTGCTTGCTTCGATACGACAGCATGTCGATCGGCGGGAAGCGATGACGCAAATGCTTTATCCGCCGCAAAACGGATCGGTGCGGCCAGCTTTGCAGGCAGCCGATCGGGCGACAATCGAGACCAGTTATCGAAGGCTCGGGGCGTGTCATTGGTCGACCACGCCATCAGCCCACGAAGTAACAGCTTCCATTCGAGAAAAGGTGAACCGAGCCCGATAGCATTCAGTGCCTCGCGAGCAGGCTCATCGCGGCCCGCCTCGTACTCCACGAAGGCTTTGCGGACCGATTCGAATTGCGGCTTCAGGTCATCGGGCACCATCGCGCGCCCGCTGGATCCTTCCTTGATCGCACGATCGGCAAGCCGGCCCAAAATACGCGGTCGGGCCGCAACGTCCGGCACCTTGTCCAGCAGTTGCAAGGCGCGCGAGTGATCGCCGACATCGGCACGAAGTTCAGCCAAGCGTTCCCACCAGGCCGGATCCTCGCAAGAAACTTTTTCCGCTTCGGTCAGTATGGAGTGGGCATCGCGAAACGCCCCGCGATTGACCTGGGCTTCCGCAGCCCTCAGGAAGCATTTTCGAACCAGGGCCTCCGAAACTAGTCCCGGCTCCTGGCGTGCAAATTGTTTCGCCAACTCCAACGCCTGCGGAATGCGGCCTTCTTTGAGCGATAACTCGACTCGTCGAGCAAGCGGCGTCGTTGCCGGTGCATTCGCCACAGAACACCTCCAGGGAAACCAATGCGTTTCCTATCATATTCGTAGACTGCCGACTTCCCACGCCTGAAAAGTTTCTTCTCATGAGCGACCGCCAGCGACTGCTTCTCTCCCCGTATCGGCTGCCCACCCATCATCAGGTCTACCTCAACGAAGACGAGATGACGGCGTGGCTGAACGGCTACATTGTGCTCTGGCACCCGGCATTGCTGCTCGGTGGCACCAAACCTCCGCGCGTCGATTCGGCTTACGATCACGAACAGCCCACGGCTGGACGGGCGTATGTCATGCCCGACTCCCCGCCGCAGTTTTTGCCGGACGATTGGCCCGACCGCGTGAAGCAAATCGGCTCGCTCAAGCTTTCGGCCATGACCGATCGCGACGAGACGATACAAGCAATGATCGCAGCAGTTCGCGAAGCCGGGCAAACCGATGAAGGACGCGAATACTTCGGCACGCCCGAACAACTCGCGCTGCTGGATCTGCCACTCGACAAGGTCCGACCCTTTTTCGGCCTCGGCTTCGGCTACCTCATGATCGACTCGCTATTCGAGGCGATGGATCACGAACGATTGCTCGATGTTCCCGGCTTTGTTGCGGATATTCAGGAAGCCATCCGCTGCCTCTTGAAACCGAACGCCGACGAGGAACACGAGACACACCTGAAGAACGCGGCCGGCAAGTTGCTATCCGCTCGCGAAGTGTTGTATTCCGTCAATATTCACCTGCTCGATGTCTGGCACTTGACTGAAGACAAATTGGATTCGCCGCTGCCTGCCGCACTGGCCGCGGGCACGCCCTTGAATGTGATGGCCACGGGACGAACCCTCGAACGCCTCGCGGAACAGTACCCGGAACGAGCCAAGGAGTTGAAAGCCAAGCTCGATGAAGCCATTCAACCGGCGATTCTCGAGTTCATCGGCGGAACCTATCGCGAGCGGGAAGACGCCCTCATGCCTGTCGAATCACAGTTGTGGAACCTGCGCAAAGGGCGGGCAGTTGCGAAAGAAGCGGTTGGGGCAAATGTCGAAGTGTTGGCACGGCGGCGCTCGGCCAACCATCCGCATATTCCCGCCTGGGTCCAGGCGACCGGTTTTCGCCGAGCATTGCTCTCGTCGTTCGATGGGGCGGTCACGCCGAACTATCGGGCCACTGTGGTCAACTGGACTTCCCCCGATGGGAAAGCGATTGATGCTTTCACACGCATCCCGGCTCCTGCACACAAGGCGGAGACGTTCTTCAATTTAGTTTACACGCTGCACCAATCGATCACGCAGGATAGTGCCCCGACGCTGGCGATTCTGCACCAGGGTGAACCCGACAATCCGCTGTACGAAGACTGGCTAGCTCTCAGCAAACTCGGGCCAGCACTCGGTGAATGGACCACGTTTTCCCGCTATTTCAGCGATGCCCTCGCGGGGGAATACGTCGGCACCTCGAATCCGGATGACTTCTTCGCGGACTACCTCGAAGAACGCACCAACGCCCATCGACCCGATCCAGTCAGTGCCTTTGCTGTTCACGCTCGCAATCGCCGCAAATTGGACGCGGCTTTTACGTTCGCCACGATCAACCGCTGCCTGAGTTCAACTGACCTTTCGGAAGAAGATGCAGCACTGCTTAAGTCGTTGCAGGTTTCCGAGGATGCGATTGAAGCAACGGGCCTCGACGCGATCCTCAATGACACGGCCTCCGTTTTCGCTCCCGAAGCCGCATGGGCCTCGAAACTGGCTGACCGGTTGCAAGGACGGGCCGAGGACAATCGTCCGGGCTACTTGCTTTTGAATCCGTGTGCGTTCACTCGTCGCGTGGCTCTGGAACTGGACCCCATGACGGACCCGCTGCCGGTCGAGGGGCCTGTGAAGGCGACGCAAAACGACGCGGACAAAACACGGCTCGTGGCCGAGATTCCTCCACTCGGATTTGCGTGGATTCCCGCGAAGGGAGTGCCAGGCACTCCGGCCCATCGGCAACGCATTCGCATGGCCGAGGGGAATATCGTTCGCAATGAATACTTCGAGGCCGAGATCGACCCTGCCACGGGCGGCTTGAAAGCATTCCGCGATACGCGCACCCGCGTGGCCCGCCTTGGAATGCAACTGGTTTACAATCCGGGTTGCCGGGCCGAGGGGCAATCGGTCAAAGTCACGAACAACGGGGCGGCCCTGGGCGAA
>Ga0335394_10009410_pt1 | contig 11014 bp, 8 predicted proteins | sample MAT03_FD_205741 | JGI IMG/M metagenome (GOLD analysis project Ga0335394, IMG submission 205741) | Freshwater microbial communities from Lake Fryxell liftoff mats and glacier meltwater in Antarctica - MAT-03 (spades assembly) (version 2) ... | reverse complement strand
CTGGTACCGCAGCTGTAGTGGAGGGTTGGAAATGAGTCGCGATATCCTGCTGATGGTCGACGCGCTGGCGCGCGAGAAGAATGTCGAACGCGAGATCGTATTCGGCGCGCTCGAGATGGCGCTTGCCTCGGCCACCAAGAAGCGCTTCAAGGAAGACATCGACGTGCGCGTCGACATCGACCGCGAGAGCGGCGACTACAGTGCATTCCGTCGCTGGCTGGTGGTGCCCGACGAGACCGAGGAAGTCATCCTGGACCAGCAGTACCTGCTGTGCGAGGCGAAGGAGGTGACGCCGGATATCGAAGTCGGTGGCTATGTCGAGGAGCCGCTGGCGGCAGTGGATTTCGGGCGTATCGGCGCACAGGCGGCCAAGCAGGTGATCCTGCAGAAGATCCGCGACGCCGAGCGCGAGCAGATCCTGAACGACTTCCTCGCGCGCAAGGAACATCTGGTCTCCGGTGCGATCAAGCGCCTGGAGCGCGGCAACGCGATCATCGAAACCGGGCGTCTCGAGGCCGTGCTGCCGCGCGATCAGATGATCCCAAAGGAGAACCTGCGAGTGGGTGACCGGGTGCGCGCGTGCCTGTTGCGCATCGACCGCGGCGTGCGTGGTCCTCAGCTGATTCTGTCCAGAGTGTCGCCCGAGTTCCTGATGCGCCTGTTCCAGCTCGAGGTGCCCGAGATCGAGGAAGGGCTGCTCGAGATCAAGTCGGCGGCACGCGACCCGGGCGTTCGCGCCAAGATCGCAGTCAAATCGAACGACCAGCGTATCGATCCTATCGGCACCTGCGTCGGCATGCGTGGCTCGCGGGTGCAGGCGGTCACCGGTGAGCTGGCCGGCGAGCGGGTGGACATCATTCTGTGGTCGGCCGAGCCTGCCCAGTTCGTGATCAACGCGCTTGCGCCGGCCGATGTCAGCAGCATCGTCGTTGACGAAGAAAAACACACGATGGACATCGTGGTGGACGGCGAGAATCTGCCCCAGGCGATCGGTCGCGGCGGCCAGAACGTGCGTCTGGCGAGCGAACTGACCGGCTGGCAGCTCAACATCATGACGCTGGATGAGTCGCAGCGGAAGAAGGAACAGGAGACGACGGCGGTGCGCGCCTTGTTCATGGAACGCCTCGATGTCGATCAGGAAGTTGCCGACATTCTGGTCGAGGAGGGTTTCGGCACGTTGGAAGAGATCGCTTATGTGCCGATCACGGAAATGCTCGAGATCGAATCCTTCGATGAGGACACCGTGAACGAACTGCGCAATCGTGCGCGCAATTCGTTGCTCACGCAGGAGATCGCTACCGAAGAGCAGGTTGGGCATGATGTCGAAGACCTGTTGACCCTCGAAGGCATGGACAGTGCGACCGCCAGCCTGCTTGCGCGAAGCGGGGTAAAGACCAAGGAAGACCTTGCCGACCTGGCGGTGGACGACCTGGTCGAAGCGACCCAGATGGATACCGAACGGGCGAAGCAGCTGATCATGCTTGCGCGCGCGCCGTGGTTCGCCGAGCAACCGGGCTGAGGCTGGCGCGCAGGGCAGGCGGCACGCGAATACGGATACGGCAGTACAGCGAGTAACCAGGCGGGGCGTTCCCGCCGACCGGAGCTTCAGATGGCAGATACCAACGTAATGCAATTCGCGAAAGAGCTGGGTGTCCAGCCTACGCGGCTGCTCGAGCAGCTGCTGGCCGCAGGCGTCAATCGCCCGCTGTCCGAGAATGCGCCGCTAACCGAACATGACAAGACCCAGTTGCTCGACTATCTGCGCCGCGCCCATGGAGCGGGCGAGAGCAAGAGCAAGATCACGCTGACGCGCAAGCAGACCACCGAGATCAAGAAGTCGGATGCAACCGGCAGGCCGCGCACCATCCAGGTCGAGGTTCGCAAGAAGCGGGTGTTCGTCAAGCGCGATGCGAACGACACCGCGCCAGTGCCCGAGTCTGCAGTAGTTGCACCGGAAGCTGTCGAGCTCGCCCCGGCACTGGTGGCTGCGCCCGAGCCAGTCGCCGCGCCCGAGCACGTGCCAGTCGCTGCGCCCGAGCCCGCGCCGGAACCGGTGGCTGAAGTCGTGGCGGCGCCGGTGCCCGCAGCCACGCCGGTGCCAGCGCCGGTACCGCTGTCGCCGATCGATGCCAAGCAGCGGGCGCTGCGTGAGGCCGAGGAGAAACGCGCGACCGCGCTGTCCGACCTGCAAACCGCCGAGATCAAGGCCAAGCAGGAGGCTGAGGCCAGGCGCAGGGAGGCCGCGTCGGCCCAGTCTTCGGCCGCTTCAGCCGAGCCTGCGGTAGCGAAATCCGCGCCTGCAGCGCCGGGGGTGGCTGCCCCCGCTGCCAGCGAGAGCACGGTCGCCCAAGGTACGTTGCACAAGCCGGTGGTCAAGCCGGAAGATCGCGCCGCGAAAGCCGAGAAGAAGACCGCCAAGAAGAAGGAAGTGACCCCCTGGCAGGACCCGAACCTCAAGCGCCGGTCGATCAAGACCCGCGGCGACGTGATGGGCGCGCACGGCTGGCGTGGCGCCCGCGGACCCGGCCGCGGGCGTGGTGACGACGAGGCCAGCGGTTCCAGCTTCAATGCGCCGGATCCGGTGGTGCACGAGGTGCTGGTGCCCGAGACGATCACCGTAGGTGGGCTGGCCCAGAAGATGTCGATCAAGGCAGCCGACGTGATCAAGCACCTGATGAAGCTCGGCACGATGGCGACCATCAATCAGGTGCTCGACCAGGATACCGCGATGATCCTGGTCGAGGAGCTCGGTCATGTGGCCAAGCGGGCCAAGCTGGACGACCCGGAATCATTCCTGGCGGAGTCCGAAGCGCATGCCGAAGTGGTCTCCGAGCCGCGCGCGCCAGTGGTCACCGTGATGGGTCATGTCGACCATGGCAAGACCTCGCTGCTCGACTACATCCGCAGGACCCGCGTGGCCAGCGGCGAGGCGGGCGGGATCACTCAGCACATCGGTGCCTATCATGTGGAGACGCCGCAGGGGATCATCACCTTCCTCGATACGCCCGGCCATGAGGCGTTCACCGCGATGCGCGCGCGCGGTGCAAAGGCGACCGACGTGGTGGTGCTGGTGGTCGCTGCGGACGACGGCGTGATGCCCCAGACGATCGAGGCAGTGCGCCACGCGAAGGCGGCACAGGTACCGCTGCTGGTCGCGGTGAACAAGGTGGACAAGCCGGACGCCAATGTCGAGCGGGTCAAGCAGGAGCTTGCCGCACAGGACGTCGTGCCAGAAGACTGGGGCGGCGATACCCAGTTCATCGAGGTGTCGGCCAAGACTGGTCAGGGCGTGGACAAGCTGCTCGAAGGTCTGCTGCTGCAGGTCGAGATTCTCGAACTCAAGGCGCCGCGCAACGCGCCGGCCAAGGGCGTGGTCATCGAGGCGAGGCTCGACAAGGGCCGCGGCCCGGTGGCGACGGTGCTGGTGCAGTCGGGCACACTCAAGCGCGGCGATGTCGTGCTTGCCGGCACCTCGTTCGGCCGGGTGCGCGCGATGCTGGATGAATCCGGGCGTACTGTCACCGAGGCTGGACCGTCGATTCCAGTCGAGATTCAGGGTCTGTCCGACATTCCCAGTGCGGGTGAGGATGTGATCGTTCTGGGTGACGAGCGGCGGGCGCGCGAGATCGCTCTGTTCCGCCAGGGAAAGTTCCGGGACGTGAGATTGGCCAGGCAGTCGACCAAGCTGGAGAACCTGTTCGACAACGTCGGCGAGGGCGCAGCGAAGACACTGGCCCTGGTGATCAAGGCGGATGTCCAGGGTTCGGCCGAGGCGCTGGTGCAGTCGCTGCAGAAGCTCTCGACAGACGAAGTAAGGGTCACCATCGTGCACAGCGCGGTGGGCGCCATCACCGAGTCCGATGTGAATCTGGCGCTGGCGTCCCGGGCGGTGGTGATCGGCTTCAACACCCGCGCTGACGCGACCGCTCGCAAGCTGATCGAGAACTCTGGTGTCGATGTGCGCTATCACGACATCATCTATGCCGTGGTCGACGAGGTGAAAGCAGGGCTGTCCGGAATGCTGACCCCGGATCGCAAGGAGTCGGTGCTCGGTCTGGTCGAGATCCGGCAGGTGTTCCGCATTTCCAAGGTCGGTGCAGTGGCCGGTTGCTATGTCACCGAGGGTCTGATCAAGCGCGGTGCGCAGATCAGGCTGCTGCGTGACAGCGTGGTGGTCTACACCGGCGAACTCGACTCGCTGAAACGGTTCAAGGACGATGTGCGCGAGGTCAAGGCCGGGTTCGAGTGCGGCCTGTCGCTGAAGAACTACAACGACATCGCAGTCGGCGACCAGCTCGAGGTGTTCGAGGTGGTCGAGGTCGAGCGCACGCTGCAGTGAAGCGGGAGAACCAGCGAGCGCGCCGGGTGGCCGAGCAGATTCAACGCGAGTTGCCCGGCCTGATACGGCTCGAGGTGGACGACCCGAAGGTCGGCATGGTTACCCTGACCGACGTCGAGGTGACCGGCGATCTGGCACATGCGAAGGTGTTCTTCACGGTGCTGGATGAGGGCATCGAGGCGTCGACCGTCGAGCCGACAGTCGAGCCGACAGTCGAGCCGACCGCGGCGTCCGCGACCGGCAAGCAGCCGGACCGGCGAGCGGAGTCGCTGGTCGCATTGCAGCGGGCGGCGGGGTTCCTGCGCGTGCAACTCGGGCACCGTCTGCTGCTCAGGAGCGTGCCGCAGCTTCATTTTGCCTACGACGTGTCGGTCGAGCGGGGTGTGCGGCTGTCACGCCTGATCGATCTGGCCAACGACCCGGCACCGCAGTCGTAGCGGCCGATCGCGCTTTGAACCGGCGTCCCCGGCGATGAATATTGACGGCGTCGTGTTGCTCGACAAGCCCGAGGGCCTGAGTTCCAACGCGGCGCTGCAGCGGGCCAGGCGCGCGCTGGGTGCTGACAAGGCCGGACATACCGGTACGCTGGACCCGATGGCGACCGGGCTGCTGCCGCTTTGTCTTGGCGAAGCAACCAAATTCTCTCAGGGCCTGCTCGACGCGGACAAAGGCTACCTGGCGACCGCCCGACTCGGTGCGACCACCGACACCGGCGATCGGGAGGGCAGGATCCTGGTCGAGCGGCCGGTCGAGATCGACGGCGGAACCATCGGGCCGGTGCTGGCGGCGCTGACTGGAATGATCAAGCAGATACCTCCGATGTACAGTGCGATCAAGCATCAGGGCAGACCCCTGTATGCGATCGCCCGAGCCGGCGGCGAGGTTGCGCGGGCGGCGCGTACCGTCCACATCCGTCGGCTGACGCTGATCGACTGGTCGCCGCCTTGCCTGACGTTTGAAGTCGACTGCAGCAAGGGCACGTATGTCAGGACTCTCGCCGAAGCGATTGGCGAACGCCTTGGGACCGGTGCCCATTTGATTGCTCTGCGCCGGACAGCGGTGGGGCCATTTCGGCTGGACCGGGCGGTTACCCTGGACGCGCTGCAAGCGGCCAGCCCTGAGCAGCGTCGACAATGGGTGCTGCCAGCTGATCTGCTGGTGCAGCAGTTGCCGGCGATCGAACTGGCGCTGGCGGACGCCAGGCGCCTGATGCAGGGCCGCGAGCTCTCCCTGTCTGACGCCCAGTGTGCGTCGGTTGGCGCCGGCCTGACGGTTGCCCCAGCGGGCGACGACCCAGCGGTCGGACAGGTGCTGGTGAGGGTGTATTGCCGCGAAGCTGACCCTGGGAACGTTGACCCCGGGGACGCTGCGGCTCGGTCTGGTCAGGCCGGGTTTCTCGGCGTGGCGGGTGTGACGCCGTCCGGGCGGCTGCGCGCAGTGAGGCTGATCGCCCACATCTGCACCCCTGAGGTCCCCGAAACGGTGCGCCCGGGGCCGGAATCCGCCGAAACTACTTGAGCCGAGACCCGAAACCCAAGTAACATCGGGGGCTTCACTTCATTGTCATTACTAGGGCTTTTCATTTCATGGCTCATACCGCAGAACAAAAGGCCGAGGTTGTTTCGCAGTACAAGCGAGGCACCGCCGACACCGGCTCCCCCGAGGTTCAGGTAGCACTGCTGACCGCGCGCATCAACGATCTCACGCCGCACTTTCAGAAGAACATGAAGGATCACCATTCGCGGCGCGGCCTGCTGATGATGGTCAGCAAGCGGCGCAAGCTGCTGGACTATCTTAAAGACCGTGATCTCGCCCGCTATCGCGGCCTGATCGAACGCCTCGGGCTGCGCAAGTAGCGAACCGGTGCGGTCGCGCGCATCAGCCTGCGGCCGCCACCGTGCACATGTTTCGCGTTGTTTCGCCACTGGATGTCACGGTGTCGGATGCACAACCCGATACACAGCGCGATCCACAGCCCGATACACAGCCAGATTTGCAGCCGCGAATGCTTTCCCGGCTTGCGCCGAGTTCGGCTCAGGGGTGAACCCGGGGCAACGCCCGGGTCGAACCTGAGTCGAACGCGATTCCCGGACCGTCTGCGAGAGGCGCGTCCCCCGCTCACTGCGATGAGCCCTTCCTGAGTTCGAAAGGTCGACCTTGAATCCAGTTCGCAAGACCCTGCAGTGGGGCCGGCACACGCTGACCCTGGAAACCGGCGAAATCGCCCGTCAGTCCGACGGCGCGGTCCTGGTCAACATGGACGACACGGTGGTGCTGGTCACTGTCGTGGGCAAGCGGTACGCGGATCCGGGCAAGGATTTCTTCCCCCTGACCGTCGACTACCAGGAGCGTACCTACGCTGCCGGCAAGATCCCGGGCGGCTTCTTCAAGCGCGAAGGCCGGCCTTCAGAGAAAGAGATCCTGACCTGTCGCCTGATCGACCGGCCTATCCGCCCGCTGTTTCCGGATGGCTTTTTCAATGAAGTTCAGGTCATCGCAACAGTCATCTCGTCGAACAACGAAGTCGATGCCGACATCCCCGCGATGATCGGCGCCTCGGCGGCGCTCGCCATCTCGGGCATCCCGTTTGCCGGGCCGATCGGCGCAGCGCGCGTCGGTTACGCCAATGGCCAGTACCTGCTCAACCCGAGTGCGACCGAACTGAAGACCTCGGCGCTGAACCTGGTGGTGGCTGGTACCCAGGACGCAGTGCTGATGGTCGAGTCCGAGGCGCTGGAACTGCCCGAAGATGTCATGCTGGGCGCGGTGGTGTTCGGTCATGACCAGATGCGCGCGGTCATCGCTGCAATCAATGAACTCGCCGACGAGGCGGGCAAGCCGCATTGGGACTGGGCTGCGCCCGCCCGGGACGAGGCGCTGGTCGCCCGCATGCGCGAACTGATCGAGAGCGATCTTCGCGCGGCCTACGCGGTGCGCGAAAAGCAGGCACGTACCAAGCAGGTGTACGCGATCCGCGACAAGGCGATGGCTGCACTGGCCGGCGACGGTCCCGGCGCGCCGTCCTCGAACACGCTGAAGACCCTGTTCGGAGAGCTCGAATCGGGCATCGTGCGCAACCAGATCCTGTCCGGTGAGCCGCGCATCGACGGGCGCGACACCCGCACTGTCCGTCCGATCTCCATCCGTACCGGCCTGCTGCCTCGCGCCCATGGCTCGGCCCTGTTCACCCGGGGCGAGACTCAGGCGATGGTGGTGGCCACCCTGGGCACCTCGCGCGATGAACAGATCATCGATGCGCTGCAGGGTGAGTATCGCGATCGCTTCATGATGAACTACAACATGCCGCCTTATGCGACTGGCGAGACCGGCCGCGTGGGTACGCCCAAGCGGCGGGAAGTCGGCCATGGCCGGCTTGCCAAGCGCGCATTGCTGGCGGTGTTGCCGAGTCCGGAGGAGTTCGCCTACTCGTTCCGGGTGGTGTCCGAGATCACAGAGTCGAATGGCTCGAGCTCGATGGCCTCGGTTTGCGGCGGCTGTCTCGCGCTGATGGATGCCGGTGTGCCGATCAAGGCGCATGTTGCCGGCATCGCGATGGGGCTGATCAAGGACGGCAACCGCTTCGCCGTGTTGACCGACATCCTCGGTGACGAGGATCACCTGGGCGACATGGACTTCAAGGTCGCGGGTACCGAGCAGGGCATCACCGCGTTGCAGATGGACATCAAGATCACCGGTATCACCAAGGAGATCATGAACGTCGCGCTGCATCAGGCACAGGAAGCAAGGATGCATATCCTGGGCGTGATGAAGGGGTCGCTGTCGACTGCCCGCGTAGAGATCTCCAACTTCGCCCCGCGCATGATCACGATGAAGATCAAGCCCGAGAAGATCCGCGATGTGATCGGCAAGGGTGGCGCGGTGATCCGGGCGCTGACCGAAGAGACCGGCACCTCGATCGATATCGGCGAAGACGGCACGGTCACCATCGCCAGCGTCTCGGCCGAGGGCAGTGCGCTCGCCAAGAAGCGGATCGAAGAGATCACCGCCGACGTCGAAGTGGGCCGGATCTACGAGGGTACGGTGCTGAAGCTGCTCGATTTCGGCGCGATCGTCAGCGTGTTGCCGGGCAAGGACGGGCTGTTGCACATCTCGCAGATCGCCAACGAGCGTGTTGCCAACGTGTCCGACCACCTGAAAGAAGGCCAGTTGGTAAGGGTCAAGGTGCTCGAAGCCGACGAGAAGGGCAGGCTGCGGCTGAGCATGAAGGCGGCTGCCTCCGACGATCAGGCGCCGGCTGCCTGAGGCTGCAGACAGCAACGAAAAAGCCGGGCAGATGCCCGGCTTTTTTATGTCCGCCAGACTGTTCAGTTTGCCCGGCCGGCCTCTTCTGCCGGATGATCCCGGCCGGAATTCCTCTATTTGGCGATCTGCTTTTCGCGCAGCTCGTCCAATGTCTTGCAGTCGATGCAGAGCGTGGCGGTCGGGCGCGCCTCCAGTCGCTTGAGACCGACCTCGATGCCGCAGCTCTCGCAATAGCCGTAGTCATTGGCGTCGATGCGCGAGATCGTCTCGTCGATCTTCTTGATCAGCTTGCGTTCCCGATCCCGGTTGCGCAGCTCGAGCGCCATGTCCGACTCCTGGCTGGCGCGATCGTTCGGGTCGGCGAACACGGTCGCCTCATCCTGCATCATGTGTACGGTGCGGTCGATTTCGAGCGACAGCTCACCCTTGAGCGAAACCAGAATCTTGCGGAAATGCGCAAGCTGTTTCGCGTTCATGTAAGCCTCGTCCTTCTTCGCCTTGTAGGGTGCGACCTTGCTCTGGAATTCGACAGCCATGTTCCCTCCGGCGGGCACCTACAATTTAACCGGTCTGGTCGACCGGTCAGGCGCGGGGCGCCATGTGTTGGGCACGAAAAGTAAACGCGCTTGATAGCATGAACTCTGTGCCCCTGCAAGCGCGGGTTTCGCACGAGACGGGTCTTTCGCACGCGCGGGGGAGGGGGGCTTGCAGGCGGCGGATCGAGCAGACGGCGGGTCCGGCAGGCGGCGGGTCCGGGCGGGCAGCCGGACCGGGCCGGCTGGGTCGCGTAGAATCCGGGATTGCAGGTGCCCGTAGCTCAATCGGATAGAGCACCGGCCTTCTAAGCCGGCGGTTGCGCGTTCGATTCGCGCCGGGCACGCCACGCCCGCCCGTAATTGTTACCCGGCGGCGTTCTGGTCGCTATAATCCCGTGTCCGGTGTGAAGGCAGTTTGCCGTACCGGTCGGTGGTGGCTGTAGCTCAGCTGGTAGAGTCCCGGATTGTGATTCCGGTTGTCGCGGGTTCGAGTCCCGTCAGCCACCCCAGCGCGTGAGACTGAATGCGGTCGTGTGCCAGGTGGCCGGGAGGAATCCAGGCTCGGCTGCAGCGCGCCATGCTGTCTAGATGCCACCGTCCGGCGCAGCGCCCAGGGCCGTCCCCGGCATTGCTCCACGACGAAGCGGGCACGCTCGGTAGCGTGATACTCGCGAAGCCATCGCTCGGCATGCGGCCGAACGTGGCGGCTGTGCTACCGTCTGCGCCCCAACCGTCAAGCGATGACCCATGGCAAGGCTGATCAAGGAAGAACATGTGCGCGAACTGCTGACCATGGCAGACGCGCTGGTGGCTGTCGAACAGGCCTTCAAGGCGGTCGCCCTGGGCGAGGCAGTCAACGTACCCAGGCACCGAGGCGCACTCAAGGGGGCCACGGTGAACTCGATGGGGGCGATCTCCAGCGCACTCGACCTGATGGCAATGAAGGTGTACCCGATCGTGCGCCAGGACATCACCGTCGGCTCCAGTTTTCAGGTGCTGGTCTGGCGGATCTCGACCGGTGCCCTGGTCGGCGTGCTCGAGGCGGAACTGCTGGCCCAGATCCGCACCGGTGCAGCCAGCGGTGTGGCCACGCGGCTGATGGCGCGTGCGGACAGTCGGGTGATGACCCTGTTCGGCGCCGGCTGGCAGGCACGCGCCCAGCTGGACGCGATCGCGCGCGTCCTGCCCGGCCTGGAGCGGGTGAACGTCGTCGGTCGCTCGGCGCAGCGGGTCACCGAATTCTGCGCGGCCATGGCTGTCCAGCTCGAGGGCCTCTGCGCTGCGCGGCTGGTAGCCACGACCGATATCGAGCGTGCTGTGCGCGAGTCCGATGTCGTTACCACGATCACCGGATCGCAGGTGCCGCTGTTCGATGGCCAATGGCTCGCTGACGGCGTTCACCTGAATGCTGCAGGGTCTAACTTTGCCCAGAAGCAGGAGATCGACTCGAGCACGGTGCAGCGCTCGACGCGTATCGTCGCCGACGATGTCGAGGTGGCGAAACTCGAGAGCGGTGACCTGATCGCAGCGGCAGCTGCGGGCGCCCTCGACTGGTCGCGGGTGCGCTCACTGGCCGATGTGGTCGGCGGTGCCTTTCCTGGCCGCGCCTCGGCAGACGAGATCACCCTGTTCGAATCCCAGGGTCTCGGGCTGGAGGATCTGGCGGTGGCGGCGGTGCTGCTCGCCGAATCCGAGCGGCGTGGCATCGGGCTGGATATTCCGCTGCAATAGACCGCAGGTCAGCGGGAGCCTCCCCGTCGTCAGGGGCGAGCGGGGATGCCGGTGCCGCGCCCTGTCTTCTTACCCTGTCTTCGTCGCCTGCCTTGGGTGTCGAATCGTGCCTGAGCCGCTACACTCCGCATTGCCGTTCTTCTTG
>Ga0335394_10009408_pt1 | contig 11015 bp, 10 predicted proteins | sample MAT03_FD_205741 | JGI IMG/M metagenome (GOLD analysis project Ga0335394, IMG submission 205741) | Freshwater microbial communities from Lake Fryxell liftoff mats and glacier meltwater in Antarctica - MAT-03 (spades assembly) (version 2) ... | reverse complement strand
GGGTCCATGGAGAAGCGTCGGATCGCCATTCCAGCAGGAAACTGTGCAGCCGAAATGACCAACCAGCGGCCCTCCTCTATCTCGATCACATCACTCGCTTTGTTGAAGCCGAGGGACAGCCATGGCTGGTTGTCGTTGGCCAAGATGTCGCCTTGGCTGCTGAGCAGGAACCATTGCGTACCATGGCTGTTGCCCGGTGTACCCGCTTTCACAACGGCCAGCATGCTGCCATCGGCGAGGATCTTCAGGGTCGATGCATCAGGCGGAAGATTCGTGCCCAAATGCGGCACCAACAAACGGCCGTTCACACCGAAGGAGAGATCGCGCGAACCGTTGGGCAGAAAGCGGATCAGTTGGATGTTGTCCTGGTCCAGCGCACCAAGTACCGTCAACCTGTTCTGGTCGTCCAGCACCGATACGAAGTCGTTCGGATCCGTAATGCTACCCAGGAAAATGGTGGTATCGTCCACCGTGCCGTTATTCCCGAAGGTGGTGATCGGATCGCCTCCCAATGTGAACGCACTTAGTTCGATGCGTATCAGGTTATTGAAGCGGCGGCCGTAGGCCACCAGGATCGTTGACCCGTCCAACAAGTGCGCACGTGCCATGTTGGCGGCCTGAGGTTTCCCCACATGCACAGCACCCTGAGTACCGAACGACGCGTCCAGTTCTCCGTTCGCTAGGTACCCGAACAATGACAGTGCCTGCGCACCGCCATTGATGTTCCCGCTCTGCACGGCCGCCGCTACAAAACCTCCGCTCGGAAGCGCGATCAGATCCGTTCCGTAGCTGGATGCGACCCCATCCGATGAGCTCTGGATCAGGAAGCCGCCAGCGCCGTAGGTGGCATCGAGTGTACCGTCGGACAGCACGTTGACGGTGGTGTGTCGGTTCGTACTCACAGCCCCAAAACCATTGTTGGTAGTTCCGGCAAGGAGAAATGAGCCATCGGCGAGCTCCACACCTTTCTCGGGAAGCACGCGCCAATCACCGCCTCCATCAAGCTGCGAAACGCCTGCCGTCCCGAAATCCGTGTCGAGTACACCGCACTTATCGAATTTCACAAGCACGCCTTGCGCTGAGATCCCCAGACCGCCGGAATAGTTCGCTGCACCGATACCTAAATAGCTGCCATCCTGAAGAGCCAACAGGTTCGCCGAACCGCCGTTCCAAAGCGGGGGTTGAACCGGCACTGACAGCACGCCGTTGGCGGCGAACATGGGATCCACGGTGGGTAACTGGGCTTGGGCACAATGGAAGGTCGCGACCAAACCAAGGGTCAACAAGCAGGGTAGAGTATGAAGTGTTCTCATGGCGGTGGGTCCGAGGGTTTGGCGGACGCACAAAACAACATGGAACCACAAGGCCTTACAATAGAACTTTGGTTGACACGGCAGGCCGTGAACTGCACTATTCCAGGACCTACCGGATCGACTTCTGGAAAGAACTACGTACTATTCGATCCAACAACAAAGCTCAATTGGTGAAGGAGAATGAGCAGGATCAAATTGCATGGCGACCACGAAGTAGGAGACCGGTTTCCCGATCAAGCTGCTACGGATTGCAGTTCCCGCAGAACTGGGGATCTTCGGTCTTCTTCCCATCGGGCCGCTCTTCTTGCTCCAGATGTCCGCAGGTACGGCAGGTCCGTGTGTAGTAACGAATGCTCTCCGTTGGCCAGCCGCAGAGCTCGCACTGCAGTCCGGCCTTCGCTCCCGTAATGCGAAAGAAGAAATGTGAACACGCAGGACACGTGCTTGACAGTTCCTTCGCGAAGCGCTCGGCCGTTTCTCCGATCACTTTCATCCGCGTCGGGTTCATCATGGCGCGCATGTCGGTCTCCACCCACACACTGCCATGTTGTTGGATCAATTCGGCCGCGATATTCCGCAAGCGTCGCGGATCCTGTATACCTTTCTCCATGTGATCACCCGGCTCCCACTTCTCCTTGGCTCTCAAGACCAGACCATGTGCCGGGAATTTCATGCGTTGGGCAAATTGTTCCACGTGCTCCACGGTGGTACACCGCTCCCCTCCGAACACGGTTTCAAGTGACAGGTGCCGGAACTCGTAGGTCGAATCATCACGTGCATCGAACAGCACAAGGAGTTCTTCATTGCAGGAAATGAACGGCGAAAGTGGATATGGCCCGAACGAGCCTTCGCTGGCGACCACGAGGTCCATGCCACTGACCTCCGCCCCGTGCCTCGCCTTGGCGACCGCGGTGCTCAACGGATCCAGGGTGCGTTGCACTTCACCGCTGAAGGCCCCGAAGCGATCAGTCTCCACGTTCGGGATCTCAACCACAGCAGCTAGTGGCAGCACCTTCATGAGCGCAGGGCCGATCGCGCGTTCCTTCCCATGCAAAGTGGCCACCCCAAGGGTCCGGCCGAAGAAGCGGTCGTGCAACGCGCTCATTTTCTTTTTGTTCTCGGAGCAACACTGACCCGGTCCAGATAGCGATCGGTCAGCGCGATCAGAAAATTGCCCAGCTGCTTGCGGTCGCCCTTGGCACTGAGTTCGGTGAGTGCAGGCAAGTGCTGCATGGCGAATTCCAAGGAGTGTGCCATCTCAATGAGCGTGGTGGCAAAAGTCCGAGAGTGCTTGCACTTCGGGTCGCAGGCCTTGATCTCCGCAGCGATATGGGCGCACAAGTCCTTGTATGGTTGAAAGACCTTACGTTCGTTGTCCTCGTCCACGTTGCGGTGCAGAAAGGACTTGGACCCTTCCACGATGACCAACTCACGCAGTACCTTGGGATCCAGTTGAGCGGCCATGGCATCCTTCGCCCACGAACCACACAATGAACGAATGTCGCCTTGTAAACGTTCCCACGGGTCGCCCAGCGCACGGCCCTCTTGTTGACAATGCGTATCCAACCACATCCAATAAAGCTGGAAGTAATACTGCAGTAAACGATGCTTGTTCGGAAAGTACTTGTAGATGGTAGCCTCGGTACATTCCGCGCGGTCCGCGAGTTTCTTGAAGGTGAACACCTCCAGGCCAAGCTCGTTCATCAGCGAAAGCCCTTCGGAAAGGATCCGACCTCCTATCGCGGAGGCCGCAGGATCGCGCAAATGGAGCGATGGGTCCGGGACCAAATGGTAGTGCGCCATGGATCGCAAATATAGCATTACTTAATTCATACAACGCTTTACTATATTTGCACCCGATGACCAACCCCATCAGACCCTGGCAGCGCCTCGCACGGCTCTTGCGCGTGGACAAGCGCGAGATCGGTCACATCTACCTCTATGCCTTGGTGGGCGGGGCCATCAGCCTGAGCCTCCCCCTCGGCGTGCAAGCCATCATCAACTTGATCAGTGGTGGTCAGGTGGCCACGAGTTGGTGGGTGCTGATCGCATTCGTTACGGTCGGGGTGGGTTTCACCGGAGCGCTTCAGGTGATGCAGCTGGCCCTTGCGGAGAACATCCAACAGCGGCTCTTTGCCCGCAGCGCGTTCGAATTCGCCTACCGCATTCCGCGGATCACCTACGAAGCAGCAAGCGGCCGCTATCTACCAGAAGTGGTGAACCGCTTCTTCGAGACCATCTCCATCCAGAAGGGAATGGCCAAGCTGCTCTTGGATGTGCCGTTGGCCTTGCTCCAGATCGTGCTTTCCTTGGTCTTTCTCGCCGTCTATCACCCCTTCTTCATCGCCTTCGGCATCTTCTTGCTCCTGCTCCTATGGTTGATCTTCCGGTACACCGGGCAACGCGGTCTCGCCACCAGCCTCGAAGAAAGTTCCTACAAGTACAAAGTGGCCTTCTGGCTGGAAGAGCTGGGACGTAACCAGGATACGTTCAAGATGATAGGCCGCACTTCATTGCCCATCGAACGCACGGATGAACTGGTCGGCGGATATGTGAAAGCGCGCAAGGCACACTTCAAAGTCCTCCTCGGACAATACAGTGCCATGGTGGTCTTCAAAGTGGTCATTACACTGAGCCTGCTTGCAATAGGAGGCGCTCTGGTGATCAACGAGCAAATGAACTTGGGGCAGTTCGTTGCGGCCGAGATCGTGATCCTCCTGCTCATCCACTCCGTGGAGAAGCTCATCTTGAGCATCGCCACGGTGTATGACCTGCTGACGGCTTTGGAGAAGCTCGGCCAGGTCACCGACATCAAATTGGAGCGCTCAGGTGGCTTGACCGTGGTGGATCCTGTTTCGGAGCGCGGGCTCGCAGTGCGTACCTTACAACTCGGCTTCCGTTCCGAATGGAACAACAAGGAGGTGCTGGAGGGTATCGACATGCAGCTCGGCCCCGGTGAGAAGGTATGCCTGAGCGGGCCGAACGGGTCCGGCAAGACCTCCTTGTTGCGCATCTTGGGTGGCGGGTTGAGCCCCACTTCCGGAAGTGTGATGCTGGACGACCACCCGATCTCCAGCCTCGACCTGGAACATGTGCGCTCGCTGATCGGCGATAGCTTGAGCCATGAGGATGTCTTCATCGGTTCCGTCATGGTCAACATCACCGTAGGTAGAAAGTGGATCACTGAAGCGGAGGTCATCGAGGCGTGCAAAGTGACCGGGCTCTTCGAACAACTTTCCATGTTACCGAATGGCCTATTGACCGAGCTGGAGCCCGAAGGTGCGCGACTTCCCAAAAGCTTGATCAAGAGGATCGTCCTCTCCCGCGCTCTCGTGGGCAAGCCGCGGATGCTCCTCCTCGAGGATAGCCTACAGGACTGGAAGCAGGAAGAGCGAGAACGACTTCTGGGGTGGATCGTGGATAGCGAGCGCCCTTGGACCTTACTGATCGCAAGCAACGACCCCGCGATACAGCAACGCTGCCAGCGCGTACTTTACTTGCAGAATGGACGGATATCGACCCAATGAGCCATGCTGGACCTGAGCCCCGATAACCCCGTTCCCGAGCTGGACAGCAGTTCGTTCCGATCCTTCAGGATCATCGGAGTGGCAAGCGCCAATGTCTATTTCGCCCGTTGGCTGAAGATCATCGTAGCCCTACTGATACTCTGCTTTTTCCTGCCTTGGACCCAGAATATCCGCGCACGCGGAGCGCTCACCAGCCTCTCTCCTGACCAGCGACCAACGACCATCCATTCGATCATTCCCGGCCGCTTGGAGGAATGGTTCGTTCGGGAAGGCGAACTCGTGAACAAGGGCGACACCATCCTTCGCTTGAGCGAGGTGAAAGCGGAATACTTCGACCCCCTGCTCTTGGACCGCACGCAACAGCAGATCACGGCCAAGGAAATGACCGCGAAGAGCTACGATGAGAAGGTGCGGTCGTTGGATGCCCAGATCGATGCCCTTACCGGTGGACTACGCATCAAACTCGAACAGGCGCAGAACAAGATCCTACAGGCCGGACTGAAGATCCAGAGCGACAGCATACGGGTGGTGGCCGCCAGAACAGAGATCAAAGTGGCCGATGACCAGTACGGCCGTGGCGAGCAACAGTTCAAAGAAGGGCTGCTCAGTAAGGTGGAACTGGAGAAACGCCAAGTGGCACAGCAACGGGCCAACGCAACCCTGATCGACGCTCAGAACAAACTGCTCGAGGCCCGCAATGAACTGCTCAATGCCGAACTCGAGGTGAACAGTATCCGGAACGACTACCGCGATAAGCTGAGCAAAGCGGAGAGCGAAAAGTTCGCGAGCATGAGCCAGTTCTACACGACCGAGGGTGAGGTGAGCAAGATGCAAGTGGATCTTGCGAACTACACCGTGCGCGCGGGCAACTACTACGTAACCGCTCCTCAACAGGGGTATATCACAAAAGCCGTAGTGACCGGTGTAGGCGAGACCGTGAAGGAAGGCGACCCGCTCGTTAGCGTGATGCCCGCACGTTTCGATCTGGCGGTAGAACTTTACGTTCGACCGATGGACATGCCGCTGGTGGTCAAAGGCCAGAAAGTGCGCTTCGTCTTCGACGGTTGGCCCAGCATCGTTTTCAGCGGGTGGCCCAATTCCAGCTGTGGCACCTTCGGAGGGTCGGTCGTGGCGATCGACAACTTCATAAGCCCGAACGGCAAGTACCGGATCCTGGTCGGACCGGACAAGGATGATATGGAATGGCCGAAGGCCTTGCGTGTGGGTGGTGGCGCGGTCGGTTTCGCGCTGATGAGCGACGTGCCCATCTGGTATGAGCTATGGCGGCAGGTGAATGGTTTCCCGCCGGACCTGTACACCGATATGCAGGACGTGAGCACCATGGAAAAAGAGAAATGAGAGCAACGCTCCTGGTCGTTCTTCTGCTTCATGTGTGCACGGTCGATGCGCAGATGCCTGCCAGTGGCGTGCTTACCCGGGAGACTTTAGTTCTGCTCGTGCTGGAGAACCACCCCATGGCCAGGCAAGCGGCGTTGCGCACCGAGTTCGGTGAGGCCAGCGTGCGTGGTGCCCGTGGCGGTTTCGACCCGATGGCCGTGGCCAACTACACCGAGAAGCGTTACGATGGAACGGACTATTTCAATCTTTTGGATGCAGGCCTGAAAGTGCCCACGTGGTTCGGCGTGGAACTCATGGGTGGTTTCCAGGATAACAGCGGTGTCTACCTAGACCCACAGAACACCACGCCTGGGAACGGGCTCGTCAAGGCCGGGGTCGAGGTACCGATCGGACAAGGCCTTTTCATCGATCAACGCAGGGCTTCCTTACGCAAGGCGCAAGCCTATCAGCGTGCTACGGAAGGTGAACGGCAACAGATGCTGAACACGCTCTTGTTGGACGCGCTCGGCGACCATACGGATTGGGTGGCGGCATTCGAGCAATTGCGCATCAGTGATACCGCGGTCGTCCTTGCGCAAAGAAGGTTCTTTCAGGTTCGCGGCAGTTTCATTGGTGGTGATCGACCGGCCATTGATACGCTCGAAGCTTTTCTGCAAGTGCAAGACCGTCAAATGCGCCAACAACAGGCACAGCTCAATTTCCGGAACTCCGCATTACGCTTGAGCAACCACCTTTGGGATGATGCGCAACGGCCACTGGAGCTACAACCAGGTGTTGTCCCTTTCGTTGCCGATCTCGCATCTCCTATTGTCTTCGCACTGGCCGATAGCACTATCGACCGCGCGATAGAGGCACATCCGAAGCTTTTGCAGACCCGGGCGCAGCTGGACCAGTTCGAGGTGGATACCCGGTACCGCACGGAACTCCTTAAACCACAACTGGACCTGCAATATCTATGGATGGGAGCGGGAGGTGCCGTCAACAACGAAGCAGGAACGACGCTGCTTGGTGAAGGACATCAACTCGGCGTTGGATTCAAAATGCCTTTGTTCCTGCGCAAGGAACGCGGTGAACTGAGCCTTGCCAAACTCCGTTTCACCGATGCCGAGCTGGGCCTGGGGCGGGACCGTACCGTGATCCGGAACAAGGTCCTGGAGCGGTTGAACGATATCGCCACCTATCGCCAACAGACGGACCTGGGGGCGGAGATGGTCACCAACTACGCGCGCCTACTGAACGGCGAAACGCAACGCTTCTCCGTTGGTGAGAGCTCCTTGTTCCTTGTTAACGGACGTGAAGTACCACTCATCGAATCAAGCCTGAAACAGGTGGAATACGAGGCCAAGCTGCGCAAGGCCTACTTCGCACTGGACCACGATGCCGGTACTCTTTGGAATGCCTGGAACGCCAACAACGAACAACCATGATCCACATCACTTTTCAAACGCGTACAGTAATAGCTGCTGAAACCCTTGCCGGGCACTTGATGGAAAAGCACCTGTTGCTCTTCCCAACCATAGACACGGACCATGAGGAGCTGACTTGGGCAAATGGAGTATTGGAACGGACCGGTCAACTCCTTCTCCAAGGCATGAGCAAGGCGCTGCTCTATCGGGAACTTGAGCGGGAGGCTTACGAGTTGTTGGGGGATGACCTGGTCCGTATGCATGCCGTGCCCGTAACCAACATGGACCCGCATGCTCAAAAGTCCCTGTTGGAACAAACCGCCAAAGTGTAAGCCCATGACCATCACACACATCCTCCGACGCGTTGTGCTCATGCTTCTGGGCGTGTGGTCGATGGCCACAGCGAACGCACAGTGGGGCAACCGGCTAGACGCTGTTCAAGAGATCCAACGGGGGGACAATCTGTTGCGCCTTGGCAATAGCGAACAGGCGCTCTTGGCTTATACGAACGCGATCCAAGCGGATATCACCTTCGCCGATGCGTACATGAAACGTGCGACTTTGTACAACAGACTTGGGCAGAACATCGCCGCCATTGCCGATATGGACCGCGCCTTGGAACTGAACCCCTACAGCGAGTACATCTACGACAGACGGGCCAAGGTGAAGATCCTCGCGAATGACCTGAAGGGTGCAGAAGCGGACATCAACAAGGCCGTTGAATTGAAACCATATGATGATATGTTGCGCGAAAGTCGGGTGGACACCTGGTTGGTCTTGGGTGAAGTGGACAAGGCCATACAGGAGATCGACACCTTGCTGAAGAACAGTCCTGGTGACCTGATGCTATTGATGAAAAAGAGCGTGGCCTTGCTGCAAAGCAACCAGCATGTGTTGGCCCTGGAGGTCCTGAACGGAGCGGCCCAAGGGTCGCCACGGTCAGCCCTGGTGCAAGACCTGCGCGGCATCGCCTTGATGCGATCAGAGCGTTGGCCGGAGGCCTTGGAAGCGTTCGATGCAGCCATCGGTATCGATAGCACCTTCGATCTCGCATGGTTCAACCGGAGCCTTGTGCATAGAAAGCTCGATCACGGGCCGGAGGCTGAACGCGACATGGACAAGGCACTGACCTTAGGAAGGGACAAAGCACACATGTTCTTCCAACGGGCATTATCCCGAAAGCAGACCGGGGATCTAATAGGTGCACGAGCCGACTACGACAAAGCATTGGAATTGGCCCCGGACTATTTGGAGGCGCAATACAACCGTGCATTCGTCCGCAAGCAACTAGGTGATCATTCCGGGGCTTTCGAGGATGCCGAAGCCGCGTTGCGCTCAGCACCGGAAGATCCTGATGCGTGGGTCATGAAAGGCAATTTGCACATGCTGTATGGCGAGTTCGTAGAGGCCATTGAGTGTTTCGATAGGGCATTGTCCTTGGAGAATGACCATCAAAACGCCCTATACAACCGAGGCTTGGCCTTTCACATGCGCTACGACCCGATCAGGGGGTGTACGGACCTGCGAAGAAGCGCCGACCTCGGGTCGGAACAAGCCCTTGATGCAATGGGATATTTCTGCGCATTCTGATCCTTCAGCCGCACATGGACCTGATCCTCGCCCACCGCGAACAGTTGATCGAAACCGCGATCTGCCTGATGGTATTCTTGTTCTTGCGCCGTTTCGGACATCACATCGTTCGCAACGCCGTCATTCGATCTTCCTTCAAATCCAAAGAGGAGAAGGAGGTTTTGCGCCTGCTCAACTTGTTGGCTACCGTCATGCTCGCCATCGTGATCACCGCTATTTGGGGTGTGAAGCAGAACGAGATCCTGATCTTCGCAACCTCCGTGATCACCGTGCTCGGGGTGGCTTTCTTCGCCGAAATGTCCGTCCTATCCAACGTGACGGCATGCCTTGTCCTCTTCTTCCAACACCCGGTGAAGATCGGTGACTTCATCCGCTTGCAAGATGGAGAGCAGGTTTTGGAGGGCGAGTTGATCGACATTACCTACTTCTTCGTGTTCATCCGCACCAACGGGAACAAGACCATCACCATTCCCAATTCGGTGCTCTTGAAGAGCCCATTCACCATACTCGAAGGCAAGGGAACGGCATGACCACTTGATCGCACCCGGATCTGGTCTTCAAGCGCCTGCACACATAGCCAAGTCATGGACACCCAACTGCTCTTATCGAACCTCACTAATCCCACCCTGCTCTTCTTCGCACTGGGCATTGTGGCCTACTTGGTGAAAAGCGACCTGGAGATACCGCCTACCACGATCAAGTTCATCTCCCTCTACCTCTTGTTCAGTATCGGCTTCAAGGGCGGACAGGAACTGGCACACGAGCACTTCGACACGCAGTTGGCCACCGAATTGTTGTTCGGCATGGCACTGGCCTCGGTGATCCCGTTCTACGCATTCTTCCTGCTGAAGCGCAAGCTGGGCGTGCAGAATGCTGGAGCGGTCGCCGCAGCGTATGGCTCGGTGAGCGCGGTGACCTTTGTGGCCGCGACCAGTTTTCTGGAACACGAGTCCTTGCCCTTCAGCGGCCACATGGTGGCGATCATGGCCCTGATGGAAAGTCCAGCGATCATCGTAGGTATGGTGCTACTGATGCGCTTCGACAAAGAGAACAGCGACCGACCCTCGCTTGGGAAAATGCTGAAGCACTCACTCACCAACGGCAGTGTGCTCATACTCATCGGCAGCTTGGTGATCGGTTTGGTCGCAGATGCCAAACAGGCCGAAGGGATCAAGCCGTTCACCACGGACATCTTCAAAGGCTTCCTCGCGATCTTCCTCCTAGAAATGGGGATGGTCACCGCCGCGCGTTTCGGAACCTTCCGCAAATATGGGTGGTACGCTTCGGCCATGGGCATATTGTTCCCCATAGTGAACGGCTGCTTGGTAGCGTGGCTCAGCGGTTTCATCACCACCTCGCCCGGTGACCGCTTCATGTTCGCCGTGCTCGCGGCCAGTGCCAGCTACATCGCGGTGCCCGCTGCCATGCGCTTGGCCGCGCCCAAAGCCGATCCCGGCCTGTATATCCCCATGGCGCTGGGTGTCACCTTTCCGTTCAACATCACGGTCGGAATGCCATTGTACTTCCTGCTCATACAGTTCCTTTGACGCTGGCTGGCCGAAGGCAACCTAGCAAAGCACAGTAACAGTTCCGACAGTACCCTCCCCGTTGGCTGTTCTGGATGAGGATGCCTCACAACGCTCTCACATCGATCTTGAACAACTCCGCCAAGTTCCTCCACAGGATCATCTCCATTGCGGTCGTCCGGAAGCTCCAATTGATCCACGAACTTAAGGTAGGATGCCATGTTGCAAATGGGCCGATCCGTTCAGTACAACAAGTAGCGCGGATCGCCGGCGTAGGTGATCATATTCTCCAAT
>Ga0335394_10009407_pt1 | contig 11015 bp, 11 predicted proteins | sample MAT03_FD_205741 | JGI IMG/M metagenome (GOLD analysis project Ga0335394, IMG submission 205741) | Freshwater microbial communities from Lake Fryxell liftoff mats and glacier meltwater in Antarctica - MAT-03 (spades assembly) (version 2) ... | reverse complement strand
TAAGGAGTCACGCTTGAATCTAGCGGATAGGACTTTCACCTATATCAATCTGAGAGTTCAACCCAAGGGGGTTGGATTGGCTATTTACGGACTGATTACCGTGATTCCCCAATCAACGAATCGCACGCGCTTTAAGAACGGAATGCCCTACCGCTCTATTTTTGATATTTATTGCTGCATTATGGTCACGGTCAAGACGACATCCACAATTAGGACAGTCATGCCAACGTTCCTGCAGCTTTTTAGGGACTTTAACACCACAATTAGAACAATCTTGACTTGTGCCAGATGCTTTGACAGAGATTACCACCAAACCAGCATTTTCGGCTTTGTTTGCGAGTATCGACAGAAAGCTTGACCATCCAGCATCAAGTACAGACTTAGCCAATCGAGTACGTGCAAGTCCTTTGACATTCAAATCTTCAACCGCAACAACATCATATTTTTTCAATAAGTCGTTGGCTGTTTTGAAATGAAAATCTTTGCGTCTATCCGCAACTTTTTTGTGTTGTTTCCCAAGTTGTTTAACCGCTTTCCCCCTGCGGTTGCTTCCTTTTTGGCGACGCGACACACGTTTTTGAATATTTTTTAAACGTTTCTGAGACTTGCGATAATGTTGAGGGATCGCAACAGTTTCCCCTTCCGAAGTTGTTAAAAACTCCTTTAATCCCACATCAATTCCAGTCATTGAATATGGGTTGAAATCTGGTTTAATCTCTGGAACTGTGGCATCCTCAAGGCTTAGGGTTAGATAGTAACCATCGGCTTTTTTAGTGACAGACGCAGTTTTGATTTTAAATCCATCTGGGATTTGTCGATGTAGAATAACTTTAACCTTACCAAACATCGGCAAGTTAATCAGATTGCCTTGCCGAACCCCCTCTTTCATTTGAGGATAAGTAAACGTGCGATAGCGATTGCGAGCTTTAAATCTTGGTCTACCGCTACGTTTACCGTTGCTGTCGCCCTTGAGAAATCGGTCAAATGTTACTTTGACTCGCTTAACTACATCCTGAAGGACTTGAGAGTAAATCTCTGAATACCAAGGATGAGTTTTTTTGAGTTGAGGCAAAGTTTTCTTTTGGCTGAAATAATCGGGGTTTTCTCTTAATTCTGGTAGGTAGCAAATCAAGGGGCAAGCATTAACAGGAGAACGATTTTGCTCATACCAGTTAAACCGATCAGCCAACAAGTAGTTGTACTGTGAACACAGCAGAGAAAGCCATCTGTCAAATTCGACAGTTTGCTTTTTTGTTGGGCGTAGTTTGTACTGGTATGCTGTTCTCATGATATTATTATAGCACTTAGCTCTCTCTGCATTAGTGATAAAAAATTAATGGACTCCTGACAGATGAAGAGCAAGCTCACTTAAAGCGATACTGTAAAATCAAGAAAAGGCAACAAAGTGAAGTTATTCGTGAGTTGCACAGAAATTGTCAATCGAGCGGGGTATTGAACCCCGCTCGATTGACCGCCTATCCATCCCAACACCAATCCGAGTACAGATATGGTGTGGGGCTTCCGGCGTTAAGCTAAATATTAAAAAATATTACAAAATATGACGTGAGTAAAAAAAAGAATGCAACGGCAGATCCGTGTCCCAAACCCTTATACAGTAAGTGATTCCCATCGCAAATCGCAAATCGCAATTGCTAGGAGACCGGAGAAAAAATTAAAATCGCCACAAAGCCTTGATTTAAAAGGGCTTAAGTATATTTACGAAAGTTAATTAAAGAAAATGTAAAGATATCAGTGTAACTACGTAAGTTGATGGATATGATAGGTTGTACAGACGTGCATCTACTTCCGTGATTTGGAGAAAACTATGAACACTATGCGTACTTTGATTCAGCTCACAACAACCGCAACTCTGGCGGCCTGCTTGCAAGTGAGTACGATCGGCATCACAAACGCCACTACCACAACAAAAACAGTTCGTAGTGCGGACTTGAGTCCGCAACAAGTGAGCGGACTCAAGTCCGCACTACGAACCAATCCAAGATCGGCCCGATCGACCTCCACATTTTTGACAGCCGCCGAAACCTCTATGCCTGGAAATTACCCAAAATACGAACCAGACCCCAACGGGAACCCCAAAAGTGACGGTACGGGGACGCGCTGAACTCAATTTTTCAATCTTCTATTCGCCCCGATTTTTGTACCAATTCGATTGGTGAACTAAAGTGTGGCTGCACCAATCCCGATCGGTAAGGGGATAGTCTACCCGGTAGTGACCGCCGCGGCTTTCCGTGCGAAACGCAGCACTTTTGAGAATTAAGTAGCCAATATCCAATAAATTGCCAACTTCCCCCCAATTTCGCAAAACCGAGCTGTTTTGGGCATCATCTGGGGAAAAATCAATCATTTGTACTGGCTGCAAATTAAGCAAAGTTTGACTCAAAGGTAAAGAGGCAAATTCTTGCCGCCACATCTCAACTTGGACGATCGCACTTTCCAGATCGCTTTTTCCCCGGCAAATTCCGGCACTTTGCCAGACCAAATTCGGCAATTCGACGCGCAACTTGTCGATCGCCTCAATATCCTGTTGTGAAATCGATTTTTCCAAGATTTCCCCTGCATCTTCATCATCTGAGAATGCCTTGGACTTTTCACCTTCTACCTGCAAAAGTCCCATCTGCGCGCCAAAAACCAAACATTCCAGCAGCGAATTGCTCGCCAACCGATTAGCGCCGTGCACCCCCGTGCTCGCAGTTTCTCCCACCGCGTACAAACCGGGAATCGAAGTTTGGTTAAACTTGTCAGCCACAATCCCTCCCATCCAGTAATGGGCGGCGGGCGTGACGGGTATCGGTTCGGAAAAAATATCAATTCCCCAATCAGCGCACACTTGAATAATATTCGGAAATCTGTAGCGCAGTCGATCGACCGCAATCGATCGCAAATCTAGCCAAACATGAGGTTCCCCAGTCTTCTGCAAGTGGCTGAAAATAGCGCGGCTGACGACATCGCGAGGGGCGAGTTCCCCGCTGGGGTGATAGTCAAAAGCAAAGCGATATCCCTTGCTGTCCACCAAATGAGCACCTTCTCCCCGTACCGCTTCGCTGATCAGAAACCTCGGCGCGCCTGCTTTGCTGAGGGCTGTCGGGTGAAACTGCACAAATTCTAAATCTCGCAGCAGCGCCCCAGCACGCCACGCAATTGCTACCCCGTCCCCGGTACTTACCGATGGGTTGGTGGTTTGAGCAAAAACCTGTCCGCCGCCGCCTGTGGCAAGCACCACGGCCTCTGCTCGCAGCCATTTGACTTGCGAGTCGCAAATCGAGCTAATGCCCTGACAGCGACCGTTTTTGTCGAGCCACAGGCTCAAAGCAAAGGCGGGGGAGATGAGTTGAATGTTTTTGCGGCTTAATACTTTTGCTGTCAGGGTACTGATAACGGCTTTCCCTGTGGTGTCGGCGGAGTGGAGGACTCGGCGGCGGGAGTGGGCGGCTTCTAGGGTGAGGGCTAAATCTGGGCCGGTGCGATCGAATGCAACGCCCATTTTTACCAGGGAATCAATGCAGGCTGGAGCTTCTTCGACTAAAAATTTCACTGCCTCCAAATCGCAAAGACCTGCTCCCGCAGCCAGTGTATCCTGAACGTGCAGTGCTGCTGAATCTTCTGGGGCGATCGCCGCGGCAATCCCTCCTTGGGCCCAATCGCTGGCAGAAACAGGCAGGATATTTTTATTGATCAAGCCCACGTGCAAATGTTCTGGGAGGCAAAGTGCCGTGTACAAACCGGCCGCGCCAGCACCTATCACCAATACGTCAAATTTTTCAGTCATAAGTCTGCCGATTTTAGATTTTAGATTTTAAAAGTAAATTTTAGATTGAATAATTGAATAATTTAATCTACAGATGAATCTGGATTTAAAGTAATGTCTAAAATTTTTTTCTCTCCACAACATCGGAGGCTTGTATCAATCTTTGGGTGCGCTCCTTTTTCAAGGCATTGGGTATTTGTCAGTCTGAGCATAATCCATAAGCCATAAGCCATAAGCCATAAGCCATAATTCATGAATTAACAAAAAATTAGTTCTGACTAATGACCAATGACTAATGACTAATGACCAATGACCAATGACCAATGACCAATGACCCATGACCAATGACTCATGACTCATGACTCATGACTAATAAATTCAAAGGAGGCCCGCTGCTATCTAGTCGTAAAAACCGTTGTTCAACCTGTTGTCTCCTTCAATAAATATTGAGTCCACATCAGTTACGGTGAATTTGTCCATGTTAGCTTGCAGCACCTTTTTTTGAGGTTCCGTCAAGCCTGAAATGTTGAGTACGTCCTCAACTTCTTCGTAAGGAGCATTCTTAATAATTAGTCCAGCTAAAGTAGGATACAACCCTCGAAATTCCCGAAAGTCCCGGACGCCGCTATTGTTCAAGTCAATTTTTTTGCCGTATTCTGTGGCAAGTTTGTCATCGGCGCGATTTGTTCTAGTCGGAACGTCAAGCACTATCAGCGAGGATGGTGGCAAGACGAGACGGCTCAATGTGCCCGCGATCGCGCTCGTGTCTCCAGCCCATGCAAAGCAGCCCAGCACTAAGCCCAATACTGCCAATAGACGACCCAATCGTTTCATGAAGTTTTGTCTCCCAATTTCATACACAGCATTTATCTAGAGACTACCATTTTGCTTATGCAGTTTTTCAGATAAATCCGCACAGGCGGAGGACTGTTAACAAAATTTACATTTAGATGTTGACATCATAGACGAAATATGATATGTACCGAATTTTAGGCGATCGGTTAATTTTTGCTCCGCACCCAATTTTTTACAGATCAAGAACTCTTTCCTTTAGTTTTCAGAAAAGCGTTCAAGTCAAGATAAGTGCCGCCGTAAATCACGCTGGGAGTCTCGTAACCCTTCAAAGCAACGGTGTGCTGCTCGAAAGCGTCCTCTGCCCCCAATTCCGTCAGGTATTTGTAGGTTGTTTCTCCCACAGCGATATCCTTGCCGAGTTGTTTGGTGCAAGATTCTAAGCGAAATGCTGCGTTTACAGTATCTCCTAATGCGGTGTAGTCCGATCGATCGCTGCTACCAGAATTTCCCACCATTGCATAACCAGTATTGATTCCAGCCCCGACTCGCAAAGGAAAAGGCAGCGGGTAACGACTGCTGAGTTCGTCTGTTGCCTTGTGCAGTTCGCTCAAAGCTTGGCAAATCTGCATCATTTCGTCATTGCTAACACCGTCGATTTTGTGGAACCACACGGCCATGATGGCATCGCCGATATATTTGTCCACCCAACTGCCGTGCTCGCGAATGATTTGTCCTGCTTTGCGGAACCAATTGCCGATGACTTCCGAGAGGATGGTTTCGTCTAGCTGTCTAGTCAAAACTGTAAAATCTCGGATGTCCATTACCATGACGCTAATCAGGCTGCGTACCGTCAAAGTCGCCGTAAAATCTTCAGAGTCTGACTCGTTGATGCGATCGATCCGGCGGCCTGCTGTTGGGTTGTAGAAGTCCAACTCGGTTTGACCGAAAATAATCCGATCGCCATTTCTGAGCGTGACAGGAATACTCACCCGCCGCCCGTTGACAAAGGAACCGTTGCGGCTGCCCAAGTCGATCAGGTAGAATTCTCCGGTCTCCATTTGCTGTAACATCGCGTGATTACGGGAAATCCAGCGATCGGTCAATACAAAATTATTGTCATCATTCCGCCCTACTGTCCAGCAATTGCTGCCGGAGAGCGGCAAGTAGCGATTGCCGCTTTCTGTACGAAGTACCAAATGTGGATTGGCTTCCAAAGTCACCACAGCCCTAGAAACAACATCAAGTCAACCGATTTGAGGTTTTCAATTTTCAATCTTAACTGTAGTACGTGGCTCATAACTGAGATTGATGGTAAAAAAACCTTAAATCGGCTGTTCTCAAAATTTAAAATTATTTAGTCCATCCTCGATGCACCGAACCCATAGAGGATTGCCGAACTACAATTCGATCGCCCGCAAAGGTAGTTATGGTTCGATCTTAAGCGAAAGTGTCATATTTTTCACGCCAAAGATGTATTTGGGGAATTAAACTTGCTGCTTTTTGCCCAAAATATAACTTATTTATGCTGAGGTGGCCCCGAAAAAACTGGAAAATGGCTCTCGCGCTCAGACCGAGAATTGTTAAACACAAGCTATCTTTAAGATTTGTTGCTAAACTTCCGGTTTTTGAAGAGATCAACAAAGCCTTTTCCTCGCTGCGGCGCTCAATAAATTAGAAACACGAGAATTTTATGTTGTCGAAAAGAATTTTGCCTTGTCTGGATGTGAAAGCGGGCCGCGTGGTCAAAGGTGTCAATTTTGTCAACCTTCTGGATGCTGGCGATCCGGTAGAAATGGCTCAGGTATACAATGATGCGGGTGCTGATGAGTTGGTGTTTCTGGACATTACGGCGACTCACGAAGACCGGAACATTATGATTGATGTGGTGTACCGAACTGCCGATCGAGTTTTTATCCCTTTGACTGTAGGCGGTGGCATCCAATCCTTAGACACGATTAGAAGTTTGTTGAGGGCTGGCGCGGATAAGGTGAGTATTAATTCAGCGGCGGTGCGCGATCCAGGTTTGATTGACAAGGCGAGCGATCGATTTGGCAATCAGTGCATTGTAGTCGCCATAGATGCCCGCAAGCGGCAAGATGCGGATAATCCTGGTTGGGACGTGTATGTGCGCGGAGGACGAGAAAATACTGGCCTAGATGCGATCGTCTGGGCCAAGGAAGCCGAAAAACGGGGCGCTGGCGAATTGCTGGTGACAAGCATGGACTCTGACGGCACTCAAGCGGGCTACGACTTGGCATTAACCAGAAGTATCGCCGAAATGGTGGAAATTCCGGTCATTGCTTCTGGTGGCGCTGGAAACTGCCACCACATCTACGAAGCCGTGACAGAGGGCAAAGCAGAAGCCGCCCTCCTGGCTTCCCTGCTGCATTTCGGACAGTTGAGTGTCGGAGAAATTAAGACTTATCTGGCAAAATCTCAAGTTCCGGTGCGACAGTAATCTGCATTTTTAAGGGCATGGGGCATTGGGCATAGTTTCTTTTTCTGCCCTCTTCCTGCTTCAAAATATTCCCTGAGAAGGATTTCAAGCGATCACATTTTCAGATAAAAAGATATTAAGCTTAATTTGAAAAACAGCAACTACTGCTTAATGCTATTGCTTGTATCAAACTTGAGTTAAAGATTGTGCAGAATTTGAGTTAACTTCAGCCTGTCTACAATCTCAGCGATCAAAAATTGTAAAAATGGAGAATTTTTGTATGTCTTTTATCAATTTTAACCTACCTGTCAACCGTTTAGTTCGTTCTTTAATAGCTGTTTGTTTTTGTGCCTTGATGTTTGTTTCTAATGCTTTCCCAGCGTTTGCCGTTACCAGCAGCCTGACTAAAGGTGAAGCTCAACTGACGGGGATTGAGAAAGAAGCTCAAAAAGCCGTTTTGAAAGATCCTATGTCTCTAGAAGAAACTCAGGAAAAAGCTAACGAAGGGATTAATGAAGTTCAGGGAGATGCTGACAAGGACAAGATGAAAAATCCTTCTAATACAAGAGCTACATCTTTTGAGCAACAAGTCAGAAGGGCTGTTACCAAAATCAAAGACTAACTGGGTGCGAAGAAGACCGGGCGGTTGAAACCGCGCCTATACAAACAAAACCCGCCTCCGCGGGTTGAAAATCTGGTCGTTAAAATTACGTTATTTTCTTTACACCGCGGAGGACGTTTGGCGAAGCTCAGTCGAGCCGCAGACTTGGTTTTTGTAGATGCGGTTGAAACCGCCGTCTGATCTTTTCATAATTGGATTAAATCGAATAATAAAGCGGAAAAGACTTGGCATCCTTCGGCTTGACGAACACTCTTTGCTGCGGCTGTAACTGTAATTCGTCAAACTTTTCTCTTGTCAAATTAGCTTTGACTACTTGACCGTCATCTAAGGTTAATTCTACCTGAATTTCCCATCCCAAATGAATCAAGCGACTGATTCTGGCAGGCACTGTCGCATTATTTTCGGTAGTTTCAATTACTACGTCGTGGGGGCGCAAGAAAATTTCTGGGTTGGCTGAGTCAAAGCCGTTGTCTTGAAACATCCTCGAACTGCTGGGTAAGACATTGACTGGGCCGATAAAACTCATGACGAATGCACTCGCTGGATGGTCGTAAATTTCTGCGGGTGTGCCCACTTGTTCGATTTTACCTTGATTCATGACTGTAATTCGATCGGCAACTTCCATCGCTTCTTCTTGATCGTGCGTTACAAAGACTGTGGTAACGTGCACTTCGTCGTGGAGTCTGCGCAACCAAGCGCGCAAATCTTTGCGGACTTTAGCATCGAGAGCTCCAAAAGGTTCGTCTAGCAGCAACACTTTCGGTTCCACAGCCAGAGCTCTCGCTAGGGCCACGCGCTGCCGCTGGCCTCCTGAGAGTTGCGACGGGTATCTGTCGCCCAATCCTGCTAATTGCACTAAATTTAACAATTCTTCTACCCGCGATTTGACTTTCGCGGGCGGTGTTTTCTGAATTTCCATCCCGAAAGCGATGTTTTTTCGCACTGTCATGTGCTTGAATAGCGCGTAGTGCTGGAACACAAATCCAATATTGCGGTCTTGGACGCTAGTATTGGTGGCATCTTGGCCTGTTAGCCAGATTTTGCCGGAGTCGGGCATTTCTAAACCAGCAATCAGTCGCAACAGCGTAGACTTGCCGGAACCAGACGGGCCCAGCAATGCGACTAGGGAACCGGATTCAATTTCTAAGCTGACTCGATCGAGTGCTTGGAAACTGCCAAACTGTTTTGATACGTTTTCGACGACTATGCCCATAGGAAGAAGGAAGAAGGAAGAAGGAAGAGGGAAGAAGGAAGAGGGAAGAGGCAGGAGTGAAAAATGTTAATCTCCGGTTTTGAGGTCGGGGATTAGTAGTTTTATAGCACGATCGCACATCTGTTGGTTAATTCTAGGGTTTTGGCGATCGGTCGATCGGAAAAAGTAGGCAATTGTAGATAAAACTTAGCAGGCCCGACAGCTCCAAAACAAAACAACACAATTCTTTATCACCAAAGTTGCCGTTTGATACTACAATGCAGCAAAAGTTCAAGCGTTTTTGACTTCAAAGGCTGAGGGGATATAAGGAAAATGGGAAATGTTGGACGTGTGCCTGTAGGAATTATCGGCGCTTCAGGGTACGGGGGCGTGCAACTGGTGCGACTGCTGGCGGATCACCCAGCGGCGGAAGTAGTGTATTTGGGCGGGGATAGCAGTGCGGGAAAACCTTTTTCCAGTCTTTATCCACATCTGACTAACTGCATTAACTTGACTGTCGAGGCGATCGACCTAGACAAAATAGCGGCAAAATGTGAAGTTGTATTTCTGTCGCTACCCAACGGTTTAGCTTGCCAAATGGCACCGACGCTGATCGAAAAAGGCTGCAAAGTCTTGGATTTGTCGGCTGATTACAGATTTGAAAATCTTGATACTTATAAAGCTTGGTACGGCGGCGAGCGATCGGACTCGGCTTTAGCTGCAACCGCTGTTTACGGTTTGCCAGAATTGTACCGCGATCGCATTAAAGATGCTCAATTAGTAGGCTGTGCTGGTTGCTACGTCACTGCTAGTTTATTAGCCCTAGCACCCTTGCTCAAACAAGGTCTGATTGTGCCAGAAACAGCAATTATCGACGCGAAATCAGGATCTTCGGGAGGGGGACGCAAAGCCGAAGTTAATTTATTATTGGCAGAAGCTGACAATTCCATAGGCGCTTACAACGTTGGCCGCCATCGGCATACTCCAGAAATTGAGCAAGTTTGCAGCGATTTAGCCGGACATGATATTAAAGTTCAATTTACTCCTCACCTGATGCCGATGGTGCGGGGAATTCTGGCAACTGTTTACGCAAATTTGCGCGATCCGGGATTAGTGCGGGAAGATTTAATCACCATTTTCACGGCTTTTTACCGCAATTCTCCTTTCGTAAAAGTCTTACCCGCTGGGGTTTATCCGCAATCTAAATGGGCTTGCGGCACAAATCTTTGTTATATCGGCGTGGAAGTCGATCCGCGCACCGATCGGGTAATTGTCATGTCGGCGATCGATAATTTAATTAAAGGTCAAGCTGGACAAGGCATCCAGTGCATGAACTTGATGATGGGTTGGGAAGAAACTTTGGGTTTGCCTCAATTGGCTTTCTATCCTTAATTGGGCATAGGGCATAGGGCATAGGGCATTGGGCATTGGGCATGAAAATTAAAAACTAATCGATTCCCAATTACCCATCCCTCCGCTTCGCTTCGCCCAATTACCTATGCCCAATTACCGATTATCGATCGCTATTTCGGCCCGTAACCGATCGATCCAGCGTAAATTGCTTGATCGCCCAATTGCTCCTCAATCCGCAACAAACGGTTGTATTTAGCAACCCGTTCGCTGCGACACAGGGAACCAGTCTTGATTTGGCCGGCGCGAGTTGCTACCGCTAAGTCCGCGATCGTGGTATCTTCAGTTTCACCAGAACGGTGGCTGATGACCGATCGATAGCTGTTCCGTTTGCCAAGGTCGATCGTATCCAAAGTCTCCGTCAAAGAACCAATTTGATTCAGCTTAATCAAAATCGAATTGCTAGCCTTCAAATCAATCCCTTTTTGCAAGCGCGTGCGATTAGTAACAAACAAATCGTCGCCCACCAATTGAACTTTGCTACCCATTTTCTGAGTCAGCGCCACCCAACTATCCCAATCGTCTTCGTGCAAACCATCTTCAATGGAAACGATCGGATATTGCCCAACCAAACCATCCAAATAATCGATTAATTCTGCCGGAGAATGAGCCACACCGTCGTAGGTGTACTGCCCATCTTTGTAAAATTCGCTAGCAGCAACATCTAAAGCCAAAGCAATTTGTTCACCCGGTTTGTAGCCAGCTTTTTCAATTGCCATCATCAACAAATCCAAAGCTTCCTGATTGGAACCCAAATTAGGAGCAAAACCACCTTCATCGCCAACACCAGTCA
>Ga0335394_10009405_pt1 | contig 11016 bp, 7 predicted proteins | sample MAT03_FD_205741 | JGI IMG/M metagenome (GOLD analysis project Ga0335394, IMG submission 205741) | Freshwater microbial communities from Lake Fryxell liftoff mats and glacier meltwater in Antarctica - MAT-03 (spades assembly) (version 2) ... | reverse complement strand
CCTCGCGATCAAACGACCAGTCTTTGACGTTTTGATTGGCAAGATCAAGCTTGCGCCAATCGTTCTCTTTCTCACGCAACTCGACCAACCTCTTTGCGACGGCCTCTTTTTGGTAAGGCAATTCCACCTTCAAATCGTAGAATAACTCGTCTGCCAAGGCTTCGTTGAGTTCTGTCTCCTCGATTAGTAGCCGAGCCACTCCCCAACGACGTTTTGCAGTCAAAGATGCATCGTCGAGGACAGATTGCATTAAGCTGGCGGTTGGGATCTTGGTTGCCCAGAGATCCTTGACATATTGCTTGGAAGATTCGAACTATGTTTCTGTCACCGACAAGCAGTCGATTCATGGTAGGCAAGATGATTGCAACTGGTTCGCTTGCACCAGTTTTGACCGAGCCAACCACTTGGTTGGCAACTAAGTCGAGAACATCAATCTTGTTCTGAGTAATCGAAAGTCGATACTTTTTAGATTTGCCTGGTGCGGCAAGTTCGGCAGTTGTTTTAGAGCACGATTCAAGAATCGCAGAGGCCTTAAGCGATCGAAGTGGTTCTACTTCCAGAACCGCAAGTCCATTGTCAAATGCATTGAGATCAGCAACTCGGTCGTCGATAAGTGCTAGCTGGCAAGTATCTAGAATCTGCATGTTGGTTTGTTCAATCGAGGCTTGGCCGATTCGATTGCCATCAAGATCCCAAAGCCTCAAATCGTTTTCGTTTAACAGATGCGGAAACTTGATTACGTCGTCTTCCCTGGATGAGTTGTCAATCACCCCGGGAATTGTGAAGTTGATCGCACTATCGCCTACGATTTGAATTCGAAGTCCCAATAGACGACTGTTAGTTTCAACAACAAGTCGAGATCCGCCCTCGCAAAACCGCATAGTTTGGTAGTAAGCCGTGCTTCGAATAGGCGTAGTTTCTAAGATTTTTTTGCCGATTTCGTCCCAAATTGATATGGGCGAACAATTGGATGAATCGCGGGTGGCAATTCTATCCGAAGCAATCGCAAAGTCTGGGGAAGGTCTGCTCAGCCCAACTCTTTTTGACTCGGCAAATCCAATTCCATCAAAATGCGAAAAGACTAATTCACGATTCGTAACTGTAACGAGCGTTGTATCCGCGAACGCGAATCGCGTAGTGCCCTAATCAAGCGAGACAAGTTGTTTACCTTCTCCACTCTACGGTTCGGATGTGTGCTGGAAGTTCATTTCGGAACAAGCTTGCTTGCTTGTTAAGAAACATCCATTCGAACCCTCGTAGTGCGCTTGATTAGCGAAAAAACCTGCCAATTGAGATGCATAAGCAGGATGTTTCAGAATCAGTTCGTCTTGGTCCGGATTTTCACCGCGATCCAAAGCCGCGAGATAGGTCGCAATGATCGCATCGAGGACTGGATCCCCTGGGGAACTAGCGTTGGTTTCGTTCTCTTTGGAATTTGACATTCGATGAAACTCGCGAGATTCCATGACGTAGAAGCTTCGCCTGACGCTACCACTGGCAAACTAGCAGCGTAACTACCACTAATAGCGGCAAGACCGGATTGATCTGACCAAACCAAGAGACGAATTCTAGTCGAGAATTGACCAAGGAAAACCAGATGATTGGGACGAAGCATATAGAATTGCTTGACTTTTTAGTTGTTAAACCAACGATCTGACAGGGAATCAAAAACCGTGATATATGTGCGGTATTCATCAACATCAACATGGAGGTACCGATGAATGACACGAAAACGAAAACACAAACGAAACCTCAAATAACCATCCGACGAGGGGCAGTTGCCGCTTCCATCTGGAAACGACAAGCTCCGAGCGGGTTCGAGAGCCACGCAAGCCGCGTGAAGGAGATGGACAACGGAAATGGGCCGTCGGCCGTGCCGTACATCGTTTGGACGACGATGCCCTCCTCGCACCAACCGTAGAACGCGCCTGCGAGAAAGACATACGCCATGACCGAGTAAGCGAGCCATGTGATAATGATACTGCCGACAGTCATACCCTCGCGTTCCGGCGTCGCCCGAAACACCAGCTCACCATAATAGACGATGATATAACCCGTGGTCAGGCCGATGAGCACACGTTTTAGAGCATGGCGATGCAAGGGGACACAACATGTTTTCAGGTGGTTGGTTGTTTCTTCGGTCAACTCATTCCCTTTTTTCCCGGAAAGAGCAACCAATCTAGGAAAGGGAACTGATCTCCGCGCGTAGTAGAAATGAAAAATGGAGTCGAAAATCACGACGCGGAGCGTCGTGCAACTAAGGGAGTCGGTTATGCACGCCCATCTGGTCGAGTAAGAAAGCGTATTCGTTCGACTTCTCGAGCAGTGCTTCTCAGCGACCTGATGCGCCGCCGTGGCCTGCATCCATGGAGACGGAAGGACATGCACAGCTTTTAAAAAGCTTACGGCGATCTTCGATCGGGATCAACCATAAGTCACGTTCCAATCCATCAGAAACCTTCGCCGCAGCTACACCTCCATTGCGTATCTCGGACACGTCGGCAATTCTGCCCGTCGCCTTCACATGCTCCACTCGCTCCTTAATCGACGTATGCGGACTCTCCTCTGGCAAAGCGACAATACCAGCCGCTACCGGGTTCAAATCGATATAAGCACACACCGACAACAACGCTTCCTCATCGAGAATCGCAATCGATTTGTAACGATCCTCGAAAAAAAGCCCCGGTGCACCCATCCTGTTTATTGGCTATGCGAGCCAGCGGTTCTTTGAGGCACTTCATATAGGCGAGTGGCAGCATCAAAAGTACCGTAGGATGGGACCATTGTCCCGTCCGTTGATTCGTTCGGGACAATGGTCCCAAACTACAACTGGTATCTCACAGCCTGCCGCTCGCCTTACGAGTCGCCGCAACCCAAGCTGGATTGTCAGCCTTGAGCTTTAGAAACTCGTCAGTCACTTTGAGCGGTTTTCGATCCTAACCACGCGGTGGATAGAGAGCCATCCACCGACTACTACAGAATCGCTGAAGTTGCGTTTCTCTTCCGGCGACGAAAGCCAACAACGAAGCCTGCGATTGCCAGAGAAGCAAAGGCAAGGCTGCTGGGTTCGGGAACGGCGGCAATGTCGACAATCACAAGTCCCGATCCAATCGTTCCGAGTGAAGTTGCAGCCCCGGTCGAAAGATCAAGAGAAAAAAGGGTGGTATTTGTCGCAACGAACGCTAAGCCTGGTGAAGAGGTGGCTGTTCCGGGTCCATTCAAAATGTCGAAACCGACGATCGAAGATCCAGTTACTCCGCTAAGTGCGGCTAAATTCGTTAAATTTCCTGTATTGGGCGAAACACCACTCCCCGTAAAAAAGTCTATGCTTCCCTGAGTGACGAGTTGATTGGTAGTTCCATTTATTGCGTAGAGCGTGGTCGCCCCACTGGTGCCACCACCAGCATTGTTTCTGGAGTATGCAGTAGCCTGAATAACTCCCGAAGGAACAGGATTAAGATTTGAATCTACCGCCAATGCCCCCGTGCCCCCCGAGGAAATTCGCAAGTTATTCCTATCTGCTGCACTGGTTACAACTCGCAACGCATTTGGGGTAGGATTGAAGTCGGCAGTGATTCGATTCAAAGCCGTCCCGAGGTCCAGCGTGTTGGTGTTTATGCTTGCAGCAACGCCGAGCGCGTTGATGGAGTAGACGCGTGCGGTCCCGGTACCACTGTTGTAGCCGAAGCCAACAAGTTGGCCGTCGATTGGTCGATAATCAATTGCAACCAATGAGTCACCAAGAGTGAGGCCAGTGACTGAAACAGTATTGAGAATTGCCCCTGGGGCAGCAGAGTTAAAAGTTACCAACGAGTTTGTGCTTGTTAGTGCCGACATGATGGCGGCGCCAGCTAACGGGCAAAAGCTCCCTAGTATCAGGGCGGTGGACATACCAATCGTTAACAGAAACTGAAACTTCATCGTAGTTGCCTCTTTTAAAAGTAGAACAGTTCGACGCTTTAGTATGAATTTCCGCCTTCGGAATTGCGGTGTCAATCAGTCGACGATCGCATTTCCCTTAATTTCGCCCATTTCTTTCCCCATTCTTTCCCCAAATCTGGAGGGTTTGCTCGCTGAAACGCCTGCCGTATTCTCGAATCGCTTAGCCGGATTTAGCTGATCGCTAACCCCGCGGGTTCTTTTACGTCCTGCTCATGCTTGGTTGAGTGGTCATGGCCAATCGGTTCTGTGCCGAGCATCTGTCCGGGAGTAAAGACCGCCAGCGCGTACATCTTGTAAAGAAAGGGGACTATCAATAGAACTAGGCAGGTCGACGCCATAATCCCAAATGCAAGGCTGGTCGCCATCGGTATCAACGCTTGCGCCTGAAAGGATTTTTCAATAAGCATTGGAAAAAGCCCTGCCACCGTGGTAACGCTCGTCAGGAATACGGCTCTCAAGCGACTGGAACCGGCGGTCATCAACGCCTCATTGACGGGTATTCCTCTTCGAATTCTCTGGTTGATAAAGTCGACCATCACGATCGAGTCGTTGACGACCACGCCAGCAAGGGCGACCATACCGAAAATGCTAAAGAGGGTTAAGGACAATCCCATAAATGCATGTCCAAAAATCGCTCCGACGACTCCGAACGGAACGATGGCGAGAATAATGAGGGGTTGTAAATAGGAGGTAAACTCAAAAACCAGCAGCAGGTACATGGCTAGCATGGCAATGGAAAAGCCAGTTACCAGACTAAAGAACGACTCCGCGGTCTCTTGTTGTTGGCCTTCCCATCGGAATCGAAGTGTTGGGTATTTCGCAAGAAGCTCGGGAACCAAACTCTCTTTCAGCTTGCCGGCTACCAAAGCCGCGTTCCCTTGTGCAGTATCGATTTCAGCGCTAACCGTGATGGAGCGCAGTTGATCCAAGCGATTGATTTCCGAGTATCCACGTGGCGTTGCAATGTCAGCCAGTTCAGTGATCGGACGTTCGATACCGTCGGGGCCTCGCACCTTGAGGTCTTTAAAGTCGGCTAAGGAACGGCGTTGTTCCAGGGGATAGCGGACCATCAATTTGACCTCATGTCGTCCGCGCTGCAATCGCATCACTTCGGCGCCATAGTAGGCATTGCGAACGGTCTCAGATAGATCTGCGACCGTGATACCCAGCGACTTAGCCCGTTCTTTGATGGAGAATTGAAACTCAATTTTACCAGGTGCGGAATCGTCTCGAACATCGTAGACGCCCGAGAAGTTGCTGAGTGCTTCTTTGGCTGCCTCGACACCCGCTTCCAGGGCCGCAACGTCTTGTCGAGGAGCCAGGATTTTGAACTCAAGGGGTTTACCGCCTGGGCCAATATTGGCCGCTTGGAAAGTAACGCGTTCCGCACCTGGGAAAATACCTGCCTCTTCCCGCCATTGGTTGATCAAATCGTCGCTGGTAACATTTCGCAAAGTGGCTTCATGGATTTCCACTTGCACCTGGCCGACGTGAGAACCCGAAATGCGATCTCCCGCGGCTGGATCCCCTTGAGCGGCCGATCCGACTTGTAAAAATGTCAAGACGACTGGGCCATTGGGTGCGGACGGATCCTCAGGTTTGGGTGTCTTGTTGGTTCCCTTTATGGACTCTTCGTCGTAGATACGTTCGCTGACGGTGCGCATAGCAGCTTCCATTCTGCGAGTGGCTTCGCTGGTGATTGTGACCGGAGTTCCGTCCGGATAGACCACTTGGCCGATGATGGTCTTTCCATCCAGGCTAGGAAAAAACTCGAACGGGACGATGCCGGATCGGACCATCCCGCCGGCAATCAACACGACCAGCAAACCGGCCGCGACGGGTAGTGCGGGATACTTTAAGGAGAGAGCCAGAATTGGACTGTAAAAGCGTTCACCGAACCAATCGAGTGCGGCGTTGCATGGCCGACCGATGGCTTCAAAAAACCGCTCAATCGGTTTTAGGGATTGCGAAGCATAGTATTTCAGTCGTTGCAACGCGGTCTTAGGTGGCTTTTCGTCGTGCGAGAGGTGACCGGGCAACGCGATCGCGGATTCGAAGAGCGAGACCAGGAGCATGGCGATGATCGCCACAGGCATCACTGCAATGAATTTGCCCATCACCCCAGAGACAAAAAACAGCGGCATAAAGGCTATGATGGTCGTCGCTATGCTGGAGAATACACTTGGCAAAACCTCCGTCGCCCCATCGATAGCCGCTTGCAAATTGGATTTCCCACGCAAGCGGTGCTGAAAGATGTTCTCGCCGACCACGATTCCATCATCCACGACGATCCCGACGGCCATCAAGAAGGCAAACATGGTGAGCATATTCAGGGTTTCCCCGGTGTACAGCAAGTAGATCCCAGCGCCTGTTAGGCTGATAGGAATCCCCATGGCTACCCAGAACGCTAGCCGCAGATTGAGAAAGATGGCCAACAGCAAGAAAACGATGATGCCTCCCTGCAAACCGTTCTCTCGCAACATACGGATACGGTCTCGAACGTCCAAACTCTCGTCACCCCAGGCTCGTACGCTGTAACCTGGAGGCACCTCCGCGTTTTTGATGAAGTTTTGAACTTGGTCGGAGATGTTGAGTAGGTCTTCGTCGCTAGTACGCTCGATGGTGATGACCATGGCAGGCCGGCCGTTGATCTCGCTTATCGCAGTCACGTCGTCGAAGTCATCGCGAACGGTCCCGATATCCCCAACCGTCAGGACGACCCCATTGCGTTGTGTAATGACGGGTAGGGTAGCTATCTGTTCACCAACATCTCGTTTGTTTTTCCCGCGAAGCAAGATTTCTTGGCCATCGCTTTTGAGCTGACCGCTAGGAAGTTCGATGTTTTCTCGCCGCAACGTGTTTGCAATTTGGGAAAGGGTCATTCCATATTTACGCAGGGTGTCCTCATCGATTTCTACATCGATCTGATAGGGTTTGGCGTTGGCAATTTGAGCTTGCGAGACAGACGGCAGTTCCAAGAGCCGTTCTCGGATATTTTCAGTGTAGGCTCTCAGCTGCAGTTCCGAGGTTAGAGTGCGATTCTCAGGTCCGACGATAGCAATCCGAATGGCGGGCAATCGAAAGGTCACCTGTTCGACGGTCGATTTCTCGCTTCGCTCTGGGAAGAAGACGGATACTCGGTCCACGGCCGAGCGAATTTCGGACAGAATACGTTGAGGATCGGTTGCGTTCGAATCCAGCTGGGCGAGGGTGAAACCGCCACTCTCGCGGCAGATGCTCGTGATCTTCTTGATGCCCGAAAGTGGCTGAATCGCTTCTTCGATCTTTTGACAGATTCCGCTCTCCACCTCGTCGGGAGTTGCACCTGGATAAGGTACCGATATCAAGACTACGTCGAGTTGGAACTCAGGAAACGTTTCCCGCCGCATTGCAAAAAACGAAAAAAATCCGATGAGCAGGATGGAGACCACGAGAACGTTGACGCCGGCTATGTTGTTCACGGCCCATTGAATAACTTTCTTCATGGTTTTTGGTCGCCTCCATGGCTCAAGCGTTCACATCTAGCTTTGTCCGATCCATCACCGATGATGTTTGCCAGAGGAGTCACTACGGTTAAGCTTCCGGCGGGCAGATCCGCTCGAGACTCCGCGATCCAATATTCCTGCTTTGGATCTGACGGCAGGCGAATCGTGCTGATGACTCTTACATCCGAAAGAACGCGAACCCGGCCGGCGGCCCATTTGTCCAAATCGAGCTTAGGTTTAGTTGCCACTAAATCCACTTTGGGAGCATCGGGTTTGCGGGCAAAGTTGCTCACCGCTTTGACATCGGGCTCTGGAGCGTCAGCCCTCACGAGCGAGTCGTCAGGTTCAAACCACCAAACTTGATTGCCCGGTTTCAGAGCCAGTTTGGGCAAGAGCACTAGCGATTGGTTAGGCTTAGTTTGAATCTTGCATTCTACGAACATTCCGCGGACGAGAGCGGGCAAGCCACCGTTATTATCTTCTTGAATCTGTTTCCCGTTTTGCCATACTTCGCGCGGGTTATCCACCGAAACGCGAACAGGGATCGTTCGGGTCTGCTGATCGATTCCAATGCCTTCGTAGCGGCTCAGGTGTCCGTGCCATTGGAACTCGGTATTGTCTCGTCCTGCGACGAGGTAAGAGATGGTTACGGGTGTCTTGGGCAGTTCGTAGCTGGACGATTGCACGATGCGCGACGATGGAGGCGAAGTCTTGGAGGCGCCAGATTGCTTGGAGGTGCCAGATTGGTCGAGAACAAGCAATAGCTGATCCGATCGCAAATTGCACGAGACTTCGACTCGTTCCGTATCCTCAATCATGCAAAGCGTTGCTCCCTTTTGCACATACGAATCCTCTTGGACCGATTCGGTAACAATCACGCCCGACAAAGGAGCCTTCACTATGGTTCGGTCCAAGTTTACTTTCGCTTGTTCGAGTTGCGTGGCTGCCAACCTTTCCGCAAGTTGGATTCGGGTTCTGCGTGCTTCGATCATCTGCAATTGATTTTGGATGGTGAGTCGTTGATTTGCACTGGTGATTCGCAACCGACGAGCTTGGTCTACCTCGGTAGCGGACGCGAAGCCGCTGGGCAACGACTCTAACCGCTTTTGCTCTCTCTCCTGCAACGCGTAGTCCTCTTCAGAAAGTGTGAGCGACCTCTTTGCGTTGGCAAGTTCTTGATCAAGTTCCTTTTGCTGAGCGTATTCAGAATCTCTCATAGCAGCCAAGCGATCTACATCTAGCTGAAAATCAGTCGGGTCAATTTTGAAGAGCACGTCCCCTTTGTGCACATATCTCCCGATTCGGCACTCTTCGCTTTTGAACTGAATTCGACCGGCGATTTCGGCGCCCAGTGTGACCTGTCGAAACGGAACTACCGTTCCGCTGATGCTCACATCGAGTGATTCCAGCCCCTCGTAGGATCTGATAGCTTGTACGCCAACGATGGAGAGTTTCGCCATTTTCGAAATGGAATCGCCGCCATCTGAAGGGGTCAATTTGGGCTGTTGGCTACCCATCGCCACAAAGCTAGCGATTCCTGCCGCGAGCAGCAGAACGGGGAGGACCAGCCCGAACAGAATGTTCTGGGCTTGGTGAGTGGATCTGGACACGCTCAAAAGAATTCCCAAAGGAGGTCAACGGATCGAAACGACGACCCCACAGTTTATTCCATTGGGTAGCCTAAGCCTAACCCAACTTGATCAATTCTCAGTTTTAGAAACTATCCACAGTGCCGCTGGATGCTGAACTAAGTGGACGGATCGACTGCAAGTTAGCTGACATTGGACCATCGACCAAAGTTTCGGCGTCGTGCTGATTGCTGGCGATATTGGCTGGTTTTTTCTGCGCTCGTGTTGCAGGCAAGGAGTTCGTGGCCTTGAAATCGTCGACCAAACATTGAATACCAGGCTGAAGCTCGTTCAGCATTTCAGCCAGCGAGGCCATGATGGTATAGGTTTCTTGGTTCTGATGGTGCCCAAGAACCTCGATACGGCCTAGGACTTTAGTGCTCGAGATGACTGGCAGGCGCAGAGACCATCGCTCGGAAAATTCAGGAAGTTTGTTTTTGTGCCAGCTCGCATGAAACCCCTCGTGCAACCATGGCATGTTGAGATCCAAACTAATCTTTGACAATTGATGCTTCTCTGCGAATTCAACCATAGTGCTCCAAACCGTATCCCATTCCCGGGAGCCTTGGAGCCGAACCATCTGTTGACGTACCTTGCCATCGGAGACACCTGTTCTCGAAAGTAGGCTCCTCGAGAAATTAATACTTCTTTTGCTCAAGAGCTCCAATTCGGCGAAGCCAAACACTCGCGTAGCAACCAACGATCCAAGCGCAAAGACCATCGTTCCTATAGATATCGCATCCGACTTGAAGATCACTCCCAGCACGGCACCGCTGGCCGTTACGAGACTCAGCAGGGTAATCACCCCCACCAGCATCCGATTCTTGATTCCAAACCGCATGAGGTTGTGATGAAGATGTCCTCGATCTACGGTGAATACACTTCGCCCTGTCAGCTTGCGACGCACGATGGCCATGCCGGAGTCAAACAATGGTATCGACATAAGCACGACTGGAATCGCGATCGAGATTGGACTTCCCTGGACCAACCAGCTTCGCATCGCAAGCACCCCGAGGATCAATCCCACGAGCATACTCCCCGCATCCCCAAGGAACACTTTTGCGGGTGGCAGATTGAATACCAGAAACCCCAACAGTGCACCGGCCATGGCCGCTGCTACCATCGACTCCATGTGGTGACCCGTGTAAAAACCAATCGCAGAAATCGCAGAGAAGGAAATCCAACCAACGGAAGAACACAAACCATCCGCGCCATCGATGAGGTTTACCGAATTGATAGACAACAATAACCATCCCAAAGTTACAGGTATCGCCAGAAGCCCGAGTTCGAAAGGCAATCCGAAAATGCTGAAGGATCGAATCTGAAAACCAAAAGCGATAATCGACAAACAAATGAGGACTTGGCCAGCAAGCTTTTGGCGACCTCGCAGTGCAAACCGATCGTCTAGTACGCCGAGCAGGACAATCGCTACAGCCCCTAAAGCCAGCGAGGCGACCTCTAGCACATGGTTGCTAAACATGTTTGCAAACTCAGTGTTGGTGAGCAAGCAAATGCCGCACGAAGCAAACAGGCTAAAGAGAATGGCGATACCACCGCAAAGGGCGATCGGTTCTCGGTGAAGCTTACGATGCGTATCCGGGTGATCCATCAATCCAATGGCCAAAGCCAATCGGCGGGCCAATGGAGTCGCGATCAGGGAAAAGAGAAACGCTATGGCAAGCGCCACAACCGGGTAGACAAGAGGAGAAATCATGGATGCATGTGCTTCTTTGGAGGTTCTCGCTCGGACTGGCAAACCTGTCCATGCTTGCGACACTGGATCTGATCAACGCCACATTCCCACTATGATCCTCAGCCTCAACGCATTCGTCTAGATGCAGAAACGTGAACTATTCGTAAAAGTTTCCGTCAAAACCGGACTTTCCTCTCTGAGTGTTACAACCCACGCCCCATCACTTTTCCCAGCCCACCCATTCGGAGCGAAAATGCTATCCTGGCAT
>Ga0335394_10009404_pt1 | contig 11017 bp, 10 predicted proteins | sample MAT03_FD_205741 | JGI IMG/M metagenome (GOLD analysis project Ga0335394, IMG submission 205741) | Freshwater microbial communities from Lake Fryxell liftoff mats and glacier meltwater in Antarctica - MAT-03 (spades assembly) (version 2) ... | reverse complement strand
GAGCCCGCTGACGTTCACTCGCCAGCGACGGAGTGTCACGGTGAATGATTTGAGGATTATCTAGTTTTCAGTAGTCAGTTTTCAGTTGGGGCAGAAAGCGGACTGCGATTTTGTGAAATCTGAAATCTGAAATCTGAAATTTGCCTTATGCAAACAGCACGAGTCATCGGCCATGCAACAGCAACACTGAAGCATCCATCGTTAAACGGCTGGAAGCTCATCGTGTTGCAGCCTCTGGACATCAACAATGAACCGGATGAATTCCCTCAGATCGCCATTGACCCGCTGGGGGCTCGTCAGGGGGATCATGTCTTCTTTACAAGTGATACGAAATACATTCAGGAATTGACCGGCCGGAAGGATTCACCGCTTCGGTTTTCGGTGCAGGGAATTCTGGATGAACAACCAGAGCCGGTGAAGAAGCGAAGGAAATAGTTTTCAGTGTTCAGGTTTCAGTGTTCAGTAACACCGAAAAATGAAAATTGGAAACTGAAAACCAATCTATGACCATCAGCGCAGAATTCATCGATCAGATCGTGCACAACGTTATGCGGGAAATGCAAACCCGTACGCCGTCGAACGCTCCTGCTGCGCTGGCAAAACAAATCGCCGATACGATACCGGGAGATGCGACAATCAGCATCAGCAGTCGCGTCCTGAGTGAAAGGGTACTGGTGACGGCAAATGCTGCGGGTCGAGCAATTTCACTTCAGCCGGGAACGGTGATTACTCCTTCCGGACGCGATTACATACGAAAAAACGGGGTGCGGCTGACGAGTGACGTCAGCGATACCGCATCTCTGAGCGGAACTTTTATTGCCATCGGAACCAGCACGACAACATTCGCAGCCTCGGCGGCCGGATGGAAGTCACTGGCGGCGTCAACAGAATTCGACGCTGCGAGTCTTGCTTCGCGACACTTATCCACAGGCATCGTCGCCTGTTGTGGTGGTGAGCCATCGGTGGTCGCATGTCTCCTGAATCGAAATCCTGTCGTGCGAGCTGCAGTCGTAACACGGACTACAAATCTTGTGAAACTGACCACCGCGATGAACCCTCAGGTCGTTTGCCTTGATTCATCCGGTTGGTCGTTCGGTGATCTGCTGAGGTTGCTGAGAGGACTGGTCGGGAAAACGCCGGCACTAAAGGACTGGAATGAACTGCCAGGGAGCACACGATGAGAATCATGGAATGTATCGGATCGGTCACTTTGTCTCATTGGAATCGGTCACTAACCGGCTCGAGCTGGAAACTGGCCGTTCCCCTGATGCATGCCGGTCTGAACGGAGATGAATCAGGACGGACGGAACCGGTGATTGTATACGATGACATGGGAGCGGGAATCGGCAGTCTGATGGCGGTCACAGAAAGTGCCGACGCATCGACTCCATTCTATCCCGACTCAAAACCAATCGATGCGTACTGTGCCGCGTTACTCGACGCCGTAAGCGTCGAGTAATGTAGCCATCACGCTCCGCCGTGATGAGCCTGTTTGTGTAACTGTTCGATAACAAATTAAGTTAGCATCCCGAGCGAAGCTGCGTGAATAAGGCTCCTCACGCGGAGCGTGAGGGCTACAATTTTTAGAATGTGCAAAGGTAAAAACAATGGCAAACAAATGGAACAGCGGCATTAACGATCGAGCACTCAAAGAAGAGATCTGCGAGATCGGTCGACGTGTTTACAACAAAGGCTTCGCTGCCGCGAATGATGGCAATATCAGCATTCGAGTCGGCGAGAATGAAGTGCTGTGTACTCCCACGATGATTTGCAAAGGCTTCATGAAACCGGACGATATCTGTGCCGTCGATATGGAAGGCCAGCAGATCGCCGGAGTTCGCAAACGTACCAGCGAAGTCCTCCTGCATCTGGCAATCATGAAACATCGACCGGACGTCAAGGCCGTGGTTCACTGCCATCCGCCCCATGCGACCGCATTTGCAGTCGCCGGCGAACCGATTCCGCAGTGCATACTGCCGGAGGTGGAAGTCTTCATGGGCGAAGTGCCCATCGCGCCGTATGAAACGCCGGGTGACCAGCGATTTGCACAGACCGTGGTTCCGTTTCTGAAAGCCACGAATACGATCATCCTGAAGAATCACGGAACGGTTTCCTTCGGCAAAGATCTGGTCGATGCGTACTGGAAAACAGAAATCCTGGACGCTTACTGCCGCATTCTGCTCCTGGCGAAGCAAATTGGACAGCCTCAGTACCTGAACGAACAGAAAAGCCGCGAACTGCTCGACTTGAAAAAGAAATGGGGCTTTGACGATCCTCGCTTCCACAACGAAGACTGTGACCTTTGCGGTAACAGTGCATTCCGTGAAGGCTACAAGGAAAATATCCCGGTGCAGCGTGCTTTCGATAAGGCTCCTGAATATCCAGGCATCCTGCAAAAACCCTGCGGCGAAGCGTGCGACACGAAGCCGGCGATTGTTAATGAAGAGCTGGTGAAGCTGATTACAAGTCAGGTTCTGGCGGCCTTGGGGAAGTCCTAAAGTAGGTCCTTTCTGCCGGAAAGGACTTTCGCCGCAAGGCGAACCGCCATGGGACGCACGTCCGCTCAACGGTGTCGGGTTCAATCGGAACTCGGAGTGTGTACAATTCCGTCTGGTTCTGTGTCTGACGGAGGTCAAAATGGCAATTCATGACTGGACAAGAATTTTTGCGGGTGGATTTCATCATTTTCACCAGGCATGGGTCTTGCGAATCAGTGACCAATTGAATCGCGGCGTCCTGCCCGATGGATATTTTGCAGCAGCGGAACAGTCGTCAGGCGGTCCTTATCCGGATGTCGTGGCCCTCGAGATGGATGTTCGTGAACCTGGCTCGTCAGATGAATCTGAATTGTCAGATGTCTCGCAGGCGGGTGGAGTCGCCATTGCCACTGCTCCCCCAAACGTACGATTCTCCTTTCATTCTGACGTCGTTCAGTATGCAACGAAGGCCGACCGGGTAGCGGTTCGAAGCTTGAGCGGAAACAGAGTTGTCGCGATTATCGAAGTAGTCTCACCGGGAAATAAGCACAGTGGATTGGCATTCCGCAGATTTCGCGAAAAGATTCAGTTCCTTATCGAACAGGGTATCCAGATCCTGATCATCGATTTGTTTCCGCCTGGGACGTTTGATCCCGACGGACTTCCTCGTGGACTTCAAATTGAATCAGAATCCGTTGTGCCGAAAATCACGGTTGAAGAACCATTGTCTTTGATATCACTTCAGGTTTCTGATCACGTGTCCGGATTTGTAGAATTCAGTGCCGTTGGCAAAGATGTTCCGACCATGCCCTTGTTTCTGAACAGTGAACGTTACGTCAATGTGCCGTTGAATGGATCGTATGCAGAGGCATGGGACAGCTTACCACGACCGTGGCAGGAAATAGTGAACGGTGTTCGTGCGACAAAATGAAAGCAATCCGGAAACTCAATCGTTGATCGTACACGTTTGAATCCAGCATCCCAAAACCTGCGATTTCAAAGCTGGAATCTTAATTCGAACTAAGGCGGATAAACAAATATGAAAGTCAGCATTATCGGCGGTGGTGGATTAGTCGGTTCCTGTGCCGGGTTTGCACTGCAGGCCGGCAAGATCGTCAGTGAGATTGCACTTGTTGACGTGAACCAGGAATTGTGTGAAGGTCAGGCTCTGGACCTATTGCACGGTTCGTCACTAATGGCACCTCAGCGGATTACGTCGGGCGGGACAGAAGCCTGCAAAGACAGCGACGTGATCGTGATCACCGCTGGACTGCGACGCAAGCCGGACGAAAGCCGACTGGACCTGATCAACCGCAACGTCACTTTGTTCCGGGGAATTCTGGCAGACCTCAAGAAACATGGCTACAAGAAAGACGCGATTGTCTTTGTCGTTTCGAACCCTGTGGATGTGCTTACATATCTGGCTGTGAAAGAACTTGGTCTGCCTGCGACTCAGGTGATCGGGCTCGGCACGGTACTGGACACGACGCGACTCCGCAGTCTGCTGGCTCAGCGATTGAACGTCCCGGCCACTCAGGTACACGTCACAATCTTCGGTGAGCACGGCGACAGCATGGTGCCTATCTGGTCGATGGCCCAGATTGCCAATTTACCGCTCGACAAATACCCCGGCGTCACGGCCAGTCTGATCGCAGAAATTGAAACGAAGACGCGCGGCAGTGGTGCCGAGGTGATCAAGAAAAAGGGCGGCGCGGGATTCGCCGTTGGCGTTTCGATTGCCGACGTCGTGCACAGCATCGCTCTGGATGATCAACGCATTCATCCCGTGAGTTCTCTGATGAACGGAGCCTACGGAATCCGCGACGTCTGCCTGTCAATTCCGACCGTCATCGGCCGCAGCGGCGTGAAGAGTCACATCGAAGTGGAGCTATGGTCCAAAGAAAAGACGGCCCTCGTGCAGAGCAGCAACGTACTGAAAGAAACAATCAGCAAAGTGCTGAAGGGGTAATGGCGAGCGGTGTGGCGTCAGCCCAACGTTACTCGATTTGCGATTACAGTAGCCGTCACTCTCTGAGTGACGAATGCCAAAGGCCGCGTTTTGCGGCCTGCCTCACTCGGAGCGTGAGGTCTACTTTGTGAAATCGAGTACCATTGAGCGTCAGCCCGCTGGTACGACGGCAATTCCTGTGTGTCCAGCGCGATTCGCGATGAATCGCAACGTACCGGCAAGCTGACGCATGCCGCTCGCCGGTTTTACGGCACGTGTGGCGGTTCGACTTTGAGCAGATTAGACAATGCGTCAGTCAGTTTCGGGAAGCAGAACTGAAATCCTTCTTCTTTCAGTCGCTTCGAAACCACATATCGGCCGTAAAGCGCGAGTTCAGGATCTGTGCGCATCAGAAGTGGTGCGCCAATTCGCACCATCCACGTCAAGGCAGGTAAACCGATCGGCATTCTGACAGCATGTCGCAGCGTTCGCATGAATTCTCGCTGACTAACGGGGTTCGGTGACGACGCGACATAAGCCCCGATCATCCTGTCGTCGGTCAACGCCCGTTCGAACAGACGATTCATGTCTGTCTCATGGATCCAGCTCATCCCTTGTTTGCCTGAGCCCACTGTGCCCCCCAGTCCCAGCTTGACCAAAGTCATAAGCCGGGACAGCGCACCACCGCCGGATCCGCAGTTCCGGCCGATCACAAAGCTGGTTCGCAGAATCACGCCCCGCTGTGAGGGTAAAACGCTCGACCGGAAGGCCTCTTCCCACGCTCGCCCTACGTCAGGGGCCAACCCGTAGCCAAACGACGAATCTTCGCTGCATTCTACGGAGGGCGGATCACCATAAATGTGAGCCGTACTCATTTGAACCCAGACGGGAGGCGGCGAGTCGATGCACCGCATTGCTGCACCAAGCACGTTGACTGATTCCACTCTGGAACGAAGAATCTCATCACGGTGATCCGGCGTCTTGATGCAATCAACGCTGCGCCCCACAAGATTCACGACGCCCGCAGCACCATTCAAAGCATGTCGCCAATCGTCGACAGATCTGGCGTCCCATGCAACATGCTGAGAAAAACCACATTTCTTTGGCCTGTTTCGCGACAGGACGATGACAGAACGGCCAGCTTCCGTGAGATGTCGTGCAAGCGAACTACCGAGAAATCCGCTGCCACCAGCGATCACGACGGGCGAATTTGACGAAACAGCCACAGCGCGCACCCCATCAGACGAACGTTTCAAACAGCCCGTTGACAACGACCGCGTTGGGGACGCAGACTTAACTGACGGCAGATATTTTCTGCTGCATCTGCTCACTTAAGCACCCGGGCATAAGTTTCTTCGTTTAACTGCGTGGGCATCGCCCCGCGCTTTCGCGAGTAAAACGCGGCCCGATGGGCACACGGTTAAACAAGTTGTATGCGAAAACTTGTGCGTGGGTGCCTACGCCTGCTTCGTAAGCCAGTCCACGATGGCCGAACCATCGTCGCTCTTTGGCAGAAATTCAGGCATTCCGCCGCTCGCCGTGTAAGCGGAATTCATCAATCCGACGGAATTGGCTGTCTCACCTGCAACTGCGATTTTCGTCGGCGCGCATAGAGCCAGAATCGCTGGAGTGTCGCCGTACTTCACGGCTCCTGGCAGCAGATTGACGTCGCGGATCTCTGTGATGGATTCGAACCGGAAGCCTCCCGTATCAACAGCGATCGAGCTGACTGCATTGCCGGCCAGCGCACACGCGGTGGCCGCAATGACGCCAGCTCCGTTCACGCCCACGATGTGAACTTTTGACGGATTCTGTTCGTGGTACTTCGCAGACGAAAGACACGTCAGGACATCGTGGACGCGCTGCGCGAACAGCGGATGATTGTAGCCCAGCGTGAACCCCGCGAATTCACGTGGATTCCTGACCACTGGCATCTGAGACACCGGTTCATGATCGTCGGTAAAGTCGCCTGTCAGATACAAGTCTGCACTGGCGACGGCGAAACCTGCGTTGACCAGCCTGGAAACCTGCTTGTTGGGTCGGCCATCAGCCGCGAAGAGCTGATTTTTGCCTTTCAAATCGAACCACAATACAACCTGTCTGTTCCAGTTCTGCGGCAACAGAAACACGGTTGGCAACTCTTCGCCGTGCGATTTCAAAGACAAAACGCCTTTGAATTCGAGGAATCCGTTTCGGGAAATCTCGTCCGATTTCTCGAAGTGCGTTGAACCGGCCGACGGCAGTGAGCGGCCAATCATCACTTCCAGGGCTCCACCGATGACTCTGCGGAATTCTTTCAGGCTGGCGGCATCATGAGGTGTCAACGCTGCGATCTGCTTCTGTTGCGCGGCATCGAGAGCATGCAGGAGCGCAACTTCGGTCGCTTCGGTCTTCACAGGGGCCGGATGTTCTCCGTCAAATACAGTTGCTTCTGCAACAGTCAATGGCACGTAGTCACGCTCCACAATTTCATCGAAGCCGAGGTTCAGTGTCCGATTGAAGAAATTGTACATCATCATGCGGCTGTGCTGATTATAGTTGTGCGGATACTTGAAGTACTTCGCGTGAACGTTGTCGGGAACTCCGAGCATTGCATAGTGCTTCTGGAGTTCAGGCAGGCCCTTGGTTTCGATCTCAACCGTCCAGTCATCCGCTCCACTCATGGCAATCGGTCGCGGCGCAATCAGAGCCGCGATTTCGATGTTCCCCGTGTTGACGCGAAGGTACGAGGCATTTTCGCACGTGCATCCGCCCTGCATCGCTGTTGAAACCATCACGGCAGGAAATGCTGCGCTAACTCGTTCGTCCAGTGCGGCCAGAATGAATGTCTGCGTGCCGCCACCGCTTGCCCCCGTGACGCCGATCCGAGTCGTATCACAATCCGGCCGCGACGTCAGCCAGTCCACGATGCGGATCGAATTCCACGTCTGCAGACCTAGTGCATTCCAGGACCTGAGTTCTGACTGAGCGCTAAACAATCCCCATGTTTCGGGTGAACTCAATTCGGGCCGTTGTTTGGCGAATCCATGCGCCAGCGGTTGAGTCAACGAGCTGCCGTCGGCGTAGCCGAGCATATCGTAGAGGAACACCATGCAGCCCATGCGCGCCAGTTGAACGCAGCGGGCCTGCAACGGATGTCGTCCGCCGACCTCAAATTTTTCACCATCCGACGCAATTTCATTCTTAATCGAATCGCCATGGTCGTGAAATCGGCCGTTGGCCCAATGACCATGAGGACACAGGATCGTCGGCAGTTTTTCGGCCGCATTCTTCGGGAGGTACAGACTTCCTGTCACCAGCAAGCCAGGGCTGCTTTCAAAGTAAACGCGATCAACGGTGTAGTCATCCCGTTCGACGCGACCATGCACAGTGGCTTCAATCGGCGGTCGTTCGGGCATCGGCCACAGACCACATGCGACCTTTAGTTGCCGCAGCAAAAACTCTTTGCGAACATTCCATGCGCCCACCGATGTCGATGGCGTGAACGGAAAATATCCGTCCAGATCCTTGAGTGCATCAATGCGGGCATCACCCGGAATCAGCGGCAGTCCACTCGAACTGATCGCGCTGGCAAACAGCATTTCAGAGGGCAGGAAGCTGGCGACAGCAGTCGATGAAGCAAGTTGCAGGATGGAGCGGCGGCTGACGGAACGATCTGACATGGTACTACCTTTTTTGTGGTGGGCAATAAATGCGGGATTGCGGGAGCAACACTATGAGACGATGTTTCGCAGCGTTCGTCAATTGAACCGGGCTGATAGCCGTTAAACGAAGAATGTTATGCATGGGTGCATAATACCTTTGTGCTTTTGCTCCTCTTCAAGACGCTGGCTGTACGGGCGATTGTGGACTGGCACTGAGCATACTCAGGAAGGCACTTTTCATGCGATCAACGGCCGCTGGCAAGGGACCGGGCATAGTGGCACCGGATGCCAGTTTGTGGCCGCCTCCGCCGAATTGCTCCGCTACAGCGGCCACGTCGTGTGGTACTCGACTTCTCAGACTGAACTTGATTTGTCCCGACTGAAGTTCTACAGCAACAAAAGCCGCCTCGGCACCACCAACCGTCAGGCAGACATTGACCAGTCCTTCCGTATCGGAAGGAACCGCACAGGTTTCGGCCAGATCCCTGGTGTCGGCGTAGATCCACGCAAGGCGGCCTTCGGCTTCAACCTGCGTTCGCGCCAGCACACGGCCACCCAGACGCACCCGCGCCAGTGATGACTGCTCGTGGACAAGGTTGTAGACATAATGTGGAATTGCGCCGCAGTCCATGAGCCTGGCAGCAATCTTCATTGTCCGCGCGCTGGTGGATGGGAATCGGAACCAACCGGTATCGGTGGCAATTGCGGCGTACAACCAGTTGGCAACTTCTGCATCAAACGTCACGCCGAACTCTTCACCAATCTCACAAATCAGTTCGCCGGTCGCTGCCGAAGCGACGTCCTTCAATTCCAGGGCGTTCAAATCATCCGAACTGACGTGATGATCAATCACAACGCGTCTGGCTGGAGACGCCTGAATGAAATCGGACATTGATCCCAGTTGCTGCCATGCACTCGTATCGACGATGATAATGACATCATGCTGAGGAATCGTCGCCTTGGTCACAGTGTCATTCAGTTTCAGAATCACGCCGGGCGGATTCATGAATTGCAGATTTGCCGGGGGTGCGGAAGCATTGACGATGGACACTTTTTTGCCCATCGCCAGCAAGATCGCCCTCATGCCCAGCTCGGAACCCAAGGCATCCGCATCTGGCCGCACGTGACTCGAAATCAGAAACGATTCGTTCTCATCGATCACCGTTTTCAAAAGTGTCCAGTCCATCGCCGGCACAAATCACTCCACTAATCGATTGAATTGAGGGGGATCGGGAGTCTTTTTCTGCCAATTGCCGCAACTGTCACACTGTTTCACAGAACAGTACCAACCCTGGACCCGCAGAAAAAGACTCCCGACCCCTTTCTGCACGCCAATCACTCATGGTCGGAGAATCGGACAGGACTTGCAAGCACCGCCGCAGCTCAAAAACGGAACCTGGCCAAATTCCGGATCTGAGGCCTTCATTCGGCGAAGATTGGCCTGAAATTTCCGGCGACGTCTGTCAACTCCGTGAGTCGTGCGATCACATCTCCCGCGGACCTTGTCGGATCGCCCGACTCCATCCGCCGTCGAAGCCATGTCACGGGACTCAACAATACGGTCGATGCATCAAGCGCCTGCAACAACCGTTGCTCAGGACCGCTCAGGATTCGCATCGATTGATATTCTTCTACGGCGTTTTGCACGCAGGAAATATCCGAACCAAACCAACTGCGGACGAGCCGCGTCAGATCGAGCGTCACATGATCTGACGCAGCGGCGCTCAGATCGATGAGTCCCGTGACTTCGTAATCTGTGAACAAGACATGCGCTCGCCAGATATCCCGCAGCACGGGCTGAATGGGGAAAGCGATCATTGCCAGAGCAGTCAATTCTCTCTGCAACCACGGTAACCAGGCTGTCAGGGCTTCGCAAACGCGAACGGCGAGACTTCGAAATCGCTCGTCAGGATCTTCGCTCATTTGATGCCGCAGCTTCTTCAACAGTCCTGTCTGCAGTTCGCCAACAATACTCAGCCGGCGCAGAATGGCCGGAGACGGTCTCGTGGCGTTCAGAAACCAGTCATCCGATCCGACGACCCGCACGGCTTCAGTTGCCCATTGATGGAATTGATTCAGAGCGGTCAGCGCGGCTGTCAGATGCGGAGTTGTCAACTCATGTCCAGCCAGCGAAGAACCGGGCATCCATGGTTCCATCTGCCAGATGCAGTCTTCTACCTGCACCCACGGCACGACTGTCCGATTTTCGCTTCGACGGACCTGCGTCTCCGTATCCGCAGGCAGCAATTGCAGAGGAATGCCCCGGCAGCCACACTGCGAGATTTGGCGCAGCAATCCGTAGAGTCGCCTCATGCGTTCCGGCGGCAAGGCGACTGCCTTCGGAGTCCGCCGAACGGCCAGTGCGCGTCCGTCACTTGTCGTCGTTTGAAACACAGCCGCGCCGCTGAATCCACCGCTCACGGCAGTGGCAGTGAGAATTGTCACGTTGTAAGCACGCTGCACGGCATCTGGAATAATGGCATTCTGAAAATGCATTGTTACTTTAGCGCTTCGTTACAGATGTCTTGAGGAACAGCCGGACTCGTGGAATTTTGGGAATATGCCGAGAGGCTTGGCCAGACTCGGAAGAGCTCGGGACCCTGCATCGAGAAGTTCTGTGGAACTCTACCTTGTCGGTCCGGCCAAAGGTAATCACGAAAAAAATCGGGAGCAAGCCAAGCCTGCCCCCGCGACGGCAAACCGGGTCAAAGCCAATTTGAAAAACACTTGCGGCAAGGCTGCTGAATTGCCTCACGGGCGGCAATTGTGTAGAAGCGATTGAGGAACCGGAAAAACTGCCCGCCCAGCTTAACAGGAATTGCGTTCGCGATGCCAAATGCAGATAAATCCAATGCCGTTTCAAGTCGCGGTCGCAATGCAACTCTGATCGCGGCGTTGCTTGGCTGGATGTTTGACGGGTTTGAGATGGGCCTGTTTCCGCTCATCGG